>Ga0209933_1000822_pt1 | contig 43840 bp, 42 predicted proteins | sample ThiBiot_300_biof_FD_183944 | JGI IMG/M metagenome (GOLD analysis project Ga0209933, IMG submission 183944) | Wastewater bioreactor microbial communities from Cape Town, South Africa - Thiocy_cont_300_biof (SPAdes) | ecosystem: Engineered > Bioremediation > Thiocyanate > Unclassified | place...
CAAATCGTTGAAGGTGAAACGATTGAGCCTAATGTTTCGGTGCCAATGGCAAACGGTAATAAACCGGCCGATACACTGGAAGCTGAACCTGCCGATGAGCCGCTTGAGCCAGTAGCCGGATTCCAGGGATTTCGTGTCATGCCACCATACCATACGTCGCCCATAGCTAAAGCACCCAGTGTCATTTTGGCGCATAGTACGGCACCAGCTTCTTCAAGCTTTTTGATAACGGTGGCGTCCATGTCAATTGTCTGGTCTTTATATGGATTTGCGCCCCAGGTTGTTTTATAGCCTTTGGTGGCTAACAGGTCTTTGGCCCCATAAGGAATTCCGTGTAATGGCCCCCGGTATTTCCCTGCTTTCAGTTCAGCATCCGCACGTTTAGCCTGAGCCATTGCCAGGTCGTCGGTAGTTGTAATGACACAGTGCAGTTTTGGGTCGTAGGCTTTGAGTCGATTCAGAAAAAACTGCGTTAACTCGACCGAGCTGATTTGTTTGGAGCGAATTAACTGACCCAGTTGGCCCACGGTATAATAGGCTAGTTCATCGCGGTTTTTGGGAAGTGTGACGCTTGCTTGTGTGGATGCCTTAAACGACGAAGGTCCGGTTGGCATCGTAAAACCGGCTGGTAATGGGTTGAAATAGAGCGCTGGAGCTATGTTGTTCGGTAAATCGATCTTGCGAAGGGCTTCGTAGTTCAGTCGGGCGTTGTTCAGATTATCGAGCATCGAATCACGTTCAGCCGACGTAAATTCCAGATCGAAAATGCGAGATGCCACGTCAACAACATCGGAGGTAATTGGTTTTTTAGGATCGTCGCTGGCCACAAAAGCACCCAGCAGAAAACTACTGGCACAGCCAGCGAAGAAGAGGAAACGGTGTTTCATTCGATTGGGCTATTGATGAGTGATAGCCCACAAATTACAGCCGAAAGGGCATTAGTTAGCAGCAATCCGCAGAAATTCCTCGTGAAGATGAATAATCTGTGGAAGGAGTAACTGGCTTTCGTCGTTTTCGAGGACGTAGTCCGCAATTTTCATCCGGTCATCATCACTAATTTGCCGGGCAATAATGTTCTGAATTTCGCTTTCGGGTCGGTGCGGATCACGTTTCCGAATCCGTTCGATGCGCAGCGAAACCGGCGCCTGAACCACCACCACTTTGTCGAGTGAGTTGTTATCACCAGCAGCTTTCATCAGGGCGGCTTCTTTAATGACATACGACTTACCGGTTTGCTGGGTTATCCAGGAAGCTGTATCGGCAAAAACACGGGGGTGAATTACAGCGTTGAGGGCCGTTAATCGTTCGGGATTTCCAAACACCTGTGAAGCCACCCAAGCCCGATTATAGCGCCCCGACACATCATAGGCTTCCGGTCCAAGCACGCGTTTAATATCTGCTTTCAGGATTGGGTCATGTTCGGTTAGCCATTTGGCACGTTCATCGGCTTCGTATACGGGAATACCTAATGCCCGAAACACTTGACAAACAATGGTTTTTCCAGAGCCTATTCCACCTGTGACACCGATCTGAAGAGGTGATTTCATAAAGCGTAAATCGGAGCGCAGAGTCGGGGTGAAAGAGCGATAGAGTGAAGCTGGGTAAGTTCCCTATTCGCTCTATCGCTCTTTTACTCGCTCAGTATTAAGTTTGAGTTGTGGAGAGAGCAGTTCGCCAACTTCGAAACTAACAGCCACGCGGTCGGCACTCGTGTGAAGAAGCGGGTGGCGAAGTTGATTTAGCGGAATCTCATCGTCGTAGTTATCGGAAATACGTTTCCGGGGAATCTTTACCCACAATGTATCGGGCAAACCACGTACCAGTCTGGCGGGGCCATCGACCTCAATATTTCGGGGAGTTAAGTTGATCACACTGGTTACCACGAAAGGAGGAAGCATATTGATGTGCAAACTATCGGCTTTTAACGGAATGGTTTTCCGCATTCGCCGATCGAAATGTACATCGAGCTTATCCGATACAACGTAATTGATATGAAGCTTTTTAATGTGTTCGGCTAATGCGGCTGTTAACAAAGACGTATTGATGGTCGTTGCCTGAAGTGGTGCCTTTATTGTATAGGTTACAGGTTCAACCCGGAATGGTAACCACGTATGCCGCAATAAACCCCAGCCATCGCTCGACACATTGACCCGTACCGTTTTAGGCAAAGGGGTCGTTGGAATGTAGAGCGAATCATTGTATATAAACCGTATCGGATAGTCAACATTGAGCGTGTAGCCCGGCTTATTAAGCGCACTCAAAAACCAGAATAACGTTGCGGCTAACAGGCAGAGTAGCAACTTCGTTGGCTGAAATGATTTGGTATCGGGTGCGTGTGTATTCACAGGATCAATGCAATAACTATAGTGAGGGCAGCACGTTCATTTATTACACTCGTTTACGTACTGCCCCTCAATATACTGTATTCGAAATTACTTCTTCTCGTCATCTGGCTTAACACTGGCTTCCCGCGAGATGGACGTGCGTTCGAAAGTCAGTTTGGTACCTTTATCGACTTCGAGCGTAACGGTGGCGGCTTCTACCGAAACAACTTTGCCGTGCAGCCCGCCAATAGTGACCACCGTGTCGCCTTTTTTGAGGTTGTCGATAAATGACTTTTGATCTTTCTGCTTCTTTTGTTGCGGACGAATCATGAAGAAGTAGAAAATACCAATAATACCCACCCAGAGCAACACATTATAAATCATGGATGTGTTGGAGCCGGCCGGAGCCTGTAATAAAATTGAAAGCATGGTCTTGTTAGGTTAGTTACGATTTTTTAGCGGAGTCAGGTTTTGGATTGACCATCGCTTTAAATTGAAGATCGGTCATTGCGGGCTCCGTGTTGGCAAAGATGGTAATGGTTTTGTTTTGCTGCCCCATTTTGCCCCGACTATTGAATCGAACGCGTACCGACGACTTTTCGCCCGGTGCCACGGGCTGGCGGGGCCATTCGGGCGTGGTACATCCACAGGATGCCGTAATATTGTTGATAATCAGAGGGAATTCGCCGGTATTGGTGAATGTAAACACATGATCGACGGTGTCGCCCTCGGTAAGCGTACCGAAGTCATAAATACCTTTCTCGGCAAATGTAATTTTCGGCATTTTTTCGGAAGCCACTTCTTTTGAAGCCTCCCCTTGTTTTCGATTGTCGCAGCTAATCTGCCCAAACCCGACGCCAACCGTAATGGCTACCAATAGCCAACTTCTGAGGTGCATTTTTGTATGGTTTACGATGAAGCGTTTTCCATTGATGAATGCTATAAATGAAAAACGCTTCATCGATTTTTCTTATGCGTTCTGTTGCTTAATCTGGGCCATCAGTCGGTCTACATCTTCGAGCAGCCGTTCCGCTTTTTCGCGGGCATCGTTTACGACGCGCTGGCCCTCATTCTTCGACGAGTTTTCGGGCTGATCGATTGAGCCACCTAAGTCCTGAAGCAATGCATTGATCTGCTCTCTGTATTTCGACAGGCGGAACGAGAGCCGATCGCGGGTAATTTTGCCCTTATCGGGCGCATACAATAAGCCAAATAGTGACCCGACAGCTATGCCTGTCACTAAAAACGTTAAGTCACGACCAAGTCTATTCATTTCTGTGGAGTTTTCGGGTTTCGATTTCGGTTTTCGGCTCTCAATGGGTTACTATATCAATACAGTCTGCCATTGAAACTGAAAACCATAAACCGTAAACGCATAACCATAAACTATTTATTGTCCAATAAGCCTCGTCCACTTTTGCGCAAATGACCGGATGCCTGCAATTTTTCGGATAAATTGTCTAAAATCCCATTGACAAACTTACCGCTTTTAGGCGTACTATAGGCCTTTGCCAGCTCAATATATTCATTAATCGTAACTTTGACTGGAATGTTTGGAAAACTCATTAATTCGCAAACCGCCAGTTTCAGAATGATTTTGTCGATCATCGCTACCCGTTCCATATCCCAGTTCTGGAGCTGTTCGGCCAGGAGTTGCTCGTACTCAGCGTCGTTCTCCAGCGATTTCTGAAACAGTGTATTCAGGAAAAACTCATCTTCTTCCCAGTCGTCGGTCAGTGGTTCGAGCTGTAAGCCTGTTGCGCTCTGCACCGATTTTAAGGTACGGATAGCTAACCCCCGGACTACTTCACTGTTCTCGGTCCAGCTCAGGTCAATCTCGGCCAGGTGATCCCGGATCGTATCGTGCTTGAATATCAGCGTTCGCAACACGTATTGTGCCAAAGCCTGATCTTCGTCGGCTGTGTGCGTCTGCTGGCTGCAATAGGCTCGGTAGGTTTCGTCGGTTTTCAGCGCTTCACGCAGCGCTTTCCGAACGAACGGCTGATCGTCGGCCCAGGAAATGTTGTGTCGAAGAACTTCATTTTTCAGGGGTTGATGGTTCGCCAACGCCTGTATAACCGTGTTGTCGGCAAAGTCCGACTCGAACGGGAATGGGGTCTCGTCGGGGTCACGGTAGGGGCGTTCGCGATCAATACGGGCTGCACGGGCCAGTTCGGGTAATAGCAGCATGACCCGTAGATAATCGTCGTATATACCATTGACCTGCGTGATCATCAGTTGAGCCATATGCTGACGATCTTTCTTGGTCCGACTTTGGTAAAAGACAAAACCGTCGTTGGCGGCTTTCAACACTTGTCGGGGAGCATCATCGTCCTGGGCAGGTTGACCAGTTTTAATGGCTTCTTCAAAAAGCGCACTGGCCAGTTTTCGGTAGCCTTCGAGTTGCCGCTTATTCTGCGGTTGCATCGAGTTTAGGTCGGGTTGGAAGAGTTCGTTGATGCCGTCGAGGGCTAGTTGTTGATTGGAAAATTCGGCCTGCCGAAGTGCGTATAACGCCTGCATGACCTTTATTCGGAGTAGTCGCCTGTTGAGCATCCGCCTAAATCTTAAATTCTACCGATATTTTAAAGAACTGAATATGGGTGCAAAAGTACGACTTTTTTAGGCAAGGTGCAAGGAGCGCGGTGCCTGGGGCGGGGAGCAAGGGGCGTAATGTGTGGCAAGCGTTCTATAATAACTCTCCTGGCATCTTGCTCCATGCTCCTCGCTCCCTACCCCACGCACCCTGCTCTTTGCAACTTTTCCGAAGGCTGAGCCGTTACGAAAAAAATGCTGTTTGGTCTCTGTGAAAGCTCTTTCCTATCTTAATAAATACCTTCTTAAATACAAGTGGTACCTGATTCTGGGGACGATTTTTACGGCGGTCTCCAATCTGTTCGGCATTTTTCCGGCGCAACTGGTTCGGTATGCGCTTGATCTGGTCCGCGAAACGCTGGATGTCTATTATCTCTATGATGGTTCCCCATTGCAATCGGGGCTGTACGAGATATTTGGGACGAGCATTTTGCTGTTTGGCGTGCTGACGTTGGTCATGGCCCTCATGAAAGGCTTCTTCCTGTTTCTGGTTCGGCAAACGCTGATTGTGATGTCGCGGCATGTGGAGTATGATCTGAAAAATGAGATTTACGAACACTACCAGACCTTGCCGCTTAGTTTTTATCGCCAGCATAACACGGGCGATTTGATGGCCCGTATTTCGGAAGATGTGAGTAAAGTGCGGATGTACATAGGGCCAAGTATCATGTACGGTTTGAACCTGATCGTGCTATTTATACTAGTGATCAGCTACATGGTGAGTATCAACGCCCGCTTGTCGCTCTATGTGCTGTTGCCTCTGCCGGTTTTGTCAATAGCGATTTACCTGGTTAATAACATAATTATTCAACGGTCCGAGGAAATTCAGAAGAGCCTGTCGCGGTTGTCTACCTATGTGCAGGAAGCGTTTTCGGGTATTCGGGTGTTGAAATCGTTTGTGCAGGAAGCCAATTCGGCCGCCAAATTTGAAATTGAAAGTGATGAGTATCGGGCAAAATCGCTGGGACTGACGCGCGTCGATTCATTGTTTTTTCCGATGGTCGCCATCCTCGTCGGGCTGAGTAACGTGCTGGTCATTTATGTGGGTGGTCAGGAAATTATTGCAGGGCAACTGACACCGGGCAACATCACCGAGTTTATCCTCTACGTAAATATGCTGACCTGGCCGGTGATGGCGCTGGGCTGGACAACTAGTCAGACCCAACGGGCAGCGGCTTCACAACAGCGCATCAACGAATTCCTGACGATCAAAACCGACATCGTATCGCAGAAAAATGTTGAGCACACGATACAGGGTGAAATAGAATTCAAAAATGTCCGGTTTGTTTATCCTGATTCGGGCATTACGGCCATTAAAGATTTCTCCATGCACGTTCGGGCGGGCGAAACGGTGGCTATTCTGGGTACAACCGGATCGGGTAAGAGTACGCTGGCAAACCTGCTGACCCGCATGTACGATGTGACGTTTGGCGAGATCAGGGTTGATGGTATTCCGATCAAAGACTACAATCTGACGTCGTTACGCGGACAGATGGGCTATGTGCCGCAGGATGTATTTCTGTTTTCCGAGACCATCAGCAATAACGTTCGCTTCGGCAAGCCCGATCTGCCACAGGAGCGCGTTGAACAGGCCCTCCGCGACGCTGATCTCTACCAGAACGTAATCGATTTTCCTGAGCAGTTCGACACCCGCGTGGGCGAACGGGGCGTTACCCTTTCGGGTGGACAAAAGCAGCGACTGAGTATTGCTCGTGCCATCGCCCGCGACCCCAAAATTCTGATTCTGGACGATTGCCTGTCGGCTGTTGATACGAACACCGAAAATATCATTCTGAATAATCTCCAGCGCATCATGGCCGACCGTACATCGGTCGTGATTTCGCACCGGGTTTCATCGGCCAAACTAGCCGACCACATCATCATGCTCGACGATGGCGAAATCATCGAGCAAGGTACACATGAGGAATTGCTGGCGCTAAATGGTGCCTATCGCGAACTCTACGAAAAACAATTGCAGACAGAAGAGGTTTAATAAGACAGTTTTTGGTTTCCAATTGACGGTCGGGCGGAGATAGTTTGGTATCTTCGCCCGATTCGTTTTTAGAGTAGTTGTTTAAACTAACCCCAGCGCCATAACCTGATTTCGGTGGCGGTCGATGTGGAAGCGCAGGAACTGGAACCGCTGCCGAATGTCTAGTGGGCCAGACAGCACATGGGGATGAATAATGGTTTCCAGATCTTCATCAGCCAGTGCGTTTGCCAGATCGGCTAGTGGCTGTTGTAGGCTATCCAGCGCCGATAGCCAGAACGCCAATGAACCCCCCATACGAGGAGCCGCAATGGCCGGAACCTGCTCTTTTTCGCGCCAGGTTCGGGCAACAATCTCATCGGCAGTTAAGCCCTTATTTACCAATTCGCCTTCCCAGATGGGTGTTCCCGCTTTTTGGGCGTGATAGGCCCGCCACATGCCCCAGATACCCCCATGCTCGGCCCAGTACAAATGTTCGGTGTTATCCACAGCATTCCATACATCGGGTGAGGGCCTCCATTGCGCCTGCTCTTCGGTTAGTTTACCTACTTCGGTTATGTATTGCGTGCGGGCTGCGGCTACTTCGGCTAAAAGCTGGTCGAGTTGAGGCATAAATATGTGCGTTCGGTTTACGATACAATGTACTCATTATCACATATGTGGCCCAAGCAATTGACTATCAATTGAGCAAAAGGTCATGATTGGGTCAGTCGGCCGTTATGCATAACACTTCGACCAGTACCTTACCGGGCGCTTCAACATAAAAGGACATGGTACCACGGCCCCCATAGTTGCGTGGCTCTTTCCCTACCGCAACACCATCTGCTTTCATGGTTTGATAAATTGCCATAACCTGTTCGGGGGTATCCTGTACAAAGCCTACGTGAAAATCAGTAGGGTACTGCGGAATTTCGTTTTTTGAGAAATTACTAATTGATAGAATAAATCCGTCCTGGTCTTCCAGAATAGCGATGACGTTATCGCCTTTTACTTCCTGGCATTGGAAGCCGAAATAGGTTTCAAAAAAGGTTTTGGTTTGTACCACATCGGGTACAGCCAGATTCAGATGTTTAAACGACATTGTGTTGGTTGATTGATTCGAAGTAATGATGGAACACAGATTTTTATGATCGATATGATTTATTATGATGAAGTAGCTTAAACTTTACTGCTCAGGCCAGAAATTGGGTTGTCATGCTGAGGAACGAAGCATCTTTGGTAGCTACTATAACTCCATCTACCGAAGATGCTTCGTTCCTCAGTATGACAAAAATGCATCTATTGGGGCTCAATTTGTAAAAGTTTAAAACAGCTTCGATATAAAACAGGTGCCCTGATAATCAGTGTGTTTTGAGTAGGAGATCATAATTAATCATAGTAATCATAAAAATCTGCGTTCTATCGATAAAAGCAAAATTAGTCATAATTGTTGACTAGTTAGTAATCATTGTTGACTATATATATTGAACGTATATTTGTTCCAGGAACACTTACCAGATAAGATGAAAAAAAAGAAATTAGAGAAGGAGTTAGCCGACCATATGCAGCATAACGACCGCAATTGGGGGCGGCTGATTGCTGTAGTGAAGCGTCTGTCTGATTTGTGGATGCAGCGAGCCATGAACGAGAAAACCGATATACCGTTCAAAACCTCCTTTATGCGGTTTTTGACGAATATCAGTCTGGAGGGTGTTACCAATCAGGAACTTGCCCGACGTGCCATGCAGCCTAAACAGGCGATGAGCCGGACAGTAAAAGAGATGGAAGCGGAAGGGCTAATTACCACCGAACGAAGCCAACGCGATGGCCGTAGTTCCAAAATCAGGCTAACCAAAGAAGGGCAAAAGCTGTTGCTAACGGCTAAAAAAGAACAGAAGAAGCTAACCGATACCTACAAAGCGCTGGTTGGGGAAGATAACTTCGCCATAGCCGTAGACGTGCTCTATCAAATCACAGCTTATCACGAATCCCTGAGCGAATCTGACGAGGACGGCGAGCGATTTTCTATTATTCAATGACCCACCAACCATAACTTTCGGGTTCAATCGTAACGGCCAGTTCAACTTCATACTGCCGATTTAAGGTGTACGGTTGTGCCTTTCCCTCTCCTTGTCTGATCCGGGCTGTCTGACGAAGACCCGTGTAATATAAGGGAAGTTTTATGGTTCGCGTCATTCTGGTTTTTAGCGGATTGTATAGCATGACCAGCCCTTTTTCTTTGCCTGTTGGATTCACATGCAGGATGCCATCCCAGTCGCGGCCATCGGGTCGGCGCAGGTGAATCAGATCGGCGTTCAGAATCAGGCGGTACTTTTTATACCAGTCGATTACGCGTGTTACGGTTTGCTTCGTCGTTTCGGTATCGTACAGCCGAGGTCCCCGATAGCAAGCCTGAACCCCCGCGCCATAATATTGCATCATGAGTTGTTCGTAGTCGGTCAGATGTTCACTAAGTGGTTCCAGAACGGCTTCAGGCCCACCACCCTGGTATTTGGTAAGCGGCACGAACCCCCAGCTCATGGTGGCTGTTTTTTCCCAGGTTCCGTCGAAAATATTCTGTCGGTTCAGGAGTTTTTGCTGGTCACGTGAGAGGGAGAAATTGACTTCCCGATAGCCCAGGGCAATTTTGTTGGTACCATCCATGAAATACCAGTCAGGCGCGTTGATATAAACACCCCGCTCGTTCAGGAATCGGTAAAATCCCTTTTGCATCTCCATCTGCACCCATTGCGAATCGTCCAGACCTTTATGACCAGGGTGTTTGGTCGATGCACAAACATCGCCCGGATAGGGGCCATCGTGTTCGAGCAGATCGAATCCGGTTTCGGTAATGAATTTTTTCAGGCTGTTCAGGTAACGAATGCCCCATTGACTGGCCAGACAGGGTGCATGACCGAAAAATGCCCCTTTATCGGGTAGCCCGGTTTTGGGATCGATCACGTCGGTTTCGTCGTCGATTCGGCGGCTGCTGAAGAGCGAATAGCCGCCTAGTAAAATGCCTTTGCTGTGTGCATAATCGGCCAGGGCTTTAAATTTCTGAATGTTGGTCTGGCTCGTATCTTCCATATTGAGGCCACTGCCAAAACTCAGGATGACCAGTTCATATCCCGTTTGGGAACATTGATCGATTGCGTTTTTGACTACGGCCGGTTCGGTACTAACCAGGTGCATAAATATCGGATTCTGCGTCGTCCAGGGCGCAACAGCCTGATAAAACCGTCGACGAGCCAGTCCGTTACGTTCGCGGTCGTAGGAGTCGAGCAGTAATTCGTGGGTACGAATGGAGGTATAAGTTTGCGTGGGAGCCAGATCAATACCCACCCCGACAGTTGGGTACACTTCCAGCAGACAGGGTGTTTCGTAGTTATAGTTGACCTGCGATGTATAGAGCGAATCAGTATGCCAATGCGTGGCCTGATCGGACAGATCGTACCGCATGGCGTTGTTGAACGCAAAGTTGTTTTCTATGTAAATCCGCTGCGGTTTTTTCATCTGCTCAGGCTTCCCCACCACAGCCGACTCTTCTTCGGGAGTTGCGAGTACTTCGCTGATGATCTGATTAATATGGATGGGTACCCTTGATTTATTGTCGAGCGTTACCCATTTGCAGAGACTGGGAATACCGTCGTAGAGCGCATAGTGGACTGTTACGTCGAGGCCGTTCAACTCAGGCGAATTAGCGGTAAAAACCAGTTGTAATTCCTGACCCGTTGGCTGCTGTCGGTTCATAGTCCAGGTCCGTGGCTGCCAGTTTAGGTAAGCCTTTATGGGGGCTACAGTAAAGGATTTGAACTGGAAATCAGTTGGATTGGCCGTAAATTGATCGACCCATTCTTCGAGCAGATACGCATGCTCTTTCTGGCCATAAAGCCCGCCAACCCGATACGTTTTGCCGTTAAGAACCAATAGGGCTTCGGGCCGGACTGAGCGGACAAACTGCTCACCTGTCGTCAGATTTTTATAATCGACAGTAGCCAGATTGGGGCTGATTCGGAACCGACGTGTAATTAATCCGTTCGATAGAACCAGATCTTTCCCATTATTGGCCTGATAGACGCCTGCTTTCTGCGTAACGGGTGAAATAAGCCAGTCGGCTGTAAAGGCGTTGGCTTGATAGACGGGTAGTTTCTGGGCTTGGGAGAATCCAGCAGTGACCAGTAGACAGCAATAGAATGTGCAGAAAAGAAATCTCATCCAATTGAAACGTTTGACAGATGCGCACCAACAGGTAAGATAAAGCAGAACGTGTAGGTTTTTCTAATCGCCCAGCATACAGGATTAGCAGGCTCGTCCGCAATGCAACTGCGGACGAGCCTAGGAGAGCGGAAACTAGCCCGCAATGGATTGGTAAACGGACAGGTATTGCTGAGCAGTTTTCTCCCAGCCGAAGCGGGCGGCATTTTTTAAGATGGCTTTCTGATGGTTGGAACAGGTGGACGCTTTTAGTCCTTGCCGAAAGGTTTCCTGCATGGCCTCGGCGTCGAAGCTGGGGAAGTAAAAGGCTGCCTCGCCCCCCACTTCGGGTAAAGATGTAAGGGGCGATAGGAAAACAGGCTTACCGAACTGCATGGCTTCGATTACGGTGAGGCCAAAGCCTTCGGCCAGTGAGGGGTGTACCAGGGCTTTGCAGTGTTGCAGATACCAGATTTTAGCCGCTTCCGACACCATACCCGGCAGATGCAGCCGGTCAGTAACGCCTAGCTGCTGTGCCTGTTGCCACATGGCAGTTACGTAATCAGGGTCGTCGTGACAGCCGATGACAATCAACTCCAGATCTGGATTCGACTGGAGTAGAGGCAACAGCACATGGAAATTCTTCTTTTTATTCAGATAGCCTATGCCCAGCATAAATTCCCGGTTGGGCTTGTACTGGCTAGCATCGGCTTCTATAGAATCGGGTAGTTTACTGACCCCGTTATGGATAACATGAACAGGTTTATCGCCAACCTGGCAATTCGTCAGTACATCGTTTTTGGTGAATTCCGATATACAGATAATCGCGTCGCTCTGGTCGATCAACGATTGAGTATGAGCTAGACTTTTTTGTTGAACCTCTTCGGGTTTACCTTCGTGCAGTACATTCAAATCATGAATAGTTAGCACGACTTTCAGGTGTGGAAATCGCTTTTTGTCGGGCAAAATTCGTCCCGACTGAAACGGCGCATGCCACACCCGACACTTGAGCAGAAACGGCTGAATCAGTTTATGCCACTTCTGCTCAATCAGGTGATACGGCTTTGGATGAAGCGACAGCTTTTTACGAGGAGGTAAATACATCCTCATGTGTGGCTGATCGGTTTCCACCAGTAATTTATTGATATGCTCGCCCAGATTCTGGCAATAGTGATACAGGCCAGAATGGGGGAATTTCATCAGATTGCAGTCAAAAATAATTCGGGACATAAGCCTAAAAAGAGGATTGAAATAGGGCCGCACAATCGCTTTTTTGCGTTTTATGCAACATTTACCCCGCTCAACCCGTACCGTTAATACTAAACCCTTCGTTGCACCACCTACACCTTTTCTCGCAGTTTCTTACTGAATTGCCTCAATCAGAGAGGCTAGGGTTTGTTCGAACAGGCCGCAAAACCTGCTTATTGTTCGTATAACGCCAAGAGTAGGCTGTCAGTTATAAAATAGTTCAACCAGTATCTCAACGTTAGGAGGGTTTATCATATGATGCGTGTCGTTTTTGATTGTGAGCGGATGAAGTATGTCAACACGGGGCTTTACTATTATTGTCTGAATTTGGGTAAGGCTTTGCGGGATACAATGAGTCGTGAGGAGCTGGCCGTTTTTATTCCAGACCACCTTCGGGCCACATTTGAGCCAACAACAGCCTGCATTGCCCAGCACTCGCTGCAAAAGTTTCTGATGCCATCGGTGAGTCAGTACAACATTTGGCATAGTACCTATCAAAGCTCGCAGTATCTACCCCAGCGCAACAGAAAAATCAAGGTGTTACTGACGATTCATGACCTTAATTTTCTGCATGAGGACAAACCGGAGCATAAAAAAGCGCGTTGCCTGGCTCAGTTGCAACAGAACATTGACCGGAGCGATGCCATCGTTTGCATTTCGGAGTTTACCAAAAAGGACGTACTGGCCCATTGTGATACAAGAAATAAGCCGGTTTATGTGATTTATAACGGTACTAACCGATTGCATCAGCCCGTATTGATGCCTCGTTCGTATCGGCCCAGAATCCCGTTTTTATTCAACGTAGGAGTAATTACCCGAAAGAAAAATCAGCACCAGATTCTGCCGTTACTGCAAAAAAATCCTTCCCTTGAGTTGATTCTGGCTGGGCGCCATGAGGATAAGGATTATGCGCATTTCCTGCGGCAACATGCCTCGGAGCTACGGGTTGATGATCGGATGCATCTGGTCAATGAAATTACGGAAGAAGAAAAATCGTGGTATTACCACAATTGTCAGGCTGTGGTGATGCCTTCCCTGGCCGAAGGTTTTGGCTTGCCCGTGACGGAAGCTATGTCGGTAGGGAAGCCTGTATTTTTATCGAGACACACAGCGCTGCCTGAAATTGGGAAAGACCTGGCGTTTTACTTCCAGGACTTCGACAATATGCATCATGATTTTATGATGGGTATGCAGCAGTATAAACGGGCAGGTAACGAGATGAAGGAAGCTCTGAAGGCATACAGCGCCCAGTTTAACTGGGAGGATTCGGCCCGAAAATATATGAATGTGTACCGATCACTAGTATAATTAATTGAGTGAATTAGCGATTGAGTGATTGAGCGAAAGCGACACCATAGGCAAGCAGCAATAAGTTTATACTGCTTTTATATGACCCCTTCGGGGGAAAACGTTTATAGGCGAGGTGGATTTCTTTGTTTATGCACTCAATCGCAAATAGAACCGCACTGAATGAAGATTTATAGGCGGCTGATGGCATACGCCCGGCCTTATGGAAAATTTGTTGTCCCATTTTTTGTGTTCACCCTTATCGGGGTGTTTTTCAACGTATTTCAGTTTGCGCTGATCATTCCGTTGCTAAATTTTCTGTTCGATCCGATCAACACGGCCGATGCCGCCCGGTTTGCTTCAGCTCCTGAGTTTCAACTGTCGCCAGCGTATTTTAAAGATACGTTCTACCATTTCATTTATCAGTTCAAAACGACCAATCCTATACACGCGCTCTATTTTCTGGCAGGAATGATCGTGGTGTCAGTTGTGCTGACCAATCTGTTTCGGTTTCTGGCCCAGCGTTGTTTGCTAAACGCTCGAACGCTGCTTGTCAAACGATTGCGGGAGGCTCTGTTCGAAAAGATCAATTCGTTGCACCTGGGCTATTTTACCAAAGAGCATAAAGGTGACCTCCTATCCCGGCTGAACGGCGATGTCTACGCTATCGAAAGTGTAGCCGGAAGTTCTATCGAAGTGGTATTTAAGGAGCCATACCTGCTGATTGGCTATTTCGTGGCGTTGTTTGCGATTTCAGTAAAACTCACTCTGTTTACGCTGGTGATTATACCGATTTCGGCGGTTGGTATCGCGGCTGTGACCAAAAAACTCAAAAAAGAAGCGCAGGATGTGCAGTCCTCGATGGGGCGGATGCTGACGCTGATGGACGAAACCCTGCTCGGTATGCGGATTATCCGGTCGTTCAACGCAACGGGTTTCGTACTCAAACGCTTTAGTCAGGAGAATGATTTTTATCGGCAGGCGAGTCTGGAGGGGTTTAAACGTCGCGAACTGGCTCCAGCGTTTTCGGAGGCATCGGGAGTGTTTGTGGTGGCCTGTATTCTGGTGTATGGCGGTAGTCTGGTGTTAAGCAGCCAGAGCAATTTACAGGCTAGTTCGTTCATTGCGTTCATCGCTATTTTCTCGCAGGTAATTCGTCCCGCCAAGGCGATTGTGGTTGCTCTGACGAATATTCAACAGGGGCAGGCTGCGGGCGAACGCATCATTGAGCTGCTGGACAAACCCATCGAAATACAGGATAAACCAACGGCGCAGGAACTGAAAAGCTTCCGGCGAGACATTGTTTTTGATGATGTAAGTTTTCAGTATGGTGACAAACCCGTGTTGAAAAACATCAATTTCCGAATTGCCAAGGGGCAGAAAATAGCGCTGGTAGGGCCTTCAGGGGTTGGGAAATCAACCATTGCCGACCTGATTCCCCGATTTTATGAAGTAACGAGGGGCAGTGTAAAAATTGATGGCGTTGATGTTCGGGATTATACGATGGAGTCGTTGCGGCAGCAGATGAGCTTTGTTACACAGGAGATTATTTTATTTCACGACACGATTTTCAACAACATTGCCCTCGGCCGGCCGGATGCCAGTCTGGATGAGGTAATCGAAGCGGCCAAAATTGCCAACGCTCATACGTTTATCATGGATACCGAAGATGGCTACAATACCGTTATTGGCGACAGAGGCCTTCGGCTAAGTGGTGGTCAGCGGCAACGGTTAAGCATTGCCCGTGCTGTATTCAAAAAGCCCTCGATACTAATCCTGGATGAAGCGACATCGGCACTGGATATCGAATCCGAGAAATCGGTGCAGGAGGCACTAAACAACCTGATGGAAGGACGCACAACGCTTGTGATTGCCCACCGACTGAGTACTATTAAAGAGGCCGACGAAATCCTGATTATGGAAGGGGGGAAAATCATTGAGCGGGGTAATCACTACGAACTCATCAACAGCCAGGATAGCGTGTATAAACGACTGAATATGATGCAGGAGCTGGTTCAGTAAAGTGATAGAACACAGATTAGTATGATGATTATGATCTGTGTAAATCATAATCATCATACTAATCTGTGTTCTATTGAGTTACATAATTCACCGCCTTATCGAAACGGCTTAGCACTTTATCCCAGGTGTAATTTTGTTCGATGTATGCCTGCGCTTTTTCTCCCATTTTGTCCGAGTTACTGGCAGACAACTCCTGAACGGCTTGTTCAAAACGGTCGTATTCGGCAAATAAAAGACCTCCCTGGCTGAGTTCGATATGATCTTTCAGAATCTCGCATTTTTCATTGGCGATCACGGGTATGCCATAGGCAAAGCTTTCCAGCGTCACCATGGAGAGACTTTCATATTGCGAGGGAATCACCAGCGCTTTGGCTCCTTTCAGCAAGGCGACTTTTACGTCTTCGTCCACAAAACCGGCCGTGATAATGTCTGGATGCTCAGGAATGGTCATAAACGCCTGACCGACTAGCACGAGTTTCAATGACGATGGGTGAGCCTGTTTGTACTGAATAAAATACTCGAACAACATATCGCACCCCTTGGCTTCGGCAATCCGCCCAATATAAATCAGGTATGGTATATCGGTTTTTAGAATCGTAGCGGCTGTTTCGGTTGGCGGTATCTGTAAAGTTTCGATACCGACGCCGATCACATCATTGTAAATGGCTTCGTTTTTAAAGAACTGATGAACAAAGCGTTTTTCGCCTTCCGTAAGGAATAAAATGGCACGGGGTTTATGAAATACTGGTCGGAAAATAGGTATGTAAATGGGTGTTTCGTCGTGGGCGGTTGGAATGAAAATCGACTTGTGCGGAGCAACATTGAGACCGACGATGGTTGGATAATACAGATACGTAATAAAGATCAGTGCGTCGTATTGGTGGTGGTTGCGTTGTAGATAGGTGATCAAATCGGGTGCGTAAGGCCCCTGTGCTTTGGCCCATAACCAGCTATACCGCCGAACGGTTTTACCGACCAGCGCCCGCCCCCACATCCGAATCCGGCCAAAGCCTTCCCATTCTTCGGGCCGTGACCATTTCTTGATTTTATGCTCGGCTCGGGCACAGGCTTTTTCCTGTCGTTCGTATTCGGTAGCAAATCGGTGAACCCGGACTCCATTGATCGTTGTCGTTTCGGGCGGATACCAGTTGGCCCAGGTAATGTAGTCCAGTGCGCAACTGGTCAGTACATCCACTTCGTAAGTCCCAGCTAACCGTTCGGCCAGAATCCGGCAATAATATTCGGCTCCCCCATTAACTTCCAATCCATACCGTTGAACAATAAAGGCTATTTTTTTCATGTACTGAATGCTATCGAACTCAACCAGGCTGAATTAGTAACGTTTACGACTTCCGTCTGATTGTAGAAAGCGATTCTTGCCAGAAAGTGTTTTCGGGATTTAGTGGGATTAATACGAATAGTACATGCGTCGTGATAGCCGTCTTTTGGGCGGGAAGGTTTGAGAAACCTCACGAAGTCAGATTTAAGAATCTGACTTCACGGAAAAGGATTGGCCTTCACATTTCCGGAAAGCATTAGCAAGCACTAATCATCCAGTGCCTGATACACCAGCACATCAAATTTTCTGTCGAGTTCACCGCCGTAAGTAGTGCCCCACATCTGTTTCATCAGGACGATGGCAATTTTCTCTTTCGGATCAGCGATGTAGTGTGTGCTGAACGCACCGCCCCAGGCGTAGGTGCCAATACTGTTCAGGTCATTGTTATGCCCTTTTTCACCAACAACCTGGAAGCCCAGGCTAAAGTAGTTGCCGGGGTCTGGAAACAGCGTGCCGGTCTGATTGCTTTGCGTAAACAGGTCGATACTTTTACGGCTCAGGAATCGCTTGCCATTGTAGACGCCATTGTTCAGTAGCATTTGTAGAAAAATAGCGTAATCATAGGCTGTACTGGATAAGCCACCACCACCCGAATAGTAGGTTTTGGCACCCATAATTGGGTAATCGGGATCGACGGGGAGAGTTTTGAGGCTGGAGGTTTTGACCAGCTTTTTCTCTTTGTCTTCCGAATACAATTTCACCAACCTGTCTTTCTTGGTGTCGGGTAAGTAGAAGAAAGTGTCTTTCATGCCCAGTGGTTCAAAGATACGCTTCTCGAAAAACTGCGCCAGACTTTGACCCGACACGACTTCGACCAGATAACCAAGCACATCAATACTCAGGCCGTAGGTCCATTTTTCGCCGGGCTGGTGATTGAGGGGTTGTTTGGCCAGTTGCTTCACCATTTGTCCGAGCGTGTAATTCTGAGTCACGAAGGCATCGGGGATACCGCCCGCTTTGGTGTAAATAGCCCGCATCCGGGGATCGCTGGCGATGACGTTGTAATTGATTCCCGACATATGCGACAGCAAATGCCGAACGGTAATTTCCCGCTTGGCTGGTACGGTGGTATAGGTACTATCTTTTTCGTTGAATTTGTCAAGCACAACGGGTTTAGTAAATTCAGGGATGTATTTGCTGATGGGATCATCGAGCATTATTTTTCCCTCTTCGTGCAGCATCATAACGGCCAGCGACGTGATGGCTTTGGTCATCGACGCAATCCGGTAAATGGCGTCTTTAGCTAGAGGCTTATTGTCGTCGAGGTCCGATTTGCCAAAGGCTTTGTAATACACAATTTTGCCATCCCGAACCACAATGGCCGATGCGCCCGGAAAAGCTCCCTGGTCGATGTACGACTGAAGGAGCCCGTCGAGCCGGTTAAGTCGTTCCGACGAGAAACCCGCCGATTCAGGAGTCGCTGTCGTTAATTGTGGAGGATTTTGCTTTGTGGCAGTTTGGGCCTGCACAGACAGTGCTGTCAGCACGATCAGCGCCAGTGTGCGAAATGTAGATTGAAGATGCATAAAGTTAAAGAACTGTTTGATTTAGTGGGGGCAGGTTGCAAGAACCTGCCTCGTGAGGTTTCTCGAAACCGAGTCAGACATACCGTTCGGTTTTGAGAAACCTCACAAGGGCAGATTTAAGAATCTGCCCTCACCCTAGGCGCGAAAAGTAGATTGAAGATGCATACGGGTAAAAAGCCTTATTCCGTAACGGTTTAATTGTCAACGTTTTTTACGGTTGGGCGGTTGTCGTTGATTCGCTTTTCGTAAGTGATTTTAAACTTACTCAGGTCAGGTTTATAAAGGCGTTTGCGGCTTTGTTCATACTGATAGATCGTTTGGCCCAACTGGTACAGAAACGGGTGCCCAACGGTGTCGTACTCATATTTGTCGTCGTTCAGAATGCCATCGCTGTTTACATAAATCGTGGCCGTGAGCATGTATTCGACCTTATTTTTGAAATCCACCACATACGACGCATCGGTCAGGAAACCATAGGCCCAACCCACCTTGTTGAACACCCGGACATCGGTAGGCATCTGATGGTGCAGACTGTCCATAAAGAAAAATTTTACATAGCTATCGTAATACTGTTTGGCGTCGTATTTCGGATAATTTGTCTCGCCCGGATACTGCGACAGGTATTGGTAAACAAATCGATAGTCGTCATTAGTCAGGTTAAATCGTTGGTTGGGGGTAACCGATTCGGGAAACAGTACCGATTGCAAAATTTGCTGAAAAGCTTCCAGCGGAAATTTATTCCGCTCGGTGAAATTGAACGGCTCATGCACCAGACTATCCCGCATATAATAGCCTGTTCCAAGCCGGGCTTCGCGTCGGAAATCAAATGGGTCGGTATTAAAAGCCGCTGGCTGGGCATAAATCAAACGGCCATCTGGCCGAATAAACCGGATGGGATTGGTATGACGATTTTCGTCGGCGTTCATGCGGACAAATCGGTGGGTAATGCGCGTGTCCAGATACCCTTTGGCGTGTAGCGACCGATTGATTTCGCTTTGTCCGACAAACTCATACATACGGCTGTAGGGGTCGTTTTCACTCACCAGAAACGCTTTTTTAATGCAGTGTGCAATGGATGGATAGCCGCTCTCCGAAGTCGTATCTGTCCATTCTCGGGTTTGTTTGCTGTAGGCACTGTCGAACTGCATGGCGGTGTATTTGGTGACACCGGGTTTATTGAGCCGGTTCAGTTTTTCGAGCGAGAGCAGGGCTAGCGGCAGTTTTACGGTCGATGCGGGGTTGAAGTATTCGGTGCTGTCGACGCGAAAGTAGTAGTGTTTAAACGACGGCTTATTGGCTTTGTCACGATCAATCTGCGTATAGATAATTTGTAGCCGATAGGTGTCGGGATGCCGCATTACTTCCTTAAAAACAGCACTTTGGTTCGTTGCCAGTAACTTCGTCAGAAAAGCGTCCGTTCGGGGCTGCGCAAACGCAGTGAAGAGTGGGCAGAGAAAAAGGATCAGGATGAAGTGCTTCATAGGGATTACACCAATTCGTTTTTCGACAGGATTGACAAGATTTACAGGATGAATAGGGGTCGACAATGTGAATATGTCAGCAAAATCCTGTAAATCTTGTCAATCCTGTCGAAAAGAAATCATAGCACCAGTTGCTCGAACAGTTTGTCCAGCGTTTCGGCTGCATTGGTACACAAGCCGGGGTGTACAGGCGAAGTTTGCACGACGGTACTGCGGGTTGCTGTTAGCCAGCGAAATCGTTCGGCAATGGCTAGTTTCCCTATTGGGCCACCCTCAGCTTTGCCTGCGCAGATTCGTTCAAAAGCCTGTAGCCGTCCGGTTAGTTCGTCCAGGTCTAATTTCGCTGAAAATGCCTTAAGCCGAGCTTCATTCAGCGCAAATCGTGTTTGTAAAAAGCCCTGCCCCCGGCAGTAGACAATGACACCGACGTTCAGAAACTCCTGCCGCTCAACGCAGGGAACCACCCGGATAACGGCGTACTCAAACAAGTGCATTTCTGGCATTCTTCGCTTCGTTGACAAATAGTTCAGATGAGGCCAGTCGGTCCTCTAAAAAACGGGCGTATACCTGCCGCTGGTCGGAGGGGGAGTCTGTTGAGCCATTGTTCATCAGCCAGTCGTCGGGTATGAGTGATACAATGGCCTGGATATAGCCTAGGGTCAGTAGCTGCCGGAATTCGGCATCGACCGCATCCAGTTCGGTAGCCTTGGGCAGTAATACATGGTCTTTGATCTGGGTAAATGGTCGTCGGCTTTGCTCTGGCCAGGTAGGGCCGGTATGATGTACGTAGAGTGAAGCCCCATGATCGATCAGCCACAACTCCTTATGCCACATGAGCATGTTCGTGTTGCGGGCTGTTCGGTCTACATTCATCACAAAGGCATCGAGCCAGACAATCTGCGAAGCCAGCCGGGGCGATAAGTCGTTCAGAATCGGGTCGAAGGTTATAGCTCCCGACAGGTAATGAAGCCCCAGATTCAGCCCTTCACTCGCTCGTAGCAAATCCTGAATTTCTTCGTCGGGTTCGCTGCGGCCAAAGGCAACATCCAGATTGATAAAGACGATTTCCGGCACGCGGAGACCCAGTAATCGGGCGATTTCACCCGCAACCAATTCGGCAATCAACGCTTTGGTGCCCTGGCCAGCTCCGCGAAACTTCAATACGTACAAAAAATCGTCATCGGCTTCGACAAGGGCGGGTAGCGAACCACCTTCACGCAACGGCGTAACGTAGCGAATGACGTTGACTGTTCGAAGAGTAGGGGATGGGGTACTCACAAATACGTGGTTTAAAAAGATGGATAGCTAATTTATGTTTCTCGTTTAAAAGTCAATTCCCTGAATTATGAGATTATCGATGCTGTGTCGGAGTCAACGATGTGCGCCGAACAATTACGCATAGATTGTTAGAAAATTACCTGCAATATCATCATTCGGTCTGGGTTTGTAATCAGCCCAATGTGAATAGGTAAGGCAAAATTATGCTCTTAGTCTATGTATGTAGTAGTATATATTGTATATTTATCATTTACATCATCTTTTGTTTCAATTTACCGTAACGCACGTACTTTATGCAACGTTCTCAGCTCAAAGAATTTTATGGTTATGGGCTTATTGTCATCGCTTTACTAGCCGTACAACTTTACTCGGTTTATGTGGCCACAACAACCGACTTAGTGCTGACCTGGAAACATTACGCTGGCTTTGCTGCTACGTTACTGGCCATAGTTCTTTGGGCTGTTCGCAAGCCTGACTACTTGTTTTATGTGCTAGGTTTAACGCTCATTCTGGGTTACGAGAACCTGATCGGCTTTACGCCTACTCTCACGTTTACCTCAACTCGTTACTATGTCAACAACACAGCCCTGCCCGTTTCGTACCAGGATTTTTCGATGTATATGCTCATTATCTGGGCGTATATTGCTCATAATCGATTGCGGACAATGGCGATGAGTTTAGTTAAACGACGTGTTTAAAGCAGTAATGGGAGCGGGGAGTGAGTATCAGGAGAAAAGATGCGTTTGCAACTCCTGGTACTCACTCCCCGCTCCCAATACTTTTCTACCTACGCGTTCAACGACCAGCCTTCGCGGTATTCCCGCTTCACAAACTGGTTCGCTTCGTCGAAATTGGTGATCTTCATGTTTTTGCCATCCCAGGTCAATCGTTTACGGCCAGGATAATTAAAGCCTTTTCCATCGGCCTTGGGCGTACGAACGGTATAACTGCGAATCGCTAGGTTACCCATAAGAACCGATTCGGTTAGAGGGCCAGCAAAGTCAAAAGACGAGGTAAGCGCTTTATGCTCTTTGCTATTAAAACCCGCCTTACAGGCTTCGGTCCATAATACCTGGTGCCCATTTTCGGGCAGGGGCTTGGAGCCGTCGGCAGGCTTTGGTTTCGGATCACCTACTATTTTCTTGCCATCTTTGGTATAAAGCTTTGGATCTTCGCCATACATACCACAGACCAGCAAGCCTTTATCGCCGTGGATAAGAACACCATTTTCGCCATTTTCGGGCATTGGTTCTCCTTCAGGTAGCATATCCGGGCGGAAAGGTCGAATCCCTCCATCTTCCCAGATCATTTTTACCACCGATTTATTTTTAGCCGTTGCCGGGAATTTCAACTCCACGTGTGACGACGGTGGGCAACCTTCGGGAATGTATTCGGGCGTCCAGTCTTTAATGAATACCTGCCCAATACTGGTTTCAACTTCGGTTGGATACCCAAGGCCAAGTACGCGGAATGGCGTATCCATAATGTGGCAACCAATGTCACCCAGAGCACCAGCGCCAAAATTCCACCAGCCGCGCCATTTAAATGGGTGATAAGCAGGTGTGTAGCCAACTTTCTGCGCGGGCCCTAACCAGAGATCCCAATCCAGATCAACGGGAACCTGATCTACTGCTGCTGGCACAGGAATGCCTTGTGGCCAAACAGGCCGGTTGGTCCAGAGGTTTACAGTATGCACTGTGCCCAGAAGTCCTTTATCGAACCACTCCACCATTTGCTTCTGCTGCGGATTCGACGAACCCTGGTTCCCCATTTGAGTCACAACTTTGTATTTACGAGCTGCTTCGGTAAGCATCCGGGCTTCGTAAATATTATGTGTCAGTGGTTTCTGTACATACACGTGTTTGCCCCGCATCATGGCTGCCATTGCGACAACAGCGTGGGTATGGTCGGCTGTTGATACGGTTACGGCATCAATAGTTTTTCCTTCTTTATCCAGCATCTCCCGGAAGTCCTTATAGCGTTTTGCATTCGGATGCTTGGTAAAGTTTTCCTTCACGCGGGGTAGTCCCCAGTCTACATCGCACAATGCTACGATGTTGTTAGCCCCGTTGTTATACGAATTATTGGTATCGCTAAACCCTTTACCACCAAAGCCAACACCGGCAATGTTGAGTTTATCACTAGGGGCAATAAAGCCTTTACCGCCCAGAACATGGCGCGGAACAATAAAAAATCCCGCCGTAGCCAAAGCGCCAGCCTGTAAAAACTTGCGTCGGGTTGTTGCGCCCTCGCTATTCTGGCTGGGCGTTGAGTTGTCTGATAGATTCATAAAACAGATATAAACAGATTCAGTAACTATTGAGTGTTGGTTATCAGGTTAGAACGATTGGCTCAACATAACGCCCCGATAACTAAAACCACATTCATAAACCAGGCTTATTAATGTCAGATTCTATACGTAAAGAAGCAGCTTGAGCTTTTTTACCCCTATACCAGCCGGATTCTTATTTGGGTTCGTCTTCATCAATGGCCCAATAGACTACTTCTACCAACAGAACCCTAGTATATATACTGCTCAAGCGTGCATATAGCCTATTTGAAGACCGATAGTTAATGCAAAATTCTAAACCGCTCCGTTTAACATTAGTTAAGAAAGGATTTACCTATCAACCAATTAGATTTGGCTCCTTTGAATTCTTGAGTCGATGGTTACTAAAAAAAGATGGTTTAAGAGAGCATGGATAGGGCTAACCATTCTTCTACTATACATTGGGATTTATCTATTCCTCTACGTCGGAAAAGATGAGCAGATCAATCGGTATCGATCAACGCCATTGCCGGATGCGTTTCGCTACACATTTTCTCAACACTTTGAGGAGCTAACCATTCAAACTCCGAAAGCAGGTTCGTTAAATGCCTTGCTCTTTAAGGCTCCTCAGGCTAAAGGGGTGGTCTGCTTCTGGAAAGGTAACGGAGGAAATTTAGCCAACTGGGGCGCGATAGCGCCAACCTTTCTTCAATTCAATTATGATGTATTGATCTCCGACTATCGACAACATGGTAAAAGTAAAGGAGCTATCAGTTTAACCAATTTCTACAGTGATGCCCAAACGGTTTATGATTCCTTAGCCCATCGCTACCCACCAGACGAGATTGTGATTTGCGGCTACTCCTTAGGTGGCCGGGTGGCTGCGCATCTGGCGGCTTCGAACCGACCTAAGTTCACCATACTCATCGATCCTGCTTCGGCTGGTGGTGATTTTAGTGATCGCTTTACAGATCTGGTTTATTTTCCATTGCCGTCTGTGAATGGATTTACTTTTCATACTGAAGAAGATGTGCAAAAAGCTTCTCGTCCAGTGGTAATTATCAGTACGGATAACGTCCACAGCACTGCGTACAAGCTCCAACCGTACACACATACCAAAGACCAGTTTGTCGCCGTGGCCGGGGCTACGCATGAAACAATACTGACATATCCTCAGACTAAGCAAATCCTTGAACGTCTTCTCATGAAGCCTTGATCGATAATCGTTAACCATGTTTAAAAACAACGAAGCCCGTTCAGGATCCTGAACGGGCTTCATCACGAATGACTCGTAATCAGTTAATTACTTCTGGAAAGATCCAAATACATAATCCCACATTGGTGACGACACACCGTAGTTACTTTCTGGATTCTTATAGTGATGGACACTGTGGTTTACCCATAACTGCTTGAAGAAATTCTTCGGCGGTGCATAGGCATGTACGATGAAGTGCGTAGCCAGATACCCCGAATAACCCACTAGAAAACCAGGAAAGAAGGCATAAGCGGCCTCACCCATCAACAGGAAAAACATGCCAAAAAAGAAGGCTGCAACAAAAACAGCTAGTGCAGGTGGCATAGCCAGCCGGGTCTTATCTTTCGGATATTCGTGGTGAACACCATGAAATGTGTACTGTATTTTAGCACGGCTCGGTGTTGTGGGAGCCAGATGATACAGATACCGATGCAAAATGTACTCGAACAGGGTAAACGAGAACAATCCAACTACAAAAAGGCCACCAATTGTCCAGTTGCCCATATCCGTATACGTAAACGCATACCAAACCAGAAAGGCTGATAAAATCAGCCACATCGAAATAGGCACCATAATATGCGTTCTCGACAAAGCCTCTAAAATTGGATTGTCGAATAGCTGTTTTGTGCCACTATTCTTGGGCCGGGTTTTTCCATGCCCTGCCATTGTCTGTAACTTCTCTTTTTCAGATTCCATAGAGTCGTACTCAGTTAACACCACAAAAATAATAGGAAAACCCGTTCATTAGCCCCGATTCAATAGTAAAATAAGTTTACCATCTTGGTTATGTCCTAACTTCCACCTGATCGGAAAGTTTTTCCTGCATGGCCTTTACATCGCCTTTTGGTAGCTTAGGCTTTATGATAAGACGTAATGAGTTACTGTAAGTCAGATAGTTGACCATCCAGTTTAGGAAAATAAATAAACGGTTTTTAACGCCTACAATCGACATTAAGTGAACAAAGAGCCAGGTCAACCAGGCGAAAAATCCTTGAAATTTTAAATACGGCAGGTCAACCACAGCTAATCCGCGGCCAATAGTAGCCATTGTTCCCAGATCGTTATACGTAAACGCTTCAGGTTGCTCGTTGCGTACCCAGTGGAGTAGATTTTTTGCCAAGTGCCGCCCTTGCTGAATAGCAGGCTGAGCTACTTGGGGGTGCCCGTTCGGCCATTTCTCTTCCGTCATCAAGGCTACGTCGCCGATGGCAAAGATGTCGGTAAAGCCCTGAACCTGACTATATCGATTTACCAGCACACGCCCTCCTCGCCCCAGTACGTCAGGCGGTAGGCCTGCTAATGGATTGGCTTTTACCCCGGCAGCCCAGATGAGGTTGTTTGTACGGAGCGTTGAGCCGTCATTCATTGTCACAATACGTCCATCGAAATCTTTTACCCGGGTATTGAGCTTCACAATTACGCCTAACTCCTGTAAATAGTTCAGCGAGTGCTCCTGGGATTGTACCGACATAGGACCCAGCAACTCTCCGCCCGATTCGATGAGGAAAATATCCATCATCTTAAAATCCAGTTCTGGATAATCGACGGGTAACACTGTTCTCCGCATTTCGGCCAACGTGCCACAGAGTTCCACCCCAGTTGGTCCTCCGCCTACTACGACCACATCCATCAACCCTTCTCGCTCATCCTGCGTTTCAACGCTGAGGGCATCCTCAAAATTCTGAAGCATTCGGTTTCGCAGCGCAATCGCTTCCGACACTGACTTCATGGACAATCCTTTTTCAATTATATTCTGCTGATTGAAAAAGTTAGTGTCGGCCCCGGTAGCCATGACCAGATAATCGTACGTGACAGGACCAAGCTCTGTGTCAACAGTTTTATCGGCCGTACGAATGCCCGTTACCGTTGTTACCCGGATGTGCACGTTTTTACAGCCACCAAATACGGCCCGTAACGGGAATAATATGGAGTTGGCTTCCAGTCCTGCCGTTGCTACCTGATAATAAAGGGGTTGGAATTCGTGATAGTTCTGTTTATTGATAAGAACTACCTGAAACTCTTTTCGATGCGATAATTTTCGAGCTAGTTTAAGCCCGCCAAAACCCGCACCGACAATAACGACACGTTTGCGATCCGTTTGGGGTATGTTTGGATTCATGGGTATCTGTTTACGGATTATAGTCTTGATCTTCGATGGTTGATGCGTCTCTAATTCTCACATCGGCTAACGAAAACCGAAACTGGTAACCCTATTAACTAACCAGCGGTTTCACTTCCTGCAAAACACGCTCATAATACGCTTCGTACCGGGGCAAGATACGGGATAACTCAAACTCTTTAGCCCTTGCCAGGGCATTTTGTTTGAACGTTGGCAGATGATTATCGTCAAGTATATACAAGGCATTTCTGACCATGTCCTCCACATCGCCAACCGGGCTTAGAAATCCTGTTATACCATGTAGGTTCAACTCAGGCAATCCACCCGCATTCGACGTAATCAGCGGTACCTCACAGGCCATGGCTTCCAGAGCAGCCAATCCAAAACTTTCGTTTTCGGAAGGCATAATAAACAGATCGGCAACCGACAGAACTTCTTCAACCTGATCGAGCTTTCCCAGAAAGCGTACCTGATCGTAAATACCCAGATCACGCACAAGCCGCTCAATACGGGCTCGCTCGGGTCCATCGCCTACCAGCAATAGCTTGGCAGGAATGCCCTGTTGAATGTGGTAAAAGGCCATCACGGCATCGTCGATACGTTTCACACGCCGGAAGTTGGAAGTATGCACAATCAACTTTTCGCCATTGGGGCAAATCGCTTTTTTGAAATGCTCCTTCTGCTGCCGTTTGAACCGATCCAGATCAATAAAGTTTGGAATAACTTCAATTTCCCGATGGACCTTGAAATGCTTGTAGGTATCCTGCCGCAAATCTTCCGACACCGACGTAACACCATCCGACTCGTTGATACTAAATGTAACAACGGGCTCGTAGGAAGCATCCTTACCGACCAACGTGATGTCCGTTCCGTGAAGCGTCGTTACAACAGGTACAACCCGCCCCTGCGAACGAAGAATCATTTTGGCCATGTAAGCGGCCGATGCATGGGGAATGGCGTAATGAACATGTAATAAATCAACGTTCTCGTTCTGAACCACATTGACCATTTCACTCGCCAGCGCCGATTCATACGGAGCATACTGGAAGAGTGGGTATGAGGGTATATTTACTTCATGATAAAAAACATTTTCGTTGAAAAAGTCGAGTCGAGGTGGTTGCTGGTAGGTAATGAAATGAATCTGGTGACCATTTTTGGCTAACGCTTTACCAAGTTCGGTAGCCACCACGCCACTGCCCCCAAAAGTCGGGTAGCACACAATGCCAATTTTCATGCGCAAGAGAACGAGTTTGTCTCTCAACAACAAATGGATGCAAAAAGAATCCCATTGGTGATGAAGGATATATAAAAGAAAATGAATGAACGATTCGATAGGGTTAACAAATAACGTCTGGCTGCTGTTTTTTACAAGTCCCCAGTGCAGCGATTCGGCAATGATAGCGTCTTTATATCGCCACAGGTTAGTTAGGTAATGTTCATTGGAAGAGTTTATCACTCTTTCATCTAAAAGCCTTAATTTTGATTCAAATAACTCATCATGCTTGCGCGTCAACAGGCTACTTTTTCTGCGTTTACGTTCGGTTTTTTGCGGCTCATCCGGCTGCAGAATCTGTTGATCGTTGTGCTGATGCAGGTAATGGCGCGTCTGTTTTTAGTGGGTCCCCGTCAGGAGGGCCTACAGCTTCTGATCGATCCCGGTATCTGGCTACTCTGCCTATCGACGGTCTGTATTGCTGCGGCAGGCTATATCATCAATGATTATTTCGATGTTAAAATCGACCTGGTTAATAAGCCTGATCGAGTCATTATCGGGCGGTATTTGAAACGCCGGGTGGCTATGGGTGTACACCAGGTTTTGAATGTGATTGGCTGTCTGATAGGGCTCTATTTGAGCAAATGGGTGTTCCTGATTGATGTAGTTGCTGTTACATTATTGTGGTTTTATTCGGCTCTGTTCAAACGCCAGATGCTGATTGGTAATATCGTCATTTCCTTCCTGTCAGCCCTTTCGCTGCTGGTTATGGCCATCTATTATCGGCATAATACCGATCTGGTGTTGATGTATGCCCTCTTTTCGTTTGGTATTTCGATTATTCGTGAAATCATCAAAGATATGCAGGATATTCGGGGGGATGCTCGATTTGGTTGCCGTACTCTGCCCATTGTGCTGGGGTTACGCCAAACCAAATATGTATTGTATGTGCTGATCGGCCTATTTACCTGTTCTCTCTTCGTCATCGCTGGCTCTCTCCATAACCCGCGACTTACGTTGATTTTCCTGCTTTTGCTCCTACCAATGGGCTGGTTGGTTTACCGGCTCATACTGGCCGATACCCGTCGAGATTTCGGTTACCTCAGCAACCTCTGCAAGGTTATCATACTGTTGGGTATCGTTAGTATGGTGTGGGCGTAGGAGTTTATGTATGATATAGGATGTATAATGTATGATCAGTAGCGTCCATGCATTATACATCCTATATCATACATAAACTCCTACGCCGTTCCCTAAAGCATTTGACTATTCGGTGCGGTCTTTCATTAGCTTTGAGACTTAACACTTAACGGCTCTATCTGCATGAAAACGCTCACGTTATCGCTGCTTCTGATTTTTTCAATACTGATAAACGCTCAGGCTCAGGAATGTCTGGGGATCCCGTTTAAAAGTGGTATGAGTTTCGAACTTAGCCACTTCAATGCAAAAGAAAAACTGACGGGTAAGGTGAATTATCAGGTAAAAGATGTTCGCAAGGAAGGCGGATCGACCGTGGTAGATATAACGGCGCTGTTTGAAGATGACAAAGGCAAACAACGCCCTCCCTATACGATTCGGTATACCTGCTCAGGCAATGAACTGGTAGCCGACATGTCGGGCATGCTCCAGTCGATGCAGTCAACTATGAAAGACATGGAAATGCGGTTGAAGTCCAATAAATTGGTGTATCCAGCCAAGCTTAGCGTGGGGCAGAAACTGGATGACGGAAAAATGGAGGCCGACATGCTAAACAATGGCACCACCATGATGACCATGAACATGACCATGACAAACCGACAAGTAGATGGGAAAGAATCGATTACGACACCAGCCGGAACGTTCGACACGTATAAGATCTCGTCGGATGTTAGTTTTGAAAACAGAGCTATGGGCATCCCTATCCGCAGCTCTATGCGCGTGGTGAGCTATCGGACCGACAACAATATTTTTGACATAAAATCAGAAACGTATAATAAAAACGGCAAATTGCTCGGCTCATCCGTACTTACCAAAGTCAATTGATAGGCGCTGATCTATTGGCTACTGGATTATTTCCCTCACAATTTGTCAGTCTTTACGCAACTTAGTTGCAAAAAAGTGGGTTAAGGAGACGTACGATTCTTAATCGTATCGTACTTTTGTATCCGCTTATGAAAACAGATATTCTTTCCCGCAAAGCTGACTATATAGGTATTACCGGCTCTATATTATGCATTATTCACTGCATGATTACGCCAGTTATGCTCTTAACTACGTCGCTAATGCAGAATTCAACGCTTCGAGTCAGTTATCTCAGCCTGGATTATGTGTTTATCGGGGTTAACATCGTAGCTGTTTATTTTGCCACCCGGCATTTTGCTGCGCCGATCGTTAAATGGAGTCTTTGGGGGTTCCTGAGCCTATTCAGCATTGCCCTCTTACTGGAAGAAACCGCTCCTGTTTTCGAATACATTGCCTATCTGGCCTCCGCTGGACTGGTCATCACGCACTTCCTGAATATTCGCCAGCATCGGCTAAGTCACGTGCATTAATCTAAACCGGGATTCAGCGGATTTTAGGATTAAACAGATTTTGCTTAGCTTCATCGGAGTAGAACAGAATCTGTTTAATCCTAAAATCCGTTGAATCCCGGTTTTAATTGGGACTGAATGCTCTGTTACTGATAAAGGTATTGTCGGTCAGAGTCTTCAGGAAGGCGACGAGCTGATTTTTCTGTGTGTCGGTCAGGGAAATACCTAATTGGCCATTAGGTTTCAACGCCGAGTCGAGGGTGGGGCTATCCTGAACACCCGTTCGGTAATGCTCAATGACCTGTTCCAGCGTTGTAAAACGCCCATCGTGCATATATGGAAAGGTTTTTTCCACATTGCGAAGGCTTGGCACTTTGAATTTCAGCCGATCAGATTCGTTGAGTGTAATCCGATAACGACCCTGATCGTTGATTGAACTGACTGGCAAACCGTTGTTTCGATAGCTTTTATCGGTGAATAAATCCGTTGCGTGGCAGGTAGCACATTTTTGCTGAAACAGTGTCAGGCCAGCCAATTCATCGCTGGTCAAATCGCTACCGGCTTCCTTTCGAACATACTTGTCATAGCGGGAATCGGCCGAAACCAGCGTCAGTAAGAACTGCGAAATGGCTTTCAGGAATCGAGCTGTAGTGACGGTATCGGAGCCGAAAGCCGCCTGAAACATAGGCGGATATTTGGGACTTTTCTGAACGCGGCTGAGGGCTTCCGAGAATTTCAAATCCATCTCCACCGGATTTTGAATAGGCGCAATAGGAAGTTCATCGAGGCTCGTAACGCCCCCATCCCAAAAGAACTCACGATCCCAACCCAGATTTTGCAAACCAGGTACATTACGTGTGCCAAACTGGCTTCCAATTCCATGGCTTAGCGCATGATCGGAATGCCCAAACCCGGCAAACTGCTGATGACAGAACCCGCAGCTCACGGTGGTATCCCGTGAGAGTTGCGCGTCATAAAATAATGTTTTGCCTAAGGCAACACCTTCCACAGTCAGCGGATTCTGGCTCAGATCATACACCATGGCCGGGAAATTAGCGGGCTGGCGAAGCGTAACCGGAGTCGGTTTATAGACCACGCCCCCACCACCTGGATCGGTTGGGCCAGGACCAGGGTCTGGATCAGGGCTGTCGGCTTTCTGGCAACTGATGACCAATAGAAACACCATCAGACTACCCAGGAGTCCAATCTGTACAGGCGATATGGAAGTGGGCCGAATCATGGGGTAGCCAGCGTCCGGTCGTAACTAAACATTTGCGCGTAGTTATTGGCAATATTAGGCGAGTAATCGTCGAACATAACCGAGGGATGCTGGGCAATACTGAGTTTGGTTGACCCGTTAAAGATCTTCATGGCGTCGGTTACGATTCGAACCGAAGGGGTGGCATTGGTCTGCACATTGGCACCACTATCCGTAAAAACAAGGGCAACGGTGCGAAGGTTATTGAGCGTCTTTTTCCCATTATACCCACCACCAAATCCGCCAATATGATAAAAGAAGGCATTATTCTGTGCTGCGGGTGCAACAGGTGAAGTGCCTTCAATCTTCATAAATATATAGCCTGAATTCCAGTCCCAGTACATCCCATCGTTGAGGGCAGGATCGAGAGCGCCGGTTCGGAGACTGATATTGGCCAGGCTTCGGGCGCTATCTACCCCAATCATAAACGACAGGCCAGTATAATTGCCCGTAGGGATTTTAGAAAGCGTAATGGTTTGAGAGGCTGGTTTCTCTTCCTGAATCAGAAAGTAGCTGCTATCCTGGGGAATTGTGTATTCGCTGCCGTCTGCTTTACGGAGCTTGATGTTACTGATGAAGTAGTTGAATTTTGTAATGGTGAAGGATTCACCGGCTGCGTTTTGGTACGTACCTGTACCCAGTTTTAAATCGGACGAACTCACGACATTGTCAAACGCAATCCGAAGTTTTCCGGTGTTTATGGGGTCTGTTGAGGTATCCGTACAAGCCAGAACGGCAATTCCGATAACGAATATGAGTAATAGTCCGGTCGTAACAGTTGCTTTCATAGACTATGCATTCTTTATAGGCTGAAGTCCCTTTGCTCTTAGCTAACGAAAAGACCCGTAAAATCATGCACAGTATATATTAAATGGGCGTTATAAAATTCCTTTAGCCGCCAACGCCCGGTTATGATACATGACCAGTTCTGTAATGGCCTGATACGCTTTTTGCTGTTCAAGGGAGGATTGATGTATGGCTTCAGTACGCTCCCGAAGGTTCCCAAAAGCTTCGCCATGACGGTCCAGTCGCTCCTGGTGCTTCAGCATCTGGGCAATCAGCATGTTGATCTCATCTTGTTGGCGATCAATTCGTTCCCCCTGCTGTTCAATTAACTCAATAGTCCGATCTGTCTTTTGATCAAGCAATTCCAGTCGTTTCCAAATGCTCTGAATTTCAGCATCACGGCGATCCATGCGCTGAAGGGTTTCGGCCAATAATTCGAGAATTCGTTCTTCACTCATCATAACCTAAACTTATGAAATAACAGCCGTAAATCAAAAGGATAGGTTACAAAAACAATAATGAAGAGCGGATTATGATCTGTTTCCATGATAGGCAAAACAGATCATAATCCGCTCCTGTCTATAATACGTAGGCTTACAAGCTTTTCAGATAAGCCATACTCTGCGGCACCTGCTGCTCAGGAATTCGGCTTTCGTCTTCGATGTAGAAATGATCGACGGATGATTTACGGGCGGCTTTCAATACGGCTGGCCAGTCAATTTGCCCAGTTCCCATAACCACACACTCTTCGGCCGTCATGCCACCTTTATCGCTATGGGGAACACCTTTTTTCACATCTTTCAGGTGCATGAGCCGGAACCGTTTGGGGTATTTTTCCAGCAGTTTGGCGGGGTCCTGACCGGGTAGAAATGTCCAGGTAACATCCATTTCGTATCCTACGTGGTCAGGATTGGTTTTGGTGACCAGGTAATCGAACAAGGTACCGTTCTCATACGGCTGAAACTCAAAGCCATGATTGTGATAGCAAAACATAAAGCCTTTATCGTGCGCCTGTTTGCCAAAGCGGTTAAAAACTTCAATGGCTTTATCCATAATTTCGAGCGTAGCTGGACCTTTGTGCGGGATGGAGCCGATACGAATGTATTTCACGCCCAGTGCCTTGGCATTGGCCAGAATGGAGTCGGGCTTGTGATCGATAGCGTCATAGCTCACGCCATAGCTGCTGCAATGCAACCCGCGTTCGTCCAGTAACTTACGAAGTTCAGGAGCCGTTTTGCCAAACAGTCCCGAAAACTCAATGTCGGTAATTCCCCATGACTTGATCAGGTCCAGCGTACCGGGAACATCCTTGCCAAGTTTCTCGCGTAAGGTATAGGAAACGATACCGGGGGTTTTCGGAACCAGTTTACCAAAGGGTTGCGCCTGACTGATGAATGAACCGGCCAGCAGGGCAATCAAAAACAAAGTTGTACGTGTCATCTTGGGAATTAGCATTGGTTATTGTTTCGGTTAATACAGGTAAGTAAGCAAACATTATTTCACCACCGGAAACGCTACTACCCGTAGTTTGGTACAACCATAAGGAATCAACGTTAGCGTTTCTACTTCATTGGCGACCTCACCCTGATAAATGCCCTCGCGGGTGGTAACGGGTTGTCGAGCCACTCCGTCCACCAGTTTCCAGTTCGGAATTTGCCGACCCGTGGTTTTGATCTCGATAGGCGCACTAGCTTCATTCCAGACAAAATTAGCAGGCATTGGCTTAATGGTCACCGTTGTGTTCTTGGCAGGATCTTCGATTATTGTTTTTGGAAGCCCATAATTCCAGGTGCTTTTCGGCTGATACTCATAATATGTCCCCTCCGTTTTTTCTGTCTTTTCTGCTACCGTCGATTCTATTTTCAGCGCATAGACCAGAGGACCACGCTCAATAGCACGGGAGTTTTTGGCCCAGTTGCTGGTCCGAACCGACATGGGCAGTTTCAGGGTCAACTTATCTCCATTCTTCCAGGAACGATTCAAACTAACTACCTGACCGCCTTTATCCGTACGCAACGGTTGCCCATTCAACAAAATGGTTGCTTCGGTACACCAGCCAGGAATGCGTAAGTCGAGTGGAAATGCGGTCGGTTTGGGTAAGTTGATCGTAAACGTTATCTGATCATCGAACGGGTAATTGGTCGTTTCCTGAATGGTGACGTCAGTGCCGCCTGCTACTTTCGTTTTCAATGTATTGGGGGCATACTCCAGCGCAGCAACGCCTTTGGTGGGTGTGGCATACCAGAGATGAGACGCAAACTTTGTCCAGCCCTGATGCATGTTGGCGGTACAGCACGTATAGCCTGCGTAAGGCCCAAACACATTGTTCATACCCCGACCGAAGGGAAGCGAAAAATCGAATACCCCCCGCGATACCTGTACCTGATTGGCGATCTGAAAATACTGTCGTGAGCGATAATCGTCCGTCGTTTGGGTAGGCAAGGCATTGAAGGTTATCCGTTCCAGCGCATCCATGTAGGCAGGCTCACCCGTGATACCGATTATTTCTTCGAGGGAGAACATCGCTTCGACAATTGCACAGAGTTCAACGCCCTGGGTAGGCTCGTTTCCATGCAGATCTTCATCGCCCGAAAACATACCGTGTGGTAAGCCATGCAGAGTCATCAGGTCATGAAACCCGGTCCGTACGGCGTTGAGGTAGTTGACATCTTTCTTACCCCGATAATATTCCGCAGGCATTTTCAGTCCCATACCGACATTGACGGCATGACGATCCATCCATTTTTCGCCCGTCTGGTTTACGGCTGCCCCGATAGCCCAGTTTCGTCCGCCCAGCAGGCTGGTCCAGTCGGTGGTTTGTTTATAGAGAATATCGGCCAGGTCCAGCAAAAAACGGTCGCCTGTTCGCTCGTATAGCCAGTACACGCTCATGATGTTATCGCCCCCCCGCGACTCCGACCACTCTGTCCACTTGTTCAGCGGACAGGTTTTCAGGTTGTCAAACTGGTAGCGAAAGTACTTGGTCATGAACGGAATAACCCTTGCATCATTCGTAGCGGTATAATACTGCTGCAGCACCTTGAGCATAATCATACGTGGCCACCAGTCGGCCCCATCAGCGCAGGATTCCATTGGTTTACCTTCCAGTTCTTTCTTCGTCAATGGCCCGAAAAAACCGCTCGGTCGCTGGTGGTCGAGCGTCCAGTTGACGTATTTTACTACTTTATCTTTCAGGTCTTTATCGTCGAGCAAATAGGCCAGTGGCAACGCACCATCCAGCCAGTAGGGAGTTTCTTCCCAGCCATCGCCTTTGCCACCCAGCCAGCCGTTGTCGTTTTTTACTTTCGGATAATATTCGTCCAGATGCCCAGTGGCTCCATTTTTCATGATTACCAGTTGCTGCTGCAACCAGCCTTCAGGGCGGATAGCGCCCAATGGCAGATCCTGATAATGGACAGAAGCCAGGGCGGAGCGACTACCAGCCGACGGTTTCTGTTGCGCCTGTACGAATGTGGTCGGCAAGCCAAGTAGGCCAACAGCCAGCGCAATACTAATTTTTTTCATAGGTAAAGGAATGGCAATCTCTATCCAAAAAGCCGCAAGCCAGCTATTTTACCCTATTCGCAGCCACATACGAAAAAGCCCAGCCTGGTGGGTCGGGTATATGGTACGAATTTGAGAAGCTTCTATGAGAATGGGATAGGCCAGGAACTAATCACTGCGCGTTTTTCGGTACAGAACGTGCGGACGCATAGGATGGCCCTCGGGTAAACGAGGATGTTCGAAATCGTCGTCGGGATTATGAGTCATGCCGAGCCGTTCCATCAATCGCCAGGAGCGGATATTGGCCGGAATGGTGAACGATACAATTTCTGACAGGCTAAGTGTATCAAAACCAAATGCCAGAGCAGCCTGTGCCGCTTCAAACGCATACCCGTTGCCCCAAAAGGGACGAGCCAGCCGCCAGCCGATCTCAACCGCAGGTGTAAATGGAGCGTCGAATGAAACGGTCCATAAGCCACAAAAACCAATGAACGGCGCAAGAGTTGGCGCTTCAAGCGCCCATAGTCCCCAGCCTTTTGCGTTTATGTGATTGCTGATGCGTTCGATCATCGCATCACTTTCGGCGCGGGTCAGGCAAGCGGGAAAGTGTTCCATTACGGCTGGGTCGGCATTCATAGCCGCAAACAGCTCCGCATCCGCAGATTGCCAGGGACGAAGCAGAAGGCGTTGAGTATGTAGTTGAACCATTCAATTGTGGTTGATGAACAGTGGCTCACTGACAAATCGGTGAGGCACTATTTACGGTTTGGCATGACGCATTTCCAGACCAATGGAGGTACGTGGTTTGAAGCCAGCCCAGGGCCCAATAGCATCTGTTTCTGGAAGATTCAGGTAACTGGCGTAGTCTTGTTTCTTCAGATGAATGCCGAGAAAGGCGGTTACAAAATGCTGGTTGATGTTATTGATGCGATGCTCATTCCAGACCGGCTCGGCATAATGACCATATTCTTCAGGCGATACACCGGGCTGAAGCGTTGCCGCTGGGGGTGGATTCGGTGCTACATTATGTCGGGCATTCACGTACGTGAGCAGGTAGCGGTCAGCATTGACGGCCCCATCGTAAATAGCTTTGATTCCCTTTTCATAGCCGGAAATATCATCCTTGCTTCCCGCTACAAACAGTGTGGGTAACGTCAACCCGGCTAATCCGGCCGCATCCCATACACCCCCTTCCATTCCCCAGGGCGCAAACGCAACCACGGCCTTGATCCGTGCGTCGAGTGTTGGTTTATAGGCAGGTGAATTCATCGTCCGGGGCTCCAGTGCGGTACTTCCATTGGTCATTTGTCCAAACAGTTTCAACGCTTCGGCACTAAAACCAGCCCCTGTCGTGTTGAGCACACCATAACCGCCCATCGAATAGCCAATCAGCGCCGTATTGTCAGCATTGAGCAACCCAGCCAGAAATGTGTTACTGGTTTTTGCGCTCAGTCGCGCCATTTCGTTCAGGACAAAGAGATCGTCGAGCGGGCGATTCACCAGCGTACTCGGGAAAGCGGCCAAATCGCTATACGTAGATTCGGTATGATCGATAGCAACGACAACATATCCTTTTGAGGCCAGATTTTCGGTCAGATAGGTCAATAATAACCGTGACCCCGGATAGCCATGCGATACAATAACCAGTGGGTACGCTCCTCCGCTTCGGTCGGGTTCGGCATCACGGCTGGCACGGCCCGGAAACGTAAACGGAACGATGGGGCGTTTGGGATCATTCGATCGACCAAGCACCGACTCATACTGTACAATAGCCGATTTGTTGTCAGGAGTTCGGGCTGGATACCAGATTTCGAGCGTAAGTGGACGATCATACAGCGGGTGCTTGCCCTCTTTTGTATGAAGAACATCCACCTGATTTTTGTGAACTAGTTTTAAGGTTCGTACGCCAACTGGATAGCTTCCACGAGCCGCCAGTTCTGGCGCATTGGGCAACAGATCACCATTAATAAACGTATCGCCGGATGCTTGGGCGATAATCTGCGACACCGTTGTTAATGATAGGAGCAGGAAAGACAGGTAACGAATAGTGATTAATTTCATCGGTTTCAGGAAATAGGACTCGGGTTTGTAAAGCTATTGCAAACTTTCCAAACCCGAGAAAGTCGCTCGTTTTTTATTAGCGGGTACGTTACTATCTACTATCTTTGCCCCACAACTTTAGGGGTGTCTGACCGAATCGGCTCAGACTGAGAGAATACCCTCACTACCTGATGCAGTTCGTACTGCCGTAGGGAAAAGTTAACGAAGCTTCGTTTGCTCTCCTCTAAAGTTGCTGTATACGTATTTCATAAACAGCAACATGACTGAACCCGCAACGCTAATCTGGACCGACGTCGAACGCATTCGCGCACAGGTTCCCCTGGTTCACAACATTACCAACTTCGTGGTTATGAACAACACGGCCAACGCGCTGCTGGCGCTTGGTGCTTCACCTGCGATGGTTCATGCGCCCGAAGAAGTCGAAGAATTCGTTTCCATTTCAAGTGCCCTGGTCGTTAATATCGGTACGCTCGATGCCACGTTTGTGGCCGGGATGAAACGCGCCATGAAACAAGCCAAAGCCTTGGGGAAACCCATTGTTTTTGATCCAGTTGGCGTAGGAGCTACTTCGTTTCGCAATCAGGTTAGTGAAGAGTTACTGACGCTGGCGGCTCCTGACATCATTCGCGGCAATGCCTCCGAAATTATGGCACTGGCCGGTTTGAACGCCCAAACCAAAGGGGTCGATAGTTTGTACGGATCGGAAGCGGCTGTCGATGCGGCTCAGCGATTGAGTTCGGTGTGGGGATCGGTGGTGGTAATTAGTGGTGAAACTGACTACATTATTCACGGCGACCAAACCGCTAAAATTGCCAATGGGCATCCGCTGATGACCAAAGTGACGGGCATGGGCTGCACGGCTACAGCCTTAACCGGCGCGTTTGCCGCTGTGAACACCAACTATTTTCAGGCAGCAACACATGCCATGGCTGTTATGGGTATTGCTGGCGAACTGGCTGTATCGAAAAACGCTGCTCCCGGTAGTTTACAGGTCAATTTTCTGGATATGCTATACCAGTTGAGTGAAGCTGATATTGCCAATACACTTAACCTGGCTTAGTCGTGGACCGCTTATATCTGGTAACGGACAGTACCATAGCGCGAATGGCAGGGCATACGCTTCCGTTCGTAGTCGAAGAGGCCTGTCGGGCGGGTGTCCGATGGGTACAACTTCGCGAGAAGGAATTGTCTACACGAGCTTTTCTGGAGCTTGCCACTGAAATTAAAGCAATCACGCAGACTTACGGGGCTAACCTGATCATCAACGACCGGGTCGATATAGCGTTAGCACTCGATGCGGATGGTGTTCATGTCGGTCAGGACGATATGCCTTACTCAATGGTTCGCTCGCTGATTGGACCAGATAAAATCATTGGCTTATCGATTAACAACCTGACCGAATTACAAGGCATTAACAGCGACGAACTCGACTATCTGGGCATTGCTACCGTTTTTCCAACAGGCACCAAACAGGACACATCGAGTTTACTTGGTCTGGAAGGGCTTCGGCAAATTTGCTCCCAGACCAGCCTGCCCACGTTTGCGATTGGCGGTATTAACGCCCAAAACGTTCAACTGGTTATGCAAACCGGCGTAACGGGTGCTGCCGTGGTATCAGCTATTTGCGGCCACTCGTCGCCGTATGAAGCCAGCAGAGAATTACTAGTAAAGAGCGAAAGAGTGAATGAGTGAAAGAGTGTAATGCTGACGCAAACCTCTTCGCTTTTTCACTCATTCACTCTTTCGCTCTTTATACTTATGAACACATACACGCGAACATTGACCATTGCTGGCTCCGATAGTGGTGGCGGGGCTGGTATTCAAGCCGATCTGAAAACCTTTTCGGCGCTGGGCTGCTACGGCATGTCGGTACTGACCGCTCTGACGGCTCAGAATACAAAAGCGGTTACGGGCATTTTTCCGGTAGAGCCTTCTTTTATTGTTGAGCAGTTGAACGCCGTACTGAGCGACATTGGTGTTGATGCCATTAAAATCGGTATGCTGCACTCGCCAGATATTATTGAACAGATAGCCACAACGTTACGTGGGTTCAATGTGTCGACCATTGTGCTTGACCCGGTTATGGTAGCCAAAAGTGGCGATAAGCTCTTGCAGGACGAAGCCGTTGATGCCTTGAAAACGTATCTGTTACCGCTCGCATTGGTGATCACGCCAAACCTCCCCGAAGCCAGTGTGTTGCTGGGCCGATCTGTAGAGACGAAAGCCGACATGCTGCCTGCGGCTGCAGATCTGGCAAAGCTTTGTCCGGGTGCTATTCTGGTGAAAGGTGGTCATTTAGCCGACGATGAAAGTACGGATCTACTTTACGTTTCGGCCGATGAACAGCATTGGTTTCCAACAGCACGTATTCCAACGAATAATTCGCATGGAACGGGCTGTACGCTTTCGTCGGCTATTGCAGCTGGTCTGGCCAAAGGGTTATCGGTCGTTGATGCCGTTGCAATGGCTAAAACCTACCTGACAGGGGCACTACAAGCCGGAGCCGACTACCCGTTAGGGCACGGACACGGGCCGGTTCATCATTTTTATAACTTCTGGCAATAAGCAGTATGACATTCACCGAACAACTCTGGCAGGACATCGACCCTATTTACGACTCCATTCTGAAGCACGGGTTTGTCGATGAACTGATGGCAGGAAGCTTACCAACTGCCCTGTTTCAGTACTACATTCAGCAGGACGCCCTCTATCTGGCCGATTTTAGCCGTGCGCTCAATCTACTGGCTGCGCGGTCGATTAGTACGGACGATGGGTTGCAGTTTACTCAGTTTGCACAAAATGCCATCCTGGTTGAGCGGGCGCTGCACGAAACTTATTTTTCGATTTATGGTATTGAACCTGCATCGGCCAAAATGCCTGCCTGCTTTGCCTACACCAATTACCTGCTGGCAACTACATCGCTTCAATCCGTGGCGGTTGGGGCAGCGGCTGTATTACCCTGCTTCTGGATTTATCGGCAGGTGGGCAAACACATTTACCAGCGATCCATTCAGGAAAATCCATACCAGACCTGGATCGATACCTATGCAGGTGACGCGTTCGATGTATCCGTCAATCAGATGCTGACCATTACAGATCGGCTGGCTCAACAGGCCGGAACGACCGAACAAAAACTAATGCGGGATGCATTTAGAACCTCGAGTCAACTGGAGTGGTATTTCTGGAACGACGCCTATACGCAGCATCAATGGCAGGTGTGAGGTGATTTTCAAAACCACCAACCGTTAACTAAAAACCGTGATATATAACAAGATAACCAACCTATGGCAGGTAAAACGAACGTATAAGTGAGTAGCTTTAAGAAAACGCTGTTCCTGCCATGTTTTTCTTTAAAGAATATTCTCCTCACCCCGCCCTGCACGACTTCATCCGGCACTATTGGATTATTCACATCCAGTTTGACCCACGCATACTCAACCAATCGCCATCGCCCAAACCCTATCCGCCCAATACGGAGCAATGCCTGTACTTTTACCCGTTCGATTTACCCCATAGCGTTCCAATTGGCAGCGAAACGGCTTTGTCGGCTGCATCGAGTAATATTGTCGGGCAGCAGCTCACTCGTCAGAACATCACCATCAACCCCAATTATCTGATGCTCAAAGTCAGCTTTCATCCGGGGGCGCTGTTTCGGTTACTGGGTGTGCCGATGTATCTGCTGGCTGATGGCGTTGCCGACCTGGAATCGATCACGAGCCATACACTAAAGGAAGTAAACGAGCGACTGCCTGAAGCCATCAGTTATGCCGATATGATTCAGTTGGTAGAAACCTTCCTGCTCAAAAAAGCGGCTCAATGCCAACGGGATGCATTACCCATTGATTGGGTTGCCCGGCAAATGCTCCGTTCATCGGCCTATCATCAACTCGACCGATTAGCCCACGATGCCTGCCTCAGTCCACGCCAGTTTGAGCGCAAGTTCCGTGAGCGGGTCGGCGTTAGCCCTAAACTGTTTACGCGTATCGCCCGATTCGGTCAAGCCTATAAACTCCGCGAAGCAAGCCCCGACCGCTCCTGGGCCGACATTGCCTACGCCTGCGATTACTACGACCCTAATCATCTGGTTAAAGATTTTCAGCAATTTGCAGGCACTACGCCCAGCCAGTTGTTTGCCGACGAGCTGGCACTTCAGCAATTCTTTTCCGCTTGCGAACAGGCTAGCTTACGGGAGTAAAGTTGTCGTTTTTTTACTATGTCCTGTGTGTCGCATTTTCTCAGCTTTGCCTAAAACACACGATGATGACTAACTCGATTAACCATCTCAAAAGGGCAGGTATCTGTTATGTACTGGCCGGAATTGGCTACCTGATTTTTGGTTACCCGTTCTGGTTCTTAGGCGCTAAAGACGAAGCTATGGACGGGATATTTGTATTGCCATTCCTTTTTGTAAACAAAGTACTTTTTTCACTTGAACCGACCTTTTGGGTAGCCCCGATTTCTATTGCCAGTATGTTTATAGGGGCGTATTCGCTTTGGAAGGCCGGTGAACCTACGGGATTTGGGCCACGACGAAAATGGTTAGTACTAGCCATGATTGGTGCCGGTATCTACTTTTTAGGCCCCTGGATGCCGCTTCCTTTCGCCCCACTTGGTGCCTTTATGAATGGAGTGAGTATGATACTGGTTGGAGTTGCCACTCTAAAAGCGAAGATTTGGACAGATTGGAAACGGTATACACCGCTTGCTGTTGGATGCTTTCCGTTTCTGTTCATGTTTCCTTTATTAATTATCACTGGAGCACGGCCACCAGCCATGATTGGCCTATGGGCGTTCCCGTGGATGGCACTGGGCTTGGCCGCCTGGCAACGAGCTACAGAACTCAGTGGTCCGTCGATTCAAACGACATAGCTTTAGCTAGACCGAACAGAGTTATTGTATAGCTAGATGTTCATTAAAATGTCCGATTCTTACCACCAGACTGCCTGACTCGTGTCCAAATTTTGCATAACGACTTATCAAAAGACAGTTATGCAGCGCAGAACATTTCTCACATCAACCCTGGCAACACCCGTACTGCTAGTTCAGGCGGAGCCAGCTAGTTCAATTATACCTACCAAACCGTTTGTCGTGAAATCGGGCGATGCTCGTTTTGGCGTTCATACGCCCTATAGGGGTATCAATGGCAACGACGTTAAAATATCTGGCAAAGATACAGGTGGTCAATTAGCTGTCTTTGAGTATATTGGGCATCAGAAGGTAGGCCCCTCACTACATATTCACCACGATCAGGATGAGATGTTCTCTATTATTGAGGGTGAATATCTGTTTCAGGTAGGCAACGAGCAGTTCACGGTAAAGGCAGGCGATACGGTATTTGCTCCGCGTGGTATTCCACATTCCTGGATTCAGTTGTCTGATCATGGCAAGCAGATATACATGGTACAGCCCGCCGGTAAACTGGAAGATTTTTTTCTGAAAATGAACGAGTTGACAGGCCCACCGACAGAGGAGTTAAGCCAGAAACTGCACAAAGAACATGGGATGACCGTCATTGGACCACCTCTAACGTTGAAATAAAAATGGCCAGGAGCTAGGTGCATGGGGCAAGAGCGTTATTTATTGGCTCCCTGTTCCATGCACC
>Ga0209933_1000823_pt1 | contig 43834 bp, 48 predicted proteins | sample ThiBiot_300_biof_FD_183944 | JGI IMG/M metagenome (GOLD analysis project Ga0209933, IMG submission 183944) | Wastewater bioreactor microbial communities from Cape Town, South Africa - Thiocy_cont_300_biof (SPAdes) | ecosystem: Engineered > Bioremediation > Thiocyanate > Unclassified | place...
CACCGCCACTTCCCGAGCTGGTATTGGCCGTTCTAGCCGCATAACCGGGCCTGAGCCAATCGGTGTTGACGATAGGTAAGACCTCATAGGTTTGTCCAATGTCGGCTTTCTGCACCACGACCTCGAAGACGTGCGCGTAGGGACCAATCAGCTTGACGCTGAACCGGTTTCCGTTCAGTAGCCCACCGGGCACGCGCAGGACGGCCGTAGTCTCATCGGTAAAGCCCTGTTTCATGCCGCCCACGAATACGACCCGCCACGTTGTGCCTTCGTCTTTCCAGCGCAGCATAAAGGCGGGTTTGGGGGTGCCAAACGTGCCCGACGAATACGCATAGGCCTCGGTACCCGAATAGGCTGTAAACGCGCCGGTTCCATTAATCTGCACCTCGGGATCCTCCACGTAGGTCGAACCTGCCCACCAGCGCTCGAAGCGCTGCATGTCGGCCCGGGCCTGATCGAGGGCCGTAATGGCGTGCAATTCGTGGTTGAAGACCAGATTTTGGGCAATGGGCAAATTGATCTTCGACACATCGCCCGGTGGGAACAGATACAGCCCCCAGCCTTTTTCGGCCCCCGCCCGGAGCCGGATCACGCAGTAACGGGAATAGTTATCCCCCGGCGGCTGCCAGACCTTGGGCGCTTCGCCATCACCCGTTACGCCGGGTTGCAAATCAGCAAATGGTATCCGGGCGTTGATGACTCGGTAGGAGCCATCGGGCTTGATCAGGGCCGTGGTATCGGTTTCGTACTGCGGCTCGATCTGCCGGATGATGGGCCGGGTCCTGCCCTGTCGGTCCCGCATGCGTTTCTCATTTAACTGAATATAGCCTTTCTCATCGGCAACGATGTGACGCGGAAGCTGCTTGCTCCACAGGTAGGTGTAGTTCTGGGTGGCGGGCACTTTGTCTTCAAAAATGGCCTTGCCATCCACTTCTAAAAAATCCTTACCCATGCGGTAATAATAGCCCTGCATCGAGGATTCGTGGTCCCAGATCGAACCCGATATGTTCGTATAGGTGCGACCATTAATCGTTAGTGTCGAACCCGACGCGCCGGAAATATGACTGATATTGACTGATCCCTCTATGAAAATGCCGGAATTATTAACAAAATCCAGTCTGGGTTCGCCCTGGTACATCGAGGCCCCAAACACCACTTCCAGATCCGTTTTAGGCGTAATGCTTTCGGCTGCTTTCTTTTTTAAAGCCTCCATTAAGAGCACAAATCGGTTCTGGGCGCGGGTCAGGGCTTCCGATGCCCACAGCCCCGAGGTCGTGTTTAAGGTATCGTAAGTGACGGTAGTCCCCGTACTTTCCAGAAAAATGGACTGAGTCTTTTTGGTGTTCCACTCCGCATCGCTGTACGAACCCCGGCCCCAGCCTAAACTCTTTTCGATGTTTAGAACGACCAGCTTCACGCCCGGGTCAGCCCCGGATCCGCAGGTTGGGATGTGGTTCCAGATATAATTCTCATAATCAGAATAGATCGCTTCATACACGCCCCGGCCTTCCATGGGTCCATGCAGACCGCTTTCGGTCAGGTATAAAATTCCCTCCCCGTAGGTAAGGGCCGCTTTTTCCTGATCGGTCAAGGTCCAGTGATTGAACGCGTTGACGCCGATACGCTTACGCTGCGCCACGGACTTCCCACCCGGATTCCAGTCCAGAATATAGCGAAAGTTCGGATCGTAATATTTATCGGGCCCAAACTGCTCCGGGTTATAGACCCCTTTCGCTTCAGGCGTATAGGGCAAGCGGATCAGGCCCCCTTTCCGGGCAATGGTCACGCCAGGAGGCAGCTCAGAGAGCCGCTGAGTCGAGCCATCGCTATAACAGGCCAGAACGAGGGCCTGACCATTTAAGACCGACGTGCGGTAGGTTTGTAAGGTAGGTGCGGCCATATCTTAGGGATTAAAGTATTGTACATTGGACTCACTGGAAATATCCAGCGTCGATAAGTCGCTGCCATCGGGCCCGGTCTGATCTGGCACAAAATCACTGCTGTCGATCAGCACGGTCAGGCCCAGCGTGGGGCCGCAGCTGCTAATAACCCAGTGAGTACCCGAGGCCGCTTGTGGCATGGAGATGGTCAGCTGGGTATCGAAATTAAGCCCGGCCGAGGCCGTCTGAAACGCCGTTACATCCCCCGTACAGGCATCGCCTTCAGCTCTGAGCCAGTACTGCGGGGGCGCATCGGTCACTACGCCGTCGGGGGAAGTAATGCGCTTAGTCGCTTTGATAATCGTTCGTCCGGTTGTTGCCATGGTCATAGAGCAGGAATAGAAACGGTTTCCCGGGTAATGATGTCTCCGCAGGGGTTGGTTTGGAGCAAAATCACCGAACCCGCTGTACCAACCCCGGGCGCGTTCCACTGAATACCCCACCAGCCTGCTTCGACGGGATAAAACGCATTGGTTTGCGCCACGACGTGTTCGGTCCGGTTATCGCCATACAGCACATCGCCCACCGAACAGTTACTAGTCGTAGCCCGTAAGAAATCATAATTGGCCATCGATTGACTGGCAGGCAGCGAGAAATTAGCTAAAGCCTCCGATCTGGAAATAAATGCTCTTGACGTGTAGGACAGCGGCCCATTGGGGGTATCCGGATCGGCGTATTCGTAAATGCCCACGCTTGGCAGCGCGTCGTACTGGCTCTGGGTGAGCATGGCGTGAGACGTGCAGGGCAGGTCCTGAATCGTGACGGTTTTAGAAATCTGGGTCGAGTTGGGCAGCGTGAACCGCAGCGTAATGTCCGTATTTGTGGTCACTACGTTTAAATTGGCCGTGATACTACACTGGGCATTCGAGCCGCCGTTTAGCGTAACACCAGAAGGTGCTCCGACCAAAGAGAAAGTACCCGATCCCACATATATGAGCGAACTCGAATCGGCATAGTCGATGATAACGTAGTAGGTAGTTGAGGTAGCCCCTTCGGAGAGCGCAGCCGGTCCTGAAATGTGATAGCCTGTAATAGCTGGGGCCGTGTTGGACAACGTGACGGGCAGTTCGACCACCGAGTTTAATAGAGCAGCATGCACCGAAATAGAAACATCAGCGGAGAGTGCATTAGCCCCAACGGTTAACAGGCCCGACCCGCTATTGATACTGACCCCGCTGGGAGCGCCTACCGTCGACCAAACGACCGAGGCCGAACGGGCTGCCCAGGCTCCCGTGGTCAATTGTTCCTCTACGCTGTACTGACCAGCCGCCCCTTCCACCAGCGTCGTAGGGCCAGCGATGCGGAAAATGCCTGTACCTGACGGGGCGAAATCAGCACTGTCGATCAGGATTGTCAGATCGGTTGGGGGCTGGGTTTCATCAATGACCTCTTCGTACTGTTCATTAATGATCCACTCATACGTATCAGGGGCAGGCAGATCACAACTAGCCACTAGCTCACACAGCATCGTTTTTAAAGCCGTTGTTGAACCAATCAGGTTAAGCAGTTCCTCAACCAGCTGAGTTCGGGAAATGGCAACCGCATAGATTTTATTATTGATCTGTTGAGCCGTGAATAATTGGCCCGGCTGGACCTGATCCAGATTGAGAAAACCTGACGCAACAGACGACGAACCGCTAGAATCGGATAAATCATCCACTTTGCCAGTTGCGGATACTGGCACCACCCGGCCCGTATCGGTAATCTGAAGCGAAGCGGCCAGAAATGAACTCATTGAACCGGCAAGGCCATCAGGCAGAATACTGTTTCGGGCATCCAGCCAGTACGTCGTATTGGTCCGAAGGGCACCGCCATCAGGATCGGTATCAAAAAACGTCGGGTTTTGTGGGTCGGCTGACCAGTCACGCCAGGCAGTTGACAAGTTGCCGCGTCGGAGTCGGTACTGCCAGTATGGACCCGTGGCCGTGCCCAGGGGAGTAATTGCGCTCATAGCGGAAAGGTTGGGGTTTTACGGGCGATGGCTTTGACCTGCCCCAGTAAATTGGCATTGGCATCGCTGACGGGTTTATCAAACACGCCCACAATGAGCTGATAAGGGTCCAGATTGGTCTGGTTATGGGGTTGAAACCCATCTGGTAAAATGCCCGCAAACAAGGTATGGTTGACAGGCTTTCCCAGGGCCTCCAGGAGCTGGGAAACATCCCGTTTGGTCGGTTTATCCGAGGAAGGGGTAGTGTTCACCGGAGCCGCTGGCTGGCCTAGTCCTTCGTTTCGAAGGGCCTTTTTGACACTCGCCTGTTGAGACAATACCTTTTGCAATAAACTGGTTTTGGGCACATCGCCCAGCGTTAAGGTGTAGCGGTAGGGCCGGGTGAGGTCTCGGGTAAAGCCCATGATCCGGATCTGACGATCGATGCCCAGCGCGGTATCGATGAGCCTGACCGAATCGCCCACCGAAAAAAAATTAGGCGGATTGTTGATAGGCGTGGGGCCTGTATCATTCGCCTGTTTTTGCAAATACATCTCATCCAAAATCACGGAGTATTCGAAGGGGGGCACCTTGTTATCAGCCAGATAGGCCTGACCCGCTGCCAGTAATTTGGCTTCAGCGGCTTCGACGTAACTATCGGGCATGTAGATATCCACCAGCACGTAGGTGTCCCCTGCACTGATGCGAAAGGGGGAAGCCGGATCACTGCCAGGAAACACCAGGCCCCGATCATCCGTGTAAGGCTTGATCGTAAACGTATAGGTAGCCGGATCAAAGCCGGTTATTTCAAACTCATAACCCGCCAAACTGCCCGTTTGAAAATGGACCTTGGCCGTTAGGCCCGGAATCAGGTATCGATACACCGCTTTGCCAGCCGCATCGTAGTGATCAATAAACAGCACATTAAAATCAAGACTGGTATCCGCGAATGTCAACTGATCCGTTGACGCCGTGACGGTTCCGGTTCGAGCCGGGTAAATTTCTTCAAATACCTTCGTGCCCTCAATCAGCCCGTACTGAGCTACAGCCGTATTATCCTGCACGTAGGTGTCATAGGGCGTGGGTAGGGTGGGGGCTGGCCCCGAAAGGGGGAGCTGCAATCTCGTGGCGTAGTTGCGGTAGCCATAGGGCAGATTCTTCGTCGAGCCGTAGCAGTACAGCCGTGTGAAAAAGGGACTGTTTTGCACATTGTTGCGACTCAGTTCATACAATCCTCTGCCTTGCCCGTACTGAAACTGATCCGTTTTAGCCGTTCCGGCGGGCCTTATGTGCAGGATTCGGTTCGGAGCATCATTGGGCCTATATTCGATGTCGAACTCCGAATTAAATTCTTCACAAAGCCGCTGCAAAACAGTCAGGCAGTTCTCATTATCAAACGAGAGCGTTTTCGTAGCTGTGGCAGCACCATCGACTAAGGTACCGACCTCATTGTACGCTTTAACCTGACCTAATCCCCACGCGCCGGAAAACACCCTGGCCATGTTGGCAAACAGGACCTGGGCGAAGGATTGCAAATTGCCCGTCAAACTGAATGTTGAGGACAGGGAATTGCCACTCGTATCGGTATCGAAGAATATGACGCGTAACAGGTGATACTGAGGCCCTTCCAGAACGAGGTCATAATCGAAGCAGTTCTCGCCCTTTCGGATCAGCTGGGGGAACTGATTCAGGGTATAGAGTTGACCAAATACGGACAGGGTATAGCCCAGCGACAGCTCCAGTGGGGCCGTGGTAGTAATGGAAATCGTTACTGTGTCGCCATTGAGCAAATCCACTTTCTGCTGAGCAGAATTAATGCCCCGAAGGGGTGATAAGGCCAGGATGGGAAGATCGTCAGAGCCGGGTTTACTTAATACAAGCGGGTCCATATTTCGGTCAGGTTGGTGGATGAATGAGACGCAAATACGTCAAGCTCTCCCGATATGATCAGATAGTATACCGCCGAGGAGGAGCCGCCATAGGTGTGGGAAACGGTCTGGTTACAGCCCTGCACCTGGGTATTACTGCCATCACCCCAGTAGAACGTTAGGGGAGAGGGAGCCGATAGGGTCATTGAGGCCGTGGCGTTGCCAGGAGCCGATAAGATCCATTTGATGGGTTGGGGTTCAATTAAGGTTAGGTCAAACTGCGCAAACATTTTACCATTCCGCCATTTCTTTTTGACCTCAACTCCATCCGGGCAGTACACTTCGTACACAAACGGTCTTCCCGAAACAGGGTTGATACGTAGACGCTGGGTACCGGGCCGGTAGAGCTCGACCCGCAGCGCGTTGAGCTGATTCATGAACCCTTCCGCATTGGGGGCAATCATAAAGCAGCTTAGTTTGATGACCCTAGGCTCAAAGCGGGCACGGCTCAGATCGACCACTTCCCCATGCGCATTGGGCCAGTCGACTTTGAGCGGTGGCTTACGCTTGAGCGCATCCACGACCCCTTCCGATTCGGACACAAACAGGCCCATCTGCGCAAACGTGATGGCGTTGATCGAATAGCTTAGTTCCATATTACCCTCCTCCTTTGGCCCGCAAGGGGTCTGATTCAATGTTTTTTAACCGTCTGTCGACTGAATCGAGTAGCTCATTTGTGCGGGCAATGCCTGCTGTGTTACGATCGATGTTATTTAAGACCAGTAGCTGCTGACGGATAATACCGTTCGTATCGGCCTGTCCGATGCGAATCGCGTTGATCTGGCCCGCCAGTACAGAGGCTGTTTCCTCCTGAATTGATTTTATACCCCCCGACAGGGAATTCGCCTGGGCGGTCGAATTATTCTTGGTGAAAATGGTTAGTCCGTACTGTTTAGCTGCATCCTGAGCCGATTGCAAACCATCGTTGAAGAGTTTAGTCAGTTCGTCAGCTTTGCCAAAGAAGCGCCCAAAATCATCGATCCAACTCTGATCACCGCCGGCGGCAAAGCTCTGCTCCATCTCCTTCTGAAGCTGGTCGAACTGGGACTTAAAGACCTCGTTGAAGATGAGTTGCGATAGCACGTTTTCCAGCACCTTCGACACCGAATCGCCAAACGCCTGTGCAGCCGAGGTTCCTTCCTCAAAGGCATTGACCAAACTGTTGCGTAAATCATCGCCCAAGGAGCCAGCGAGGTCCGAAATAACTCCCTTGATCTGCTCCCGGGCTTTTTCAACCTGATCCGACCAGGCGATGGTATCCTGCAGTAGTTGCTTGGTGGATTCGTCGACCTGGTCGTGATCGATCAGCGTCTGGGCGAGGGCCTTATTCAGTTCATCGACGCCGTCTTTGCCTTTCTGAATCAAACCCGGATAGGTTTGCAGCAGGGCACCGAACTCATCCTGTTTTTTCTTACCCCCGAACAGCCCCACCAGTCCACCAACAATGCCACCCACCACCGCACCTACGGCCGTACCAATTCCAGGAATGACTGAGCCAATAGCAGCCCCCGAGGCGGCTGCTTTGCCTACTGCCCCCCAGTCGATGGCGTTCTCCTGACCGACCTTGGCCCGGCCTTCAGCCAGTTTTTTTAGTGACGCCTGGTATTTGAGTTCGGCGTCAGAAAGTTGTTTATAGCCGTCTTTGAGCCTACCGATGTAGTCTTTCGAAAAGACGTTTTCGTTATTCTGACTCTGCAGGCCGATCTGATCGTTAAGCAGCCGGTTGTATTCTGACTGAGACGCAATCACGGCATTATAATAGGCCTCTTCGGCTTTTTTCCGTTGAGCCGCAGCCGAGGTAACGATACCAATCAGGTTAACGACCGCCTGTAAGCCGATCTGGGCTTTTTGCCCCGCATCCAAATCCTCTTTAAAGGCCTGGGTAACCAGACTCAGATTGGAGGCAAAGCCTGATAATAAACCACCCACCCCGCCGACGGTGCCCCCCAGCTCAGCAAAGGCTTCACCGAGTTGCCCCACGATCTGACCAAATTCATTGACGCGGGTCAGATCGTCATCCGTGAGTGATTTCTTGACGTCATTGCGCTCTTTGAGCTTCTGTTGATAGGTCTGGGTATTGATTGCCGCCTTTTCCTTATCCAGATAGTCATTCAGGGCCGCCAGTCGTTTTTTCAGCCCGGCCCGGCCGGATTCTAAAATGACCTCGTCAAGTTTTTTATAGCTTTCGGCCGACTGGGCAGTGCGCTCAGCCACCTCCTTGACTTCATCCCGTTCGGCCCTGTCAATTTCATCCAGTGCCAGCAGGTAGGCTTTTCCCCGGTTAGTGGCAAATTTCTTTTCAACCGCGGCACGAAGGTCCGCGTATTTGGCCGTGATGGATAGCCGCTGCTGTTCAGTGCCTGAAACGGATTGCAGGAAACTACGGAGCTCATCTTCGCGCTGACGCTCAGTTTCCACGATCTGTTCGGCCAGGAGTTTTCGGGCCTTGATGGCCGTTTCCGAGGTATCACCCGGATCGAGCTGATTCTGTTTCTGACGAAGTGTTTCCAGATAATTAGTCAGGGAAACCGCATCCCGGCCCGCCTTTTGTAACTCTTCCGTAAAGCGCTCGATGGCCGTTTTCTGGCCCGAGGCTTCGGCGCGCTGGTCAAACAGGGAGGCCAGGTCCTGGGCTTCTTTGGCCGATAACCCTTCACTGTTGCGCTGGGCATCCAGTTTATCAATTTGCTGATTCAGATACGCCACGTAGGACTCGCCCGACGCTAACAAATGAGAGAACTGATTATCGGCTGATTCTTTGCCATAGGCTTCTACCCAGCGCTCATAGAATACGTAAAGCTTCTTTTTCTCATCCAGCTCTTCCTGAAAGGTTTTCAGATTGACCAGTTTGCGTGCATCCTCTGCACGCCTGTCAGCCTCCAGTTTGATCGCCTGCTGCTTTTGAATCGTAGCCGTATCGGAAACGGATGTTTTTTCTAAAACCTCCTGGGCTTTTTTACTCACGTACTCCCAGTAATCGACACTACCATATGGCCCCGATTTCTCGGCTTCTTTGGCGGCTTTCTTTTCGGATTTAGTCAACTCCCCCGTCAGCCGGTTGCGGGCCCGGGTCAACTCATCGACCTGAGCCTGATACTTAACGTATTCAGTTCGAGACGTGGCGTTTTGATCACGGAGCTCTTTGGCTTTTTTGATCTCCGCGTCGTAATAGTCGACCGTTTTGGCCACGGCCGTGCCACCAGCGTTTTCGGCCTGAGTGAGGGCATCGCGCTGCTTGGTTAGCTCCGTTAACTGGTCCTCTACCTGCTTATAGGCAGGGGAGAGCTTATCAGTAAGTTTGGATCTGACCAGCTCTAACTGGTTGATCTGTGCATTGAGGGCATCCTTCGAGCCTCCACTATAAATGCCCGAAATGGTCCGCTCAATGTCCTTTACAACGAGTTCGGTCTGCTTTTTAATCTGGGAGGCCTCATCCAGCTGCTGACGGGCCAGATCGGATTGCTTCAGGACCGCTGGACCATTTTGAGTAATGGCCGTACCAATCACAAACTGCTGATTCGACTTAGCCTGTTTAACTAAATCATCCTGGGCTTTTTTCAAGCGTTCGGCCGCTTCAGTGTCCTGATCGAGCGCTTCTTTGAGTTTATTCTGGGCACTTTCCAGCCGGATTTTCTTTTCCAGCGCCAGTAAGTACTCGTTCAGGGCTTTGGTCAGATCAGCCGTTTTGGCTTTCTGGAAATCAAGGCCTGACACAATATCGGGCGCAATTTCTTTGAGCCGATTGTACGCCTTCAACCGTTCACTCTCCGCTACGGTTTGATTCTGAACAACGCCGATCAGGGTCTTGACTTCCGATGATTGCTGACGAAACTGACCCACCACCTCTTTGGCACTTTCGCCCATCAGCTCCGATGCTGATTTGACCTGCTGCACTTCCTGTCGGTACAAAAATGCAGTCGTAATCAGGGCCGCCAGGGCCGTAGCGACTAACACGTACGGATTGGCCAGCATGGTCGCATTCAGACTGGCCTGGGCCTGCTGGAGTAGCTTCGATACCACGATCTGGCGGGCCTGCTGAGCGGTCAGCACTTCACCAGCGGCTGCGGCTAAAGATTGCTCTAAAGCTACTGACTGAAGTAAAAAGAGTTGCGCCCGCTGGGCAACGGAAACTAGCAGAATCGCCGATTTATAGGTGCCGTAGGTGATGGCGGCAATTTTCAGGATGTCAATCACGTCCTGATAGTGCTGAACCACTGAGGTGGCCGTATCGAGCAGGTTAGCCGCTACGCCTTCGTTTTTCTTGCCGATGTCATTCAGCATCAGATCCCACGCATCAGCCAGTCGATCTTTTAGGCCCAGTAGCGATTTACTCTGAGCGTCCATCAGACCCGCAAACAGACCCCCACTGGAGGTCATGTTCCTGAACGCCTGCTCAACCTGCTTAAAGCCGACTTTGCCTGATTCGACAAAATCATTAACCTTATCGACGTTCACGCCCAGCACCTTGGCTAGTTCCTGATAGATCGGAATGCCCCGGCCCGCAAATTGTCGAATATCGACGGCGTAGGCCCGGCCCTGCGTGCGAAGCGTTCCGTATAAATAAATCAGCTCATTGATGGGCGTTGCCGTACCAGCCGCTACATCGCCCAGCATCCGGAGTTCGGGCACGATCTGACCCGCTGCGGAGCCGTAAGCCAGGAGCTGTTTGGCGCCACTGGCTATGTCTTTCAGCGTAAAGGGTGTCGTTGCGGCTGTTTGCACCAGATCATTAAGCAAAGCCTCCTGTTTGGCTTTGCTTTTGAGCATGGTGGTAAAGGCTATTTCCAGTTGCTGGAATTCACCCCGTACCTTTAAGATCTGAGCTGGTAACTGGGATAACGCATTGAAGGAAAAATAGCCCGCTGCGAGTTGACCAAGCCGCTTGAAACTAGCGTCAATTTTGTCGGTTTCGCGCACGGTTGTGGCCGAAAAGCCGAGTACGCGCCGTTCCATCGCATCCAACTGGGAGCGAAAATTGACGTCGTTAATTAGCGCATCGAACGATAAAGGCCCTGTTCCCGTCATGTCAGAATCTGTTTACTAGGTCAATTTGGAGAAATCAAGGCTCCGCATCACCTTTTCAAAATTGTCCGCCGTCAGATCGATCTCATCCGGTGCGGTTTCCCCTTTTTTCTTACCAGCCTCGTAGCTGGGACCATCAATCAGCATCCGCTGCACAATCGGCCATCGAATACCGTGGTGTAAGTAATCCCAACTCCAGCCAAAATGAGCGCAGATCGCTCCCCGCTGGCCGTAGGGTGTTTTTAGTCCTCGTCCAGCTCCGGAGTCTCTATCAGCGCCGGAGCCGTCGTCCTGCTGGCGTGCAGGAATCTGATAGAGTTGGTAAAATCCCCTAGATTGGAAATCTGATTGATCAGGATGACGAGTTGAAACAGCTTGGTGGGCGTAAGGCGATCAGCCAGATAGTAGGCGAGCAACGGCCCCAGAAAGCGGATTTTCCAGCGCCGGTTCAGCACCGCAATGGCCACAATCCTAGCGCACCGCTTGGCGTTGATATGGGCCAGTACCTTGCTTTCGCCTAAAGGGTTTTGCTTTAACCGATCTTCCGAGAAGTCCATCAAAACGAACTCGGCACTAAGTTGGTCCAGGGTAAACAGGAACGGTTGTTTCAGCTCAAACGTCCGTTCGGGCTTACCCAGCCACTTCAGCAGGCTTCGTTTTTGTACTGTGAATTGCACCCCTCGCTCAATGAGGGTATTTAGTTCGGCCTGTTCAGCGAGCATGGCATTGAATGTATCGGGTGGGTTCACGAAAAAGAGGTTAGTTGTTGTTTAGCATCCTGATATCCCAGGCTCCGGCGAAACCGGATGGCTTCGGCACGGCTATCCAGAGTGCTACCCAGATTGGCACTGGGTTGAATGATAATCGACGGAATGTGACGGTAGCCATCCAGGGTCGGCTGGACGGATGCAGCAACAAACTCGTTGATCAACTTGAATCGGCTGATGTCGGTCATAAAAATCTGATTCAGCATCATATCCATTACCCGGCCCACGACACCCATCAACGAATACGGTTCAGGGTGGGGCTCCATCTGATCCGTGCCACAGGGTACAATTACCATTCCCCAGTCTTTGGCGTCTGGCTGACGATTGATAAAGTCGATCGCTTCTTTGATCGGTGTGATGCTCTGTACACCGCCATCAGTGCACTGAAAGAACGTTCCCTTCGTTGTGCGGACTGCGGGTACCGGGTCCCAGATGATGGGCATCGTTGCTGAGGCTACAATCGCATCCACCGCATCGGCATCAGTCAGACAGTCCTGGATGTTGATACTATGGTACTGTCCATCGGTCAGCGAGGTGATGCCGCAGAGAAAGGGTATCCGAAAATCAGCAAGCTTCACATAGTCACTCAGCTTTTCCCGCAGGGGTCGAAGTGTACCCAGACCCTCGATCTTGTTTAGTTGACCCTGCAAGAGCAGGCCTGCTATCCCACCAAATTTTGCCGTGAGTGAACCAGCGACTTCCTTGACCAGCCAGCTATCCCAGATTTCAGGATAGCCATGCACCTCAACCAAGTCCCAGAAATAGGCCAGCACATGGTACAGTCGCATGGCCACAAAACTTCCGTTCAGTGCTCCGACCGACGTACCCGCCACTGCATCCGGCTGATGATTCAGTTCAACTGCTGCCCGAATCACGCCTTCCTGATAGCCTCCCTTATTGCCTCCTCCTCCGAAAACCCAGAACCATTTTTTCATAACAGTAACCGGGTTAGATACCTGCCCGTGCGCCAATCGTTGCCAGCATATAGGCTTTCATGTACAGCCGGAAAAACTGAATCCGCTGCTCTGAAGAAGGTACTATGCCCATGCCTACCAGGTTGGCTTTGGTTAAATTCTGGTAAAACGTCATTTCCCGAACCGCCCCCGGTGTACCGGCAGGCACCAGCCCACCCGTGGAGGGGTCAACCCAGCTGTTGCGGGTGGACTTGGGAGCCAGAATATAGCTATCAAACATCCGTAGTCGCATCGCTTTCACGTCGGGGGATAGCGTGGTGTCGGCATTGATCACCTCAACCATTAACCGCCCTGTCGTGTCGTAGTAGTTGACGCGAGCCGTCATGGTAAGCTCCTGTTCCCCATCTTCGGTCGTCTGTAATTCTTCGAGCGTTCGCACATGAGGAATAGTAAGATCAGGATTGGGGGCAATGGTCACTTCGATACCGACCACCCGGCCCGTCTGAACCGTTGTGTAACTGGCAGGGGTGATAACCGTGCCCGCACTATCCAACACTGCCGGACTGAGTTGTACGATTGCCCGTTCATACTTTAGTCCGCCGATGTTGACTGGAGCGGGAGATGTTTGGGAAAAAGCAAAGGAGCTTACAAATAGGAGAAGAAGGCTTAATTTGAGTTTCATACCGTTTTGGTTTGACTGTTTTGGATTTTACTGTGGCTTACTTCGGCTGGCCAGCGGGCGGCTGTAGTTTAGCCTGTAACTGTTGTACCAGGCCCTTTAACTGTTCAATCTGAGCGTCCTTTCGCTTGAGTACTGTTTCCAGCGCATCGGAATATTTCGCATCATCCCCTGCCGCCTGCATAAACGTGTTCGAGTTCTGCTTCAAAGCGGTTTCCAGCTTCTCGATTTTTTCGGCATCAGTCATGCTCGCTGGGTAGATAAATTTTCCGGTCTTTTGGTCCCAGGCAATTTCCTTTACCTCAACTGCGGCTGTCGAATCGGTTTTGATTTTTGGCTTTTTAACAGACTGTTTGCTTTGAGCAAATGATAGGGTTGATAAGCTAACCAGTAGCGCAACGGCGACGAAAGTTTTCATAAAAAAGAAAATTGAATTGTGAGTTGATTTGATTTAATGATTACCATGTACTTAGTGCGGCTCGAACCCATGTATTTATTGCCGTACAGACATAAATAAATGAACTTGTTATACGAACTTCTCCTAACGTACCTGTATCTGTGGCTGAGGCAGGAGCCGTATTTAGAGCAGATAATCGATATTGTGAACTAGTAATATTACCTGTAAGTGTCGCATTACCAGTATTAGAAATTATCAAAGGAGTAGCCCAACTAATAGTACTACCTGCTGTTGAAGTACCTGCTGTTTGAAACTGAAAATCACCTGCTGCCGTTTGAGTAAATTGCGTTGCGTATCCAGCGTTAATACGCACATCATTTATACCGTTATAATAAAAATTAGCATTCAATGACATTCCGTTTGTAGATGCACCAGAACCGAATGAACCTGCTTGACCAATAAAAACATAACGGATATTGTTACTAGCATTGCCAGGAGGTGTTGTTCCTACTCCTAAATTACCAGCATTAGATAAAATCATCCGTTGAGATAAAGTTACTGTTGCACCTGCTGTCCCAGATTGTGCTGTTGACCATATATGATTACCATTATTATCTTGATCATATACAGAAGCTATTGCAGATGTTTTATATATATTATTAGTTCCGTTGTAGTATATATTATTACCTATAGAAATACCAGTACCACTAGTTTGTCCATATATGTTTCCAGTATTACCTAGAAACATATAAGTTACTGTACTAGCTAATGTTCCGGGAAATGTACTATTGAAAGCAAAGTTTGCAGCATTGCTTATTTGTAGTGCATTAGTCCAGCTAATAGTAGAGCCAGATGTACTAGTCCCTGCTGTACGAATATTAATACCACCATTAGTATCGAAAAATAAGTCTGAACCAAATCCAGTATTTTTCCTTACATCATTAGTTCCGTTGTTATAAACATTATTCTGAAATGCACTATAGTTTGCACTATTGCCTGCAACAATATTTAAGGGCTGACCAATAAAATGGGAAATGTTACTAGATGATAATGTTCCGGGTATTGTTGAATTTTGTGCAATAGTATTAACACCTACTGTAAAATACTTTGTACCACCTATGTACCAGTTATGTATAGTACCTGTAGCTGCTACATAGTCAAATGAGTTCCCACTCATTCCTAATCCATTTATACTAGTACCGTCACTATATAACTTTAATTTAAGATTATTGCCTGCTGAGTTACTGTATGTTGCTCCTAGGTCTATACTAACAGGGGATGCAGTTAATGTTGGTGTTGGATTACCTAATGTTAAATTACCAGCATTAGATAAAATCATTTTTTGACTTGTGCTAACTGCTGTACCACCTGTTGTAGAAGGTGCAGTATTCCACGTAAAATCACCGTTATTATTACCTCCGAATTGAGATACCGCTCCTGTGTTACGTGTAATTAAATTAGTGCCATTCCAGAAACCATTTACTGTAATAGCATAGGAATTGTCAGAGTTACTTCCGTTAATCCCTACACCATTCCCTAAAAATAAAGTAGGATAGTTGTTGGGGTTGTAAGTACTCGGAATAGGAGACCCTCCGATACTAACTGCCCTAGTTTGAGATACCCTAAATGCTTCTGTTGATGTAACTGTACTACCTGCTGTACCAGAAGGTGAAGTTCCATATACAAGATCGCCAGTAGCTAACAATCCTAAATAACTAGCAAATCCTGTGTTCTTATAGACATTGTTTGTTCCATTACTATAGAAATTATTTCCAATGTAATTATCATTACCAGTATTAGCAGCAATTAATACTAAAGATTGTCCTAAAAATAGAAATGGATTACTATTGTTTAACGTAGATGGTACAGTTGTAAACATTCCAACAGCCCCACCACCATTTGATGAAATCTGTACTATTTTTCCTCCTGTTAATGTACTACCTGCTGCACCAGATGGAAAAGCAGTTAATGTAATACCATTATTAGCTCCGTTCATATTAAAAATAGAAGCAAAGCCCGTATTACTATATATTACATTAGTTCCGTTATAAAACGCGTTTGCTGCAATAGCAAATTCGTTACCACTAGAAGCATCGGTTATTGTGGTTCTACCAAATTGTAAAGCATTAGTATAACTACTCCACAATGTGCCAGGTAATGTTGTATTTCCAAGTTGAATACGCGTACCTTGTGCGCTTAAATTACCAGTAAATGTACCATTACCAGAACCATCAACTAAAAATTTATATCCTGTATAAATTCCAGGAGTAGTTACTATTTGTGGACCTACAGCAAAACTACCATCTGCATTTATTTTTAGTTGATTGTATTGCCCTAAATTAGTTGCAGTTGTACCTGCCGTACCGCTTGTAACAAATCTAAATTGACCTTCATTACCATAGAAATAAAATAACCCACCAGCACCAGTATTTCTATATTTAAAACTAGTACCATCATAATAAGTATTTTCGCCTATCCATGCATTATTTAATGCAAAACTCTGATATTCTAATGCTCCTATTTTTAATTGTGAATCGGTAGTTTGATAGCCAGAACGAGTAATATTACCACTAATACTTGCACTACCATTTACAACCAATTTATCGTTATTAGCATTAGTAGTTGTGTTAATTAATACACTACCTCCTTGACGTTGTAAAATGAGTGGTGTTGTGTAACCAATGCCTGCGTAATATGACTGTAATTCTACATATCCATTACTTCCATTATTACCAGTAGGAGTAATATTTATAGAAGCACCACCACCTGAAGCAAAATTAGTTCCAGTAGTAGCCGCTAATGCGTTACCATTTACAGAAGATATACCATTTCCCGTTATAAGGCCTGTAGTTGTAATTAAGCTCGCTGTCAATAATCCAGTAACAGTCGGGCTAACCAGCGTCTTATTGGTTAGTGTCTGACTGGCGGTCGTCGTTATTACACTGGTAAACCTATTAGTAATCGCCTGATCAACGCGCAGGGGCGTCATCATTTTGGTGTTATCGGTGCCAGTAGTGGCTTCCGTTTGGGTAGCGATAAGGGGAGCGTTTCCTGTATTGGAAGCTGACACGCCCGCTACCGCAGTGGCAACCGTTGAGCCGTAGGCTACTCCAGATAAATTCAGCACCTGAATGGGGCGATAATATTCAACAGCTTTACCGATCTGAATCGCCACTAAATTAGCGCCGTAGGGGTAAATGCCAATGGTTTCCAGGCCCGCAAAAAAATCACCTTGAATCTGGCCCGAGGCCGAATCCGCTACGATCAGGTGATTATTGGACCAGTAGATTCGCTTGGCTTTAGGCTGAACTGTCTGCGCCTGAGCGGCCAGAGCCAGTAAAAGAAGAACCGAAGCAAACAGGGCTTTTTTCATGGTGAGTTCCAATCGAGAAAAAGGCGTTCCCAAGCCGTCCCAATAAGAGCCCGGTGAGAACGCCTTTTTTAGAAAATGACTTATTCGATGAATTGAACCGGTCCTACGCCTGATTTGGTAGGTACCAGCGCCTTAATTGTGACATCTACTCCAAACAGGTCCTCGCTTGAGAAGTCCCCATTCAGTTTGGCAGTCACCGATGCCCGGGGGAATACCACCGCCATGCCTTTTTTGGGTGTAATTTTGACGGTCAGTTCCTGAGATACTACCGAAGCTGGCATGTTCCAGGTCTTGTTCGGGGTCGTGCCCGAGGCTGTGCCGCCAAACAGCGTGACCAGCGTAGCCGTATCGGGATTCATCACCGTCCAGCTGAAGGTAATATCGCCCTGGGTCGTGATGGAATCCACGGGCTGATCGTTTTCTTCTGCGTACAGATTGGTAATGTTGGCGTCCGCCTGGGCCATTTTGGCGGTGCCTTTTTTTGTATAGCCCAGGGTAGTCAAGCTCGTGCCCGGCCCGCCGTCACCGGCAATGGCTCCGAGTGCAATCGAGAGGACACCGCGCGTTAAATTTGCCATGTGTGATACGCGTTAATCAGTTGGGAAAAATTTAAAATCAATGCGGAGGTTGGTATAGAACTGACCCGTTTCCTCCTCTTCCAGCGTGGCTACATTCACTAACCAGAAATCATAACTAGCATCGTAGTGCTCGGCAAACAGGCTCGTGGCCAGATTCACCAGCTCCTGCATACGGGCGAGATCGGCCACCTCCTGCTCTTTGCCGCCAATCTTTTCTTTCAGATTCGGCACATACAAATTCGCGTTGATGGTACCGATCTGGACCTGATCGGCATTGAAGGGAAGCGCGTTTAAAACGATGTCCTCAAGCTGGGAGCCCAGGGGCCGCTTTAACTTATACACCCCGCCACTGATCGCCGTTTTCAGCGCAGAATCCGCGATGAGCTGGTACAGAATGGTGAGCGCATCCAGTCCCGTTTTTTTCATGGTTTCTTCGCTTTTAAGTCCTGCTTGAGCTGGGTTAGTAGATTAGGTAGTTCGGTCTTCGCCAGAAGCTCAGCCGAGGAGAGCACATCGAGGCCCCGACTTTCCACGCTCAGCGCGTAGTTCATGCCTGCTACCACGATCAGGCCCCAGCCATTGCCTAGCTCCGATGCCAGTTTGTTTGCCAGAGCCAGCCCGGCCAAAACACCCTGTCCACCTGACTTAGCGGCCTTGGACGACTTGCCGAAATTGCGTTTAACGACCTGGCCGTTATGCACAATCACGTAGCCAATCGAATTGCGCAGGTTTCCGGTCTGATCACGGTAGGTGTTCAGTTCACGGGCCTGAATGACGCAGAGTTCACCGAGGTAGCTCAGGGTCTGAATCACGCCAGCGGCAAAGCGCTCGGCGATCTGGTCGAAGAGCTGACCTACCTGGGCTTTTGAGGAGTTCCATTTGAAGCCCATCTTACACCCATGCCCTACAATGCATCTGTTCCCGTCTGAACTGCCGAATCGTACCCACTACCCGAACCGTGACCCCATCCAATACCTGCACCGATTGACCTGCCTGTAGATCAGGACAGGAAAGCGGTAATTGAATAGTTGAATCGAACACGTAGGCGGATCCATCGGTCAACGTGACCTGCCTTCCGCCCGAATTCGCTTCATCCCGGCAAGATGAAACCGTTTCCCAATCCTGCGCACTGCCCGAATAATTGCCGTTGTTATCCTGTTGGGATTCACTGGCAATCGAAAGCACTTGCAGGGTATACGGGTACTGTTTCATCTACCAGAGATAGGATTTGTCGCTAACAGATGGGCCGCCCAGCGAGGGCATCACGATACCGGTTTCACTGGCCAACTGCCGACAGTAGGCCGCAATGGCGTCCTGATTCCAGCTCACCGAAAAGCCGCCTTCAGAGACCGTTTTAGGGATCTTGGGCAGCATCGCTACCAGTACATAGAGGAGAGCCGACTTCCGGTTCGACTTAGTCGCTGGATCGCTGATTAGCATATTGCCCTCCGCCAGATAGAGTTCGAGTTGAACATCCGTCACGGTCTGGGAATACGCCGATAGCTCGTCCGCTATGTACTGTTGAAGCGTTGCCATGATTCAGAGATTAGTCAGGCTTTTTTTCGGGATCCTTTTCGGGCTCTTTCGGACCTTCGACGTGACCGATCGAAACCAGGTGAGCGAGCCGGACCTCATCGAAATGAGACACGTCCGAGCCGACTTCGTGGATCTTGTCGAAGTTGTCCTTATCCCGGAACTCCTTCACCACGACGTGCGTGGGTTTTTTAGGGCTTTCTTTTTTATCAGCCATGATTAGGATTGAACCGTGGTTGAGTCAATCAGATAGATATCTGTGACGTTAGCGATGACAGGAACAACGCGCGCTTGAGAATTGGTGAATTCTCCCAGCGTAGGCCGGTTTTGCCGGAACTTGGATACCAGAATGTAATTATCAGCTGTCTGGTATTCTACGCCTGAAACGGGGTGATTCATTTCGGCCAGTTGGGCCCAAACGAGTGAACCGACCTGATCGCTGGTCAAACAAACCACCGCTCCCGTTGCCCAGGGGCGAACCGTCGTTTGACTACCATTCTTTTCGTATTTCATGGTTCGATCAACGATCTCAATGGTAAAGCCGAATTCTTCCTGAAACAGGTTGTTCACCTGGGTCAGGTTGGGCTGCGCCCGAGTGGCCCCATTGTAGCCAATGTTGAAGGCGAACAGATCCATGATCTGGGTGGTCTTCACCATGTTGTTGAAGGCTGTACGGTCCATCATCACGTTGGTAATTACGTTACCATCGGTGTCCCGAGCTTTGGCAATCACCCGCTGAAAATCATCGTAGGGTTTAGCCGTTGAGGCCGAGGACCATAGTACGGATACGCCAAACTTATTAGCGGTCAGATAGCCGTAATCAACTCGGAATCCCGTACCCACCGTTTCGGTGTCCTCAATTAGGGTTACGCCCGTCGACAGCCCACGCAAAAAGATTTCTTCGTTCCGTTCGTAGACGGCGCCAATGACCTTTTTGGTATCGCCAAAGAGTTTGGCCATCAGCGTTTCGGTCATGTTGGGACGGCTGGCCAGGTTGTCCAATTCGTTGAGCTGGGTTTCATTGAGTTGAAGCTCTAAACCCTGCTTGGGAATATTGCCACTGGCTCGGCTAATGGAATCACGCTTTTTGAGCGGTAACGGCGAATCAAAGGCCACAATATCGGCCATCACCAGCGTATTGACCGACTGAACGGATTCCCACTTACCCGAATCCGAATACTCTTTTTTGAGCATGCGCAGGTGCAAGTAGCCCGGTTGAGTTTTAGCGTCATTGAACAGAGTGACGTACTGAAGGACAAGCCCGGCAAAGAACCGCTGGATATACTGAATAAAATACGATTGTTCCATGGCTTAGTCTTGACGGAAAGCGATAAGTGGCAGAGCTGTTTTTACGGCCGACAGAATGGTCGACATATCGAAAGGCGCAGCGGCCGGGTTTACCGTGCCGTTAACCAAAATAGACGCGAAGGGCTTTTTGGTTAAAATGGTAGCGATTAAAATACCTGCATAGGTATGACCTGTTGGCAGGGACGCGTAGGCGGTAGCCCCACCGTTGAGGGGCATGGGTTTAAAGTTGCCCGTTGCCGTTTCCTGAATGATCACGTGCCCGGCCTTAATAACCTCCGGCGTGAAATTAGTAACGTCCAGCGTGCGACCTCCACGGATGGAATCAAAATGACGAACGATCACAATGGAGTCGTTGGCGTCCAGATTTTGATAACCAGTGTTTGTTAAGTCTGCATACATAGTTAACCGATGTTTTTAACGAGTCGATCAATCTCCTCTTTCGAGGCCGTTTTGGTATTGCTCCCGTTCGACTTCACCGGCGGCTTGCTCTGACTTAAGCCGTTGTTGGCTTCCGTCTGCACGAAGTCGGCTGAATCTTCTTTGACCGACTCAAGAAACGCGTTGAATTTTTCGTCCGTGTCGAAATTCATCAGGTCGAAATTTTTCAGCGTGATTTTCTTGAAGGCGTCAGACGAATCTTTCAGCGCGTCTTCTAACTGAGACTTGCGGGTGTCGGCTGTCTTCCCCGATTTGAGTGTACTCACTTCCTGAGCCAATGTTTGCACCGTGGTCAGTAAGCCTTTCGCCCATTCGGGAGCATCAGCGGGAGGGTTGGCCGGGGTATCCGGGTTCGGATCATTCCCTTCCTTTTTTTGAGGATCACCTGCCGGGGCTTTGGCTTTGGCAACAGCGGTAGAAACCCGGCTATCGACTTCGGCCTGAAACGCCTTCAGTAAATCCTCTACTCCATCAACCGCTTCGTCAATCTTGTCTTCCTCCGTGACGGTTTTCTCCAGATACCCGAGAACCCCGGCTATGGCTTTATCGGAAAATCCAAGGCTCTTGTATTTTGCCTTTAAAGCCGCTAAGAGTTTTTCTTTCATGAACTACAGCTTTTGATTTTGATTTGATTGGTCACAAATATATCTAAACTGCTTATATTGCAAGCAGTTATTATGGCTATAAATTATTGATTTACAGTAAGTTAACTAATGATTTTTGATCAAGTTTTGTCCGGATTTTTGGTCAAGTTTTTGCGCTAAACCGGGTCTTGATAAACGGCGTAAATATTTGGAAATGAAACGGTTCTAAAATTGGATTTCCGTAAGAAAACCCGTAAAGAAATTCGTAAGATTTTCCGTAAAAAAATCCGTAAAAAATGCGTGCTGAATTTTTTGTGATCACCCTTAAAAATTTGAGAAATGAACCTGCTGAAGAGCTTTTTTTCGAAGGATAATGCCACAGCCAAGCTATCGGGCTGGCTGATTTTACTGACGAGTCTAATCACATTAGCGGGTCAGTTTTTTCATTTTCCGCCCAAAACGTACCTGATCTTAACGCTACTATCGGGGGCGCTGGCGGTAGCGGCCCAGTTCATGCAGACCAATAAGGTCGTCTCCAAATCGTTCTGGCTCACCTTCGCCTATACGCTACTGGTCTACTTTGCCGACTCCCCGCTGATCGTTCAGATCTGGCCACAGGCGCAAAAGGTCATTGCCTTTCTTGGTGCGGCCGTCAAGCTCATTACGCCGATGACGACCCAGCAGGCCGCTGATTCCAAACCGCCCACCGCTGACCCACTGGTGAAATGATCTGGAAAATTCTATCGGGCGTATCCATCGCCATATTGCTATTTGTCCTACTAGCCTGGCTGGTACCTGACCTTAGAAAATGGCTCAAACAGCAAACGGGCACCAATCAGGAGTTAACTGACTCACTCAGGACCGAAAGGACCAGACGACTTCGCACCGAGGCTGAATCGATCCGGCTCAAAGCCAGTCAGGATCGGGCCGAAATGGCCTACCAGCAATCACTGGCCAAACAAAATGCCATCGTGCCCCAGATCAAGCTGGAGGTGTCGGGCTTGTCAGCTATGCAGCAACGACTGGCCATTCTGGAAAGCCTCATCGCCCAAGGATTGTTGAAACCTGCCGACACAACGGTAAAAACACCTGCGGTTTCCTACAACCTGCCTGAGCAGACCGCGCTGGCTGTTCAATTGCGCATCTGTGATAGTTTGAAAGCGCATAATTTCTACGTCGAGCGAAAGATTGCAACCCTATCAGAAGCGTATCGACTCAGGGGTGATTCGATGAGCCTGTTACACGGCTGGGTTGAGGAGGGCAAAACGATCGCTGATCAGAAAGGACTCTTCACAGGTCGAAATAAACGGCTGAGACTTCACAGCAGGGAACCACCTGTTTTTAGATAATCCGCTTTTTGCTTCTATCCAACGCCCATAAACGGTTTCAACCCACTCGAACGATTGTGAAAATGACAAAAGTATTCGTACCCCTGCTGTGGGCAGCGGGTGTCGTACTGGCAAATGCTCTTGGTGAATTATTGGCGTACTTATCCGGAGTGACGGACTGGGCGATGGTGGGGTGGGCGTTCGGGGGATCGACAGCGTTTGTGGCCTGGGAGGCACTCCAGCGAAAAGCCCCCATTAAACGAACGGGCTGGGAGCGGCTATTGATGATTGCTATCGGCATGTTTATCTCGCTGGGCCTCAACGCCTGGGTGTCGGACCTGACCAAAATTCCGCCCATTCCCTGTACAATCATGCTGGGCGCAGCGGGCTACAAACTGTTTGGCAAACTTCAGGAACGTGTCGATAAGAAGAAAAACATTGAGGACTTAACAAAACTAGGTGACGAATGATACCCTTTGCACTTGGACAGATTGGGTTGGGCCTGTCGGCCGTGTTTGGCATTTCGATTGCCCACATTACTAACCAGTGGCGACACCGCCCGCCCGGCTACGTCATAATGGTAGTCTGGATATTCTCCGTCCTGTCGGTGTTTGCCCTCTCGGACCCCTACGTGATTCCCAGGCTGGACTACCTGCCCACCATTACGTACCTGTTTCGCTTCAGTGCAGGCGTTTCGCTGGCTGCCGTATTTTATTATTTGCGCTACCGGAAAGGAAAACCCTTTTCCAAGACCATGGCGACCCGGATCAATCACCTGATTAGTTACGGGTGTGGGCTGATTATCCTGTCGGTGATTGTGTACTCACTGTTTGGCGATAAGCTGGACAGCCGTACCAAGCAGCAGGTAAGCAGTTTACAGAAAATGGCCGCATCGAATCGCAAAATCTTCCTGCGCGATACGGTGCTAACAGCCCGGCTACGTGCCACGGTGGATTCTCAGAATACCCTACTGGCCAGCTACCAGCAGCAGATTGGTTTTTTATCCAGCCAACTCGCTACCTCAACAGGGGAAATAAAAGAGCTAAAAGGCATCATTCTTTCGCTTCGCAAATCGATCCAGCTCATTGGTCGCCAGCAGGCCAATCTACATCAGGACATAGGCGATATCAAACGTAGTCAGGGACCCCAGAAGATCCCCCCTCAGCCGCCGAAAGAATTCATCCTGCCCGCCGATCCCTTCAAGCGCAAGCCTTGACAAATGCATTTTTCTTAATCAATAAAACCCCAATAATCATGAGTACGAAAGTGAGAGTGACCTGCGTGTCCAAGAAAGAGAGCAAGAACTGGGATACTACCAACCCCATTGCCACAGCTATTGAATTGGAAGTGCCTTATGATCAAAAGTCGGTCTACTGGAAACTATCAGGAGGTACCAACCTGACACTGAATACGGTCAATAAAGCCGCTGCGGATATGTTCGTGATTGGCGGTGAATATGACATTGTGGTCAGCCCGGCTGAAGTAGAAGCTTAATCAAAAGGCCCGGTGATACTTAACCATCCACCGGGCCTTATTCCCATTTCGATCTTAAACTCATCGAATTCGATGACCTTTCGATGTCCAATCCCCTAATTGACGAACCCGTTACAAGCTATCCCGACTTTGGGCCTTATCTGACCTTTAAGGAATCCATCAAGTCGGCTACCGCTATCCGGAAGGGTATTCTGAACATGCCCTCTGCCTTGATTTATCAGAACATGGTCAGGGTGTACCATGATTTTTACGTGCCCATCTGTGACCGCTTCGGCAAGATTCCCGTATCAAGCTTTTATAGGTCGCCTGAACTAAACCGGGCCATCGGCGGAGCGAAGGCATCGGCTCACATGGTCGGCTGCGCGATCGATCTGGATTGTGATAGCCTGCGCACCGTTAGCAATCTGGCTCTGTTCAATTGGATCCGGCAGAACCTCACGTTTGATCAGCTCATCTTAGAAAATCCTGATCAGCACAACAATCCCGCCTGGGTGCATGTAGCGCATAACCGGGACGGGGAAGCGGACCGGATGCAGGTACTGAGAATGGTGTGGGAGAAGGGCAAACAGGTGTATCAGGCGATTTAACTATGGTTTACATCGACAATTTCAATGCGCCCTACCGAGGCATGAAGATGTGCCACATGATTGCGGATTCAACCGAGGAGTTGCTGGCCATGGCAGATAAAATCGGGGTGCAACGCAAATGGATTCAAAAGGCGGGTACCTACGATGAGCATTTTGATATATGCCAATCGAAAAAGGCCAAGGCTATTCAGTTAGGTGCTCAGGAAGTAACCATGATGGAACTGGGCAGGATGCTGGTCAAACGGCCAGGACATCCGCTGTACCAGGCAGAGGAAGTTCGTAAAGTTGACTAGGAACGCCCGATGTAAACCGAAAATGTAAACTATTGTAAACCATGACAGCGCAGCAGGGGCGATTCGTAGAAGAATACTGTAAGCATCAGAACGGCACCAAAGCCGCAATTGCGGCCAAGTATTCTGAAAAAACCGCCAGACAGATCGCTTATAAACTTCTACAAAACCCAGACATCGTTCAGGCTATCAAAGAGCGATACGAATCACTTGGCATGTCAGCGGAAGAAGCCATTAAGCGGGTCTCTGACAATGCAGCCACGCGTCTGAATGATTACATCCGGGTTGATGAGGTATGGGAAACGCCGATGGTGAAAAAGCATTTGTCGATCCTCATCGCCGAACTGCAAATGGAGGTAGATATTGAAGAGGAGGTAGCCGACAGGATTGGACTGTTCAATGGAAATGGAGAGACTAGCGACAAGTCAGAAAAAAAACTGACGGCCGCCCAAGATGAATTCTTTCTCGAACAGGCGAAACGGAAAGCGCAGATTGTCCGCTACCAGGTCGAACTGGAGATGAATCCGAATGCGTATCGATTCGTCAAGGGTGAACCCGTGCTCATCGAAAGGCCAGGCGTTGATCTGATCAAACTCTCGAAAGCGGATGAGAAAGGATTGATCAAAAAACTCTCCTTCAATGAACGCGGCCTACCCTCAGTAGAAATGGCCTCAGCAGAAGGAGCACTAGAAACGATTCTTAAGCTCCACGGCAAGCTAACTCAAAAAATAGAGATGAATACCCCGCCAAGCCAGATTGACACCAGCAATTTGAGTGAAGAGCAAAAAGCGGCCCTGTTGGCTGTTGCCCGTAATATGAAGTAACGCATGACTGCCTTAAAAACCGATTACCTCACACTCAGACCGGATATGCTGGATTTGCTAACGCAGATCGAACGGGATGCGTGTAAGGGATCATTTTTTGAATTCGTGCAGTCGTTCTGGGATGTAGTCATTAAGGAGCCACCAGTCTATAACTGGCATATCCCGTTTTTGTGTGAGGAACTTCAAACCCTGGCCTATTACATTACCAACCGGCTACCCAAGCCGTATGACCTCATCATAAACATTCCACCGGGGACAACCAAAAGCACGATTGTCACCATCATGTTCCCGGCCTGGCTTTGGACTCAGGACGCTTCGTTACGAATCCTGAGTAATTCCTATTCAATGGATTTGAGCACCGAGCATGCGGTGAAAAGCCGGGATATTATTATTTCTGAAAAGTATGGCCGGCTCTTTCCTGAAGTTGTCAAAAGGCGCGATAAGTGGGGCAAATCCATGTATGAGAATACGGCGACGGGTTCGCGTACAGCGGCCTCTACGGGCGGCACTATTACCGGTAAACACGCGCACGTAATTCTAAATGATGATCCGCTCAATCCCTCACAGGCTGCTAGTGATATTGATCGAAATACGGCCAATGAGCACACTAAAACACTTTCATCGCGAAAAGTAAACAAGCGAAATACGCCTATCATCACCATCATGCAGCGGTTGCACGAGGAGGACGTAACGGGCTATTTGCTCAAGAAAAAGTCTGATGGCATTCGCCATATCTGTTTGCCGGCTGAGCTGACCGATGATGTAAAGCCAATAGAGCTTAGAAATAAGTATGTAAACGGTTTGCTGGATTCGAACCGACTGGATCGGGACGCACTGACTGAAGCAAAGATCGATTTAGGCTCACGGGGCTACGCAGGTCAGTTTCTGCAATCGCCATTTGTGGATGGCGGTAATATCGTCAAAAAGGAATGGTTCCGTTTCATCGAACTAGAGCGCTTCCTCAGGCTTCGTCGCAGTGAACCGATGATCTTCTTTGCCGATACGGCCTATACGGAGAAATCGGAAGAGAATGACCCTACCGGTTTACTGGCTACCTGTAAGATTGGGCAGGACCTTTACCTCTTCGATGCCACCAAACAGTGGCTGGAGTTTCCGGAACTGATCAAGTTCGTGCCCAATTGGGTCAAACAGCGCCTATACAATGAGTGTAGTTCACTTCGCATCGAACCCAAAGCCAATGGTATTTCAGTGATTCAAACGCTTCGCCGAGATACCAATTTAAACATTACCAATACGCCACCCCCTAAAGACGATAAAACGACCCGGCTCACGGCGGCTTCCCCGAAAGTGGAATGCGGCAGAGTCATTCTGGTCAAGGGGCCATGGAACGACGACTTTATCGACGAGGTGACGGGCTTTCCGGCAAAAAGCCATGATGAATACGTGGATTTACTCGCCTACGCCGTCGATTACCACCTCAGCACGGACAATTCAAGTTTAGATCAACTCGCTAATTTTTTACCCTGACATGAAATTTACCGACATCACCGAGACCGATGATATTACCAAATCCATCGAAACGCTCAAGGCGGGCAAGAGCTACGACAAATTTGATGACGTAAAGGCTGAGTATGAAATCTCCGAAAAGCGGGACATTCTGAATCCATCGGTCTATAAAGACAAGCCGAAAAAAAATAAGGATGGTCAGCAGTCGGGCGTTACCTACGTCAACCGGATTCCGCTGGCACTCGAAAAGCGGATCGTGGATAGTACGGTTTCGTTCACCTTCGGCAATCCCGTAGAAGTAACCTGTGAGCAGGACGATGAGATGAGTCTGGCCATTCTGGCCGCCATTAAACGCATGCTGTCGGACAATAAGATCGACAGCTTCAACCGGCAGATTGCCCGCGACATTGCCCGCTGCACTGAATCGGCGGAGGTGTGGTTTCCAGTCAATACCAAGGAGAGTCATGCGCATTACGGATTCAATACGCCGTTTAAAATGCGGGTACAGCAGTTTTCGCCCTGGAAAGGCGATTTACTCTTTCCGTATTTTGATAAAACGGGCGATATGATTGCCTTTAGCCGGGAATTTCGCGTCAAGGAGAATGGCAAAGAGATCATCTACTTTGAAACCTATACCGACGAGCAGAAGGTCGTCTGGCGCAAAGACGAATCCGACTGGGAAATGGTCGGAACACCGGAGCCGATTCAGATCAAAAAAATTCCGGTGGTCTATGGTCAGCAGGACTTCGTAGAATGGAATGATGTCGAGCCGCTCATCAAGCGGCTGGAAAAGCGCATTTCCAAGTTTGGTGATACCAATGATTACTTCGCTTCACCCAGCTACGCCGTGGTGGGCGATATTACCGCGATGCCTGACAAGGATGAGACGGGTAAAGTATTCCAATTAGGCAGTGGGGGGGATATCAAGGTGGTGAGCTGGGATCAGTTGCCCGAAGCTATCAAGCTGGAGGTCGATACCCTGATCCGGTTTATTTTCAGCAATACCCAGACCCCGGACCTCTCGTTCGATGCCGTGAAGGGACTCGATCTATCAGGCAAGGCCATGAAATACCTCTTCATGGATGCCCACCTGAAGGTGAAAACCAAGCGCGAAATCTTTGATCCATATTTACAGCGACGAATCAACATTCTAAAGGCCTATACGGGTGAGTTGAACACCGCTTGGAAGAAAAAGGCCGTAGCCATCGAGATCATTCCTAACATTGTGCCTTACATCATCAATGACGAAAGCGATCTGGTGGATATGCTGACGACGGCTACGGGGGGTAAATCCATTATTTCCCAAAAGACGGCCGTCGCTAAATCGGGCCTGGTCGATAATGTCGAGGAGGAGTATAAGCAGATTCAGGCCGAAGAGGAGCGGGCCAATACTCTCAACATCTTTCCCCCAGCCGCCTAGATGATCAGGATCGATAACAAATTTAGTCTCAAGCAAACGGTTTACCTCAAAACCGACCGCGATCAATTGCCCCGACTGGTGACAGCCATAAAGGTATGTCCTGATGATTTGCTCTACGAACTGATACAAGGCACGACCTCCTCGTATCACTATGACTTTGAGATTTCGGAAAGTGCCGATGTGCTGATGACGACGACCAACTAATGAGTAATCTACTAACAACTGTCCCTAAATCTCGATTCAAAGACTGGGAAACCGCTGAGCGGGTGCTCCGCCGGTGCGATGGTGAAACCGATTTTGGCGAGGAAGGATCGGAATGGCTTTGGTTTATCCGAACCTCCCATTTGCCTAAAAAGCCGCTGGATGAATCGGTCTGTTTTATGATTTACGACGGACTGGTACGGGGCTATTTTCATATTATCGAAAAAGCCTCATCCCGGAAATGGGTAGACCTGGGCTATCTCTTAGAAGATAAGCCATCCCCTTATGTGGTCGTACTAGCTCACTGGACAACACTACCTAAATCACGCCAGGTTGAAGCGACAGGCTTTCAGGGCTGGCGCTATACCGCTCTTCGCCCATGAGCAATCGAAAGTTCGCCAAAAAGTATAGGTAGAATGTTAACTTTTTTTGTACAAAACTGGGTAAGTAGCTGATAGCTAGCCAATGTATTCGCCTGAAATGATATGTAGAGTTCCGATTTTTTTTGTACAAAGTCCATGAGCAATCGTAAATTCAATATAGCTGACTGGAACGCGAATCACTTTAAAAAGGTGGAGGAAGTTGCCCATAAGGTAAAGGTCATTTACTACACGGCCGTCAAGGAAGCGACCCAGATAGCCCTGTCAGCCAATCCGGATCCAGCGCAGGAATTCACCTTCGACGCCTATCCTAAAACGCGCGAACGTATTAATGATTTGTTGCAAAAGTTAGCCCTGCATCTGGTGGTGACGATTCAGGCTGGACAGAAAGCGGAGTGGACATTAGCGAATGCAAAAAATGACGCTTTAGTGGGCTACGTGCTGGGCAAAACTGCCCTCAGCCGGGCGAGTGTTTCTCGCTATTCCAATCAAAACTTAGAAGCGCTGGCCGCGTTTCAACAGCGAAAGATTCAAGGGCTGGGTGTGTCGGATCGGGTCTGGAAATACACGACTCAGTTTAGACGGGAAATGGAACTGGGATTGGATTTAGGTATCGGGGAGGGGAAATCGGCGGTGCAGATTGCCCGAAGTATGCAGCAGTATTTGGTGGAGCCGGATAACCTGTTTCGCCGGGTCAGGAATAAACGGGGTAATCTGGTCCTTTCTAAAAATGCCGAGCTGTTTCATCCGGGCACGGGTGTGTATCGGAGTAGCTATAAAAATGCGCTCAGGCTGTCAAGAACAGAAATCAATGCGGCCTATCATTCGGCCGATCGGGCCCGCTGGAGCCAGTTGGATTTTGTAGTAGGGTATGAGGTCAGACGCTCGAACAACAAAACGGCCTGTGAGGTTTGTGACTCGCTGAAGGGGTTCTATCCAAAAAGCTTTGTCTGGAATTCCTGGCACCCATCCTGTCGATGTAACGCCATACCCATCCTAGCCACGGCCGAGGAATTAAGCCAATTGAACCGGCTCTTACTGACCGATCAGGATACCTCAGCGTTTCGCAGTAGCAAGGAAATCACGCAGATCAATCCGGGCTTTATGGAATGGCTGGATAGGAATCAGGAACGGTTATCGCGAGCCAAAAGCCTGCCGAGTTTTATTACGGATAATCTGGCGCTTGGGGTTTAGTTGGTAGTCAACCAAGGTATGTTTGCATACGCTTGGCTTTACAATGGCCATGATCTTACGCCGGTTCAACTCGGTTTTGGTTGGTGGGCAGATTCGGTCAGCAAACGCCTGTAGTTCGATCACTTGCTGTTTGAGGGGTACCATCGTAGCGCCGAGGTCATAAACCGCATGGCAGGTGTAGACCAGGGAAGAATTAGTTTAACGCATTCGAGATTGACATATCGTTCGACGTTATTAGCCCAGCGGGTTAGCCATCGGTCCATCATATCTCCGGCCTGACGACGAACTACGACCAATTCAGTTTTTAGCTGGTCTGCCAAACGTTCACAAGTGGGCAATGAATCTTTCCACTCCGTTCGACCTAAATCCGAATGGATCAGTAGTCTTGGTCCCCGATGATTTATTTCGTTCAAGTGCTGAATAGTGGCCCACGCTGCGGCCGTAGAATCCTTTCCGCCTGAGACACCAATGGCCACAGGCATCCAGTTGTTGAGATGGGTTTTTACTTCAGGAGTCAGAGCTATTGAAAACAACTTACGAGTAGGCGCAAATAGATTTAACTGGTTCATACCTTTGTCTGTATGGAAGGAGACTTATTTTGTAATGCGGGGAATGGTGATTTGTATTTACGTGTATCGGGCCATCACATCCGGCGAAAGGTCGGTGTTGGCTGGTCGCTCACAACAGTCGATCAACTCCCCCCTGACATCAACTGGAGTCCGCTGCACTATAAGCAGTTTGATACGATGGTGCCCTATCTGATCAAAGAGGGGCTGTTGCCTGAAAATGTCCAGTTCGCAGGGGAGCGGCCAGCGCCGAAAGCGTCAGAGCAGGGACTCAACAGCACGCCCCACTAACCATTCCATCGTTGAAGGTGGATTCGCATTGCCAATTTGAATCTGCTGATCCTCTTTGTTACCTAGAATTACATAATCATCAGGAAAGCCTTGCGCTTTAGCTGTTTCCTTGGGCTGCAACATCCGAAAGTAGCATTCATTAATATCGGGCTGATTATGAGCCTCAACCAATGATACACTGTCTTTGGTAGGTATAGTCGAAACTGGATCGGTTGCTAAACGGGCATTGTTAACACCATGGTAAGGTGTCAAAAATGGGGTTGCGCTCATCAGCCAATTTTGTATACTGGTTGTTTGCGCTGCCAATGGATCAGTTATACCGTCAAGGCTTCGCGAACCACGCATTGTCAAAATGGCCGATGGCGCCAAAACAATACTACTATGTATGCCGCCAGCTGATACTGTCGACAGGGGGTCGGTTAGTTGATGCGTCAAACTCTTCCCTCGATGGATCGGCATAAACCCTGGCATGGCCAGCCCCGCGCTCTGCTGCGTAGTCTGAGTAAATAAAGCTTCATCAAGCCCGTACGCTTTGTGGGCCGATTTGGTGTGCGACATATTAAACAGGAACGGAGCAAACAGGTAACTACTGAAACCTGTCGTCTGCGCATTGAGTACTTCGGTTTCCGCTCCACGAATCCGCGAACCTAACGAGCCATGCTGATTGCGCTGATCAAGAATAGTTGGACGTAATCCATATTTCTTTAAGCCATACTCAATTCTGGCGATCGTATTTGGCGACAAAGGGGCCATCTTATTAGCTACCCGATCGCCAATCTTTACCATTGGAATTGATAAGTCAAGACAATTCACAGCTGCATAGTAATAGGGCAATACTTCCTGATAACAATTCGGACATCGGTACACATATCCACCTTTGGGGCCATAGGTCTTATCGATACAACCCGGCTTCCAGGATTGAACAGCCTCAACCACTCCGCAGCGTATACAGGGAGCCTTAGGGGTAAATCGTAAATTAGGCTTCTTATTCCCCTTTCGCCAAAAAACAATATAGATTCGGTCACGGCTCTGCGGAGCATAATGAACAATATCAGGGCCGTGCGCAAACATGGCGTTCATGTAAACGCACTCATGTAGATAACCTAATTTGTGCATCGCTTTCAGCCAGGTATCAAAAAGTGGCCAGGCGCGAACACGCACGACGTTCTCGATAATAACGACGTCATGACGATGGTATTCGGCAAACGTAACGACATCCCACATCGTTGCGCGGCTTTTGACTGCCTTTTCGTCGAAAACCTGTGGACTGAATAGGTCGGTTTGAGCTAGATTTTTGGTTTTACGGCCGCCAGCCTGACTATGATAGGTACATTCAGGTGAAGCAATGTAAATATTCGTCCGTTCGTACCGAGCAGGGTGGGTTTCGGAAATGTTTACGCAGTCATGATCCGTATCCGGATGGTTGGTATTATGGCTATCAACAGCAAGCTTCCAATGATTACGAGCATATTTGACCCGTACACCTTTTACTTGTTTTGCGCCCTGCGTAGAGCCGCCACAACCACAAAAATCGTCACTTAAAGTAATATCGGATGGATGAATAAGATTGCTCATGCTAAAACTAGGTGTAGGATAAGGTTTGTAGTGAGCGTAAAGCCCTTATGGATTGGTTGACCTCCTCAGCGACAAGGATTCGCTGATCTAATAGCCACAATAATTGTTCAGCCCTGGCAACAGACTCACTTGTCGAACAAATCGTTTTTTCCATTTCGCTATTCGGAAACAGCACAATTGAGAATGCGCGCTTCTTTTCGTTCCATTGAGGCAATCTTGTGGCAACCCCTCGAATCAAAAGGAATCCCAATTCAGTCGCATCGAAAGCACGTTTAGGCTGATACATGACAGGGGGCAAATCTTCGTTTTCTGACAAATAGAAGCATCGATTCTCTCCGCTTGAGAGTGTTACCCAGTAGCTGTCCCCGGGCTGCAATTCCTGATCAATACCAAGCAAAGCAAGTTCTACGCTTTGCTCAAATGAGCACACTTTATGTTCTGGTTTCATTTTGTGTCTGATTTAACTTCGTACTTCCCACAGGCAGCGAGTAGGGCGGCATGATCGATGGCAGGAAAGTCCTGAATCTGTAAATGTTCTGGCCATTCACTCGGGTCAGTGCCATGCCGATCAGTCAAGCCCAGCTCTTTCGATAAGTGCGTACCGAGTTGTTTAATAAAAACAGCTGTTCCGATTTGCTGAAACTGATAAGCCAACTGCTCAATCCAATCGACCTGACAAGGTCGGTAGGTGTACTTTCCCTGATTGTTACCCGATTCGCCACCCAGAATGACCCAATCAATCGGGGGGAGTTCCTCTGAGGGAGGGGTGGGCAGTTCACAGGCACAGCATGCCCACGTATTACCATAACACGCCCCACTGGTATGGGGGCAGTTATGCACATAAGTAAGCAGTAACCGGCCGGGCGTGATTTCTTCCAGCATGGGCTCGAAAGAAATAAACCGAATATGGGCGGGTATTCGACGTAGTAACATGCCCCGCTCGATATACTCATCTGACTCGATGCTCACACCCAGCCAGACGCAGCTTGGCGGATGGCCGTTTAACCAGGCTTCAAGCCATACCGCCAGATTCAAATAGTCTGAATTGTCGCTACCTAGTTCACAGGCCTGTTCGTAGGCTTTTTTGAGCGCAGGGATAATATTTTCCGGTCGCTTGGTGAGCATCTGGAAAATATGCAGGTTTCGACACAGGTAGATGATGCGAAACACTTCATGAATGAAGGGGAAGATATCTTCGTGAAATACATCCGTCAGCGAAGAGGTAAAGATCAGTTTAGGCTCTTTCCACTTTAATGGATTGTCGAATACGGTTTTAGTCCGTGTAACCCGTTTGGCATCGTAGCGGGTATTGTCCAGACTATCCCGGTACATATAGCAGTTTTTGCAGCCTTCACTCACCTTTGAGCAGCCGCGGGCCACATTCCAGGTGGCAGAGGTCCAGCTAATTTTTGTTGATTCAGCCATGATTAAGAAGGTATTGAAGTAGAGTAGGTAACGACTGTTCGACGTTCATAGGAAAAGACCTTGCCACAGTCGTCATAGGGACAGGCCAATTCGCCCTCATCGTCTTCGTAGGCCCACGAGTCGCCAAGGGTGCCAAAGCAATGAGGACAGACCATTTCGGGCGTATTGCGGCAATCGGCCGTTCGTTCCCATTCGTCAATGAAAGCCTGCTGTTCTGGGGTGAAATTGGTGTTTGCCATGATAGTTATATGGATTGTGAATCAAAAAGGGTAGCTGCATCATCAGCCGCGAACCGGCTTTTTACATCTTTCAGGTTCTTAATGGCCTGTTTGTAGTAGCTTTCCTTAAGCTCGATACCAATCCCAAAGCGGCCGTAACTAACTGCTCCGTAGACCTCGGAGCCAACACCCATAAAGGGAGTCAGAACTACTTCGCCCGGATTGGAATACATATCCATACACCGGTCAATCACATCGAGCTGGAGCGGATGAACGTGCTTTTCGTCATCCTCATCCTTGCCTTCTTTATAGGACAACACGTTATCCACCCGGATATCATCCCAGAAAACCGAAGCATAGCGACGGAAGATGATTTGACTCATCTTGTTTTCGCGAGGGTCCTGGCAGTTTTTATACCTATCGACGAGTGCCCCCCAATTCCCATATAAATGCTCCAGATAGGGGGGGACAGGTATAGCGCCCGCGTAGCGGGTGAAGCCTTTCGGATGGGTGACCGGAACTTGATTCTCCCCCTTCTTTCGGAAGATCATCAATATATCACCCAGAGCCGACCGTGTTTTGGTCGAATCTTTCACGACCCATTTATGCTGAAGGCCTTGAGCCCGCGTTCGGAGTGCGACGGCCAGCGGCTCTTTCCAGATATAGCGTTCGTCGAAGAATTCAAAGCCATGGCGTTCGTGCATTTCCAGAATATGACTTGGAAAGTGCCAGAGCTTATTGCCTTTTTCTGGAATGTGCTGGCAATGCACAATCGTCATGCGGCCTGGCTTAGTTACCCGGCCCATCTGTTCGATTAAGAATTCGTACTGGGCCAAAAACTGCTCTTTGGATTCGCAGTTGCTGAAATCATTTTCCGAACTGGAGTAGTTATAGAGCCCCGCAAAAGGCGGAGAATAGATACTCAGATCAATACTAGCATCGGGCAGGGTTGGTAGTACGTACATGCAATCGCTGTTATAGATCGCATACGTATCGGTAAGAAGCTGGTCTTTGATCATGCGCATAGGAAGCTAGGAAGTTGGACAGGTTTCGAAAACGGAGTAGCCGAAATGGTGTAATCCTGATGCAGGAACCGGTTGAGCTGGGCCGTCATTTCGGCGGCTTTAGTGGCTTTGGCCGAAAGCGATAGCAGCACACGGGTTTGACCATCACTGCAAATCCGGTCGGCTACAACATCGCGCGTTTGGCCAAATCGCCAGAATCGGCGGACAGCCTGATACCACTGTTCATAGGAATGCGTCGGAAAATAGGTCGTATGGGCACAGTGTTGCCAGTTGAGTCCAAAGGCGGTAATACTAGGCTTAGTGATGAGCTTTTTTAGTTCGCCCCTGGAAAAGGACACAAGTAATTCCTCTTTTTGATCAATGGACATGGTACCCTTAATCTGGCGGGCTGAGGAGTCCAGCGATTCAATCAGATCGGCTTCATCATTGAGGTTGGTCCAGTAAACACTCGTGTCGTGCGATCTGGCCAGTTCGACCGCTTTCTCGCATCGATGCTCGAGCGTGGCCCGGCTTTCGGCCCGCAATTGCTGAAAGTTTTTGGCTTCCATGGCAAACAGTTGCATCTGACCACCGACGGCCAGCGGCTGTTTGTTTTTCACCACATGGTCGTTAATAATTAATTCAGGCAACTGGAAGTTTTCATCAGAAAACCCCAGATCACTTGGTTTGCGAACCGATAAACTCCAACTGGAAACCCATTTCCAGAAATTCTCCCGGGCGTGGTTTTTTAGAATCCATTCCGTACCGATGTTAGCGGGACTGATGGTGTCTTCATTGTTTTTAAAGAACCGCGTCAGCATATCCATATACCCCAGATAGCCCAGGGCCTCGGAACTCGTACCCAGTTCAGTGTAGTCATTGGGGGCTGGTGTGGCCGTCGACAGGATGCGGTATTTAACCTGTTTGACAAAAGAGGTAATCAGGTTTTTGGTCGCCCCTTCAAAGTTTTTCAGAATACTACTTTCGTCGAGAATAACCGCTTCGAAATCCTGACTGGCGAAATAGTGTAGCCGTTCATAGTTGGCAATGATGATTTCACCTTTATAGCGGCCATCTTTTGAGTATTCAACGCCTTCAATGCCAAACTTTTGGGCTTCAGAAACGAATTGGAACGCAACCGCTAACGGGGTAAGGATTAGCACTCGTTTGGAAGTCTTTCGGACAATGTTATGGGCAACCACCAGTTGAATGATCGTTTTACCCAGGCCCGTATCGACGAAATTGGCCCCTCTGCCTTTTCGAATCGTCCAGTCAGCGGTGTACTTCTGATGATCAAACATCGAGTCTGGCAGCCAGATGGATTTAAAACCAAATGAGCCAACCAGGTGCGATTTTTGTTGTAAAAAGGTTTGATAGTCCTGCATGGCTCTTATTTGCGTTTACCGTCCGATAATATCTTCACCAGTTCCCCCTCATATTGCCACCCGGCTGGATCCTTATCATAGCGCTCGATTTCTTCCGGTGTAGCATACCGGAATTTGTAGCCCTTCGCCTGATGGGTCACTTCTCTGGCGCAGTAGCCAATCGACTGGGAGGAGAGCCGGTAATGCTTACCCGCACTGAGTACAGTGTGAAAAAAGCGCCCATCGTTCAGACAGATCACCGGGCGGGAAGACGTCTTACGTACATAGCGATCAATGGGCGGCTCTGGTAAGACCGAGACGGGATTGACCGTAATCCCTTTGGGCGTTTGAACAACAATGCCCAGCGCAGCCTGACGGGCCACGTAGCGGTCGAGGGTGTGAGGCCGAACAAAGGCGGTCGTCGGCACAATGATCGATTTGCCGAATAGTTTGCAGGGCACCAGATTCGAAATATCGGTTTGGGCAAGGTGTTTTTCACCCATGGGGGTGAAGCCTTTTTCCGAGGATTTTCCGACTAAATAGGCGGGGGTTGGCATCGCAAAATTGATTTTAGGGTGAGTGCTCCCAAAGCAGGTAAACTGCTAAAAAGGGGCAGGAAATGAGTTTGGAAAGCGTTATTCGCGCAGGCTGGGCGCTGCGGGGTCGAATTCGATCAGGTTGAACATTTGAATCATGCGGTCATATACCCGGCCGTCGTAGGCCTGCTTAATTGCATCTTCACTGGCATTACTGGTCAGATGCGTGTAAGGGCCGCGGGCGACGCGGTATCGGGTTTGTAGCAGAATATCCAGCAGATTCACCCGGTTGCCCATATAAGTAGCCTCCCCTTCAGCGCCAAAGTCGTCCAGATGCAATCCTAAATGGGTATGGCCGTAATATTTAGAGCCGGATGGACTAGGGATCATGCCCGCATAGCGATCGATTAAGGTCGGACCTCCTTCGTCTTTTTTGGCGTAATCACTGGCCAGCGAAACGCAGGAAACCGTAACAAAGGGCGCATAGGGATTGCGGGCAAAAAGCTCTAACATATCCGACTTGCCCACGCCCTTGGGGCCGCAGAGCAGAATTCCTTTTTTGAGTGAAAACGCACCGGGTTCAAGTCCCATCAGCTCAGCGCCTTCGGTTTCAAAGCGGGCATCTCCGGTGAAATACAGGCAGAGGGTTTGGTAAATGTGCTCATTCCACTCCGTTAGTGTAAACGGTTTGGGCCAGAACTTTTCCCGTGCCATTACCTCAGCCCGTTTTTTCACCTCGGCCATCAACAGTTCAGCGGTATCCGGCACAAACGAAGCAAGGGCAATTTTCTGGGATAGTTTTTCCCGCTCCAAGATATGATGCTTGGCTTTCTGGCCAGCTACCAGTAGCGAGGGCAGATTCTGAATCAACCAATCCTGCTCTTCCTCCTCATTGAGCTGAGGCCAGGCGGAGGACGGATAGCCGCAGTTAGCTGGAAGCTTTACGGTTAAAACCCTTTCCGGTTGATCCAGAGGACTGGGCGGAAACGGGAATTTTTGGGCCGCTTGTCCGACTGGGTTGGAAGGGGTGAGTTTTGGCGTTTCCATTGCGCTTGATGATTGGGATGTTAAACTCTTTTTTTAGCAGGTAATTGGCGGGGGCTTTCAAATAACCCAGCTCGTTAGAGAGCATGTATCTTGGGGTATGTTCCAACGCTTTTTCTCGCTCTTCGTCGGTAAGGTCCATCCATAGCTTTCTCAGTTCGGTTTCGTTGCCCTCCAGCAGGTAGATCGTTTTCCAGCTCGAGTAGGGCACGTTCAGTTTTTCCGAATCGCTTTTGAGCGTGAAAGACTCGCCATGTTTTGGGAGGGGGCGGGGGGGAGGGTCTGTTTTTTTTTGTTCGCCGGTAGGCGTTGAAACAGACCCTTCGCCCGCTGTATGTGCTAGAAAAGTTTTAAATGGGTTTTCTAAAGGTTTTCTATCCTTATATAAGCTATAAGGAATCGGCTTATAGGGTGTAAGGAAATTCCTTATAGGGTCTAAGGAATTTCCTGATAGATCAGGCGGTGGATTAGGGGCACTATAAGGAATTTCTTTATAGTCACTGTCCGTAATTTCCTTATACCTATCAGCATTTTCCTTATAGGGGGTAACCAGGTGCGGCAATGGGCCAATGGTACGGGCGTTGGCCCGCTGACCCAAGATGGTAGCCTGAATGATGCCTTCCTTGTCCAGCTTACGAACCAGATCCGAAACGCTCTGGGCATGGATGCCGATAGCCGCCGATAACTCTTTGTTGCTATCGTGACATAGACCATCTTTCGCTATAGCCGCCCGGTAGCAGATCCGGGCCAGCAGTAGCGTTTCAGCGCTGGTTCGGCCAAGCCGTAAAATGACGGAATCAACCCAAATACCCTTCATGAAAATCCACTAAAAATACCTAACTCTATACACTATACGTTACTTCGATTCAAACCCCATATCAGCCTTGTTGACCGAAAAGAACAGGGGTTGCAGGGTCTGGTTAAATGTCCAGACTGAACACCAGAGCTTGCCTGTTAAGAGAAGTTTAAGTCGGTCCAGGGGCGATAGCTGCCAACACGTAATCCTGATGCCTTCGGTCCCTTCCCGGATGTAGGCAGGCAGGGGCCGGTACTCAGGCTGATCCTTGGCGATGACAATCGTCTGCTCGGCAAATTCGATTGCTGTCAGCCCGTAGGGGCGCTTATCCTCAGCGTCGAGCTTAACAGCAGACAGCGTTTTGTAAAGGAGCCAGCCAACAACCAGCATGGCCAGTGCTACAACGATGAGGGCGATTTTGATACCCGTGAAAAGAAGCATAGTTAATGATTTAAAAGTCGTTTGATAATTCGGTTCAATCGTGCGTTTTCTTTTTCCAGTTCACGGATCAGTTGATCTTTTGGATCTGGTAAGACAGGAAGTCGGCAGGTGCAGCGGTGAGGGCCGTAGATGGCACTACCATAGCAACCAGGAATGAGCACCTTGCCAACTTCCTTGTCGTAGACGTAATGACACTTCACTACTACTGCTCGATAATGGCGATGTCCGGCGCAATCTCCCGAATGCTGTCCAGGACCTTGTCGATCTCAAAATCGCGCATTTCTTCGATCAGATCGTTTGCCTGGGCTGATACCAGTGTACACGACAGATCATCAGGCTTGATATAGACCTCTACTTCGACTATTCGCTTCGGCGTTCCTTTGAAAATGGGAACATTCAGATTGAAACTCTCCGGCAGATTACTTTGAACGGCCTGATTGCGTAGGTCGGTCGCATTGCCCCGGTTATCAGTTGCCTTTTCGATTTCACGCTGAACCTTCGCCTTGAAGTTCTGAAGGTCCGAAACCAGGCTCATGGCGGTTGATTGAACCTCGAAGGCAGAACGATTCATTTTAAACAGCTTGGCCATGTCGAAATTGGACAAATAGCGCTCGGTGTTGATGCCAAATCGGACAAACATGGGATGCAGTTCCAGTTTGCCTTCAATGGTGGGTCCGAAGTAATCCTGTTCGCCAATGTCCAGTTTGATCGACAACTTATCCCGGTTGACCAAAATATGACTTTGTTTCTGATCGATCAGACTCACGCGTTTGGAAAGCCACTGGAGCGGGCTGTCCAGTACGCCTTCGATGTCGAGTTGTAGCGGTTCCCGCACTTCCAGCGCTTTGCCTTCCCGGAAAATGATTTCGTTAGTGCCAGCCAGCTCGAGTTTGATTTCTGGTTTCATAAATAATTAGTTGTAAAAAATGTGAGGAAATAAACGCTTAGTAGGGTAAGCGTTTTTAGTCGTTGGTGCCCGTTTTGAACTCATCGCCCCGCGTGAGACCAAACACGGTTTGCTGATTTTCACCAGGCCGCATGGGTCGGGAGCTGACCAGCCGTCCTTCGGCGTTGTAATAGCCGACGATCTTAGCCTCGGTATCGAAGAACATATAACAGGGCTCGGTGACCTGCTCGGCTTTGTTACGCAGATACAGCAGTGTTATACCCGCTTTGCCTTTGAGTTCTTTCAGCGTTTTATTGAACTCATCGGTAAGTTTTTTCTTTTCAGCCTCCAGCTTGGCAATCTGGATACTGACGTCGGTGTACGAATCCTTGAGCTGATTCAGATCATCCGATTCGTAGGGCTTGAGGTATTCCAGCTCCTCGACACGGTCGCAGTTATCGCTCAGGTAGCGTTTGCGTTCTGACAAAGGGATGTCGGCAAATAATTGGTTTTGCATCGTAATAAAAGGGGTTTTTTAAATTGGTAAATCATCGTTGGGATGGCGGGAAGGAGTCTTGCCCTCAAACGTGTGAAGCTGCTTTTTCAGCTCCTCATTTTCTCGTTTGAGTTGGCGCATATCGTCCAGCAGGGAGCGGTAGGGATAGTCAGACCGTCCCCCAAAGCCATACCCCCAGTTATCCAGTAGCGAATTGTGGTCTTCGTCCTGAAGCTTTTTAATGGCCTGGTTCAATAGTTCAATCATCCCCCGAAGCCGGGCATCCTTTTCGTGATGGGTGCCACCCATGCCCACCATTTCAGCGCACATGATCACGGATCGGAAATAGACCAGCGTTTCCTGATTCATGCGCTTGCGTTCCGATATGGCCTGAGCCGCGTCGTGTTTGTAATGATTGAGAATGGCCTGAATTTTCTTAGCCAGATCACCACAGTGGAACGTGTGAATGATTTGCTCATGCTCTTTAACAATTCGCTCCAGTTTAGGATCCTGCGTAGGTTCAGCTTCTTCATCCAGCCATCGAACCAGGTCCACACTGCGCTCCAGATTGTCAGCAGGCATATAACCGCCATCTTTATAAATCATCAGGCGGGGGAAATTCGCATTGTCCATGAACAGGGTAATAAGCCCCTCCACTGGTTTTCGGTCATTTAAATTGATCCATTTCATGATTTTGGTTTGGTTTTGGCATACGTGAAACAGCGTGCGTATTCAGCAATAGAGGGCGAAAAGGAATAGACAACAGGCACTCCTTTCGTATTGAGCGCATAGCTAACGCGCTGCGGAAACTGGATAGCCAGGGTACTTCGGGGGTTTGCCAGTGCTTCACCAGACAAGCCCGTTATGGTTGCGTAGAGGGGCATAGGGTGTAGATCAAGTTTGGATTTTTAAGGCCATTTGAATAGCCTGCTCAAGCGCGACAACTAATGGGCTTTTCACCGGATAAGTAGCATATGCAATAGTTTGCCCAACTCCAGGGACATTGTTGTTATGCCAGCTTGCAGCCTCATATTCTGCTGTATAACTTTCGTTTAACTGAGCAACTAATGCCTGAGCAGTATCCAGAAGGCTAGGAGCCGCAGCAATCAATTGAGCATTCGCAAGAGTTTGTAGATTAAAATCCTTCCAACCCTGTTCCTGCCCTTTCCGTGGTCCGCTTCGGTGCTGTTTAAAAACCACAATGGGCGCACATCCTGTTGGAGCACCTTCCAAAACAGGCCCCCGAACCTCCAACTCATGTTTGGCTTCGTTGTAAATTGGCACCCAAGGACCCGGTGTATGTTGCGTATTCATAGGATGTGGAGTTAAACAGCCGCTACGTGCGGAGTATAGTTGAGCATGTAGAACCGGCGCGTCACGCTGTTATAACCCAGTCCTTTTTCGCGAGCGCGGACTTTGAGGCCCTCCCAGTTGGCTTTAAATTCAGCCTGAGGTAGAAAGTCCAGATCCTTTAGTTTCAGGGCATGTTCATCCCAGTCAGCGGGGAAATCAGACGACAACCCATCGACTCGGTTTTGCCAGTCGCTGAGTAGTTTCGAACGTTCGGCCAGTTCCAGCTTGTGCGGATGACGCTGCTTTTTCTCCTCCACCGGTGGAATCTGATCCGCCGTGGTCAGGCCCGGTACATGTTGCTTGACAGCCTCCACCGTTTTAGCCACCACAGGGGCGGAAACGGTAGGGGCTTCTTTGACCTCGTTTTTTATGGAAAACTTATGACCAAACAGATCGGGCAAGTACTCCCAGACCAGCTTAGCCAGTAGATGATCGTACAGGGGCCGGGCGGCCAGGGGTGGATTGAACTCAGCCTGATCCGCGGTTAGACTGCCTACCAGACGCCCCGCTTTTTTGAGCGATACCGTGCAAGCCGTAGCCGTCGTAGCCGTTTCCACGCTGTAGCTATTTCGCTTCAGGACCCGTTCCGTAAGACCCCGTTCCAGCACTGTTTGATTATTAACCACACTCACCCCATGCAGGGATTCCAGTACGGTCAGGCCCAGGGTTGTACCCAGAAACAGTTTCAAATAGGTCTCGTCGCTGTTATCGCAATACTTGGAAGCTGTCAGCTGATCGGCCAGAATCTTTAGGTCAGCGTGAGTGGTAGGGGAAAGGAGCGGATGCATGATGAGAATTGATTGTTCGATAGTGGCGTACCAGATAGCAGTGCAGCATCAGTAGGAACCCGGCCATGCATAGCGCAATGACCAGATTATCGTAGAGCAGATCACCTAAGAATCGTTTCATCGCGCAAAGGAGCAGTAGAGGTAGCCAGCGAAGAAGGCGCTCAGGATTAGTATGCCCGACCAGGTGACGATGGTAACCCAGTCGTAGGAACGTGCTAACTTTTTCATGACCGGGCTTTGGCTTGGGCTTGGGTTTGATTTTGAACCTGTACCTGTAAATCCGAGAGAATAGCCGACCCCGCCAGCTGGGCCGTGATGCTGCCAATACCCAGCGTTTTCATCAGGTACTGGTACCGCTCGGCCATCATCAGCTGCACTTGAGCGGGGCTCATCGGGCGTTTCATTTGTTGCTTGTTTTGCATAGCTTTGATCTTGAAAATATTTGAAGTTTTGCACCTGAGCCTGGCACTTGCTG
>Ga0209933_1000827_pt1 | contig 43487 bp, 48 predicted proteins | sample ThiBiot_300_biof_FD_183944 | JGI IMG/M metagenome (GOLD analysis project Ga0209933, IMG submission 183944) | Wastewater bioreactor microbial communities from Cape Town, South Africa - Thiocy_cont_300_biof (SPAdes) | ecosystem: Engineered > Bioremediation > Thiocyanate > Unclassified | place...
CGCTTGCCGGCGCGACGCCGGTCGAGGTCGTCGGCCCGCAGGAGAGCGGCTACAAGATCGCCCCCTCGGCGCTCGAGGCCGCCATCACGCCGAAGACCAAGTGGCTGATCCTGAACTCGCCGTCGAACCCGACCGGCGCCGGCTATACCCGCGCCGAGCTTCGGGCGATCGCCGACGTGCTGCTCCGCCATCCGCATGTGTGGATCATGACGGACGACATGTATGAGCATCTCGTCTTCGACGCGTTCGAGTTCTCGACCATCGCCGAGGTGGAGCCACGCCTCTATGACCGCACGCTGACCGTCAACGGCGTCTCGAAGGCCTATGCGATGACCGGCTGGCGCATCGGCTATGCCGGCGGCCCGGCGCATCTCATCAAGGCGATCGGCACCATCCAGTCGCAGTCGACCTCCAACCCGTCGTCGATCTCGCAATGGGCGGCGGTCGAGGCGCTCAATGGTCCGCAGGACTTCATCGCCACCAATCGCGAGGTATTCCGCAAGCGGCGCGACCTCGTCGTCTCGATGCTGAACCAGGCCAAGGGCATCGTCTGCCCGAATCCGGAAGGCGCCTTCTACGTCTTCCCGTCCTGCGCCGGCACGATCGGCCTCACCTCGGCGGGTGGCGCCGCGATCACCGACGACGAAAGCTTCGTCACGGCGCTTCTCGAAGAGGAAGGCGTCGCGGTGGTGCAGGGTTCGGCCTTCGGCCTCGCCCCGCATTTCCGCATCTCCTACGCCACGTCGACCGAGGCGCTCGAGGAAGCCTGCACCCGCATCCAGCGCTTCTGCGGCAATCTGCGCTGACGCCGCGCCGGCGCCGCGATTCCTGACGACAGCCGCGGGGCGGGACCGTATCCTGCCCCGTCGCTTCTATCGGGTTGTCGGGGAGGGAATCATGGCCGGCTTGTCGATCCACCACGTGGCTCTGGTGGTCACGGATCTCGAACGCTCGATCGCGTTCTACCAGCGCATATTCGGCTTCGACCGGCTGCAGCGGCCGCCCTTCTCGACGGCGGGCATCTGGCTGGCCTGCGGAGAGCTCCAGCTTCACCTCATCAAATATGACGAGGGCTGCTTCCGCCGGCGCCCCTTCCCCGACGTGAACGACTGGCACTTCGCGTTCCGCACCGACGATTTCGACGGCATGCTCGATCACCTGATCTCGCTCGGTTTCCGCGAAGACGTCGAGGAAGGCGATCCGCGTCTGGTCGTCGTGCGCCGGACGGGCGTCGCCGGCTTTCCGCAGCTCTATTTCATCGATCCCGACAACAACATCATCGAAGTCAACGGCGCGCCGGCCCATCAGCCGCCGCTCTGGCAGCCTCCGACCAACTGAACGGCCGCGATGATCGGGACGGTCCTCGACAGCAGCAGCTTCGCGCTTTTCCTGTCGCTTCTCCATATCGCGATGGCGGCTGCCGTCACGGTCCATGCCCTTCTGACCCGCCTCGCGCCGCAATCGACGATTGCGTGGATCGGGCTCGCCTGGCTGTCGCCCTATGTCGGGCCGGTCCTCTATTTCCTCTTCGGCGTCAACCGCGTGCGCCGCAAGGCGATCAAGCTGTCCGGTCCCGGCTCGAACATCGGCGCGCCGATCTCGCGCTTTGCGCTGGCGCCGGAGGATATCGAGCCGGAGGGCGGCGACGAGCATCTGGAGCCGCTGGCCGAGTTCGGCCTCCGCCTCACCGGCCGTCCGCTCCTCGCCGGCAATGCGCTGCGCCCGCTCGTCTGCGGCGACGAGGCCTATCCGGAAATGTGCGCCGCGATCGACGCCGCCGAGCGCTCGGTCGCGATCTGCAGCTTCATCTTCCATGACGATGCCGGCGGCGGGCCGATCATCGATTCCCTCATCGCCGCCCATCGGCGCGGCGTCGCCGTGCGCGCGCTGGTCGATGGCCTCGGCTCGGGCTATCTGCGCAGCCCCGCCTTCCAGCGCCTCCATGCCGCCGGCGTGCCCGCCGCGCGCTTCATGCATGAGATCGCGCCCTGGAAGATGTCGTTCATCAATCTGCGCACCCACAAGAAGGTGCTGGTGATCGACGGCCGCCTCGGCTTCACCGGCGGCATGAACATCGCCTCCGACAATCTCTTCCGCGTCATGGAGATCCCGGCGAAGCGGGCGGTGCAGGACCTGCATTTCCGCGTCGAGGGTCCGGTGGTCGCCCATCTCATGGAAACCTTCGCCGAGGACTGGGCCTTCACGACCGGCGAGCGGCTGACCGGCGAGCCCTGGTTCGGCGAGATCAGCGCCGCCGGCGACATTCCGGCGCGCGGCATCGCCTCGGGACCAGACGAGGACAACGAGAAGCTGATGTGGACCATGGCCTCGGCGATCGGCCGGGCCGAGAAGCGCGTCCGCATCGTCACGCCCTATTTCGTGCCCGACGACCGGCTCGGCTCGCAGCTGGCGCTGGCCGCGCTCCGCGGCGTCAAGGTCGAGCTCGTCCTGCCGGGCCGTTCCAACCATGTCTACATGGACTGGGCGATGAACGCGCTGCTGGCGCCGCTCCTGCGCTCCGGCTGCGTCGTCCGCCGCACGGCGGCGCCGTTCGACCACTCCAAGCTGATGACTGTCGATGGCGGCTGGGCGATGTTCGGCAGCGCCAACTGGGACGCCCGCAGCCTCAGGCTCAATTTCGAATTCAATGTCGAGGCCTATTCGGCCGAATTCGCCGCGACGGTCGACGCGATCATCGACGGCAAGCTCAAGGGATCGCGCCGCGTCCGCCATTCGGAGCTGAAGCGGCGGCCGATCCTCATCCGCCTGCGCGATTCAGCCGCCCGCCTCGCCTCGCCCTATCTCTGACGCCGCGTCAGAGCCAGTCGCGCCATTTGAAATAGAGGTAGGGCAGCACGGCCGACAGCACCATCGCGCCCAGCGCGGCCGGGTAGCCGAGATGCCATTTCAGCTCGGGCATGAACTCGAAATTCATGCCGTAGATCGCGCCGATCAGCGTCGGCGGCAGCAGCACGGTCGAAACGATCGTCAGCACGCTGATCACCTTGTTCTGCTCGGTCGAGATCAGGCCCAGCGTCGCGTCGAGCAGGAAGGTGATCTTGTTCATCACGAAATTGGCGTGGTCCTCCAGCGAGCGGATGTCGCGCAGCATCAGCTTCAGCCGCGCCGAGAACGTGCCCTTGCTCTTGGGCGGGTCCGGCACCATTGCCGCCGCATACTGGACGAGCCGCTCCAACGAAGCGAGGCTCTCGCGTGTCTTGGAGGCGAGATCGCCCTGGACGCCGAGGCCGCTGATCGCGCCCGCCAGCCGCCGGTTGCGCTGGCGCCGCCGGGCCCGCTGGTCGAAGATCTCGGAATTCAGGTGATCGACAGATTGGGCGATGCGCTCCAGCACATCCGCCGAGCGGTCGATGAACGCCTCCATCAGCGCCGCGAAGACGCCGGTCGCCGTCGTGCAGCCGCTGCTCGCCTTCATGGAGCGCTGCATGAACTGCTTGAAGGCCGTCATGTCGGCATAGCGCAGGGTCACCAGCTTGTTCGGTGCGACGGCGAACGAGAATGGCGTCAGCCCCGGCGTGCCCTGGTCGATGCCGACCAGGATGCTGGCAGTCATGATGACGATGTCGTCCTCGACATAGAAGCGGCTTGAGAACTCGATCTCGTTCAGTTCCTCCTGCGTCGGAATGAGCCCGCCGAGAAAGGCCTCGGCCGCCGCCTCCTCGCCCTTGTCGGGATTGTGGAGGTCGATCCAGCCGATGCCGCCCGTCTCGCCATGCCGCAGCACTTCGAGAGGCGGAAGCTCGGCCGGCGACGGTCCGCCTTCGGCAAGAACATAGGCTTTGAGCATGAAGGCACCCGACTTTTGCCGCCGATTCACCACGACCCGCCGCTAGGTCTTGCGACCGGCGGCCACGCTGACGATAACGCGGCAGGCGGCGCTTCGGGATCAAAGCGGCGCGCTCTCCGTTATCATGGCCTCGACGGGGCTCCAACAGCGGCCCGCCAGGCGGCGCCGCTCGATGAAGAGAGGAAGACCAGAATGAAGACCGTCTCGATGAAGATCGGCGCCGTGCTTGCCATGGCCCTCGCCACGGCAGGCGTCGCCCGCGCCGCGGACATGTCGGCTCCGGTGCCGTACCAGGACGACGAGCGCAACGGCGTCAAGATCGGCATGCTGGAATGCGATGTCGGCGGCGGCCTCGGCTATGTGATCGGCTCGGCCAAGGAAGTGGCCTGCACCTTCCGTTCGACCAAGGGCCGCGTCGAGACCTATACCGGCAACATCAAGAAGCTCGGCGTCGATATCGGCTGGACGCGCCAGGGCAAGATCGTCTGGGCGGTGTTCGCGCCGGTCGCCGGCTATCACCATGGCGCTCTCTCGGGCCTCTATCTCGGCGCGACGGCCGAGGCGAGCGTCGTCGCAGGTCTCGGCGCCAATGTCCTCGTCGGCGGCACCGGCGGATCGATCGCGCTCCAGATGGTCAGCGTCACCGGCAATATCGGCCTCAATGCCGCGGCCGGCGGTGCCGCGCTGACGCTCGTTCCGAGCGCCTGATCGAGCCAACCGCCCCGTCTTTCCACGGCCCGCGCCGGAGCGATCCGCGCGGGCCGTTTGCCGTCCGAGCGCCGGCGGCTGAGCCGCCGAACCTTGCGCGATGCCCCGTTCCCTGAGACGATCCCCTGGCCGGCCGGGCTTCCGGGCCTGGCCCGCGACCGAAGACGTGAGGATGTCACCAGAACATTTCATGAACGGAGGAAGCGATGACGGAGGCAAGAGGATCGGACGCCGGCAGAAGAGCCGGCCCCAAGGCGATCGCGCTGGTCGGCCCGTTCGCGAGCGGCAAGACGACGCTTCTTGAAGCCATGCTGGCGCGCACGGGCGCCATCGCGCGCCCCGGCAGCGTGCAGGCCGGCACATCGGTCGGCGACGCCTCGCCCGAGGCGCGGGCGCATCAGATGAGCGTCGATCTCAACATCGCCGAGACCGGCTTCCTTGACGAGCGCATCACGATCTTCGATTGCCCCGGCTCGGTGGAGTTCGCCCATGAGGCGGAGGCGGTGCTCGCCGCGGTCGACTGCGCCGTGGTGGTAGTCGAGGCCGATCCGCGCAAGATGCCGGCGCTGCAGACCTGGCTGAAGCAGCTCGAAGAGCGCGGCCTGCCGCATTTCATCTTCCTCAACAAGATCGATCGCAGCGAACTCGGCGTCGAGGAGACGCTGACCATGCTGCAGGCGGCGAGCGGCGTGCCGCTGCTGCTGCGCCATATCCCGATCCGGCAGAACGACATCGTCACCGGCTTCGTCGATCTCGCGCTCGAGCGGGCCTTCCTCTACCGCGAACAGGCGGCGAGCGAGGTCATCCCGCTTTCAGGTCCCGAACGCGACGCCGAGGCCGCGGCCCGCTATGCGATGCTGGAAAAGCTCGCCGACTATGACGACACGCTGATGGAGGAGCTGCTCTCGGATATCGAGCCCTCGCGCGAGCATGTCTTCGCCGACCTCGTGGCCGATTTCCGCGCCGGCATCCTCTGCCCCGTTCTCATCGGCTCCGCTTTGCATGGCCACGGCATCGGCCGGCTCTTGAAGGCAATCCGCCATGAGGCGCCGGATGTCGCGGCGACGGCGGCGCGGCTCGGCCTCGATGCCGGCGGCGACACGGTCGTTCAGGTGGTGAAGACCATCAATGCCGGCCATGCCGGCAAGCTCTCCGTCGGCCGCGTCCTCGCCGGGCGCGTCGACGAGGGCGTCGAGCTCAACGGGCCGGCAGGTTCGGTCGGGCGCGTCTCGGGCGTCGTCCGCCTGCTCGGCCAGCAGATGGCGAAGCGCGAGGCGGCGGCGGCGGGCGAGACGGCCGCCTTCGCCAAGCTGGAAGGCGCGCGCACCGGCATGACGCTCTCCACCGGCCGCGCGGCGCCGGTGCAACTCGGGCCGCTCGCAACGCCGGAGCCCGTGATGGCGCTCGCCCTCTCGCCGGCCGAGCGCAAGGACGAGGCGAAGCTCGCGCAGGCTCTGGCCAAGATCATCGAGGAAAGCCCCGCCCTCGTCATCGACCACGATGGCGAGACGGGCGAACTCCGGCTCGGCGGCCAGGGCGAGATGCATCTTCGCGTGACGCTGGAACGGCTCGCGGCGCGCTATGGCCTCTCGATCGAGCAACAGGCGCCGGCCGTCCCCTATCGCGAGACGATCTCGAAGCCGGCGAGCGTCCGCGGCCGGCACAAGAAGCAGTCGGGAGGCCATGGGCAGTTCGGCGATTGCGTACTGGAGGTGCGGCCGCAGCCCCGCGGCGCCGGCTTCCTGTTCGAGGACGCGGTCACCGGCGGCGCCATCCCGCGCAACTATATCCCCGCCGTCCAGGCGGGCATCGAGGACGTCCTGCGGAAGGGACCGCTCGGCCATCCGGTGGTCGATGTCGCGGTGCGCCTCGTCGACGGCTCCTATCACAGCGTCGATTCCTCCGACCAGGCCTTCCGCACCGCTGCGCAGATCGGCATGCGCGAGGGGCTGGAGGCCTGCCAGCCGGTGCTGCTGGAGCCTGTGCTGCATGTCTCGATCCGCGTGCCGTCAGAAGCGGCGCCGCGCGTCAACATGATGGTGACGCAGCGGCGCGGCCAGCTTCTCGGCTTCGATGCCCGCGGCGGGTGGCCGGGCTGGGACGTCATCGAGGCCGAGATTCCAGAGGCGGAGATGGCGGGCCTGATCGTCGAACTGCGCTCGATCACCGCCGGTGCCGGCAGCTATGTGGCGCGCTTCGACCATCTCGCCGAATGCCATGGCCGCGTGGCGACGGAAGCGCGGCGGACCGGCCTGCACGCGGCCTGACGAGCGAGCGGGCGGCCGCTCAGCCCTCGGCCCGCGGCCGCACCGTCAGCCATCCAACCAGGCCTGCGAGAATGGCGAGAACGCCGCAGATCACCGTCGCCGCGCCGAAGCCGGCAATAGTGGCGCGGCTGCGCAGCAGCGTTGCGGCCGCGTCGGCCGTTGCCGGGGCGGCGCCGAAGCCTGCCGCGCGTACGGCATCGGCGGCCGGGCCGGCTTCGCCGCCGAGCGCCAGCGAGAAGCCGATGCCGACCGCGAGGCCGAGGCTCGCGACCGCGACGAGACCCGCGACGCGCGCGACGGCGTTGTTGACGCCGGAGGCCGCGCCGCCGAGCGAAGCCGGGGCGGCATTCATCACCGCCGTCGAGAGCGGCGCCACGGTGATGCCCATGCCGAGCCCCATCAGCAGCATCACCGGCACGATCGCGGTGACGAAGCCGCCATTCTGCACGGCCGGCGCCAGCGCGATGAAGGCGAGCCCCGTCACGATCGGCCCCACGGTCAACACCGGTCGCGGCCCAAGCCGGTCGGCGAGCCCGCCGCCATAGCGCGAGAGCACGCCCATCACGAGCACGAAGGGCAGGAACACCGATCCCGCCAGTGCCGCCGGATAGCGATGCGCCTCGATCAGCGCCGTCGGCAGGAAGAACAGCGCCCCGGACAGCGCGAAATAGAGCAGCAGCGTCAGGAGATTGACGCCGGCGAATTGCCGGTCGGCGAAGAGCGCCAGCGGCATCATCGGATGCGCGGTGCGCCGCTCGTAGAGGATGAAGCCGACAAGCACGGCGAAGCCGGCAACCGCCGCCGCGATGTCGATCACGCCGCCGCCGCCCGGCTCCGCGAGGCGGGTCAGCCCGAAGGCGACGAGCCCGAGACCGATCACCGCCAGCGCGCCGCCGGTCCAGTCCATCGGCGCATCGCGCCGCGCCGCGCCGTCGGGCACCCTCAGTGCCGTCACGGCCAGCACGGCCACGGCCAGCGGCAGGTTGATGAGGAAGATCGCCCGCCACGATCCGTGATCGACGAGGAAGCCGCCGAGCACCGGCCCGATCGCCGGCGCGATGGCCGAGGCCGCCGCCCAGGTGCCGATCGCCCGCCCCCGCACGGGTGGCGGATAATGTGCCGAGATCAGCGCCAGCGAACCCGGCACCATCAGCGCGCCGCCGATGCCCTGCACCGCGCGGGCGGCGATGAGCACCTCCACCGACCAGGCAAGACCGCAGAACGCGGAGGCGACGCCGAACAGCGCCGTGCCGAGCATGAAGACGCGGCGGAGCCCGAAGGCGTCGCCGGCAGCGCCGCCAAGCAGCGTGAAGGCGGCGAGCGTCAGCGTATAGGCATTGGCGGTCCACTGGCCCTCGGCGAAACCGGCGCCGAAGCCTTCTCGGATGGCCGGCAGCGCCACGGTGACCACCGAGCCGTCCATGAAGGCCATGCCGGAGGCAAGGATCGTTGCGAGCAGCACCGCCCCGGCCGCCGCGGACCCGCCAGCGCCATTCGTCATGATGCCCTCACGCAATTGCGATGCCGATGAGCCGCCGCGCGCCTTGCGCCAGCGGTCGCTGACCCTATCGTCAATCGCAACGTCGCGCATCCGTCCTGCATACCCCCCGACCGCAGGTTTCCGATGGCTACCGTCCTGCGCCTGTTCGCACTGCTTCTCGCCCTCGCCTTCGCCCCCTCGGCGCGCTCGGCGGAGGAAGCCGTCGATGTCGAACTGGTGCTCGCCGTCGATGTCTCGCGCTCGATGGATGTCGGCGAGCGCGAATTGCAGCGGCAGGGCTATCGCGACGCGCTTCGCCATCCCGACGTCATCGGCGCCATACAGTCGGGCCTCCACGGCCGGATCGCGCTTAGCTATGTCGAATGGTCCGGCCCCGGCTCGGAGAGCGTCGTGGTACCCTGGCGTCTCGTCGTGGATGAGGCGAGCGCGGCAGGTTTCGCAGCTTCGATCGGTCCGGCCGATCCCGGGGGGCGTTTCGGCACCTCGATCTCCTCGGTCCTCATCTTCGCGGCGGCTCTGTTCGAGAACAACGGCTTCGCAGGCGAGCGGCTGGTCATCGATGTCTCTGGCGACGGCCCCAACAACAGCGGCTATCCCGTCGAGCCGGCCCGCGATGCGGTGATCGCGCGCGGCATCGTCATCAACGGGTTGCCGATCGTGCTCCGTCCCGGTGGCGGCGGCGGTTTCCGCGGCTTCGATATCGCCGATCTCGACCTCTATTACCGCGACTGCGTGGTCGGCGGCCCCGGCGCCTTCGCCATCCCCGTCACCTCGACGGACGAGTTCGAGACGGCGATCCGCCGCAAGCTCATCCAGGAGATCGCCGCCGCGCAGCCGCGCCTGATGTTTGCGGCCGCGAAGAGCGTGGCCGGCGGCTCGGATTGCCTGATCGGCGAGAAGATGCGGCAGAACTGGATGGGCCGCTGAAGACGCATTGCGCCGCTGCCGGCGATTGGTCACTCTCGGCGACCGATTCCGGGTCCCCGACGGAGTGATGCCGTGCGCCTCTTCCTGAGCCTCGCTTTGCTGGTCCTGCTGCCGCTCGCTGCCTTCGGCGCCCAGCCGCGCGCCGAGACCGAGGCGGCGTTCCAGCAGTGGCTCGCGACCACGGTCCGGGCCGACGCGGCGGCCAAGGGCGTCTCGCAGGCGACGATGGACCGCGCCTTCGCCGGGCTGAAGCTCGACTGGACGCTGCCCGAGCTTGCCCCGCCCGGCCAGCCGCGGACCCGCGAGGAGCCGCAGCGGCAGGCCGAATTCCGCGGCCCCGCGCCCTATTTCGAAGAGGGCAAGATGCGCGCTCTCGTCCAGGGCGGACGGTCGCGCTTCACGACATGGTCGCGGACGCTCGCCGAGGTCGAGACGCGCTATGGCGTGCCGCCCTCGATCATCGTCGCCATCTGGGGCCGCGAATCCGGCTATGGCGCCGCGCGGCTGCGCTATTCGGCCGTGCAGGCGCTGGCGACCGAAGCCTTCATGGGCACGCGCAAGGACCATTTCTACCCGCAGTTCATCGATGCCCTCGTCATCCTCGAGGGCGATCACGTCCCGCTGTCGGAGTTCAAGAGTTCCTGGGCCGGCGCGCTCGGCCAGCCGCAGTTCCTGCCCTCCGTCTATCTCTCGACCGCGGTCGATTTCGACCGCAAGGGCGGCCGCGACATCTGGAAATCGGTGCCCGACGTTCTCGGTTCGATCGCCAATTATCTGAAGCAGAACGGCTGGCAGGCCGGCACCGGCTGGGGCTTCGAGGTGCAGGTTCCCGCCACGGTCTCCTGCACGCTGGAGGGGCCGGACCAGGGCAAGCCCCTGTCCGACTGGATCGAGATGGGCGTCCGCAATCCGGACGGCACGCCGATCAGGGCGCGGTCTGAGAAGCAGGTCATGCATCTCCTGATGCCGGCCGGCCGCTTCGGCCCCGCCTTCCTCGTCACCGACAATTTCTATGTGCTGAAGACCTATAACGAGAGCGATCTCTACGCGCTCTTCATCGGCCATCTCGCCGACCGCATCCGCGGCAATGCCGCGCCGTTCTCGGGCCGCTGGGCCGATGTCGGCGGCTTCGACCGCGGCGATGTCCGCGCCATGCAGCAGCGTCTCGAGGCGCGCGGCGTCGATGTCGGGAGCGCCGACGGGCTGGTCGGCTACAAGACCCGCATCGCCGTCGGAACCTGGCAGGAGGACAACGGCCGCCCGGCAACCTGCTTCCCCGATACGGCGCTGCTTCGGGCAATCCGCTGACGGCGAAGGATTTTTCCCTTAACGGCGGCGGCAAACTGGTCTATCCTCCCTTCATCGTCAACAAACGAAAGGAGGTGATCCCGTGTCTCATTGTCGTTCGCCGCGAGGCTTCGTCACGATGGTCCGGATCTCTGACTTCGTGGAGATCTGCGCCGCCTGACCGGCCCCCGGTTGGCTTCGCCACGGAGCCTGGTTTCGGCCAGGTCGCGGTCTGACAATGGAAGGGTCGCCTGACGGCGGCCCTTCTTCTTTTTGGGAGGTGCCGAGATTTTTCTGGAGAGACTGTGAGCGGCCCGATCGTCATCCTCGTCGACGCCGATGCCTGTCCGGTCAAGGACGAGGTCTACAAGGTCGCCGCGCGGCATGGCCTCAAGACCTATGTCGTCGCCAATGCCCCGATCGCCGTCCCGCGCGATCCTTCGATCGAGCGCGTTCTCGTCGGCAGCGGGCTCAACATCGCCGATGACTGGATCGCCGAGCGCGCCGCGCCGGGAACCATCGTCGTCACGGCCGACATCCCCCTCGCCGATCGCGCGATCAAGGCCGGTGCCGACGTTCTCGCGCCGAACGGCCGCGCCTTCACGGCGGATTCGATCGGCATGGCGCTCGCGACGCGCAATCTCATGGAGGATCTGCGCAGCGCCGGCGCCGTCACGGGCGGCCCGCCCCCCTTCTCGCGCAGCGATCGCTCGGCCTTCCTCTCGGCGCTCGACCAGTCGATCCGCCGCCTGAAGCGGCGCGGTTTCGGTGAAGAAACCGCCGGATAGCCGCCGCATGCCATGTTGAGGCTGGATTTCAACGAGAAAGTAACCTTGAACGCGTCATCCTCGCGGTCCGTGTGACTGCCGCGAGCCAATGTCCCCAGCGACGCGGAGAAGAAGAAGGCTGATCATGATCAAGAACAAGCTCCGTATGCTGGCCGCCGCGACGGTTCTCCTTGCCGGCGCTACCGCGGCGAATGCCGCCACCTGCAGCAACAATCCCGCCGACTTCCCGGCCTGGCTCGACAGCTTCAAGGCGGAAGCGGCGGCGAACGGCATCTCGCCGCGCGTCGTCAACGCGGCGCTTTCCGGCGTCACCTATGATCCGCGCGTCATCAAGCTCGACCGCAACCAGAAGCACTTCAAGCAGCCCTTCTCGGTCTATTCGGCCCGCGTCGTCTCAGCCGGCCGCGTCGCCAAGGGCAAGAAGCTGATGCAGCAATATGCCAATGTGCTGGCGCGCATCGAGAAGACCTATGGCGTGCCCGCGCCGATCCTCATCGCGATCTGGGGCATGGAAACCGATTTCGGCGCCGGCAGCGGCAACATGTCGACTTTCCGCTCGCTCGCGACCCTCGCCTTCGACTGCCGCCGCTCGGCCTTCTTCACCGACCAGCTGATGGCGGCGCTGACCATCGTCCAGCGCGGTGACCTTGCGCCCGGCGACATGAAGGGCGCCTGGGCCGGCGAACTCGGCCAGACGCAGTTCCTGCCGACCTCCTATGTCCGCTTCGCGGTCGATTTCGACGGCAACGGCCATGCCGATCTCCGCCACAGCCCGGCCGACGTCCTCGCTTCGACCGCCAACTATCTCAAGGGCTATGGCTGGCAGCGCGGCGGCAGTTGGGAAGAAGGCTCGGCCAATTTCAACGTGCTGCGCCAGTGGAACAAGGCCGAGGTCTACGCCAAGAGCGCCGCGCTCTTCGCGGACAAGCTCGTCGGCAAGCAGTAAGCCGCCCGCCGGCAGAGTTCCATGTCGTCCGATGCATCCGCCCGGCCGAGCGTCGCCATCATCGGCGCCGGCCCGGCGGGCCTGATCGCCGCCGAACGCCTCGCTGAAGGGGGCGCGGCGGTGACGGTGTTCGACCGCATGCCCTCCCCCGGCCGCAAGCTGCTGATGGCCGGGCGCGGCGGGCTGAACCTCACGCATGGCGAGCCGCTTCCGTCCTTCCTCGCGCGCTACGGAGCGGCCGAGCCCTGGCTCGCGCCGATGATCGAAGCCTTCCCGCCCGAGGCCGCGCGCGCCTTTGCCGCCGGCCTCGGCGAGGAAACCTTCGTCGGATCGAGCGGCCGCGTCTTCCCGAAATCGATGAAGGCCTCGCCGCTTCTGCGCGCCTGGCTGCGGCGTCTCGATGCACTCGGGGTCACGCTGCGGCTGCGCATGGACTGGACCGGCTTCGACGGCCCTTCCGCCAACCGCTTCCGCGGGGCGGACGGATCCGAAGAGGTGATCGCGGCCGATGCGACTCTGCTCGCGGTTGGCGGCGCCAGCTGGCCGCGCCTCGGCTCCGACGGCAGCTTCGCGCCGATCCTGACCGCGGCCGGCGTCGCCGTGACGCCGCTCCGCGCCGCCAATTCCGGCTTCGCCGTCGCCTGGTCCGAGAGCTTCCGCGGCCGCTTCGCCGGTGAGCCGCTCAAGAACATCGCCATCAGTTTCGGCGGAAAGAGCGTGCGCGGCGAGGCCATGGTGACCGGCTACGGGATCGAGGGTGGCGCGATCTACGCCCTCTCGGCGCCGCTGCGCGAGGAAGTGGCGCGTTCGGGCTCGGCGGTGGTGACGCTGGACCTGCTGCCCCAGCGCAGCGCCGAGGCCATCGCGGAGCGGCTGGCACGGCAGCGTCCGAGCGAGTCGCTCGCGAACCGCCTGCGCAAGGCGACGCAGCTGGCGCCGGTCGCGATCAACCTGATGCGCGAGGCGGTGCGTGACCTCCCCCGCGATCCCGCAGCGCTCGTGGCCCTGATCAAATCCGTGCCGCTGACGCTGGGCGAACCTTCCGGGCTTGCCCGCGCCATCTCGACCGCGGGCGGCGTCAGCCGCGATGCCGTCGATGACATGCTGATGCTGACGGCGCGGCCTGGCACCTTCGTCGCCGGCGAGATGCTCGATTGGGAAGCCCCGACCGGCGGCTATCTGCTGCAGGCGGTGATGGCCACCGGCGTCGCCGCCGCGGCCGGCATCGCCGCGCGGCTGGGATTACAGGCGAAGCAAGGCTAGCGAAGTTCCGCCCGCAGCGCGTCGAGCCCGGCTTCGATGGCCGCGCCCGCCGCCCGCTCCATCGCCCGATAGCGGGCGAGCACCTCTTCGCCGAGCGGCGAGAGACGCGCCCCGCCGCCGCCGCCGCTGCCGCCCTTCTCGGTCTCGATCAGCGGCGCGCGGAAGGCTTCGTTCATTTCGCGGGTGAGCGTCCACACGCGCTTGGCGCTCATGCCGAGCCGCTCGCCGGCCGATGCCAGCGAGCCGGTGGCCGCGACCGCCTCGAGCAGGTCCGCCTTGCCCGGGCCGAGCGCGAAGCCCGGCTTCAGCACGAGGCGGAAGCGCAGTCCTTCGATCTGGTTCGGCTTGTGCACGGCATGGCCTCGCGCGATCGGTCCGACGCGATCATGCCGCGCCTTGGCACGAGCCGTCCACGCTGTCGCAGGCCGGAACCGGCGCGTAGTCACGACAATTTGCGGCTGACTGTGACCTCGGCTCCCCTTGGCGTCCGGTCACGCGCCGCTCTATTCACCCCGTGCCGTCACTCCCCGCACGGTTCCGCCAGCGAAGAAGGTCCGAATGCCCAACTTCCTCTCCCCGGCCATTGCGCCGATCCTGCTTCTGATCGGCTCCAACGTCTTCATGACGACGGCCTGGTACTGGCATCTGAAATTCCCCTCGACCAATCTGGTCAAGGTCATCCTGATCTCCTGGAGCATCGCGCTGGTCGAGTACTGCCTCGCCGTCCCGGCCAACCGCATCGGCCACGGCGTCTATTCGGCAGCCCAGCTGAAGACGATGCAGGAGGTGATCACCCTCGTCGTCTTCGCGCTGTTCTCCTGGCTCTATCTGAAGGAGCCGCTCGGCTGGAACCACCTGGTCGGCTTCGCGCTCATCGCCGGCGGCGCAGCCTTCATCTTCCACAAGTTCTGAACGGAGGGGCGGCGGTCAGCCGTCCTTCCCGATGTCGACCAGAAGGGCAGCGGGGCGCGCGTCGAGCGCGCTCTGCGGCGCCATCATGATGCGCGCCTGCTGCGTCGGCTCGCCACGATTCTGGCTGATGCCGCCGGTGAGCGAGACGATCGCGACGAGCACGAGCGCGGCCGTATAGGCGGCCATCCAGAGCATGAAGGCGCGGCGGGTCCGCGTCTCGTGCCGCGGGTCTCTTCCAAATGTGAAGCGCTCGTTCATGGCTCGTCCCCGTCGGTTCGGTCAATCGCAATGCCGGTCATTCAGACGCCCGACTGCGGCGCCCGTTCGGAGCGAATGTGTCCGGCGCCGCAAGAATGCGTGGTCAAATCAAGGCAAGCGGCGACAGGCGGAATCGCGTGTCGCCGCTGATCCTTAGGCGGGGAAGCTCACCGAGTCTGTGATCGCGGTCACGCCTCGGGCCGCCAGTCCAGCGCGACGTGTCGAGGCCGCGCCGCGACCCGCGCCAGCCAGGTGCGGATCGCCGGATAGAGCGAGAGATCGTAGTCGGCCTCGGCGGCGACATGGGTATAGGCATAGAGCGCGATATCGGCGACGGAGAAGCCCGACCCGGCAAGGAAGTCGGCCTGCTCGAGCCGCCGCTCCATGACCGTCAGCGCCTTGTTGCCCTTCGTCTGCCACTCCTCGATCCGGTGTGCCATCGCCTCGCGCCCGCCCGGCGTCAGATGCAGCCAGTTGCGCGCGACGGCGATCACCGGCTCGTGGCTGTACTGCTCGAAGAACAGCCACTGCCAGCAGAGCGCCCGCTCATAGGCATCTTCCGGAATGAGGGAGGTGCCTTCGGCGAGATGCAGCAGCATGGCGTTCGATTCCGCCAGAGGGCGACCGTCAGGGAGGATGAGCAAAGGCACCTGCGCATTGGGATTGAGGCGCAGGAAGTCCGGTGCAGTCGTCTGGCCGGCCCCCTTCACGACCTCGACGATCCTGAACGGGATGCCGAGTTCATGCATCGCGAGCCGCGGCTTGTAGCAGTTGCCCGAGGCCTGCATCGAATAGAGCGTATAGGTGCCGGTCATCGCGTCCCCCTTGTTGACGGCATGATCGCTTGCCCTCGCTATGGCGTCCAATTCCCTTTGGCGATCGATCGATCACGGCGATTGATTGAGCGACATTTCCATGCAGAAATGTCGCTCCCATCCGGAGTCCCCGCCATGACCGTCCTCCCCCGCCGCCTCGCCGCCGCGCTCGCCGGCCTCGCCCTTCTCGCAATGCCGCTCGCGGCCCTTCCCGCCGCCGCCGACACGATCGTCTTCGCCGCCGCCAGCCTGAAGGAATCGCTCGGCGCCGCCGTGAAGGCCTATGAGGCCAAGACGGGCGAGAAGGTCGCCGTCAGCTATGCCGGCTCCTCGCAGCTCGCCAGGCAGATCGAGGCCGGCGCGCCGGCCGATCTCTTCATCTCGGCCGATCTCGACTGGATGGACGAACTGGCGAAGAAGGACCTGATCGACTCAGCCTCGCGCGTCACGCTGCTCGGCAACACGCTCGTCCTCGTCGCGCCCAAGGCCTCGACCGCCTCGCTCGCCATCGGCCCCGGCTTCCCGCTCGCCGAAGCGCTCGGCGCCGACGGCAAGCTGGCCATGGCCGCCGTCGCCTCGGTGCCGGCCGGCAAATATGGCAAGGCGGCGCTGGAGAAGCTCGACGTCTGGACGTCCGTCGCCCCGCATGTCGCAGAGGCCGACAATGTCCGCGGCGCCCTCGCCTTCGTCGCGCGCGGCGAGGCACCGTTCGGCATCGTCTACGGCACCGACGCCAAGGCGGAGCCGGGCGTCCGCGTGGTTGGCACCTTCCCCGCCGACAGCCACGCGCCGATCGTCTACCCGCTCGCCCGCATCAGGGCCTCGACCAACCCGGAGGCGCAGCGCCTGCTCGACTTCCTGGTCTCGCCGGAAGCGAAGGCGATCTTCGAGGCCGCCGGGTTCACGGTTCTCGCCGGACAAGGCTAGGATCGGCCCGGAGAAGCGGGCGCGAGGCCGATGGCAGAGATCTTCACCGCCGAGGAATGGACGGCGATCGCGCTCAGCCTGCGCGTCGCCTGCGTGGCGGTCGTCGCGAGCCTCCCGCTCGGTATCGCCGTCGCCCTTCTCCTGGCGCGCGGGCGCTTTCCGGGGCGCACGCTGCTCTCGGCCGTCGTTCACCTGCCGCTGGTGATGCCGCCCGTCGTCACCGGCTTCCTGCTTCTGCTCGCCTTCGGCCGCAAGGGACCGATCGGCGCCTTCCTCGACCAGCATTTCGGCATCGTGCTTGCCTTCCGCTGGACCGGCGCGGCGCTCGCCTGCGCCGTCATGGGCTTTCCCCTGATGGTGCGGGCGATCGCGCTGTCGATCGAGGCGATCGATAGGCGGCTCGAACAGGCGGCCTCGACGCTCGGCGCCGGACGGATCGCGGTCTTCCTGACCGTCACGCTGCCGCTCGCCCTCCCCGGCATCCTCGCCGGCACCGTCCTCTCCTTCGCCCGCGCGCTCGGCGAGTTCGGCGCGACCATCACCTTCGTCTCCAACATTCCCGGCGAGACGCAGACGATCCCGTCCGCGATCTACAGCCTGATTCAGACGCCGGGCGGCGATGGCGCGGCGCTGCGGCTGACCGCGATGTCGGTCGCGATCTCGCTCGGCGCGCTTCTGGTCTCGGAGGCGATCGCGCGGCGGGCGCGGCGCGAGGATCCGCGATGAGCCTCGTCGTCGATGTCGGCAAGCGGCTCGGCAGTTTCGATCTCGCTGTCCGCTTCGAGCAAAGGGGGCGGGTCACGGCGCTCTACGGCCCATCGGGTTCCGGCAAGACGACGATCGTCAACTGCGTCGCCGGCCTCGTCCGTCCCGATCGCGGCCGCATAGCCTTCGGGGAGACGGTGCTCTTCGACGCCGATGCCGGCATCGACTTGCCGCCGCATCGCCGCCGCATCGGCTATGTCTTCCAGGATGCGCGGCTCTTCCCACATCTCTCGGTGCGCGCGAACCTTTCCTATGGCGGCTGGTTCCGCCGCGGCGCGCCCGTCGCCGATTTCGCTGGCATCGTCGATCTCCTCGGCATCGGTTCCCTGCTCGACCGGCGCCCGCGCGATCTCTCCGGCGGCGAGAAACAGCGGGTCGCGATCGGCCGCGCGCTGCTCGCCCATCCCCGCCTCTTGCTGATGGACGAGCCGCTCGCCGCGCTCGACCGTGGCCGGCGCGCCGAGATCCTGCCCTATCTGGAGCGACTGGCGGACGACATGACCCTGCCGATCCTCTATGTCAGCCATGCCATCGAGGAGGTGGCGCGGCTCGCCGACCAGGCGGTGATCATCGAGGCCGGGCGCATCGTCGCCGACGGACCCATCGACCGGGTCTTCGCCGGCGAGGGCCGCGACCACGCGATCGGCGGCATCCTGTCGGCAAAGGTGATCGAGGCGGATGGCGACGGCGTGACCGCTCTCGCCCATGCGGGCGGGCGGCTTCATGTGCCGCGCCTGTCGAAGCCGGCCGGAAGCGAAGTACGGGTCGTCATCCGCGCGCGCGACATCGCGCTGGCGCTGGGCGAACCGGGGATCATCTCGATCCGCAACCGCCTCGCCGCGCTGGTCGCGAGCGTCGCCGAGGATGGCGACGAGATCGCCGTGACGCTCGATGTCGCGGGAACGCCGCTTGTCGCCCGGGTCACGCGCGCAGCCGCCCGCGAGCTTGGCCTCGCGCCGGGCGTCGCCGTGACGGCGCTGATCAAGGCCGTGGCGCTGGAAGACCGCTGAGGATCAGCCGCAGGCGCCGCGCAGCGCCTTGCCCTCGACCTCGAGGCGGACCTTGGCGGTGCCGCTCGAGACCATGCCGAGTTGCTGCGCCGCCGCGCGGGACACGTCGATGACGCGGCCGCGGATGAACGGACCGCGGTCGTTGATGCGCACGACGACGAACTTGCCGTTTCTGAGGTTCTGCACCTTGACGCGGGTGCCGAAAGGAAGGGAGCGATGTGCCGCCGTCAGGGCGGAGGGGTTGTTGCGCTCGCCGCTCGCCGTCTTGCCGGAGAGCTTGTACCAGGAGGCGCCGCCACACTGGCTGCCGGCTTCGGCCGGCTTGATGGAGAGGCTCGTGGACGCCGCGATGGCCATGATGCCGAGCCCGAGGGCCGGCAGAGTGGTCTTGAAACTCAACCGATACATCTCCGATTTCGCGCTCGCCGGCGCGCAGGACACCTGATCGAAAGGGGTTGTCGTTCGACGTCGTTCATCAATCGGCGAAAGAAGGCGAGAATGCGGCGTGGATTGTGCACCAAACCGCACATAGCGCGCCCGGAGACGGCACGCGAGCGCCCCTAAGGAGACCGCAACGGCGGGCCGTCAGCGGCCGCCCAGCCGCTCGATCAGCGCCATCGCGGCGGCGGGCGCCTTCGGCTTGAAGCCGTTGATCATGTAGATGAAAACGTCACGCCCGCCATCATGCTTCGCCGCCTCGGCAAGGAGCGGCAGGTCGTCGGGCACGCCGCCCTTCGCGAAGGTCTTCGCCCGTGCATGCCAGGCGTCCAGGGCTGCGGCGGAATAACCCACTTGTTCCGCCTCGGACGCGGCCTGGAGGCGGGCATAGACGAAATCGGCGGTCGGGTCGGCGATCAGCGGAAAGCTGTCGGAATCCGCCAGGACGATCGCTACGCCGTATTTGCGCGCCAGCGCGACGAATTCCGGCACCTTGAAGCTGTCGTTCCGCACCTCGACGGCGTGGCGGAGCCGGCGGCTGCCTTCCTTCTCCGGCAGCAAAGCGAGGAAGGCCTCGAAGTCCTCCGGATCGAAGGCCTTCGTCTCCATGAACTGCCAGTTGATCGGGCCGAGCTTGTCGCCGAGCTCCGTGATGCCGCTGTCGATCAGGCGGCGGATGGATTCGCCCGCCTCGGCGAGCTTGCGGCGGTTGGTCGTGTAGCGCGAGCCCTTGAGCGCGAAGACGAAATCATCCGGCGTCTCCTCGGCCCATTTGCGGAAGCTCGCCGGCTTCTGCGTGCCGTAATAGGTGCCGTTGATCTCGATCGATGTGACGTGGCGGCTGGCATGCTCCAGTTCGCGTTTCTGCGGCAGGCCCCCGGGATAGAACACGCCGCGCCATGGCTCGAAAACCCAGCCGCCGATGCCGACCCTGATCATTGCTTCACCCTCCCGCTCGCGCTGCATGCGGAACACACGATCGCATGCCGCGTTGAACCGTCGTCCGCAGCGCACCGCCGTTTGCGGAACGCCTTATCGCGGATTGCCGCGACATAGCGCCCTTAGGCGTCCAATGACACCCGATTGCCGCGATTCCACAAGGAGACACGACATGATGACCCGCTCTCACAGCGCCGACCCGACGATGTCGCCCGGAGGGCGGACGCTGTCCGTTCTGGCGGGCCTCGCGCTCGCCGCTGCCTCGCTGCGGCCGCGCCCGAACCCCGTGCTTTCGATTCTCGCTCTCGTGACGGGGTCCTATCTCGCCTATCGCGGCGCGACCGGAACCTGCCCGATCACCGAGGCGATCGAAGAGCATTTCGGCGAGCTCGAGCCGCCGCGCCGTCGCTGAATGGAAAGGCGGGCCACAAGGCCCGCCGATCACTGACGATGATGGGTGGGCGGGCTCAGGCCCGCCGCTTCACGATCATCCCCCAGATGAAGAGCACGATGATCGCGCCGACCACGGAGCCGATGATACCGGCCTGGTCGTTGGGTCCGTACCATCCGATCGCCTGCCCGAGCCAGGTCGCCACGAAGGCGCCGGCGATGCCGAGCAGGATGGTGAGGATGAAGCCCTTGGGCTCGTTGTCGCCCGGCATGATGAACTTCGCGATCACGCCGGCGATGAAGCCGATGATGATGGTCCAGATGATGGTCATGGGTCGTTCCCCGTCCCGCTGTTGAGCCCGAGTCTCAATGCCCGGCGAGGCGGGATTGTTGCATGACGGAGCGATGAAATCGAACGGCGCCTTGCCGCTCAGTCCGAAACGACGCCGCCGCGCATCGCCTTGACGCCCGAGCGGCGGGCCTTTTCCGAAAGACGCTTCTCCTTCGAGGCCTTGGTCGGCCGCGTCGGACGCCTTGGAACCGGCTTCGGCACGGCGGCGCGGATGAGCTCGACAAGGCGCTCGAGCGCATCGGCGCGGTTGCGGGCCTGGTCGCGGTGGCGCTGCGCCGTGATGACGATGATGCCGTCCTGCGTCAGCTTCGCCCCGGCGAGCCGCATCAGCCGCACCGCGACATCATCCGGCAGCGAGCGCGAGCGCCGCGCGTCGAAGCGCAGCTGCACCGCGCTCGACACCTTGTTGACGTTCTGCCCGCCCGGCCCAGAGGAACGGATGAACGTCTCCTCGATCTCGCTTTCGTCGAGAGCGATCTCGTCTGTGATCTCGATCACGGGATCGGCTCCGTCCCTCGCCCGCGGCTGGCCCCGCTATTGCGCGGCCTTGGCCTCGGTGATCGCCGCGTCATAGGCGGCGCAGATCTGGTTGATGTCGGTGCTGCGTTCGGCCAGCCGATCGACATCGACCTGCTTGGCGCGCCAGGTCGGCTGCTGCGCCGGATCCTTGGCAACGATCGCCTTCACGAGATCGGCGAGCTCGATCGACTTCGCCTGCAATTCGTCTTCCGTGCAGGCGAGAGCCGCCGGCGTGGTGGCGGCAATCAGCGCGAGAGCGAGAAGGGTGCGGCGCATCGTCATGAGGTCCCTATCGGAAATCCAGTCCCCGATCCGGATATAGAGGGTTATCATGCGCCGCGCACTCCCTTCGATCGCGCCGGCTCCCTCCCCCGGGCTCGCCGCTGCCGCCCGCGATCGCCCATGACAGGATCCTTCCCATGACCCATCCCGCCATCGAAGCAGGCCATGTCGCCGTCATCACCGGCGGTGCCTCCGGCATCGGCCTCGCCGCCGCCAGGAAGTTCCTCTCGCTCGGCCTCAAGGTCGCCATCGCCGACTGGAACGAGGAGGCGATCGCCCGCGCGCAGCAGGCGCTTGGCCCCGATGTCCTGGTCATGCGCACCGATGTCTCCAGCCGCACCTATGTGGAGGCCTTTCAGGAAGCGGTCCTCGCCCGCTTCGGCGCCGTGCATGTGCTCATGAACAATGCCGGTATCGGCAATGGCGGCCCGGCGCTCGGCAATCTCGACAGCTGGCAGCGCGTGATCGGCACCAATCTGTGGGGCGTCGTCAACGGCGTGCAGGTCTTCGTGCCGAAGATGATCGCCGCCGGCGCGCCCGGCCTCGTCATCAACACCGGCTCCAAGCAGGGCATCACCACGCCGCCCGGCGATACGGCCTACAACGTCTCCAAGGCCGGCGTGAAGGTGCTGACCGAAGCGCTCCAGCATGAGCTGCGCGGCATCGAGGGCGGCCGGATCGAGGCGAAGCTGCTGATTCCCGGCTTTGTCTGGACCGGTCTCACCACCGGCGACCGCGCCGAGAAGCCGGCTGGCGCCTGGACGCCGGAGCAGACCATCGACTTCATGCTTGCCTCGATCGAGCGCGGCGATTTCTACATCCTCTGCCCCGACAACGAGGTCGAGCGGCCGACCGACGAAAAGCGCATTCTCTGGGCCGCCGGCGATATCGTCGAAAACCGGCCGCCGCTGTCCCGCTGGCACAAGGACTATGGCGACGCCTTCGCGGCGTTCCTCAAGGGCTGAGGGGACGACGCGCTGCCATGGTGGTCGTCCGGCCGATCCGCGAGGATGACATCGAAGGCTTCCGCGCGGCGGTGGACCGGGTCGCGCGCGAGAAGCGCTTTCTCGCCCGCATCGAGGGGCCGAGCTTCGAACAGGCCTCGCGCTTCGTCCTCGGCAATCTCGCCTGCGGCAATCCGCACTTCGTCGCCGATGCCGACGGCCTTGTCGCCGGCTGGTGCGACGTCATCCGCCAGGATCATCTGCCGATCTACGCCCATAGCGGCACGCTCGGCATGGGGCTCGTGCCGGAATGGCGCGGCAAGGGTCTGGGCCGGCGGCTCATCGAAGCCGCAGTCGCAGCCGCCTTCGCCGCGGGCATGACCCGGGTCCAGCTGACGGTGCGAGCCGATAACGAGGCGGCGATCACACTTTATCGCCGCATCGGCTTCGCCGACGAAGGCTATCACCGCGGCACCGACCGCATCGACGGCATCACCTACGACACACGGTCGATGGCGCTCCTCGCCTGACGGATCAGGCGATACCCAGCCCTGCGAGCACGAAGGCCACGCGCTCGTCGACGCTGGCGCGCGGCAGCAGCAGGCATTCATGGCCGCGCGCCGCATAGGCCTCGAGCAGCGCATCATATTCCGCCACTGCCTCGTCGAACCCATGCCGCCGCTCCGCGTCCGTCGCGAACAGTTCCGGCCAGGGCGGCGCCATGAAGACGACGCGGTCATAGCGGCACCGCGCCAGCGCGGTGACGAGCGCATCCGGTAGCGGACGGTCCGTGCGCCGGTACCAGGCTTCGGCATCGATCAGGCTTCGGTCGAACAGGGTCAGGCCGCCTTGCGCCAGCGCCGCGTCATGATCGGCGATGGCGAGGTCCGTGACACGCTCGGCGAAGCGCTCCGGCACCTGCCAGGGCAGCGCATCGCCGCCGCTGGCGAGGGCCTCGCGGACCACGCGCCGGCCGGGCTCCTCGGCCGTCGCGATGCCGCGCTCGGCAAGCGCGGCGAGAAGGGTCGACTTGCCGCCGCCGGAACAACCGGAGAGGACGACGAGACGGGTGGGCGCGATGGCGTGAACGGCGGTCATGAAAGGTTCGCTCCGAGGTTGCGCGGATGATGTCGCGGCAATGCTTGGGAAAGGTAATGGACGTGCGGCGGAGCGGCGCTCGCAAGCGCTGGCTCGACCGTGACAAAGAGGCGGGATAGCATCGCCTTGCGCACCGCGATCCCGCGGCCGTCACGGTGCCATCCTCAGCCTGCGGCCGACGGGAGCATCCGATGTTGCGCCGCCTTGCCGCGAGCCTGATCGTGCTCGCAACGCTGGTCGCCGGTCTCGCGGCCGGCTCTGCCACCGCCGACACTCTGCCACTGCCGCCCTCGCTCGTCGATGGCGCCAGCGATGCGGGCGCGGTGCTGCTCGTCGAAGCGGAAGCGCGGGAGGCCTATTTCCCGCTGGCGGCCAATTTCCTGACGCAGAAGAACCAGGCCTTCTGCGGCGTCGCCTCGATGGTGATGATCCTCAACGCGCTGCGTATCCCGGCCCCGGAAGTGCCGGAATACCTGCCCTACCGGACCTTCACGCAGGACAATGTCTTGAATGCCTCGACCGAGGCGATCGTGCCGCAGGCGACGATCCTCAAACAGGGCATGACGCTGGACGAGCTCGGCGCCGTCTTCGCCGTGCAGCCGGTTGCGGTCACCGTCCGCCACGCGGCCGATTCGAGCCTCGACGCCTTCCGCAAGGAGGCCCGCGACGCGCTCGCCACGCGCGGCCGGTTCGTGGTCGTGAACTATCTGCGCAAGGCGATGGGCCAGCAGACCGGCGGCCACTTCTCGCCGCTCGCCGCCTATGACGCCGAGACGGACCGCTTCCTCATCCTCGATGTCGCCCGCTACAAATATCCGCCCGTCTGGGTGACGGCGTCCGATCTCTTCGGCGCCATGAACACCGCCGACAGCGACAATGACGGCCGCACGCGCGGCTATCTGCTGATCGCCGGCAAGAGCGGCTGACCGTCACCCCATCCGGCCGCAAGCGCCGCACGACAAGGACCATCCATGACGACGATCGAACCGACCCGCCGCGGCATGCTCGCGGGCGTCTTCGGCGCTGCGCTGGCGCCCGCCCTCCCCTTCGGCCTCGCGGCGCTCGCACCTTCCGTGGCCAGGGCGGAAGCGGCGATTGCGGACGTCGCGAAGAGCACGGCCACGCTGGCCGGCCGCACGATCCCGGCGCGGACGCTGCCGGTGCCCGATACTGTCAGCGCCGCGCTCCGGCCGATCGTCGCGGCGGAGCCGCGGCCGGGCTGGAACCGCTTTCCCGCCGAGGCGGATAAGGCGGGTTGGCAGGCGCTGCAGCGCCAGACGGGTGCGGGACCGCATCCGATCCTCGCCGAGATCGGCACGAAGCTCGGCGTCACCGTCGCGCCGGACGTCATTGCCGGCGTCCCGGTCTTCGTCTCGACGCCGGCCAACATTCCCGAGCGCAACCGCGGCCGCGTGCTGATGCACTGCCATGGCGGCGGCTATGTCCTCTTCCCCGGCGAGATCGGCGCCGGCGAGGGCATGATGATGGCCGGCCATGGCGGCTTCACCACCGTATCGGTCGACTACCGCATGGCGCCGGATTTCCCCTATCCCGCGGCGCTCGACGACGTGGCCTCGGTCTGGAAGGCGCTCGCCGCCAGGCACGACCCCCGCCGCATGGCGGTGTTCGGCACCTCCGCCGGCGGCGGGCTGACTCTGGCGCTCATGCTGAAGGCAAAGGCCGACGGTTTCCCGATGCCCGCCGCCATTGCGCCGGGCAGCCCCTGGGTCGACCTCGCGCCGCGCGGCGATTCACTCGCCACCAACGAATTCGTCGACAATTCCCTCGTCTCGATCGATGGCTGGGTGGGCACGGCAGGCCGCCTCTATGCCGGCGCCACCAGCCGCGACGATCCGTTCATCTCGCCCATCAACGGCGACTTCCGCGGCCTGCCACCGGCGATCCTCACCTCGGGCACGCGCGACCTCCTGCTCTCCGACACGGTCCGCGCCCATCGCAAGCTCCGCCAGGCGGGCGTCGAGGCGGCATTGCAGGTCTTCGAAGCCCAGAGCCACGCCCAGTACCTCACCCCCTTCATCCCCGAAACGGAAGAAGCCTTCATGGAAATCGCGGCGTTCTTCGACCGGCATCTGGCGGTGTAGGCGGCAGAGTCTGGGGCCCTTCAAGACCCGTTAATCGCATCGCCGCGCGCCGCTTGACCGCAATCAATGGAGGCGCAACATCGCGGCTCCAGTCTGGCTGCACGGGACGTTTTCAAGCCGGCGACATCGTCGCCGAGAGCGTCCTGTCGCAGCCATGTCCGCAGCGTCCGGCGCATGCCGGCCAGGAGGTTTTCTTGCGCAGACTTCTCCGCTCCCTCGCCGCGCTGGCGGCCCTCGTCGCGCCCCTCGCGGCCGGAACCGCCTCGGCCGCGCCCGTCGAGGTCGGCCCGACCATCAGCTATGAGGAGATCGGCAGCTGGGATGCCGCGAAGCTCAACGACATCCTGACCAAGAGCGCGCCGGAGACCTTCGGCGTCTCCGTGACCTATGCGCCGGCGACCAATGGCGTGACGCTTTACCGCGTGACCTATGGCTCGGTCATCCCAGAGCGCGGCAACAAGCCGATCACCGCCACCGGCCTCCTCGCCGTGCCGGATGTCGAGGGCAAGGCTCTGCCCCTCGTCTCCTACCAGCACGGCACGGTCTACGGGAAAGAGGACGTCCCCTCCTTCCCCGACAACTCGTCCGAGACGCAGTTGATGATCGCCGCCTTCGCCGGCCGGGGCTATGCGCTGATCGGCGCGGACTATTTCGGCATGGGCGGCAGCGCGCAGGAGCCGGAGGGCTACGGCGTCAAGGCCAGCCACCAGCAGGCGACCTTCGACATGCTCGCCGCCTCGCGCGCCGTGCTCGCCAGCAAGGGCATCAGCGCCGACACGCTCTTTCTCGGCGGCTGGTCGCAGGGCGGCTATGTGACGATGTGCTTCCTCGAAAGGCTGGAAAAGGCCGGCGTCGCCGTCGCCGCGGCGTCGACGGCCAGCGGTCCCGCCGATCTCTACTCGTTCCTGAGCGGCTTCCTCGATTTCCCGCGCGAGAACGACGCCAGCTGGATCTCGATCCTCTATGTGCTGTCGAGCTTCTCCTTCGAGGAATATTACGGCCAGCCGGGCCTCGCCCGCTCGCTCTTCACCGAGGACACCTACGAGACCGCGCGCAAAATATACACCCGCGAGGAAGGCGACATCTCGGCCCTGCCGTCCGACCTCCGCAAGCTGATCCGCGCCGACTATTTCGACCCGACCTTCTTCGCCGAAAGCGCCTATGGCCGGATCGCCAAGCAGTCGGATGCCTATCGCTGGATCATCAAGACCCCGCTCAGGAGCTATTATGGCGAAGCCGACGAAGTCGTCTCTGTCGGCCTCGCCACGCTCGCGGCGCACTACCAGCAGGGCATCGGCGGCGGCAACGACAAGGTCGTCGCGATCTCGACGGGCAAGACCGACCACCGCGGCACCTTCGCCACCGCCGTCGCCAAGTGGCAGACCTGGTTCGACGAGCTGAAATAGCCCGCTAGGCGGAGGGGGCTGCGCCCCCTACCGCTTCGGCCCTTTCCGCCCCGCCCTGCTTCCGGCCCTGCCGCCGACCGAGCGGCCGCCGGGGCGGTGGTTGCTCGTCATCGGGTCGGGACGCTGCGGGCGGTCGCCATGGTCGGCAGCGACCTGCGTCATGTTGGAGCTCGCGCCCATCTCGTCGAGCGTCGGCTTGCGGGCGCGGCTGCCGAGCGGCACCTCGGTGCGCTTCACCGTCATCTCGTCGAGATCGTTCTTGCGCGCCCGCGTCGCCGGTTCGGGCGGCAGATTGCCGGCCGGGCCATATTTCCGCCCACCGCGATAGCCGCCAGTGCGCGCCTCGACCTCCGACTGGCTGGCGAGCGGATCGTCGGCGATGGCGAGTTCCGTCTCCTTGAGCCGCTTGATCTCGTCGCGCAGCCGCGCCGCCGTCTCGAATTCGAGATTGATCGCCGCCTCGCGCATCCGCTTCTCGAGATCCTCGAGATGCGCCTTGAGATTGTTCCCGATGAGCGGCGTGTCGGCGAGGCCGGCATCGACGGTGACATGGTCCTGCTCATAGACCGAGGACAGGATGTCGCCGATCTGGCGCTTGATCGTCTCCGGCGTGATGCCGTGCTCGATATTGTAGGCGACCTGCTTCTCCCGCCGGCGTTCCGTCTCCGCCATCGCCCGCTCCATCGAGCCGGTGATCGTGTCGGCATAGAGGATGACCTTGCCGTCGACATTGCGCGCGGCGCGGCCGATGGTCTGGATCAGCGAGGTCTCGGAACGCAGGAAGCCCTCCTTGTCGGCATCGAGGATGGCGACAAGCGCGCATTCCGGAATGTCGAGGCCCTCGCGCAGGAGGTTGATGCCGATCAGCACGTCGAAGGCGCCGAGACGCAGGTCACGGATGATCTCGATCCGCTCCAGCGTCTCGACGTCGGAATGCATGTAGCGGACGCGCACGCCGTTCTCGTGCAGATATTCGGTGAGGTCCTCGGCCATGCGCTTGGTCAGGGTCGTCACCAGCGTGCGCTGGCCACGCGCCGCCACGGCCCGCACCTCGCCAAGGAGATCGTCGACCTGCGCCTTGGCCGGACGCACCTCGACCACCGGATCGATGAGGCCGGTCGGGCGAATGACCTGCTCGGTAAACACGCCGCCGGTCTGCTCCAGCTCCCAGCCGGCCGGCGTCGCCGAGACATGCACCGATTGCGGGCGCATCGCGTCCCATTCCTCGAAGCGCAACGGCCGGTTGTCCATGCAGGACGGCAGGCGGAAGCCATATTCCGCGAGCGTCGCCTTGCGGCGGAAGTCGCCGCGATACATGGCGCCGATCTGCGGGATCGTGACATGGCTCTCGTCGGTGAAGACGAGCGCGTTGTCGGGCAGATATTCGAACAGTGTCGGCGGCGGCTCGCCCGGCAGGCGGCCGGTCAGATAGCGTGAATAATTCTCGATGCCGGCGCAGGAGCCGGTCGCCTCGATCATCTCGATGTCGAAGCGGCAGCGCTGCTCCAGCCGCTGCGCCTCGAGCAGGCGTCCCGCCGCCTCGAGTTCGGCGAGGCGCGCGCGCAGCTCGGTCTTGATGGAGGCAATCGCCTGGTTCAGCGTCGGCTTCGGCGTCACATAATGCGAATTCGCATAGACCTTCACGAATTTGAGGTCGGAGGTCTTCTGGCCGGTGAGAGGATCGAACTCGGTGATGCTCTCAACCTCGTCGCCGAACAGCGACAGCCGCCAGGCGCGGTCCTCGAGATGGGCCGGGAAGATCTCGACCGTATCGCCGCGCACGCGGAAACTGCCGCGCACGAAGTTGAGATCCTGACGCTTGTATTGCAGCGCCACGAGATCGGCCAAGAGCTGGCGCTGGTTGAGCTTCTCGCCGACCTCGATGCCGAAGGTCATCGCGGTATAGGTCTCGACCGAGCCGATACCGTAGATGCAGGACACCGAGGCGACGATGATCACGTCGTCGCGCTCAAGCAGCGAGCGCGTCGCCGAGTGGCGCATGCGGTCGATCTGCTCGTTGACCGACGATTCCTTCTCGATATAGGTGTCCGTCCGCGGCACATAGGCCTCGGGCTGGTAATAGTCGTAATAGGAAACGAAGTATTCGACGGCGTTGTCGGGAAAGAACGACTTGAACTCGCCATAGAGCTGCGCGGCCAGCGTCTTGTTCGGAGCGAGGATCAACGCCGGCCGCTGCGTCTCCTCGATCACCTTGGCCATGGTGAAGGTCTTGCCCGAGCCGGTGACGCCGAGCAGGACCTGATCCTTCTCCTGTCGCTGGACGCCCTCGACGAGTTCGCGGATGGCCGCCGGCTGGTCGCCGCGCGGCTCGAAGGGCGAGACGATCTCGAGGCGGCGGCCGCCCTCCGACTTCTCCGGGCGCGGCGGGCGATGCGGCACCCAGGTCTTGTCGCGAACCTCCGGCCGGCCCTTTTCGATCAGCGCCGAAAGCGCAGCGACGGTCGCGGTGACCGAGGACGAGGCGAGGCTCGACGCCGCCTCGGCGTCTTCGAGGCCGACATCGAGGCCGGACACGGGATTGAGGCCGCTCGCCGCGCGCTCGCGTGCCGAACCGGCAATGCCGATCGACGTCCCGCGCCCCGTCTTGTAGGCGGCCTTGTCCTTGTCGGCGCCTTTGCTGCCCCCCTTGACCGTACCCTTGGCCTTCTTCTCCTGGTCGACGGGCAGGTCGACCAGCGCCATGCGCTCCGGCCGCGCGCGCGGCGCGCGCTTCGGCTTCGGCGCCAGCGGCTCGGAGTCCGCGGCACGGGCGATCTCGTCGATCCAGTCGGCGATGTTGCCGCCGAGCTCGACCGGCGCGTCGGTGTCGAAGGGAGCCTGCGGCGCTTCGCCGAAGCCCGATGGTTTGGAGCGTTTGGCCATGCGTACGAAAGTAGAACGAGTCTGGCTACATTTGAAGGGGTGCGGGGTTGAAAGACCCCGGTCTGCCACTTAAACTAGTTGGAAATTCTGGTCGGAGACAAGCCATTGATCACGGTCGGTGCGTTTGACGCGAAAACCCACCTGTCGTCGCTGCTCGACAAGGTCGAAGGCGGCGAAGAAGTGACGATCACCCGACACGGCAAGCCGGTCGCCCGCCTCGTGGCCGTAGCCTCCCACGACCGGGACAAGGCCGCCGCCGCGCTGGAGGGCCTGCGGGCTCTTCGTGAGCGAAACACCCTTGGCGGTCTGTCCTGGAAGGAACTGCGGGACGAGGGGCGCAAATATTGACTGCTGCGTCGGCTGCGCTCGTCCTCGACACATCCGTGGTCCTCGCATGGTGTTTCGCCGACGAGGTGACAGCGGAAACCGAGCGGATTGCCGAACAGGTTCGCGACGAAGGCGCGATCGTGCCGGCGCTCTGGCACTGGGAGGTAGCCAACGCCTTGCTTCAGGCCGAGCGTCGCCGTCGCATCTCTGCTGCCGACGCATCGAGCAACCTCCGTTTCCTATCCGGCCTGCCAATCCTGACCGATGATGCCGATCGCGAGCGGACATGGCAGACGACGCTCGCGCTGGCGAGAAGCGAACGTCTTTCCGTCTATGACGCGTCCTATCTGGAACTGGCAATCCGCCTCGGAGCGCCGCTGGCCAGCCTCGACGCCGATCTTGTCGCAGCCGCACGGCGATCGGGCATCCGCGCATTGCCCTGATCTCCACATCCTGCGACACTTGCCGCGGCGCAACAGGAGGCCCACCCGTGCCAGGCAGGATCCTTGTGGTCGCGCAGCAGAAGGGCGGCTCCGGCAAGACGACGCTCGCCGCCCATCTCGCCGTCGCGCATGCTGCGATGCGGCGTGTCGCCATCCTCGACGTCGATCCGCAGGGCAGTCTCGGCCAGTGGTTCGAGCGGCGCGAGCGGCGGCTCGGCGAAGGCGCGACGGGCCTCGAAATGCGCACCGCCAGCGGCTGGGGCGCCAAGCGCGAGGCCCGGCTTCTGGCCCGCGATCATGACCTCGTGCTGATCGACATGCCGCCCCGCTCCGATCTCGAGGCGCGCAATGTCATCGAGGCGGCGGATCTCGTCGTCGTTCCCGTGCAGCCGACGCCCGTCGATCTCTGGGCGACCGAGGCGACGCTGGAACTCGTCGAGCGCGGCGGCCCGCCGGCCGTGATGGTGGTGAACCGTGCTCCGGCCCGGCCGATCGGCGCCTCGGTCCTTGCCGCGCTCGATGCGCTGCCGGCCCCGCTCGCCGCGACGCAGATCGTCAACCGCGTCGCTTTCGGCCAGACCATGGGCAGCGGCAGCACCGTGGTCGAGGCCTTCCCGGCGAGCAAGGCCGCCGCCGAGATCCGCGCCCTGGCCCTGGAGGTTCACGGCATGCTGCCCGAAACGCTGGCGCGGAGCGCTGCCCGATGAGTGACCCTTCCGTGCCCGACCGCGTCGATGCGCTGGAAATCCGCGCCGCGCATAACGAGCGCAGCCTCGACGAAATGAACGAGGTGCTGCTGGCGCAGTGGAAGGAAATCGAACGGCTGACCCGGCTTGTCACGCGTCTGGAGGATCGGCTTGCCGAGGCCGAGGATCGCGCCGGCCGCGGCGCGGCCCCTGAGCCCCCGCCGCCGCATTACTGAGGCCATGATGGAAACGACCACCGACACCCGCCGCCACCAGATGTTCCCGGTGCTTTCGGACGACGATCTGGCGCGGCTGGAACGGTTCGGCAATCCCGTCTCCTACGGCGATGGCGATCATCTTGTCCGTGCCGGCTCGCCGCTCGGCGGGCTCGTCGTGGTCCGCTCCGGCCATGTCGCCGTCACGCGCCGCGATGCCGCCGGCGAGGAACATCTCGTCGTCGAGCACGGTCCCGGCCAGTTCGTCGGCGAGATTTCGCAGCTCGCGGACCGGCCGGCCCTGATCGACGCCCGTGCCGTCGGCGCCGTCGAGGGCCTGGCGATTCCGGCTGCGCGGCTGCGCGCGCTGATGGTCGCGGAGGCGGATCTCGGCGAGCGCATCATGCGGGCGCTGATCCTGCGCCGCGTCGGTCTCATCGAGGCCAATGCCGGGCCGGTGATCGTCGGCCCCGCCGATGACGGCGACGTGTTGCGCCTGCAGGGCTTCCTGTCGCGCAACGGCATTCCCAACCAGCGGCTCGATCCGGACAGCGACGACGCGGCCCGCGCCATTCTCGCCCGCTTCGCGATTCCGCCCGAGGCGCTGCCGATCGTCGTCTGCTCGAATGGCGACGTGCTGCGCAATCCGGACGAACAGGCGCTTGGCCGCTGCCTCGGCCTCGTCCGGCCGATCGACTCCGCGACGCCCTATGATGTCGCAGTTGTCGGCGCCGGTCCCGCCGGTCTCGCCACCGCCGTCTATGCGGCGTCGGAAGGCCTCTCGGTGCTGGTCCTCGATTCCCGTGCCTTCGGCGGACAGGCGGGCGCCTCAGCCCGCATCGAGAACTATCTCGGCTTCCCGACCGGCATCACCGGCATGGCGCTGATGGCACGAGCCTACAATCAGGCGCAGAAGTTCGGCGCCGAGCTGGCGATCCCCGATACCGCCGCCGCCATCGCGACGACGGCGGATGGCTGCTTCCGGCTCGCGCTCGACGCCGGCGAGACGGCTTCCGCGCGCTCCGTCGTGGTGGCGAGCGGCGCCCGCTATCGCCATCCGCCCATTCCGGGCATCGCCGATTTCGAAGGTCCCAGCGTCCATTACTGGGCCTCGCCGCTGGAGCGGAAGCTCTGCGCCGGACAGGAAGTCGTGCTGGTCGGCGGCGGCAACTCCGCCGGTCAGGCCGCCGTGTTCCTAGCCGCGCAGGTCGCCAAGGTCCATATGCTGGTGCGCGGCGAAGGCCTGGCCGCGAGCATGTCGCGCTACCTGATCGACCGCATCGCGTCGCTGCCGAATGTCGAGCTGTCGACCATGAGCGAGATCGTCGCCCTGGAGGGCAGCGGCGGCGAGCTTTCGCATGTCACCTGGCGCCATCGCGGCAGCGGCGCCGAGACACGCCGGCCGGTGCGCCATGTCTTCCTCTTCATCGGCGCCGATCCGAATACCGACTGGCTCTCGGGAAGCGGCGTCGCGCTCGATGCGCACGGCTTCGTCGAGACGGGCCTCCAGCCGGATCGCCACGCGCTCGAGACGAGCATCGCCGGCATCTTCGCGGCGGGCGACGTGCGCGCCGGCTCGGTCAAGCGGGTCGCGGCCGCCGTCGGCGAAGGCGCGGCCGTCTGCGCCGCGATCCACCAGTTCCTGGCCGCCCGCGGCCAAGCCCCCGCCCCGGTCGGAGCCGAAACGCGATGAGTGACGATTGCAGCCACCTCGACAGCATCCGCACGGTGACGCCGAGCGCCAAGGGATGCGAGGAATGCCTGAAGACCGGCAGCTGGTGGGTGCATCTGCGCCTCTGCCGGACCTGCGGCCATGTCGGCTGCTGCGACGATTCCCCCAACAGGCACGCGACGCGCCATTTCCACGCCACCGGCCACCCGATCATCGAGGGCTACGACCCGCCGGAAGGCTGGGGCTGGTGCTATGTCGACGAAGTCTTCATCGACCTCCCCGACCAGACCCCGCAGGACGGGCCGATCCCAAGGTTCGTTTGACTATCTCTTCGTGACACCTGCGCCCGCGCACCAGCCGGCTGCGGGCAGCCGGCCGACTGGCGCTGCCATGTCCGGATGGCTCTGAGCGAACCCCAAGCACTCGCCATTCGTCATGGTTGTGATGTATTGTTCTCTCTCGCATGACGAGCACATCTGCCATACGTGCTTGGGCGAGAACGGGCATCGGCTTGGGGGAGCTGGCCATGAAACAATCACGGGAAGTGAAGCACGGACGCTTGGTGAATGCCGCGGCGGTGATGTTCGCCGTCCTGATCGCTCTCGGATGGCCGCAGGCGCGCGCAGTAGACAACGCAGCTGGCACCCAAGCGAGCGTCGGCGCCTCGACCACGGCCGGCACGGCGGCCAGCCAGACGGCAACGGCGACGCCAGCGACGCAGCCGGAAGCGATTGCCGGACTTGGAAAGAAGGGCCGAGACCAGACGGCGATTCCCACGCTCGAGATGGGCGACGATCTTCTCGTCCGGCTTGACGGGACTGCCCCGCTCAAGGTCGCCGACTGGACGCTTTACCTGAACGGCCATGAGATCACGGACCTCGCGAGCAGCACAGTTTTGGATGACAGTGAGCATGGGCTCGTCTTCAAGCTGCGAAGGACCGACAAGAACAAGGCAAACTGGAACGAAATCCTCGGCTCGCCACCCCTCAGCGGGCGCGATGTGACCGTAGCGATCGGTCATGCGGGCGCTAAAGACGCGCCACTGCTCAAGACCAGAGACGGCGATCCACCCGCGGTGTTCCGGCTGGACATTCTCATGACGATCTGGCTGGTCGTCGCGGCGCTCGTCGCTGTGGCGGTTCTCGTCCTTTTCGCAGGCGTGGCCGCGAGGACCTCGATCCTCCGGGATGACTTCCTGTCCCAGATACCGGTCCGCCAGCGCAATTTCAGCCTGGGGCGCTGTCAGATGGCGTTCTGGTTCGTGCTCGTCGCGGTGTCGTTCCTGTTCCTCTGGGCATTGCTGTGGGACTACAACACCATCAACGCGCAGGCCCTGACGCTCATGGGCATATCGGTCGCCACGGGGCTCGGCGCGCTGATGGCCAACACGAGCAAGAGCGAGGCGGTGGCCTCGGCCGACAAGGAGCTGAGAGCGGCGGGCTTCAATAGCCCGGAAGACATCGAGTCCAGGATCGCGCGGCGAAAGGCGGCGAGAGACGAACGGATCACACAGAGCGGCAATCCAGCGGCCGTTGCCGCGCTCGATGCTGAGATTCTGTCCCTGACTGCCGAGATTGACACCTATCGTGCCAAGGCGAAGGACTTCGTGACCACGACCTACGATTTCGACACCGGTCAGTACCGCTACGGACAGTTCTTTCGCGATCTCGTCGTCGACGACTCCGGACCGACGCTCCACAGGCTTCAACTCGTCTGCTGGACGATCATTCTTGGCGCCGTGTTCGTGGTGGGAATCTATCGCGACCTGACCATGCCGGAATTCAGTTCGACGCTGCTCGCGCTCATGGCCGTCACCAGCGCCGGCTATGTCGGCTTCAAGTTTCCCGAGAAGGCGTGACGAGCCGGCCGCGGCGGCGGCGCTCGCCTGGAAAGCAAAGAGGCACGGTTCGTCACCGTGCCTCAACTCGATCGCGGCGACAGCGCGCCGATCAGGATATGCGCCGGCCCTGACCCGCGCCTCACGCCGCGCGGCGGCGGATCGGGTTCGGCAGCTCGATCTCGACTTCGAGGGTCGAGACCGCTTCGTCGCGCTGCATCTTGACCTGCACCTTGTCGGACGGGATGTCGACATGGCGCGAGATCACCGCGAGGATTTCCTCGCGCAGGATCGCGACGAGATCGCTGGCGCCGGCCGAGACGCGCTCGTGCTGCAAGAGGATCTGCAGGCGGTCGCGCGCCACCGGGGCCGACCGGGTCGGCCGGAAGAAATCGAAGATCGTCATGCAGCCCTCCGCCCGAACAGCTTGCCCATCAGGCCGACGCGCTTGTCGGCCGGGATGATCATCGGAACCACATCGCCCTCGAGGCGCCGCGCGGCGTCGAGATAGGCGCGGGCCGGGGCGCTCTCGGCGGCCGCCAGCGTCACCGGCGAGCCGACATTGGAGGCGTTGAGCACCGCGTCGCTTTCCGGGATGATGCCGAGCAGCGGGATCGACAGGATCTCGAGCACGTCGTCGACCTTCAGCATCTGCCCGCGCTCGGCGCGCGCCGCGTCATAGCGGGTGAGAAGCAGGTGCTTCTCCATATAGTCGCCGCGCTCGGCCTTCTCGGTCTTGGCGTCGAGCATGCCGATGATGCGGTCGCTGTCGCGCACCGAGGAGACCTCGGGATTGGTGACGACCACCGCGACATCGGCATGGCGCATGGCGAGCAGCGCGCCGCGCTCGATGCCGGCGGGGCTGTCGCAGACGATCCAGTCGAAGCTGTCGCGCAGCTCTTCCATGACGCGGGCGACGCCTTCCGAGGTCAGCGCGTCCTTGTCGCGGGTCTGCGAGGCGGGGAGCAGGTAGAGCGTCTCGAGCCGCTTGTCGCGGATCAGCGCCTGCTGCAGCTTGGCCTCGCCCTGCACGACATTGATGAGGTCGTAGACCACGCGGCGCTCGGCGCCCATCACGAGGTCGAGATTGCGCAGCCCGACGTCAAAGTCGACGACGGCGACGCGATTGCCGCCGAGCGCGAGCGCCGCGCCGAGCGCTGCCGTGGACGTCGTCTTGCCGACGCCGCCCTTGCCCGATGTGACCACCAGAACCTGCGACATACCCCTTGCTCCTCAAATCTCAGGTCAGGCCAGAGCGGCCATGTTCATCTTGTCGTCCGCGAGCCAGGCCTGGACGGCCTTGCCGCGGAACTTGGCGTCGATCTCGTCGGCCGTCTGGTAGAGCCCGTCGATGGCGATGAGCTCGGCCTCGAATTTCTGGCAGAAGATGCGGGCGGCGGCGTTGCCGGTCGTCCCCGCGATGGCCCGTCCGCGCAGCGAGCCGTAGATATGGACCGAGTTGCCGGCGATGATCTCGGCCCCGGAGGCGACCGAGCCGACCACGGTCACGTCGCCCTGCGGGAAGATGATCGACTGCCCGGAACGAACCGGCGTCTCGATCAGGAGCGAGGGGATCGGCCGATCGGCGAAACCCTGCTGCGGCTTGGGTGGCTCGGCGGACGGCCGGTGCACGATTTCCGCGTGCTTGCCACCGCTCACGGACGGCGGCAGGCCATAGCCGAGCCAGCTCGGATCGGCGCCCTCGACTCCCATCACCTTGATCTCGCGCTCATAGAGCGTCGCGAGCAGCTCGGTGAAATCACGCTTGGTGATGGGAAGGTTCGAGACGTCGAGAATGACGGGACGGGAGGCGAAATAGCCCTGCGAGCGGCCGGCCAGCTTGTCGAGCTCGGCCAGCCATTCGCCGAGCGGCAGCTCGGGCGCGAGAACGGTGGCGAGGAAGGAACGGCCCCGGAATCGGATCGTCTGGCGCTGTTTTGCTGCTGTGCTCACGGCGTGCTCTTTGCGTTCTGTTAAGCATTTTCTCGGCCCGTTCCGGTTAACGGCCGGTTAACGCCAAAACGCCCTCACACGCGCGAAACGGCTCGATTCTGCGCTTTTCCCAGCCAAAACACAGTTAAAAAATCGTCACCCATCCCCTGTCCGAGGCCCGGAGGCGTTAACTCCGACCACACCGCGCTTCATGATTCGGCAGGAATTTCCGCGCGGTCGGCGCGGCGCGCCGAAGCGGCGACGGCTAAGTGTGTGGGCCGGTCTCGAATTCGTAGACCTGCCAGTCCTCGTCATCGAAATGATGGGGATATGCCTTTGGGGCATAGGCCGATGTCACGCTCAGCCAGAATGCGCTCGCCGGACGGTTTCTCTCCATGACGCCGATCTGCCAGCGGCCCGGATTGGCGGCGAGGACATCGCGAAACGCCGCTCTCCCGACGCCCTTGCCGCGATAGGTCCTGAGGAGGAAGAACTCGGCGACAAACTGCCGGTCCTGCGCTCCCGTGATCGGGCTCCCGTCGATCACGAGCACGAAGCCGGCCAGCTCGCCGCGCCACGAGATGAGATAGGGCCGCTGCCAGAAGCGGTCGAGAAAGTCGTAGGCGAAACGCCCGTCGGGGCCGACAGGAAACGCGAAGACGTCTGCCATATCATAGAGATAGAGCTGGATCAGGTTCTCGATGACCGGCCTGTCCTGCGGCCCGGCGAGCCGGACCAGAACGTCGCCCATGGCTCGCGTCCTCCCGTTGGCGGCAACGCTACCACGATCAGCCGCCATCCCGAGCCCGCGGCCGGCCGCCCTATCGCGTCGCCAGCGCCTTGCGCACCGCCGGGGCCACCTTGGTGCCGTAGAGCTCGATCGATTTCATGAGATCGGCATGCGGCAGCGTGCCGACGCTGAACTGGATCATGAAACGGTCGTGCTGGAAGAACTCGTACTGGTAGAGGATCTTCTCCACCACCTCCTCCGGACTGCCGACGAACAGCGCGCCGCGCAGCTTGCGCTGGGCCTCGAACTGGCCGCGCGTCGTTGGCGGCCAGCCGCGCTCGCGGCCAATGCGGCTCATCGTGTCGGCAAAGGGCGGAAACGCGATGTCGGCGGCCTGCTGCGAGGTCTCGGCGATGAAACCGTGCGAATTGATGCCGACCGGCAGCTGGGTCGCGTCATGGCCGGCGCGGGTCGCGGCGTCGCGATAGAGCTGCACCAGCGGCGCGAAGCGTTCCGGCTCGCCGCCGATGATCGCCACCGCCAGCGGCAGCGCTAGCATCCCGGCCCGCACCACCGATTGCGGCGTGCCGCCCACCGCGATCCAGATCGGCATGCGTTCCTGTTCGGGGCGCGGATAGACGCCACGGCCCTGGATCGACGGCCGATGCTGGCCCTGCCAGGTCACACGCTCATGCTCGCGCAGCGCCAGCAGCAGTTCGAGCTTCTCGGCAAAGAGCGTGTCGTAGTCGTCGAGGTCGTAGCCGAACAGCGGGAAGGACTCGATGAACGACCCTCGCCCCGCCATGATCTCGGCCCGCCCCTTGGAGACGAGATCGAGCGTCGCGAAGCGCTGGAACACGCGCACCGGGTCGTCCGAGGAAAGGACGGTGACGGCGCTGGTGAGGCGGATGTTCCGGGTGCGGGCGGCGGCCGCGGCGAGCAGCACCTCCGGCGCCGAGATGAGATAATCCGGGCGGTGATGCTCGCCGAGGCCGAAGACGTCGAGGCCGAGCTGGTCGGCGAGTTCGATTTCCTCGAGGAGGTTCGCGATGCGCTGCGACGGGCTGATCCGCGATCCGTCGCGCGGATCGGCCATCCAGTCGCCGAAGGTGTAGATGCCGAATTCCATGGGGGTTCCTCGGGGGTGTCCTCGCGGAAGGGTCGGTCATCATAGCGAGGCGCGGCGGCATCCCGCGAGGGCGCCGCCGCGCGACAGAGCGTTCACCGATCAGCGCGTCGGGCAGAAAAGCGTGCCGGGCGTGCAGTTGAGGCCGGGCATCTGCGGCTGATCCGGCGAGCGAGGCTTCGCCTGCGGCGGCTGATAGGGCGCGGGTCCGGGAGGCGGCGGTGGCCGCTGGCCAGCCTGATTGCCGCCCTGGTTGCCCTGACCGGCATTCGGAGGCGGCGGCGGAGGCCTTTGCCCACCCTGGTTGCCACCCGGATTGCCGCCTTGCCCCGCATTCGGCGGCGGCGGACGCTGGCCGCCCTGCCCCGGGGGCGGACGGTTGCCGGGCGGCGGGCGATAACCAGGCTCGTCGTCCCAGCCCGGCTGCGGCCGATAGCCGGGCGGGCGGGACCCCGGACGGTCCCAGTCCGGCCGGTAGCCGGGTGGCGGCGGTCGATAGCCGGGCTCGCCCCAGTTCGGCGGAGGCGGACGATAGCCGGGCGGTGGCGGCGGATAGCCGGGTCCATAGTAAGGCGGACGCGGACCGGGCCCGTAATAGGGCGGGCGCGGGCCGTAATAGGGCGGCGGCGGCTCGACATAGACCGGCGGCGGCGTGACGATCACCGGCGGCGGCGGAGGCGGCGGACCGCGATAGACGGGCGGCGGGCCGACGAAGCCGGCGAGATAATTGTCCGAGACCCAGCCAGGCGGGCCGCCGGCGGAGACCTGACACCAACTGGGCACACAGCCGAGAATGTCGACGCCCGTGCCTTTCGGCAGCGTGCCGATCTTGCCGTAGCCGGTGCCGGGCCCCATGCGCATGTTGACCGCGCCCGTCGTGAAGGCATCGTCGGCCAGCGCGGCGCCACCGAAGGCGATAACGAGGCCGGCGGCCAGCAGGCCGGCGCGAGCATGCCTCGCGCGTGAAGTGATCGAGTGACCTTTCGTCAATCGCTGCTCCCTCAAGGCGCCCAGCGGGCGCGACTCACATTTTCGCCTCAGACGCGGACCATAGAGCCCCGTCGCCTCGCCCGGTCACCGGGCCGATCCGGCATCGGACGGGACGGTTGCCCGCCCCTCCCGCATCGCCTAAACACGGCTGCCCCAATGTCGGAATTGCCATCCATGTCCGAAACCGAGAAGTCCCCAGCCGGCAAGGCCGGCGGCAAGCCTGCGAAGAAGCCCGCCGATGACGGCATTCTGGGCACGCTTCGTGTCTTTGCCGAGGCACTCGTCATCGCATTCCTCGTTCGGACCTTTCTTTTTCAACCCTTCGTCATCCCGTCCGGTTCCCTGATCCCGACGCTGGAGATCGGCGATTATCTCTTCGCCTCCAAGTATAGCTACGGCTATTCTCGCTATTCCTTCCCGTTCGGCTTCCCGCCCTTCTCGGGCCGTATCTTCGGATCGATGCCGAGGCAGGGCGACATTATCGTCTTCAAGGGTCCGCGCGATAATTCGACCGACTATATCAAGCGCGTGATCGGGCTTCCCGGCGATACGGTGCAGGTCACGGGCGGCCGCCTCTACATCAACGACAAGCTGGTCGAGCGGCGCCAGATCGAGAACTACCTGACGACCAATCTCTTCGGACAGCAGGCCGAGGTGCCGCAATATATCGAGACGCTGCCGGACGGCGTCCAGCACCGGATCATCGAGATCTCGGGCGACGAAGGCCAGTTCGACGATACGCCGCGCTACGAGGTGCCGCCCGGCCATGTCTTCATGATGGGCGACAATCGCGACAACTCCGCCGACAGCCGCGACATGAATTCGATGGGCTATGTGCCGATCGACAATCTCGAGGGCAAGGCGCAGGTCATCTTCTTCTCGATCAACGACCAGACGCCGATCTGGAAGGTCTGGGACTGGCCCTGGGCGGTGCGCTGGAACCGCATCTTCACCGGCATCAACTGAGGCACCGCCTGCGGCATTTTTGCTGCATTGCAGCAGCGCGCGCTAAGTCATAAGGGAGGACTAGTTCTCCCCGACGCTCCATCACGGATCCGCCGCCATGCCTCTGGCGATCTTCGCCCTGGCCGTCGCCTCGTTCGGCGTCGGTACGACCGAATTCGTGATCATGGGCCTCCTGCCCGAGCTCGCGCAGGATCTCGGCGTCTCGATCCCGCGCGCCGGCCTCCTGATCACCGGCTATGCGCTGGGCGTCGTGGTCGGCGGGCCGATCATCGCCATCGCCACGGCCGGCCTGCCGCGCAAGACGACCCTGCTCGGCCTCACCGCCCTCTTCGCGCTGGGCAATCTCCTCTGCGCGCTGGCGCCGAGCTATGGCCTCTTGATGGCGGCGCGCGTCGTCACCGCCTTCGGCCACGGCGCCTTTTTCGGCATCGGCTCGATCGTCGCGGCCTCGCTCGTGCCGCAGAACCAGCGCGCCCGCGCCATGGCGATGATGTTCGCGGGCCTGACGCTCGCCAATATCCTCGGCGTGCCGGCGGGAACGGCGCTCGGCCAGGCCTTCGGCTGGCGCTCGCCCTTCTATGTCGTGGTGGCCATCGCGCTGCTCTCGGTCGCCGCGATCGCGCTTTTCGTCCCGGCAGGCCGCGACGGCGACAAGCCGGCCGGCCTCGCCAGCGAGTTCCGCGTCTTCCGCGACCGTCAGGTCTGGCTGGCCATGCTGATGAGCGTCGTGACCTCGGCCAGCCTCTTCGCCGTCTTCACCTATATCGCGCCGATCCTGGAGACCGTCGCCGGCATCTCGCCGCGCGGCACCACCATCGTGCTGCTCCTCTTCGGCGTCGGCATCACCATCGGCAATCTCGTCGGCGGCCGCCTCGCCGACTGGCGGCTCATGGAGACGATCACGGGCGCGCTCGGCCTCCTGGCGCTCGTGCTGCTGCAATTCGCTCTCAGCAGCCATTTCGCGCCGGCCGCCGCGGCGACGGTGTTCGTCTGGGGCGTCGTGTTCTTCGTGCTGATCCCGCCCTTGCAGATGCGGGTCATCGAATGCGCCTCGGCGGCGCCCAATCTCGCATCGACGCTCAACCAGGGTGCCTTCAATCTCGGCAACGCGCTCGGCGCGTGGATCGGCGGCGCCACGCTGACGCTCGGCTTCGCTTATGACGTGCTGCCGCTCGTCGGCGCGCTGTTGGCGCTGGTCGCGCTCGGCGTCGCATTCACGACGTGGCGGATCAGCCGCCGGCGTATGGCAGTCGCACTGGCCGAATGATGTAGGACTGGCCGATCCGGCGCCGAAGCGCCGGATTTTCCGACCCTGCAATCATTGGCTGGCGTCAGTGCGCGCGGATCAGCGTATGCGACAGTCCGGACGGCGCCGCATCCGCGCCAGCGTCCCGGCCGAAGGCCGCGCTCGGCAGCATGATGCTCAGCCAGATGGCCGCCGCGGCCAGCCAGGCCTCCGCGCCCAGACGTGTCATGACGCAACTCCCGACAAATCGGTTGTTCGAACGATGCAGGTTTTTTGGAAGGTCCGCTCCCCCGCGGGCGCGAGGGAGCGGCTTGACCTTCAAAATCTATGCAGCGATCGTGCCAATATCATGACAAGCAGGCGAAGAAGCCGCCCTCATGGACTGCCGATCAGCCGAGCGCGCCCTTGAGGAAGTCGATCGTGCGGCCCCAGGCCAGCGTCGCGGCCTTGGCGTCGTAACGCGCCGACGAGGTGTCGTTGTTGAAGGCGTGGTTGACGCCGTCATAGACGAAGAGCTGATAGTCGGTGCCCGCCGCCTTCAGCGCCGCCTCGTAGTCGGAGATGCCGGCATTGATGCGCTCGTCGAGCCCCGCATAATGAAGCATCAGCTTCGCCTTGATCTTCGGCACATCCGCCGCCTTCGGCTGCATGCCGTAATAGGCGACGCCGGCGACGAGGCTCGGATCGTTGACCGCGAGCTGGTTGACCATGCCGCCGCCCCAGCAGAAGCCGACGGCGCCGACCTTGCCGTTCGAGGCGGGATTGTCCTTGAGCCAGGCGACGGCCGCCATCGCTTCCGCCAGCGCCTCGGCCGGCTTCAATTCGCCGATCATCGTCCGGGCCTTGTCCTCGTCGGTCGGCGTCCCGCCGGAGGTCGACAGGAGATCGACGCCGAGCGCCAGGAAGCCGTCCACCGCGAAGCGCCGGGTGACATCCTCGATATGCGGGTTGAGGCCGCGGTTCTCGTGGATGACGAGCACGGCGGGCAGCTTGCCGGTCGCGTCCTTGGGCTTCGCGAGCAGGCCGGAGATCGTCTTGCCCGAGGGACCGGGGAAGCTGACACGCTCAGTTACGATCCGCGCATCGTCCTCGGCGACCACGGCGGCGCGCGCCTTGTCGGCGGCGAGCATCGGCACCACGGCCGCGGCGGCGGCCGAGCTGCCGACGAGCTTGGTGAGCTTGTCCATGAAGCCGCGGCGGTCGAGCGTCAGATGCGTGTATTCGTCATAGAGCTTGATCATCTCCTGCGTGACGGCAGGCTTCTCCCCGTTGCCGGGCGTGCTCTGTTGTTCGGTGGCGGCCATGATCGCGTCGTCTCCCTCGTGATCGTCGGCGTCACTGCGGACGATGGTCGAATATCGATGGTTCGGAACGGCGCCGGAGCGGGAATGCCCGGACCGTCAAAGTCTTGGAGCGGCGGCGGCGCCATTCAAGGCGCGAGCGCGCCCGCGCGATCACGATCCGTTCAGATCGCGTGATCGACCGCCGGCTCCCCAAGCCTCGACGTCGCCTCCGACATCCGCCTGTCCGATCTCGGCCAAGCAAAGAACCGGAGCCTTACGATCATCGCCCTGCACTCATCCTGACGAGCCGCCGCCCGCTTCTTGTGCAGCGCTGTCCATCCTGCAGGCGGATGCCCGAAAACGTTGATTTCTGTTGATTTCTACTGCATTCTTGTCAGGCGAGGTCAGACGAAGGACGGACGGAGACTGGGGTCGCGCGGTTCAAGGGAGGGGGCTTCTCGGAGAAGGAGGCGTTCCGCATCGCACCGGCCATCGGACG
>Ga0209933_1000828_pt1 | contig 43358 bp, 37 predicted proteins | sample ThiBiot_300_biof_FD_183944 | JGI IMG/M metagenome (GOLD analysis project Ga0209933, IMG submission 183944) | Wastewater bioreactor microbial communities from Cape Town, South Africa - Thiocy_cont_300_biof (SPAdes) | ecosystem: Engineered > Bioremediation > Thiocyanate > Unclassified | place...
AACACCAGCGCTGACGATGCGCGGCGGCTGCTGATGATATACTTGAAGCGCATCAACGAGCTGGCCGATCGGCCGGAGTTCTATCACCTGTTGAGCAATAGTTGCACGATTAACATCATACGCTACGCGAATGCTGCGGGCCGGAAAGGACGGTTCGACATCCGCCATCTCTTAAATGGACTGATCGATAGCTATCTCTACCACTCGGGCAGGATCGACACGACGCTGCCGTTTGACGAATTGCGGCGACGGTCCCTGGTCAACGCGGCCGCTCAAGCGGCCGATGGGGCGCCAGATTTCTCCGACCGCATTCGCGCGTCGCTACCAACAATCACTCGATGACCCCAAGCACAAACAACGACGCGGGCTCGGAGCGACAGCCGACACTATTTCTGCTAACGGATGACCTCGACTCTGGCCAGAAGGCGTCGGCGGCTCGCCGATGTCAACGATCAGTGCCAAACGCGGATGTCGCTCGCCTTTGCTTAGGCTACGGGGCCGGGCGATGCTTCTTCTGGTGCTTCTTCTTATGAGCGTATTTCGACACAGGCTTATATTCGCCGTTTGATTTCGATGAACCTGGGTGAGGCCCGGCGCCCTTTGGATGAGCTTTCTGCGCGTCACGCTTTCGATGAGAATACGCGCCAGCTTTCTCTTTGTTTCGATCCCGCCATGGCGTCTTCGCGTGCCGATCCGTTTGAGGATCAGACAAGGTTGCGGCTTTGCCCTCGTCGTCATTCTGCTGTCGGGAAGCGAGGGTCGGATTGCCGTGCGTACCAGCGTCGTCACCCATGGAGGCGCCGATGCGCGAAATCCGCCCTTCGTTCGGCTTCATCGCGCGCGCAGCATCCGCGAACGTGTCTGCAAATTCGGCGGCGATCTGGAAGCGCGTGTCGCGGCCGAAGATCTTGATGGAACCGATCTCGGCTTTCGTCACATTGCCGGCGCGGCAGAGGAGCGGCAGCAGCCAGCGGGGCTCGGCATTACGCTCGCGGCCGATATCGATCCGGAACCAGACCATTTCGCGGCCATGATCTCGCACGGGACGTGTTGAGCGATGATCTTTCGGACGCAGGTCTGCGCGTTCATCGCGCTCGCGCGGCGCTCGTGCACGGTCGTCGCGCCGCTGCGGAGGGCCGGGATCATCGCTCAGGTCTTCGGGCGCTGGAAGCTGCGCGCGCTGCATGCGAACCAGCGCCAGAGCAATCTCGTCTGCGCTACGGTTGGCCTGAAGGGATTGGGAAAGACTCAAATCGTCGTTGGTCGCGGGATCGGTGAATATGGAACTGGCCAGAAACCGTTCCTGATCTCGCGCGCGGATTTCCTCGGAGGTCGGCGCCGAACCCCACGTGACCTTGAGCTTGGCGGCGGCCAGGAGTGCATCGGCCTTGCGCCGCCGGTTGAACGGTACAATCAGAACCGACAAGCCCTTGTTGCCGGCCCGTCCCGTGCGACCCGAACGGTGAAGGAGCGTTTCGGCATTGTTCGGAAGATCGGCGTGAATGACGAGAGCGAGCGCAGGCAGATCGAGCCCGCGCGCCGCTACGTCCGTTGCGACGAGAACCCGCGCGCGGCCATCACGGAGCGCTTGCAGCGCATGGGTACGCTCGTTCTGCGTCAGCTCTCCGGATAGCGCCACGGCAGCAAAACCGCGTTCCAACAGGCGCGCGTGCGTCCGCTTCACGGCTTCCCGCGTCGAGCAGAACACCAGCGCGGCATCGGCCTCGTAAAACCGCAGGACGTTGACGATGGCATTTTCAGTGTCGGCCGGTGCAATACGAATGGCGCGATAGTCGATGTCGGCATGCTGCTCGTTGCGCTTCACCGTTTCGATGCGAACAGCGTCGCGCTGATAGCGGCGCGCCAGTGCTTCGATCTCGCGCGGCATGGTGGCCGAGAACAGGAGTGTCTGGCGGCCTTCAGGGGTTGCGTCGAGAATGAATTCCAGATCCTCGCGGAATCCGAGATCGAGCATCTCGTCGGCCTCGTCGAGCACAACGGCTGCGAGTTTTGTCAGGTCAAGCCGCCGCCGTTCTAAATGGTCCCGCAGACGTCCGGGCGTCCCCACCACGATATGGGCGCCGAAGTTGAGTTGGCGGGCTTCCGCGCGGGCGTCCATGCCCCCGACGCAGGTCACAACACGCGCCCCGGTGTCTGCATAGAGCCAGTCGAGTTCGCGCTGCACTTGCATCGCAAGCTCACGCGTGGGCGCGATGATCAGCGCCAGCGGCTCAGCGGCTTGCGAGAGACGTTCCGCTTCTCCAAGCAGCGTCGACGCCATCGCAAGTCCAAAGGCGACCGTTTTCCCGGAGCCGGTTTGCGCCGAGACCAGCAAATCGCGCCCTACCGTGTTGGCTTCGAGAACCGCGAGTTGCACAGCGGTCGGCGCAGTGTAGCCGCGCGCAGAAAGAGCGCGCCCGAGCGCGGGATGAACCGACGGGAAGGTCATGATTGTGAAGACTTTTCGAATGGAGGAAGCCCGCCGGGCTCTATTCGAGTGGCAGGCGCACTTCGTCAAGAATGTCGTTATTCAGCGTGCCTAGCCGGTATTCGGCGCAACCGCCAGCAGGCAGGTTGGCGCGCCCGGAGTTCTATCTTTTGTTCAGGAATGGCGCACCCGGTAGGATTCGAACCTACGACCTCTGCCTTCGGAGCAATTTAGGCTGCCCTACGCACAAAAACGATAGGGCGCGCCATGGTACGCTATATTACTGAAATTGCTAATGAAATTGAAATCCGTGTTCGTCGCGCGTATCCTGCGGCACGCTCTGATTTCGCTCCAACTGCTTACGTGGTGCTTACGCGAGCGAAGGGCATCAAGCCGGAGAAATGCCGTGGCTAAGCTCACCAAGAGAGTAGTCGACGCCGCCGAATTCCGCGAGAAAGATTACGTCATCTGGGACGATGACCTGCCCGGCTTCGGCCTTCGCGTATTTGCCTCCGGCAAGTGCAGCTATGTCATTCAGTATCGATCCGCTGGCCGGTCGCGCCGCTACAGCATCGGACTGCATGGTATCTGGACGCCAGAGCTCGCAAGGAAAGAGGCGAAGATTCAGTTGGGCAGAGTCGCGCAGGGAGACAATCCTGCCGAGGAACGACAACTCGATCACAAGGCGATCACCGTCAAGGAGCTGTGCGACCTCTACCTCAACGATCTTAGAGCAGGTCTCATACTGGGAAAAGGTGGTCGCCCAAAGAAGCCGACGACAATCGTCACCGACACCGGCCGTATCCATCGCCATATTGTCCCGCTCATCGGTACGCGGAGGGTCAAGGACCTCGTCAAGGCCGACATCAACAAGGTCTTGAAGGACATAATGGCTGGGACAACCCGCGTTTCCGTCAAGACACAAAAGCTGCGCGGGAAGGCCATTGTGCGCGGCGGAGCGGGAACGGCAACGCGCACTGTCGGCCTGCTTGGCGGTATCCTCACCTATGCTGTCGAAGCCGGTATCATCGAACACAATCCGGCCCGTGGAATCCGAAAGCCGAAGGACAATGTTCGCAATCGCCGTCTGACCGAGTCAGAGTATCGCACGCTCGGAGAAATCCTGCGCAATGTGGCCAAGGACGAGAAGTACGAAATGACGGTCGACATCATTCGCCAAATTGCTCTCACCGGATGCCGCCGCACAGAGATGATCACGTTGCAGTGGGTTGAGGCCGATATCGACGCGAGTTGCCTGCGGTTGATCGACAGCAAGGAAGGTGCCTCGACCCGACCGATCGGCTTGCCTGTTGTCGAATACCTAGAAAACCGTAGGACCGACGATGTCGGCACCTATGTCTTCCCTGGTCAGGAGGATGACAATGCGTTCGGCAGCTTTCCCAATCACTGGGAGAAGATTTTCCAGGATACGCCGCTTGCCGATATCACCCCGCACGTATTGCGACACAGCTTCGCAAGCATCGCGAACGATCTTGGGTTCACCGAAGTCACTATCGCGGCGCTCGTCGGTCACGCCAAGGGGTCGGTCACGAGCAAATACATTCACACGCTCGATACCGCGCTTATCATGGCGGCCGACACGATCTCGGGCTACATTCAGGGTCTCCTGGATGGAAAAGAGTTCAAGCAGACCGCATACGCGCTCGATCGCGATTCCCGGAAGGCCGCGCTTGCGCGCTTCCTTCGCAAGGCCGCTGGCGAGGCAGCTACTGAGATCGAGGTAGAGCCGCGTCTTGCGGCCTGAAGCGCTACGATGCTGATGCGCTCGACTTCGCTTTGATCTTTTGGCGTTCGCTCTCAATTTCGGAGATCAGCAATCGCGGAAGTTGGATATTATCGTTCACCCACTTCCACAGAGCATCGTTATGCGCGAAGTGTGCTGGGCCTGCCTCGAGTGGGTCGTAGAGACGTCGGACCAAGACAGGATTTTGTGCCGACGACGTGTATGACACAGGAGGCTGCTTGTAATCAGCAGGTGCGAACGGAAAGTTCCAGGTCAAGGCAGCGCGCCTGAGTTCTTCCCCACGCCTGCCTGATATCGTGTCTTCTAGGCGGGAATTTAGCCGCCATCGCTGCGGATACTTCTCGAGGATGTCCCGGTTGGAAAGATTTGCGGCGCCATCATGCGCCTTGCCGAGCTCGAATGCTTCGAGCGGCCGACACGCGCGCCGCAGAACGAAAACTACCTGATCGAGCTTCCATAGGTCTTCCGGCTGCCTGCTGTAGCCAAACAGCTGGTATCGGTTGTCAGCCTGGCCATCGCGATGCAGCCGCGCGATGAAATTGGAGACTTCCTCTATATGCCAATACTCATCTGGCATGCGATCGTCCGGTTTGACGAGGACGGAGGGAAACAGTTCAGGTGCGAGAGGCTTCACGGAAGCATACAGCTTCACGATGTCGTGGCTGTATGACTTTGCGCTCTCCCCGTTCAAGAGCAGAATCGCCTTTAGATATTTTTCCAGCGCGTGAACGGCGAGCCAATAGAAATCGACGTTCAGGTGCTGATCAAAGCACCAGCGGGCCAGGACGTAGTTGTCGTCAGCAGTCGCGATGAAAAGTTCATTTATGATGCTGTGCTTTTCGGCGAAGAAATCGTCCAGCGTTTCCGGCATGGCTTGCTCATTTAAGCAGAGATGAAAGCCGTTGGTCATGATCGGCGAATGGTGCGATAGGCCGATTGTCGGATCGCATAGCTACGTCTTCCAAACACCGGGTCCGTGTGTGATGAACGGATGAAGCGCAATGTTAAACGTGCTCGACGCGTTCAAGCTTCCGACGAACTGCAAGAGGAAGCTCAACGGGACAGCGAGCTTCTTCACGAGGTCCGGATCTTCAATCGACAGCCGGTCGGGTTGAGTAAGCTGCATCCGTTCCAGCAAGTGCGAGAGATCACCAGGGTCAAGATTGTGGGCGAGCTTATTCCGGAAGGTGTTAAGTGCATCCAGGGCGTCGAAGCATTGCTCGACCCAGCTCACGGGTTCTCCGTCATCTGTCATCCGCACACAGAACGCACGTGCTAACTGTATATTCTGGACGAAACGTAGATTGAGTTGGTCGTAATATCGCGGCCGTGGAAAAAGCTGGCGAAGTTGATTGTATAGCTCCTCCTCAAGCAAAAGATGCGCCTTTAAGACGAGGAGCGTTAGGTCAGAGACCCCTTTAAGGAGGTCTTCTGCGCGTTCCTCGATGCCTAGCCCGAGAGGCGGGTCTTTCTTCGCCATTCCGTTCTCCCAACGCTGCGGATAACTCGCGTCTGCACAATGAATCGGTAGGTGGCCAGCTCCTCGGCCGAGTTCTCCTGCCAGTGGCAGCTTGGATCGTCTCCGAGCAGCAGGAGCGTGGCCGCAAAGTCGTACTGATTGGCAAACACCGCCATCTCCCGCAGGCCCGTTGAACCAGATCCCGGCCGACAGGTCGACGGCCGCAACCATGCAGCTCGGAAGCCCGAGCAGCCTAACGGCGTCGGACTTGCCGCTACTATTTGCCGGATACCCAGTCCGAGAGGCGGCGCCAGAAGCTTGGTGTTGCCTTGGGCGGAGCGGACTTAGCAGGAGGCTCGACCTTTGGCGACTGCCCGTAAAAGCTCGCTTTGGCGGCGCGGTCACGACGACGCTCGGCTTCGATCTGCTCGTCGCTCCAAGGGCCGGCCTGGATGACTTTACCGCGGTCGATCACATAGTGTGACCGGCATTTCAGGGTCCAATTGCCGATCGACGGGCGAAGCGAGATGGTCACGCCATCGAACGTCATCTTCCAGTCCGTTGGCGTGAAAGGCGCGACAACCTCCTCGCCGCAACCGCAGCAGCAGCTGTGGGCTGATGTCGCGTATTCCATCGACACATAGAGAACGCCTGCGTCAAGACGCTCGGGGATGTGTTCGACGAAACGATGTTCAAGCCGGTTGTGCCGTATCACGCAAGGTCTCCGTTGATCAGCATGTTGCCGTCGATGGTGTAGGTGCAGTGGTGCTCGCCCTCGAGGTCTCGGTAGAACCCGCGGATCTTCTTCCACTTCACGACCGCCAAGACGGCATTCAGGGCGTTGAGGTCCGCGACCTGGATGTTGGATGCGTAGATGTCCTCCGCGCCGCCGCCGACGAAGGAAATGCGCTGCCGCGCATGATCCCGTTTCTCCGGCGTGCTGGCGGTGACCCTGAGGATGCCGCCGAGCGATCCGTCGTCGAGCTCGAGACCCATGCCGACATCGACGAACGCGGCCCCAGTCGCCTCCAGCTTCTCCACGATCAACCGCTTTGCGTCACCGGCGTCGAGAGACAGGAACGCGAAGGTGACGCCGTCCAGAAGGTGGATGTTGTCGGCGCCGAGCGCGACATCGTGCGCCACGATGTTCCGGTGCATTCGGCTGTAGATGTGCTTCAGATAGTCGACCTTCTTCGGCGCCTTGCGCAGCTCCTCCAGGCTCGGAGCGCCCGGCGCGCGAAACGCATTGTGGGTCAGGAACTCGTCTTTATCGAAGAGCCGGATTTCGCGGACCGGCGTCTTGGCGACGAAGTCCAAGATGTAGCCGCCGGTGCCGCCGACGCCGATGATGGCGACCCGCTCGTTGACCAGACGCTCGGTCAGCACGCCGATCCCGACACGGTCGGAGGCGGTCTCAACATAGTTGAAGACGCTGTCTTCCTCCTCTTCCGGTTCACGGAACGTGCGCGGTGTCATGCCGGGCTTCAGCACCGCGGCCGGACCCGCGATGATGTTCGCGTAGCTCGTCATCTTGTGGTGGTAGTCCGCGTAGCCGCCGTCCGGCTTGCTGGAGAAACTGTGGGTCGCCTTCAGGCCGTGGCCGAGGTCGAAGGCGCCGGCCGCATGCGAGATCCCCTGGATGGGCGCGCCGTCGGCGCGGCACGGGAAGTCGCCGTCCCAGTGGACGACGTGGGTGTCGGGCGTGCGCGTTTCATCTCCGGCCAGCGTGAGGCTGGAGATGAGGGTGCCGATGCGCACCTCCCGGCGCGCATCGACATAGGGCACCTCCCGAATGACGAGATACCCGCCCTGCTGCTGGACGAAGTAACCTTCGTCGCGCAGCCGCTTGAGGTCGGAATTACGACTGAACAGTACGCGTGACATTGAACACCGTGCCCTTCTTCTTGACGTCGACCGAGCCGCCGGCCCCGAGCTCGCCGGCGTGCGGCGTTGATGCCGCGTGCCGGTAGGTCATCGAAAACACGACATTCGGCTCATGCTGGCCCGGGAAGGCAAGCTGGACGATCTGCTCGAACGTGACCGTGCGTGCGTTCACCGTGCGGGGCCGCGAATTGACGATGATTTCGAACGTCTTCAGCGTAGTAATGAACCGCTCGATGCCGGGCTGGGTCAGATCGATCAGTTCGCCAGGCTCGATCAAGCGGTCTTCGCCGCCGGGAATCTCGAGGAAAACGCCTTCCCCATCGCCGGGCTTGGCGAGGCCGTAGAGCACCGTTCCGCTGATGACGGGCTTGCCCCAGCGCAGCTCGTCGTCGTTGAGGGTGAGCTTGAAGTCGCGGTCGGTTAGGAAGGCGACGAACCGCTCGGCGCCTCGCTCCCGGAGGTCGAACGGCTCGTCGAGCCGCACGTCCTCGAAGTCGCCCGAGGGCAAGATCGCGACGAGGCTGTAGCCGTCCAGCGGGTCGAGTGCCGCGGCCTCGAGCAGCTGGCGGCCGAGCGGCACGGGATCGCTCACCTGCCGGGACTGGAAGTTGAGATCGCCCTGCGCGAGGAGGAAGCGATACCCCCGCGCCGGACGCAGCGCCCGGCCTTCGCGCAGGGCGTCGCCGAGGTCGTCGTAGTCGAGAAGCTCTTCAGTGCTCATCAGATTGGGTCCTTTAGGTTTGCCAAGGCGATGCCGCGGCTCTAAGGGTCCAATCGGAGCGAGTTTGGCCGACCGGTAAGGTCAGGCGAACTTTTTTTGCAGGGGACCGTCGGGGGTCAGCCCGCAGATGAAGAATGCCGGGCAGTTCGGACAGGTGCGCGACGAGATCTCGGCCGGAAACCGGCCGGCCCGGATGTCGGCGAGAAACTTCGCGAGCTTGTCCTTGCGCCCCTTCAACTCGCGGTCCGACAAGGAGAGCAGATGCACTTCGCCGTCTGAGAGGTGGACGAGCTCCGCAACGGCGCCGGGAAAGGCCTGCTTGACCGCGAGGATTAGTGCCGCTGCGCCGACGTCCTTGCTCTCGGCCGATCGCAAATGACCCGTGCGGATGCGGCGCACGGCCCGAACACCGTCCGGCCGCACCAGCACCTCGTCCGGCCGGACCGTGATCTCTTCCCCGCCAAAGGTGAGACTGAGCGTGACCGGCGGCTCGACGACCGCTCCTGCGCGGTTATCCAGGAAAAAACGCAGCATCGCCAATGCGAGATCGCGGAATTCAGCGCGATAGCCGTGGTCGGCGAGCCCCTCGCCAGCAAGCGCCGCGTTGGTGCGATCTTCCAGGTCTCGGTCGGTCATGGGGATATCCGACGCGATCACTGTCTCGACCACCGAGCGGACCGCCTCGTGCAGGTGCATGAAGGCGGTCGCGGTCCGCCGCCCGCCGACCTGCAGGATATGCGTGTAGAAGAAACGTCGCGGGCAGGATTCGTAAAGAGCAAGCTGCGGTGCGCCGAAGCTCATTCGTCCGTCGATGACCAACTCGATACCGCGCGCTTCCGCCGCCACCGGAAGTGCGCGCGCTGGCAGGACGGAGCGCCGTGTCAAGGTCGTCCCAAGACGGTCGAGGAACGGGGACAGCGGCCGATTGTGGCCATTACTCTTCTCGGTCGGCGCATAAAGGATCAAGCGATCGCGGGCGCGCGACTGCGCCACGTAGAATAGGCACTCCTGCTCCTCGACCTGGCCCGCGCGGAATGCCTCCAGCGCGCTGCCTTCGGCGCCCGCGATCATCCCGTCGGGCGCCGGACAGGGCGGCGCCGGCGGCGTGCGTGGGATCGTATCGCTGTTGAGTCCCGGAATATGTACGCCGCCGAACTCCAAGCCCTTGGCGCCGTGGATGGTCATCAGCCGCACTGCATCGAGATGTTGCGCCGCCGCCGGCAACTGGCGCAGGTCGCGATCATCGCCGAGACGGACAAGCCTGCGCACACGATCGAGCAGGCGCGTGATGGGCAGGCCGCGGCCCGCCGGCTGGACCCGCATGAAGTTGAGAAACTGCCAGATCGCGATGCCGCGCGTGCGATCGGCAAGATCCTCGGACTTGCCAAGACGCGCGGCGATGCGGGTGCGATCGAGCAACAGCGTCGCGAGCACGGTCCAGGGCGAAGCTGTTTGGTCGAAGCCATTGAGCACGACCGCAAGCCGGGCGAGCGCCTGACGGCCCGCATCACTTACGCCAGGGATCGAATCAACCTGCTGCAGCCAGCTGCCCGGCGTGTGCTCGGCCGCGCGCAGATGCTCGAAGATCGTCGCCACGTCCGCGAAGGAGGTCGTGAAGTCGGGCCAGCAGGCGATGCGCACCAAGCCCATGGCGCGCCGATCGACAAGGATCGAGAGCAGCGCCAGGAGATCCTTAACCTCGGCCCGCTCGAACAGGCTGCCCAGAAACAGGACCGGCACGCCGAGCCTTTCGAGGTCTTGCCCGATCGTCGACAGCTTCTCGTTGCCGGTGCAAAGAACCGCCTGCTCCCGATAGGCGTAGCCCTCGCGACGAAGCTCCTCAATCGCGTCGGCCAGGGCCACTTGCTGTTGCTCAGCGCGCTGGGCCGTTCGCAACTCGGGTTTTTGACCACGGCCGTCGCGATCCGGCTCGAGACCGCTCTCCGCGTCTCCGGCGCGCATCGTGATCGCGAAGCCGGAAAAGCTGGCGACGATTTCCGGCACCGAGCGATAGTTGCGCTTCAGCCGACCGCGCTTGCCGCCGGAAAAGTCCTCGTTCCCAAACCGGGTCATATTGAAGGACGAGGCGCCTCGAAACCGATAGATCGACTGCTTGGCGTCGCCGACCATCCAGAGATTGCGGCCATCGGGCCGCAGCGCGTTTAGCAAGCGCACGCTGCTGCGGTTCACGTCCTGATACTCATCTACCAGGACGTGATCATATTGCGCCTTCAGCGTCGCGCAGATCGCCGGGTCTTTCTCGAGCAATTGCACCGGCAAGGCGACGAGGTCGCCGAAGTCGACGCAATGTGCGTTGCGCTTGAGTTGTTCATAGGCCGCGTAAACACGGGCCACCTCACTGGCGCGTTCGGCAGCTTCGCGCGCGTCAGCATCCTCCGCTTTTGCCAGCATGGCACTGGCAAACGCGGCGTAGGTTTCGGCGTCGACAACCTCGTCCTTCGCCCGTGAGACGGCGGCCAGCATGTCGGCGATGATCTGGGTTGGATCATAGCGATTGCGGTAGTGCATGAGCCTCAGGCGTGGAAACTCCTCCTCGAGGAGCTCGACCGCCTCGGTCCGATCCATCATCCGCGGGTCCTTCGGCAGGCCGAGCTCCGCATGGAAACGACGGATGATATCGAGACCGAAGGCGTGGAACGTGCCGATCCACATCGCGGCCGCCGCCTCCGGCCGTTTGTGGGCGATCCGCTCGGCCATCTCGCCCGCCGCCTTGTTCGAGAAGGTCAGCAGCAAGATGCGCCGCGGATCGACGCCCTCTTCCAGAAGGCCTTCGACACGCGCGATCAGCGTCTGCGTTTTGCCCGTACCGGGACCCGCTTCGAGCAGATAAGCCTCTCCGCGATGCGCCGCCGCTGCGGCTTGCAACGGATTCAGCGGCCGTTCGACGGGCGTCGCGGCGGTCGCGCGGGGCACCGGCGGCAGCAGCAAAGCGTCGAACAGCTGCTGCGCGACGACCTCGAACGGCGCGCCCAGCTTCGCAGCAATGGCAGACGCCGAGAGCCCTTCATCGACATGGAGCACTCGTGCGACATTCCGGGGAAGCAGCAACTCGCGCGCGAACAGGTCCATCTGGACCTCGCGCCGTTGCCTGCGGCCATAATCGACAACGCGATCCATTCCGACCGGCGACGGCTCCGCCGCACGGCTCGGATCGATCGTCGGCGCCGCCTCGCCATCAGGATCGTCGCCGAGCTCGACATGACCAATCTCGTGCGCCACGAGAAAGGCTTGCTCGAATGCGGAACCCACACGCTCGTGAAGGATCAGATCATCGGCGGCGACGAAGGTCGCGCGGGCCCCGTCGAGGACGGATGCCCCAGCCGCCGTCGGTTCGACATCGATCCCTCGCCGCTTGGCCTCCGCGACTGCAAAGTCATAGGACGACCAGGGATCGGCGCCAGATGCGACGAGGCGAGCGTGAAGTTCGGCGGCGACTTGCCTGGCGAGCTCCACGCTGTCCATGTCAGTCCGCTTCCGCCAACAACCGGGCGCGCTTCTCTGCCGGGACGCCGGCGTCGATCAGCACTTGCTCAAGGGTGACCTGCTCGCCGATGGTCGGTTTGGCGTCGGCCTTGTAGCTGCGCCCGGCCAGTTGGGCCGAGCCCCACGATAATTCCAACTGCGCTACCGAGCTGCTCACCGCCTCGGCCAACCTCCCGAAAAACCGTCGCGGGATACTGACGCGCGAGACGCGTCGCTCGCGTAGCGCGGTCACGACCTGCCGGGGCACGTCAAGGCGCTGAGCGACGTCGCGCCAGTCGTCGACTGTCAGCGACGCGAAGGGGTCGACCGTCGCCGCCGGCATGGCCGCCGCGTGTTGCGTCCAGGCACCATCGATGAGGGCTTGATCGGCAGCCGAGAGCGGCGCCGTGTCGTTGCAGACTTCGCGGCTGAGTTCCCGCGACAGGTCGACGAGCTCCCCGGCATATTCCGGGTAAAGCCGCAGATATCGCTCCAAGGTCGACCGGCCAGGCTCGCTCTCAACCGCGAAGGCGTCGAGCACGGACTCGCGGGATGGACGTTTGGCGGCGGGGCTCACCGCTCTTCTCCATCGGCCATAGCAGTCCGCAGGGCGGCAAAAGCCTTGTCACGATAGGTTCGGACGGTCTTTTCGGAACGGCCTAAGGCGTTGGCGATCGTCATGGCGTCCGGCTCCTGCGAATCGATAGGGAAGCCCTGTCTCAGCATGTGAATGATCCTGCTTTGTTCTATCGGTAGAGCGTCAATCGCTGCATCCAAGCGCGTCCGGTAAGCCGGATCGTCGAAATCTGACGCGGTAAAAGGATCCTGTGTGCCTGCAGCCGCCTCGACCTCCGGGGACAGCTCACCGCTCTCTTCGTCATATTCGAGCGGCCGCGAACGGTTCTCGTCGCGCCAGGCCTTCTCCTGCGCGTCGCGCCGCAGGCTCGCCATGGCGCCGTCGAAGCGCACCTCGAAATAGTCGAGCTTGTCGACATAGTCGGCGCGATCTGCCGAAAGGAGCTCGACGAACCGGCCGAACACCTTGTCGCGGACGATTCCGCGGGTCAGCGATTCCGTCTCGCCATCAGGGCTTTCCGCTTTGGGCAAACTGCGCAGCATGCGTTCGGTCAGGATTCGATAGAGGCGCTCGAACCACACCTCGTTGTTGTCACGACGACTCGCGCGGATGAAATAGACGAGACATTCGCTAGGGATGTAGTTTGGATCGGAGCGCTTCGTGACTTCGGCCCTGGCAATCAACGCGTCGCGCGGCAGCACCGCCAATTCGGCGATGAGCGCTTCTGTCTTTGGGTCGCGCTCGTAAAGCTCGCCGCTGAGGCGTCGCTTGCGCAGCGGTGTTACGGTCACTTCGCCCGCGCGATACGCGTCTGCCTGTTGCCCTGTGCCGACAACTCCCTCCGACTGCTTCATCGCGCCGCCCCGCGTTCGCTCGCGCCGTTATTGTTCAGACGCGTCTCGAGCGAGCTGATGCTGGCGAGCACAGCCTCGAAATCCGGCGGGTCGCCGAAGATCATGCCTTGCATGGCCCGGTAGTCGACACGCAACTGATCGATCATCGCGTCATGCGGGGCGAGCGCGAACGAGCCGGGCGCAGCACTCGCGAGATCGAAGTCCGGTCGATTGAAGAACATCCGGGCATGCGCGACGCAGTCTACGCCAAGCGCCGTGTCCGCGATGGCGGCTTCGCCGACCGGGTCCCCGGCGAGCAGGTGCAAGTCATAATAATGACGGGACACGCGTTGGCCGCCCCCGCGCAGCTCGCCACGCTTGTCGAACCAGCGCCGCAACCCGTGGAGGATGACCACCTTGTCCCAGAAGGTGCGTTCGGGATCGACCGTGCGCACGGCCGGAACGGTCAGGTCGAGCGCCGGCAGATCATCGTCAACATAAGGTTTGATCGGCACTTCGCTGTTCGGGTCGAGCGCGGATTTCGCGCCCGACTCGATCTTAATCGCCGCCCGCACATAGTCCGATCGCGGCGTCGCTGCGGGATACCAGATCAGCAGGGTCTGTCCGTCGGGATCGGTGTCGTCGGCTTCAACCCGTGCCGCCCCCGCATTGAGGCCGCTGGCGCGGAGCCGGTCCTGTAGGATCAGGGTCAACTCGGCGCGCAGCGGGCCGTTGATGTAGGCTTGGCAGGCCTCCTTGATCGCATCGAGGCGCGCCCGGCGTTTGTTACCGCTCAACGCGTTAAGCTCCTCAATCGTCGCCGGCTCGCCGATGTCGTCCCGAACACCGTGACATCGATGTCTTCGGAGAAGCGGTTAATCAGCCCGAATCCCTTGGACAGGGACGTTCCACCCTTGAAGAGGAGGCGGGGTCCTCCCTCTTTCAGGCCATTGAACAAGGTATCCAGCGTCCAGCAGACCCAGAAGTCCTTCTCGATATTCTGGGATACCGTGCCGAGGCGCAGCGCCGTCGTATCGAAGGCGCTCAACATCGCGTCCGACCCGGCCGCGAGAACCTCATCGAAAGCTGGGTTCATGCCTTGGCCCTCCGGGTGGCGCCGCGTTTGGCGGTTGGTTTCTTCTGGGTGGAGAGCGGTTTCGGTTTCGGTTTCGGCTTCGGACGTGCGACGGCAGCGTGACGCTGATCATCATCACCGTCACTCCGTCTTTGTCGATGACGATCTGCGCTATCATGATCAGCATCATCACGATCATCGTCGATGGGCCGGCGATCAACGCCGGCGCCGGCTTCGATGAGCGGCTTAAGGAACACCCGCATCCATGTCGGAAGAGCCGACATACCGGCAGTGAGATCGGCTTTGAGCGGCCCCGCCGTGGGATCCTCGAAAAGCTTGGTGAGCTTGCGCTTGACCTGATCGCTCTCGCCTTCACGAACCAGGAGATCGCGCAGCCAGTGAAGCGCTTGGACGACGCGCATTGCCGGTCGCCCGGCCCAGAACAGCTTGCTGGCCGCGGTCGGACGAAAAGTGATCGTCACGTTTCCAAGCTTGATCGCGCGGCGACGCGCGTCGGTGTGCACCACGATTTTGGCCGGGACGGCGTCCGTCAGGCCCAGATCGTTCGCCGCCGTCATGCCGTCGACAAGCATTCGCGTTTGGTCGCGTCGTCCGACGGCGTCGATGACCGAGCGCGGATCGGGCGGGTTGGGTTTCTGGGTGAGCTTGTTGAAGCCAGGCTGATCGTAGAGCCCGCGATCGATCCGCCTGAGGGTTTCCGCCTTCGTTAGCCGCTGCAACGCCTTATCGACGGCGTCCCGCGAGGCGAGATCAACGAAATCACTGGGCGTCCAGACCTTGCGCGGCGCGTCCGCCCGGATGCGGTCGAGCATGGCTGTCTTGAGATCGGGCGAGTCGCTGTTCATGTCCGAAAATTGTAGCTCTTTTTCGGACAAAAGGCAAAATGTGCGTCCGAAATACATATACAAATTTCGGACAATCTGCCAACCCGATGGCTCAGCGGGGGTGCGAACCGGAGGACTTCGCGCCCCCGCTCGCGGACCTTTTGCTGTCCGCCAGACGCTTTCGCCTAAGAGCAATTTAGGCTGCCCTTCGACGAAATTCGATGAGGTGCGCTATGGTTCGCTATGCTACTGGAATCATTTATATAATTGAAAGACGGAGCCATTTGGCCTATCCTGGGCTTCCAATGAGAGCCACTCCGCTTTCAGTGTCGGAACGCCGCTGAGCTTCGATCGAAGTTCATCCTCATGATCCCGGTCGGTTTTTCTGGATCGATGATGCTTTCGGCTCCAACGTCGTTCGCGAAGAATACGTGCAGGACTGGGCATCGACCTTTCGAAAGGTCCAGGCCGCGATCAGTCATGGAAATCGCTTTCTACTGACGTCTCGGCGGCACATCTACGAAGCCGCGATGCGGCGGCTCGGACAACGCAACCTGCCAATGTTCATCGATGGTCGCGCGATTGTCGACGTCGGTGATTTAAGTCCACTGGAGAAGGGGCAGATTCTCTTGAAGGGATCGTTTCTTCGAACGGCTGTCGTCAGCGGCGCCGAGATATGGTCGTTCGCCCATCCGACAATCGCGGATGGGCTGACGAGCATTCTAAGAGAACGTCCGCATTTCATAGCAGCCCTCCTGCGCGGCGCGACCATTGAAGCGATTCTGAACAGCTTTGTCTGTGAAGGTATGCGTTCAATTCAAGACGCCCCGACGATCCCGGCAGCCTTGGATGATGTCCTGGTCGCCCGGTTATCTCGCATCCCTGATGAGACGTCGACCAACTGGACAATGTTTCGATTTCTCGCTGACAGGGCCAGCGACAACGTCTTCGAACGCGTCATGATGGCGGACGATGAAATTCTTCGGCGTGAATCATGGGACAGTTATCGCGTGTCGCAGGATCCAAAGGTTCTTGCGCACACCCGTGCCCGTCGTCTGGGACGGTTGGACGAATACGATCAGGATCGGGCGGCTGAGCGTCTTAAAGAGGCGGCTTTACGTGATTTCGATTTGTCGTTCTTTGAAAATGATGACATTCTGAGTTTAATTCCGCCGCAACAAGTCATTGCGCTCGGTATTAAATTGCGCTCGGAGACGTTAGTTGAGGCTCCTTCTCGCATTGCGAACCTCGCGGAGGAGGCCGACCTCAATGAGGATCCCGAGTCGCATTTCGAAAACTATTCGCGATGCCTCGATATATTGGAGGAATTCGAGGAATTGGACACTTCGACGAAAACTCTGATCGATGAAGCGCGGCAGGTCATGGCGCGTGCGATCGAAGATATTACGCAGCGCAAAGAGGCCGAAGACAAACCCGATCACGCCGCCGAGTGGAGCTATATGTCTCCGGTCGCCCGTGAACAAGAAGTCAAAGCTGTGGCGATTATAGCGCCGGCGAGACGATCCATTTTTGATGACGTTGACCGCTAGGCGGGCCGGAGTTCAATCTAGTCACGAGGGGAGGGGAATATCGCATCGTACCGCTTCGTCCATGCCGCGGATATCCATCTGGACTCTCCGCTGCGTTCGCTTGCCCTGCGTAACCCCGATCTTGCCGATCTGATCGGGAATGCGACGCGGCGGGCTTTCGTGCGCATCGTCGATCTGTGTCTCGACGAGCAGGTTGACGCCTTGTTGCTTGCCGGTGACCTCTATGACGGTGAGCAAACGTCGATGAAGACCGCGCGATTCCTGGCTGAGCAGATCCGTCGTTTGCATGAGGCGAGCATCCGCGTCTTCGTTATACGTGGCAATCACGACGCGCTGTCCCGGATCACTAAGGAATTGGTGTTTCCAGATTCTGTGAAGGTATTCGGAGGGCGCGCTGAAGCGATAGAAGTCGGCCGGGCAAGGGGCGATTTCCCCGTCGTGATCCACGGCCTGAGCTTCGCGCAACCGCACGCCGCCGATAGCCTCATCGGAAAATACAAGCCCCTAGTCGAAGGCGCCGTGAACATCGGCATCTTGCATACAAGCCTCGCAGGCGCACCAGGACACGATCTTTATGCGCCGTGTAGTCTCGCTGATCTCCATGCGACCGGCTTCAGATATTGGGCGCTCGGCCATGTCCATATGCGCTCGGTGACCGAAGGAAACTGCACAATCGTGATGCCCGGCATGCCGCAGGGTCGGGACATTAGCGAGGCCGGCCCCAAATCCGTGACGCTTGTCACTGTCGCCGACGATCGATCAATCCGGATCGAGGAGCGCATCACCAGCATTGCGCAGTTCGAGCGGGTCTCGATCGATGCGACGGGCGTCGACAACTGGCGAGATCTGGTCGCTGCGCTCGCCAGGGCGATGGAACGCGCACGCGAGGGCTTCGCCTCGGAGCATCTGGTGGCGCGCCTGCGCTTGACGGGGAAGACGCCGCTTGCCTGGCGCATCCGGCGTGACCTCGATCTCCTCAAGACCGAGGCGGACGAACGGGCCTCCATGATCGGGGCGTGCTGGGTTGAGAAGCTGGAGGTCGACTGTCAGCCGCCTGGCGCCGCAGCCGGCTCACCGATCGATCCGATCAGCGAACTGCGCCGCCTGATCGACGAGGAGGTCATTCGGTCCGAGGCCTATCAGGTGGAGGTGACCAAAATCGCGGAGGAGCTAAGGGCCCAGTTGCCGCAAGACTGTCGGATCCTTCTTGGCTCTGACGAGGCAGCGTTCAAGGCCGCCATCGCGCTGTTAGTGCAGGAAGGCGCGGATGAGGTCCTCGCCCGACTTCATGCTGGCGCGGACGTCGGAGAGTCCTGATGCGTCTTAGGCGCCTTGACCTCACCAGGTTCGGTAGCTTCACCGACCACATGATCGACTTCGGAGAGCGGTTGGTAGGTAAGCCTGACCTCCACATTATCTATGGGCCGAACGAGACCGGAAAATCGACTGCACTCGCCGCCGTCCTCGATCTGCTCTTTGGAATCGGGACGCAGAGTCGGTTCAACTTCCTTCATCCCTATCCAACGATGCGGATCGGCGCCGCGCTGGAGCTCGCGAGCGGCACTCAAGAACTCGTGCGGATCAAGCGCCCACAAAATAGCCTTCTCGATGGCGACGACAGGCCCATTTCCGAGGGCGTCATTCTCGGCGAACTTGGGGGGATCGATCGCGAGTCCTACCGCACGATGTTTTCGCTCGACGATGAAACGCTGGAAGCTGGTGGCGAGAGTATTCTCGCCAGCAAGGGTGACCTCGGCCAGCTTCTCTTCTCTGCGAGCGCGGGTCTCGCCGATTTAAGCCGTGGCCTTGTCGATCTCCGTACCGAGGCCGACGGATTTTACAAGTATCGCGCCCGCGGCGGCGAACTCGCCGACCTGAAGGGCCGGCTTGCGGCTCTGAAGGAGGAGCGAGAGCGGATCGATACCTTGGCGTCGCAATATGCCCAGCTGATCGAGACCCGCGACCGGGCCGCCATCCAGTATGAAGAGGCGATCAGCCAGCGCGGTGGGATTCAGTTACGAGTGGACGAGATTCAACGCTTCCTGAATGCTCTGCCGCGCTTGGCAGCGTTGCGTGGAATTCGTGAGCGACTTGCCCCTCTCGCTGACTTGCCCGATGCGCCCCTCGGCTGGGCCGAAGATCTGCCAAAGGTGCAGAAGGACGAGATCGAACTCGCGACGCGCGCGCAGGGAGTTGACGAAGAGATCGAACAGTTGTCGTTGGAGATCGACGCCATCGTCGTGGACGAAACCGCGGCGAGCTTGGCCGACAGAGTCGATCGACTCGCCGATCTGCGCGCGCGCCATATGACCGCCGAGAAGGACATTCCTGAGCGCCGCCTGCAATTGCGCGAGGCTGAGTTAGCGATCTCCGGGATTCTCGGCCGGATTGAACGTCAAGGGGACGCGGAGCCAGTTCGGCTTGTGCTCGGCGCCTCTGTTGTCGGCAGCCTTCGTAGCCTGATCGAGACGCGATCCGGCGTCGAGGCCGCTCTGAAATCGGCCGACGACGAACTATCGGAGGCCCGGCTTCGTCTCGATGAGGCAGAGGGCCGGCTCAAAGAGGCTGGCGGCAGAGCGGAAGTGGGGCAGGGCACCGCGGCGCTTGTATCGTCGCTCGCGACGACCGTCGCGACGCTGCGCGCGGCCGATCATGCTGCGCGCCATCGTCTTGCTACCAAGGCCCGCGCAGCTCATCTTGAGACCCTGGCGGATCGGATCCGCGAACTACGGCCCTGGGACGGCGAAGTTCAGCAACTTGTCGAGATGGTCGTCCCTGAAGCGAGCAGCATCGAACGCTGGAAGTCAACAGCATCTGACGCGCAGAAGCGGGTCGATCGGCACCGGAGTGAAGTCGAGCGCCTGACGACCGAGCGGATTCGTCTCAAAGCTGAGCTCGACGCGATCGGTAGCATCGTCGGGGTCATGAGCGATCACGAGGCGGGAGGCGTTCGGACGGCTCGCGAGTTGGCTTGGGCCAGTCACCGCCGCACACTTGATCCCGACTCCGCGGATACCTTCGAGGCTGCCCTTCGGCATGACGACGTCGTCACGAACGCCCGGTTGGGACATGCTGCCGACGTTACGAAACTTCATCAGGCGACGCAGGCGCTCGCGTCGGTGGAGGCCGATCTCAACCGCGCGAAGCAACTCCGAGATGTTTCGGATGCAGCTCTCGATCAGGTCCTCGAAGAGATAGACGGCGCCGTGCGCGCGATATCGTCAGCCTTGCCGAGCGACATGCCTCTTCCGCAGCTTGAGACCTGGCTCGCCCGTCGCGTCAAGGTACTGGAGGTGAGGATCTCCATTCTCGCCGTGGAGCGCGATCTCCGTGAAGCCGAAGCCGATGCCAAGGCGGCCCGCGAGAGGCTGACGACGGCACTCGCCGCGACAGACATCCCGTATGATGCCGATGCCAGCTTTGAAGTCCTGCTAGCGGCAGCACAAGCGGCGATCGATCGTGAATCCGAGTTGAAGGCCTTGCGGGACGCGGTCGATGATCGTCGGCGCGCCCTGAAAATGCGGGAGCGCGACGCCGAAAAAGCCGCTGCTGCTGATCGGACGTGGGTAACCTCATGGGCGAAGGCGTGCTCGGCCTGCTGGTTGGGGGAGGGCGGGTCGACGCCCCCATTGACCACGGTTCGTGAGATCATCGCCGCCATCGCAGATCTTGGCCCGGCGATCGAGAAGCAAGCGGGTCTCGCTGACCGCATCGGCAAAATGGAGAAGGACCAGGCCGCATTCACGACCGAGGTCACCGCGATCGCGCACGCTTTGAACCTTGGCGCAACTTCAGGTGCGATCCTGGACCTCGCCCAGGCGCTCAACGATCGCGTTCAGACGACGAAAACAGCACAATCGGGTCGCGCCGCGAAGGCGCAAAGTCTCAAGAGCGCAGAGGATCGACAGCGCGCGCTTGCCGAGAAGCTGTTGATCCACACCAAGCGCGAGGCCGAAATGACCACATTTTTCGGCGTTGGTTCACTGGCGGAGGTCGGCGTGAAACTGCAGAGCGTCGGAAGGAAGGCCGAACTTGAGAGGGAGGTGGACGCGGCCGCTCGCGAAATCATCGACGCCCTCCGGCTTCCGACGATCGGCGAGGCCGAACAAGCCCTCGACGCTGCGGATCGGGCCGCGCTCGAGGTGGAATTCGCGGACCAAAAAGCCCGCTTCGACGATCAAGACCGTCGCAGCCGCGATTTATTCTCCGCCCACAGCAAGGCCGTCGACCAGGTCGAAGCCGTTGGCGGCGATGACGCCGTGGCAAAGATCGAGGAGCAACGGCGCACGACGTTACTCGACATCGAGGAGAGGGCGCTTCACTATCTGAGGCTGCGCGTCGGCGCCGCGGCTGCCGAGCAGGCGCTGCGCGCCTATCGTGACCGGCACCGCAGCTCCATGATGGCGCAGGCCTCGGAGGCATTCCGGACAATTAGCCGGGGTGCCTACACGGGCCTCACCACCCAGCCCGAAAAGGAGAACGAAATCTTGATCGCAAACAGTGCCGCCGGCGGCTCGAAGGTCGCTACGGAGTTGTCGAAAGGTACACGCTTCCAGCTCTATCTGGCGCTCCGCGTGGCGGGCTATCATGAATTTTCCCGCACACGCCCATCAGTACCCTTTATCGCCGATGATATCATGGAGACGTTCGATGACTTTCGCGCAGAAGAGGCATTCCGGCTCTTTGCCAAAATGGCCAATACAGGGCAGGTGATCTACCTCACGCACCACCAGCATCTCTGCGAGATCGCGCAGCGAGTATGTTCGAGTGTCAAAGTGCATCAGCTCCCGGATGTCCAACAGTGAGTCAAAAACCCATGCTGCCGTTGTCACCCAGACGCCGCATCGTCACAGGCTGACCCGCCCAGCTTTGAGGCGGTTGCGGCTCGCTTGTGCGAGATTGATGGTGTCCTTCACGAAATCGAGCCGCGCGACGCCAGTGTGGAAGATTCGAAATGCCTCCCGCAAGCTTTCATCGGTAACCTCCGGAGATACCTGATCATCTTGTCCCGTCGTCAGCGGAACATCGTCAAGCGATAGCCCGCGCCCGCAGAGGAAGGTCGTTACGATGACCTCGAACGTCATCGGCGGACGATGATCCATATGGGCTTGGTCACGCCCGATGCGTTCGGCGGTCACGGCGCAGGCGACAAGGCCATCCGCGTCACTATGTGCGGCAAAGAAAATGTCGCGCGCTTTGTAGAGATCAAACCTGACCACTCGCCGGAACGCCTGGCTAACTTCCTGCTTGCGGCTCGGCGGGCGTTGCGAGATGCAATGCGGATATGAAAAGTCCGTGCCGCTACCGTCGGTGCGAACAATGCGGAAGCATTGCGTCCCATGTTCGGTCATGACGACTTCAAAGTGACTGACACCGCAGCCCACCTTCATCGCATATTCAGTATGCCGTTCGAGTAACGCCGCGACGTCCAGACCGTCATCATCGCTTACACGTTCGCCGGGACGGTAGCGGTTCAACATCGCCTTGAAGAAGGTTGTGGCATCGCCCTGCTTGTCGAAACTGCGCGTTGCCAGTTCGACTGGCTTGGAACGTCCTCCCATCTAAGCCGCTCCCCCGGCTGCAGGTGTCTGCGGCGCAGTGGCCACAAACTCGAACTGCGCCTCACATCCGGCGTGCGCGCAGATCGGCTTCTTGAGCGTGACAGGCCTCTGGAATTTGGTGCGGTTGCATTTAGAGCAGGTGAACTGAGCGCGGAATGCCTTGAACTCCTCCCAGCGGGCACGCTCGTCGCCGATCGAGCCGTCGCCATAGGGACCATCCTGGAAGTGACTTCCGAAGTTCTCGATTTCGCCTTTTTGCAGGCTGGTCAGGAAGCGATTGTTGACGCCCACCACGGGTTGAGGCTCCAACTTCGCATCCTTGAGCAGCCCTCCGAGCGCGCTGGCCAGTTCACTGCGTTCATAGGAATAGGCTTTCTCCAGGGACCGAATCCGGACGCTAACACCGAAGTCGCGGCAAATGCTTAGCAGCCATTCTTCCTCGGCCTGGCGCATCTCGTTGGCTGCGGATTGACCATCGGCCCAGCGCGCCTCGATCATCTCGTCGCTGACCTTGTGGTCCGCAAAGCGCGGTCCATACGCGGGGTCAAGACCGATGATCCGCGTGAAATGCCAGTCCTTCGCCTCAAGCTGATCCTTCAGATAATTGAAGAAGCGCTCATCGTGAGTGGTGATGAGGATCTGGCATTCGCCGAACATCGCCGCGATAAGGCCGGTGATCGTTCGGCGATGATCCGCGTCATAGGACGTGACGATGTCATCGAGCGCAATGATCGGCGCAGCACCGTTGAACTGCTGGATGGCTGCCAGCCGTAGCGCTAGCGCCACTGAATGGATCTGGGAATCGCTCAGATATCCGCCCGGCTGAACGCCGGGCCGGTTCGTTGCGAAGTCGATCACCAGATTGAGCCGCTGCTGGTTGGTGTCGTCCTCAGCCGGCAACTCCAGACGGATGGCTGCGGCCCCTGCGCCTTGGATCACCTTGTAGATATCGTTCATCGGCGTTTGTAGCTTGTCGAGCAGCGCCTGGACCTTCTTGCGAATCTCGCCCGAGATCGTTGTCGCTTGCGCCGTCAGGCCGTTCGAGAGTTTTCCCAGTTCCTCCTGGATCCGAGTTGCCAGTAAGCGCTCGCTCCGCAACTCCAGCAGTCGGTCGATCTTGACCTTGGCCTTCGCGTAAGTGTGATCACCTTGCTTGGCCTCGATGTCCGCGATCTTTGCGCCCAATTTGCCGAGCAGTGCGGCGATAGCCGCAACGGTGGCGGCGGAAGCAGGGGGATCGCCGGCCGACCAGGCTTCAACAGCCGCTCGATAGCTTGCAAGATCCGCCTTCAGCGTTCCATCCGCGTCGCCGAGAAGACCGGCAAGGCCCGGTAGCGCCGCCACCAGCTGGGTGTGAGCCTTGTTCGCCGCTGCATTGGCTTCGTCGAGCGCCGTCTTTGCGACGGCATAGTCGGCCAACTCTTCCAGGTGTTTCGCCACATGCGCGCGGACGCCATCTGCGCTCCCGGCCTTGGACTCCGTGATCGGCGTTGTGCAGATCGGGCAGGCCTCGGGGGTGATCTGGTAGCCTTCGGCGAAAAACGGCTCCGCGGCCTTCCACAATGTCTGAAAGGCGGCGCTCGCAGCTTTGCTGCGTTCATCCGCCTCGGTCTTTATTGCCTTCGACAGGTCAGCGGCCGCGCTCTCAAATACCGGGATGGCGCCGCTGACCACGGTTTCGCCGGTTTCCTCGTCAGCCAGCTCGTTCCAAAGCGCCGCCGCCGCTTGTTTAATTTGACGCAGGCCGGCCAGCCCGACCTGGTGCTCCTCTGCCTTCGCGCGACCGGTCAATTCGACATAGGCGGGATCGGAAACATCTAACGCCTTCAACACCAACGCCTTGTCGAGTGGTACAAGGACGACAGTGTTGGCGTGAACCAGTATCTTCGCCCCGTCCCAGGCCGTGACAGCGTTGGCGGTCTCCTTGGCGAGCTGGCCATCCACGCGCTGCTGCGCTCCCAGGTCTTCGGCCGCGGCCTTGATCTGCAAACGCAACGCGCGGACGTTCTTCTGAACTTCGACCAGCGGCCCTAGCTGCAACCAGGTCGCAACGTCGGTATAGCGTTGCTCAGGAGCATGGCCCTCTACGAATGTCCGCAGAACGTGCCCACGAATGATCGGACTGACGGCGAAGCATCCGTTCACTGTCGCCGCGATGGCCGGCATGGGGCGCTTCGCGCCAGCAGCGGATCGGCTACCACCGGTAACAGTCTTGCCGGTGATGAAGCCGATGGCGACGCTTGGCGCGAGTTTGGCGCCTTCAGCGAGATTGTGCGCCAGAGCGACAAAGCCCGCATTGTTGTTGACTGTCCGAATGCCAAGCCGATCGAGCGTCCCGTCCTTCGAAAACATAAATTCCAGCGCGTCGATCACACTGGATTTGCCGTTGCCGTTCGGCGCGAAAATCGCGAGGCACCGCTTTTTGCTGAAATCAAATGTCTTGGGTTGGAGAAAGGCGCGAAATCCGGTGAGGCCAAGGGTCTGGATAAAATAGGGCGCGTCAGCCATTGGCTTCCTCCTTCTTCGGAGGGTTCGCCCGTTCGCCCGCGAGCTTAATGATGGCAGCCTTTGCCTGAGCCACGGCATCTTGTGTTGGCGACACCTTCAGCAGGTGAGTGCGAAGAATGTCGACAAGGTCAACGTCCACGCCATCCTTTTCAGACAGGTGTTTGCCTAGCGCGGTTAGGAACGCCGCAGGTGACTCATCCGACTCTTCTGCACCGACCATCTGCGGTCCTCCACCTGACATTATAGCCCCACAACCCGTGCGAGCATACCGAAACCGGACATTTGCAAGTGCGCCAAACCGCGAAGTCAATGTTGCTACGACCCTGCTACGCGCCCGGCCTCAGCCATACCTATTTCCCTTCAATCAACCCCGTCGGATTTCGATGAATCTAATCCGTCGTCGGCCCCTTAATTGTTACAGGGGCGTCTCCCTTCGGGCCGGGCTCTCGGCTTCGCGGAAGCCCCGCAATCGCGAGTCTTCCCCCTACGGGCTTCGATCCCTGACGCTGACCGACCGCTCGAACATTGCACCGTTCCCGCAATCCGCGCAGTCCTAGAGTGAGAGTGCGGGCCGGGTTTGCCGCGACGGGTTGAAGGTCGGGAGAGAGGCTTCCGGCGCCCGTCGCGGAGAACCGCGATGTCCAGAAACACAGCTCGCTCCCGTTCCGGTGAAAACCGGCCGGGGCTTTATCAGGAAATCACTGACAAGATCATCGCTGAGCTGGAAGCGTGTCGCGTGCCCTGGGTCCAGCCTTGGGGAACGGCCGCGGCCAAAGCGCCGCTGGTGATGCCGAAGAATGCTTCCACCGACCGCTGCTATTCCGGAATTAATGTGCTGATCCTTTGGGGTGCCGTGATTGAGCATGGTTTTGCCGGTCAGAGTTGGCTGACATTCCGCCAGGCGCTCAGCCTCGGCGGCAATGTCCGAAGAGGCGAACGCGGCTCAACCGTCGTCTATGCCGATCGCTTCGCGCCGGACAAGGAGAAGAAACGCGCGGCCGAAACCGGGGAGGACGCCAACACCATTCCGTTCCTCAAGCGCTTCACGGTCTTCAACACCGACCAATGCGATGGGTTGCCCGAGGATGTTGCAAAGGCTGCGCCGCCGCCACCGCCTGACTCGATCGAACCGCAAGCCGACATGCTGATCGTGGCGACCGGCGCGGATTTCCGCATCGGTGGCGCACGCGCGTTCTACAGCCCCACGGGCGATTTCGTCCAGGTCCCACCCCCGCAGGCGTATTTCGAGCCGATCAACTGGCACCGCACCGCATTCCACGAACTCGGACATTGGAGTGGCGCCGTTTCCAGACTCGGCCGCGATTTGTCGGGCTCACTTGGCTCGAAGTCTTACGCGCGCGAAGAACTGGTCGCCGAGATGGCCGGCGCCTTTATCTGCGCATCCCTCGGCATCGTTCCGACCGTTCGCCACGCCGACTACATTGGTTCGTGGCTGGAGGTGCTGCGAGAGGACAATCGCGCTATCGTCCGCGCCGCCAGCGCCGCATCCAGGGCGGCCGACTATCTTCTCGCCTTCCAGACCGGCGTTGCCCGTGTCGATGATGATCAGGAGGCGGCGTGATCCGGACGTGCCGAAACGTGAAGCCGGATCGACGCATTTGCGCCTGTCCGGCTTTCCGGATCAAGGAGAGTGAGAGGGGTGCGGGTAATTTGTGACGGGTTGGAGGTCGAGAGAGAGTCTCCCGGCCGCCCGTCGTGGAGAATCCGACATGGCAAGCGCCATTGCGAAAATCAAACTCAGCCCATCGCGCGATATTCCCTTCAATAGGCTGGTGCTCAGCCAGTCCAACGTCCGGCGTGTGAAGACCGGCGTCTCGATTGAGCAACTCGCGGAAAGCATTGCTTTGCGCACGCTCCTGCAAAGTTTGAGCGTCCGGGCCGTTATCGACGCTGACGGCGCGGAGACCGGCATGTTCGAGGTGCCTGCCGGTGGCCGCCGCTACCGTGCGCTCGAGCTGCTGGTGAAGCAGAAGCGGATGACGAAGACGCAGCCCGTTCCCTGCGTGGTGCGGGATGATGGCATCGCTGAGGACGATTCTCTTGCCGAGAATGACGAGCGGGTCGGCCTGCATCCGCTCGATCAGTTTCGCACGTTCAAGCTCCTGCGCGACGGCGGCATGAGCGAAGAGGACATCGCCGCACGACATTTCGTGACGCCTGCGATCGTCAAGCAGCGCCTTCGTCTCGCGTCCGTGTCGCCGAAGCTGCACGACGTCTATGCCGAGGATGGCATAACGCTGGAGCAACTCATGGCCTTCTCGGTCATCGCCGACCATGAACGGCAGGAGCAGGTCTGGGACAATGTGAGCCGCTCGCAGATCGATGAGCCCTACCAGATCCGCCGGATGCTCACGGAGAATACCGTGCGCGCCTCCGACCGCCGCGCGCAGTTCATCGGACTTGACGTGTACGAACAGGCCGGCGGAGCCGTGATGCGCGATCTCTTCGAACATGACGATGGCGGCTGGCTGCAGGACATGCTGCTGCTCGACCGTCTCGTCACCGAGAAGCTCAAGGCCGAGGCCGAGACCATCGCGGCCGAGGGTTGGAAGTGGATCGCCGTTGCGGTCGATTTCCCCTATGGCCACATCGACGGCCTGCGCGAGCTTGCCGGCGAACCGGCCGATTTGACGGACGAGGAGCGGGCGACGCTCGAGGCTCTCAACGTCGAGTATGCCAAGATCGAGACGGACTATCAGGATGCCGACGAGCTGCCCGACGAGATCGATCAGCGTCTCGGCGAGATCGAGGCAGCGCGCTCCGCGTTCGATGCCCGATCGCTCCTCTACGATCCGGCAGGCATCGCCCGCGCCGGCGTCTTCGTCAGCATCGACGCCGAAGGGCTTCTGTTGATCAATCGCGGTTACGTCCGGCCGGAAGATGAAGCGCCAGAGGTCGTTGATCCGGAAACCGATGGAAATGAAAGACAGACGGGCGATGGACAAACCACCGCTGGCTCCGTCCAGCGTGCTGTCATCACCGTCGGCGGCGCGCCCGCCGAGGACGACGATGACGACGTCGTCAAGCCGCTACCCGATCGGCTTATTACCGAACTGACAGCCCATCGCACGCTGGCGTTACGCAATGCGCTGGCGAACGAACCGGCGATTGCCTTCCAGGCGGTACTGCATCATTTCGCGCTGGCGACCTTTTATCGCTTCGCATCGAGTGGCTGCCTGGAGATTGCGATCCGGACGCCGACGTTCCCCGCTCAGGCTCCGGGCTTGAAGGAGAGCACATCGGCGGAAGCCATCGATGCACGCCATGATGGATGGAAGGCCCTTTTGCCCAAGGACGAGGGCGACCTATGGGACGCGCTGACCAAGCTCGACGGCACCGCGCAGACAGCGCTGTTCGCGCATTGCGCTTCCAGTACGGTTAATGCGCTCTATGAGCCGGCCAACCGTTACAACGAAGGCCGCGTCTCCGCCCATGGTATCCGCCGCAGGCTCGGCCATGCTGATGTTCTGGCTCGCGCTGTCGGGCTCGACATGGTCGGCGCAGGCTGGAAACCAACCATCGACAACTATCTCGGCCGCGTCACAAAGCCCCGCATTCTCGAAGCGGTGCGCGAAGCCAAGGGCGAGCCGTCAGTTCAACTCATTGACCACCTGAAGAAGGGTGACATGGCGCGGGAGGCCGAACGCTTGTTGGAGGGCACCGGTTGGCTGCCGGAGCCGCTGCGTCCCGCCGAGGCCGGTACGGCGACGCAAGAGCAGGGCAGCGAAGTAGAAGCGCTTCCTGAATTCCTTGCTGACGGCGAGGACGAAGCTGCCGCTGATGCCGAAGATGAGCAGCCGCATGTCGTCGCGGCCGAGTGAAGCTCCATTGTGGGACGGCGTCAGCCGTCCCGCAAACCTTCCATCATCAATTTCAACCATCAGCCTGGCCGTCGTGCCGGGCATATTCGTTTCTGGAGAAACATCATGACCGACAACACCTCCACGCCTGTCCCGGAATTGGATCCGACCTCATGGCTCGCACGGGAACAGGAATTCGCGAAGCTGTGCGACTCCATTCGTCCTGAGAATAAGGCGACATTGTTCGAGGCGCTCGCTCGCGCAGGCATCACCTTGATCGTCGTGAATTTCGACGGCTATGGCGATAGCGGCCAGATTGAAGACATCACCGCCAACTCTGGTGATAAGGCCGTCGATCTGCCCATTGTCAGCCTTGAGGTCGCGCGTGCCGAATGGGGTAGTCGAGATATCGCTCGTGTAACGTTTTCGATGAAGGACGCCATCGAGCAGCTTGCCTACGACTTTCTCAGGGAAACCCATGACGGGTGGGAAAACAACGAGGGCGCCTATGGCGATTTCGTCTTCGATGTTGCCGAACGGACGATCACGCTCAACTACAATGAGCGGATCGAAACGTCCGAATACACCCAGCATTTCTATTGAGGAGGCGACGATGGGACATCCTTATCACCACGCGCTGTCCTCCGTGCGGAAATGGGGCGGCGAGGCCGACGACTATCTGCCGCTGCATCAATGGTTCGACGAGTCCAAGGCGATCACCGCGGATTTCCGCCACCGTGCGCTACGCCATCACGCCGAAGGCATCTTCATGCTGGAGCGTTTCTTCGACGCAACGATCACGATCTCGACGGGCCGCGTCGTGCCGGTCAGGTTGATTGGCGAACAGCACGTCATTGAGGATCTCGGCTTCATCCCGAGCTTCGCGGATTGGGCACGCTGCATCCGGCCTGAGCCCTGGATGGGCCGTGCACAACCGATCCACCGACAGGTCGATCCGTTCGCGATCAAGTCCGCCTGACCGACCATTTCAACTGAACCCCGCGAAAAGCCCGGCCGTTGCGCCGGGCTTTCGCGTTTCTGGAGGCTGCTATGGCTGACTATTACACCCCCACCGTGATCCAGCAGACAATTCCCGATACCGACATGACGCCGCTGGAGCGTCTCCTTCTCTCTCATATCTTTAGTGCCGAGCGTGATGGCGACGGCTGGTACTTCTATTCCGAGCAAGGTCCGGCCGATGTCATCACGGTCGACCGGACTGAACTCGAAGCCGCGCTCACCGCGTCTCAAGCATCCGACGAGAATTCGGCGAACGTCTTTGTCACGGACCACTTACCGCAGCCGCAATCTGGCGAACCGCTGCCGGCGCAAATCGACCTCGACCTCAGCGCCACCTCCTGGGAATTTATTGTCCAGGACATCGTGCGCCGCTCGTCGAGCCTTTCTTATGTTTCGGCCATGTCATCTTTCACCTGTTCGCGGATGCGTCCGGATGGCTTCGGCGGTGCGGTGGTGCTGATCTCGCCGGACGAGATTCTCGGCAAGTCCACCAGCGACCTTCTTGAGGAGTTCATGGCCCATGCCGTGCCTTGAAGTGATGCCCAGTCCATCAGGCACTGCATCTGCGCCGTCGACCGCGGCATGAGAGGAAGAGGGCGGCCGGGAGGCGGGCGAGCCCGGTGCGCGACGAGAGCGAGCCGCCGGGATGGTTCCATCCGCTCTTGGAGTCTCGTCATGTCCAGAACATCCCGCGCCGCTGCCTTCGACTTCCGAAACGCAGTCGCCTACGACCTCGATCGAAAGCGTCTTTTTCACAGCCGTGTACGATCCCAGCTCCGGCGCCTCGCTACGGCCCTCGGCCTTGAACCGGGTGGTTATGATCTCCGCTCCAACCACGGCGGCATTGCCGTCTCGGGTGAAGTCATCCTGCACGCCGATCGTCTCTATGTGCAGGCGTGTCAACCGGCAACAGGCCACGATACCGGAATTCTCTTCCGCGTCTGCAAGGGACGGAAGGACTATGTCGGCGGCTCGAACAACTTTGCCTCGCTCGATCTCCTCAACAGGCCCGACGAACTCGCGTGCCGGGTCCGCGAGGTGTGCCATGTTTGACATTGTCCACCACTGTCGTCGCGGTCTTGCGTCATGGGCGAGCAACCGTCGCCATCGTTACGGCATCCGGCGCGCACTGTGGTCGCGGGCATGGCGCTATGCTGCCGGCAGGCTCTCGGCGGACGATGCCCAGCACATCATGCTCGATTGCCGCGATCCGGCAGGATGGCATCCGCTGCTGGTTCTCACCGTCGAGGATACGCTCGAACAGGCCCGCGAAGACCTGGCCGATCATCCCGATCTGCCGCGCCTGATCGCGGACGGCTGCGCCCGCGTCGGTTACAAATGGGAATCCTGCGGTGACGAGCTGTCGGAAGCACGCCGCTGGGCGATTGATCTTGCCGCGGGCTATGCCATCGACGAAGGCATCGCGTTGATCCGGCTCGACGACGAGCGCGAGCCTGCAAGCCGGTGATGTGCCAATCATTGTTCGACATGTGCCCGGCCATCGTGCCGGGCTTTTGGCATTCAACAACCACACCGAAAGGAGACCTGTTTTCGAAGGGGCTGGCGTTCAGAGGCCAGGCCCTTCGTTCATGGGCGGGTCAGAGGGAGAGGCGGGCCGGGACGGGTTTGAGCCGGCGGTATCGAGAGAGTGCGCCCGGCGGCTCACCCCAATCCCGCTCTCCGAGGTTCTCCCATGACATCGACTTCCATCTCCACGGCCGCTGTCGCGGCCGCGCCGCTTCCCGTTGCGCCCAGTTCGCCCACGAAGGCGAACGCCATCGCCGAGGCCGCGCAATATCTCCTTCCTCATCTTGAGCGCGGTCGGCGCATCGATGCGCCGATGTTGCGTGCGGCCATGGAGAGCGCCTTCGGTGCCTCCGATGCCGGCGGCGCATGGGACTGGAAGACGGCCTACGACGCCTGCGAGGCAGCGACCATCCTGTTCGTCCTCAAGTTCGGTCCCGCCATGCGCGCGCGTGCCGCGTCGCCGGCCGCCATGCTGCCGATGCTGGCAAAGATCGCCGGCCTGCTTCCCACCCACACGCGCCGCTCGGAAGAGAGCGAGGCGCTTCAACAGTTCTCGACGCCGATCGGCCTTGGCCTCGCGGCCAATGTTGCCGCGGCGATAGCGCCGACCGACCTTGTGCTGGAGCCTTCGGCCGGCACTGGTCTACTTGCTATTCTCGCTGAGTTGTCAGGCGCGTCGCTAGCCCTCAATGAACTCGCCGAGACCCGCGCCGGACTTCTCTCGCTTCTCTTCCCCGGCATCGCTGTCACTCAGTTCGACGCCGCGCATATCGACGATCATCTCGACATAGGCATCACGCCAAGCGTCGTGCTGATGAATCCGCCATTCTCGGCGGTCGCCAATGTTGATCGCCGCATGGCCGACGCCGCCTTGCGGCACATCTCGTCCGCCTTGGCGCGGCTCCCCGCGGGCGGGCGTCTGGTCGCGATCACCGGAGCAGGCTTCGCGCCGGACCATCCGGCCTGGCACGAAGCGTTTGTTCGATTGCAGGAGCGCGGGCGCGTCGTGTTCTCGGCCGCCATCGATGGCGCGGTCTATGCCAAGCATGGCACGACCATCGACACGCGCCTGACCGTCATCGATAAAGCGCCGGCGCTCGATGTCGCTGTGTTTCCGCCGTCGCAAGGCATTGCGCCTGACGTGGCCACGCTGCTCGGCTGGGTGATGCAGCACGTTCCGCCGCGGCTGCCGATCGCAAGTGTCATCGCGTCTCCGCCGATTGTGCGTCCGACCATACCGCGAACGGTCCGCGCCTACGCCATGCGCCCGTCCTCTGTTCCTGCTCCGATCCAGGAGCCGGAAGGGATCGAACTCGCCTATGAGACGGCCGCATGGAAGCCGGCCGAAGGCGCCAGACTCACGGATACGCTTTATGAGGAATACGGATTGCAATCGGTCCGTATTCCCGGTTCTCAAGCGCATCCCACGCGGCTCGTGCAATCTGCCGCGATGGCGTCGGTCGCACCGCCGGTTCCCACCTATCGGCCGCATCTGCCGGCGAATGTCGTCACGGGCGGTCTGCTGTCCGACGCCCAGCTTGAATCCGTCATCTATGCCGGCGAGGCCCATTCGGATTTCCTCGCCGGATCCTGGACGGTCGATGAGACCTTCGATCTCGTCGCAGCCGCTGCGGACGGCGCCGAGAACGCCGTGCGCTTCCGGCGCGGATGGTTTCTCGGCGACGGCACTGGCGCGGGCAAGGGCAGGCAAGTCGCGGGCATCCTGCTCGACAACTGGCTGAAACGCCGCCGCCGCGCGCTGTGGGTCAGTAAATCCGACAAGCTGATCGAGGATGCCCAGCGCGACTGGTCGGCGCTCGGGCTTGAGCGTCTGCTGGTGACGCCACTGTCGCGCTTCCGCCAGGGTACGCCGATCCGGCTCAACGAAGGCATCTTGTTCACAACCTACGCCACGCTGCGCTCCGACGCGCGCCACGGATCTCAAGATCAAGAATTGAAGGTCTCGCGCGTTGCACAGATCGTTGAATGGCTGGGCTCCGATTTCGACGGCGTGATCGTGTTCGACGAGAGCCACGCCATGCAGAACGCGGCGGGCGGGAAGGGCGAGCGCGGCGATCAGGCCGCTTCGCAGCAGGGCCGCGCCGGCCTTCGGCTGCAACATGCGTTGCCGAACGCGCGTGTTCTCTATGTCTCGGCGACTGGCGCAACCACCGTCCACAATCTCGCCTACGCGCAGCGACTCGGTCTGTGGGGCGGCGAGGACTTTCCATTCGCCACGCGTGCCGAATTCGTAGAAGCAATCGAGGCCGGCGGCGTCGCGGCGATGGAGGTGCTGGCGCGAGACCTCAAGGCGCTCGGTCTCTACGCGGCGCGCTCTCTGTCCTACGAGGGCGTCGAATACGAGTTGCTCGAACACAGGCTGACCGACGAGCAGATCCGCATCTATGACTCCTACGCGGGCGCGTTCAGCATCATCCATAACAACCTCGACGCCGCAATGCGGGCAGCGAACATCACCGGCGCGACCGGCACGCTGAATGCTCAGGCCAAATCCGCCGCCCGCTCGGCCTTCGAGAGCGCCAAGCAGCGCTTCTTCAATCATCTCATCACGGCGATGAAGACGCCCTCGCTGATCGCATCCGTTGAGCGCGATCTGAAAGACGGCTATGCCGCCGTCATCCAGATCGTCTCGACCGGCGAAGCGTTAATGGAACGTCGCCTTGCCGAAATCCCGACCGAGGAATGGGATGATGTGCAGGTTGACATCACCCCGCGCGAGTACGTGCTGGATTACCTGGCGCACAGCTTCCCGACCCAACTCTACGCGCCTTTCACCGATAGCGAGGGCAATCTGTCGTCGCGTCCGGTGTATCGCGACGGCCAACCGGTGCAGAGCCGCGAGGCGGTCGCACGCCGCGACCGGCTGATCGAAAAGCTGGCGTCGCTGCCGCCGGTGCATGGCGCGCTCGACCAGATCGTCCAGCGCTTCGGTACGGACATGGTGGCGGAGGTGACGGGTCGCTCGCGCAGGATCGTCCGCAAGACCGGATCGAATGGCGTCGATCGGCTCGCCGTCGAGAACCGCGCCGGCTCGGCCAATCTGGGCGAGACCCAGGCGTTCATGGATGACGCTAAGCGCATCCTCGTGTTCTCCGAAGCTGGCGGTACCGGGCGGTCCTATCACGCCGAGCTTTCGGCGAAGAACCGGAGGCTACGGGTACACTATCTCCTGGAAGCTGGATGGAAGGCCGATGCCGCCATTCAGGGGCTCGGCCGCACCAATCGCACCAACCAGGCGCAGCCGCCGCTATTTCGGCCGATCGCCACCAACGTGAAGGCCGAGAAGCGGTTCCTCAGCACGATAGCCCGTCGATTGGATACTCTCGGCGCCATCACCAAGGGTCAGCGCCAAACCGGCGGGCAGGGACTGTTCAGGCCCGAAGACAATCTGGAAAGCCACTACGCCCGTGATGCGCTCCGCCAGCTCTATCTCCTGCTGGTGATGGGCAAGGTCGAGGGATGCTCGCTCCAGACTTTCGAGGACGCAACCGGACTCAGGTTGACGGATTCCAACGGAATCAAAGACGACCTGCCGCCGATCACGACATTCCTCAACCGTCTGCTGGCGCTGACTATTCGATTGCAGAACATCCTGTTCACGGCGTTCGAGCAACTGCTGGCAACGCGCATCGAGGGAGCGATGGCCTCCGGCACATATGATGTCGGTTTGGAGACGCTGATCGCAGAGAGCTTCACCGTCACCGACCGGCAGACGATCTACACCCATCCCGGCACGTCAGCCGAGACCTGCTTGCTCACGATCACCCAGCGTGAGCGCAATCGACCGCTCACGCTCGACGGTGCGCTCGACCGTCTTTCCGATCTCCGTGCGGTGCTTCTGGTCAACAGCCAGTCGGGTCGCGCCGCGGTGCAGGTTTCGGCCCGCAGCATCATGCTCGATGATGGCGAGGTCGAACGTCGTGTGCGGCTCATCCGTCCGATGGAGCATTCCGCCATTCCGCTGGCGACAATGCCGCAGACCCATTGGCAGGAAGCCAGCCGCGACACCTTCGCCCGCGCCTGGGAGGCGGAAGTGGCGGACGTGCCGCAGTTTACCGATAGCGAAATCCACATCGTCGCCGGTCTCTTGCTGCCGATCTGGAAGCGGCTGCCAAATGAATCGACGCGGTTGTATCGGCTCCAGACCGACACTGGGGAGCGCATCATCGGCCGCAAGGTTACGCCCGCCTGGGTCGCGAGCGTAGCGCAGGCCGGCGTATCCGGCCTCACGCCCAATGCCGCCTTCGCGGCGCTGATGGACGGCAGGACCATTCTCGATCTCGCCGAGCGCCTTCAGATTCGCCGCGCACGCGTGATGGGAACGAACCGCATCGAACTGACCGGCTTCACCGACGCCATGCGCGATCGGCTGCGCGCCTACGGCCTGTTCCACGAGATCATCTCGTGGAAGCTGCGCATGTTTGTGCCGACTGACGCCAGCGGCGTGAGCATTCTGGCCAAAGTGCTGGATCGCTATCCCGTCGCGCGTGTCGCAGAGCGGGCGGCATGACCATGCTGCGATATGCTGGTGAACTGGCGCATCGTCTCGCGCGCGAGGCCGAGGCGGTGTGTCGCTGTTATCTCTCGAACGGTCGCCGTGAGGGCCGCTACTGGCTGGTCGGCGATGTGAAGAACACGCCTGGCCGCTCCATGTTCGTTCGCCTGAAAGGCCGCGAACCCGGCAAGGGCGCGGCGGGGAAATGGACCGACGCCGCGACCGGCGAGCACGGCGATCTGCTCGACGTGATCCGCGAAAGCCGCGGCCTTATCGATTTCCACGATGTCGTCGACGAAGCGCGACGGTTCCTGTGTCTGCCACGATCGCAACCAGACCCCGAGCCCAAGCATCGTCCGGCATCCGCTCCCGCCGGATCACCGGAATCGGCGCGTCGGCTGTTCGCCATGTCGCAACCGATTGCGGACACAGTCGTGGAAACGTATCTGCGGACACGCGGCATTACGGCTTTGCACCGAACCGGAGCCTTACGTTTCCATCCGCGCTGCTATTATCGTCCGGACAACCATTCGCCGACCGAAACCTGGCCGGCGATGATCGCAGCCGTCACCGATCTCGAAGGCACGATCACGGGTGTGCATCGCACTTACCTCGCACCTCTTTGGCTCGACCCGACGGGCATCGGCAAGGCGCCGATCAAAACGCCGCGGCGCGCGATGGGTCATCTTCTCGGGAACGCCGTCCGTTTCGGCGTGGTGCGCGACGTTGCAGCCGCGGGCGAGGGAATCGAGACCATGCTGTCACTTCGCTGCGTCATGCCGGCCATGCCGATGCTCGCCGCGCTTTCGGCCGCGCATCTCGCCGCAATCCTGTTCCCGGCCACGCTGCGTCGACTCTATGTCGTTCATGACAACGATCCGGCGGGCGATGGCGCGATGGCGGAGCTGTTCGACCGGGCGCGCATGGTCGGGATCGAGGCAGTCGCGTTGTCGCCTCATCACGACGATTTCAACTTCGATTTACGCCGGCTTGGCGTCGGTCCGCTGCGGGCAGCCCTGCGGGTGCAGATCGCGCCTGAGGACGTCGCGCGGTTCATGCGGCTCTGACGCGATGGCCGGGACGGGAAAGGCGTGCGCATTCTCTCTGGTTTCCGTCGGACTGAATCATCGGTTGCTTCCTGTTATGTCGGAGAGGGCCGCGCTCACGGCCTTCTTGAGAGGGCGATCGAAGCGGCAAACGGCCCGGCCCCTGCAATGGCGTCCGCCGACTATTTTCCGTCGCGCCCTAAAGGGCGCTTTACATCGCGAAACAAAATAGCCGGCTCCCGCCATCCTCCGTAGCGCTTCGGCCGCTGTCACTTCGTTCGGCGGTGCAGGTCCGGTCCGCCCGCCGCCTTTCGTCGCCACGAAGGCCGCGATAGGCGCGGCCGATCCGACGAAGGAAAGCACCGATGACCATCGATCACGACGACACCGGCTACGAGCCGCCGCACGCCTCATCCCCCACCGAACACGTCATCGCCGAACTCCAGCTCTACGGCTATCGCCCGTTTCAGGACGAACCCGACCCGAGGCCATTGCCCGAAGCGCGCACCATCGCTGGCGCCGTCGCCGACATCTTCGACGCTGTCATCGTGAGCTTAAGCGACACGCGCCTCGAACCCGATCTCGAAGATCTGCTGTGGTCGACCGTTAATCTCTTCCACCGCGCCACCGATCGGATCGAACGCGAACTGGACAGCAACGAGCAGGCGCAGAAACGTGGCCAACGCGAGCAGGACGGCTCCGAGATTCGCTCGGTCGAGCTGGAGCGCCTCACCGCCCAGGGTCTGACATTGGTCGAACGTCGCAACAGCATGGAATTCTTCCGCGACCAGGCGGCCGAGCACTTCGCGCGCCACGCCGGATCGCCCTGGCATCCACGCAGCGGCTCGATGGTCAACCATCGCACCCTGACCGCGGCGATGATCGACAGCCGCGACTATCTCGCCGCCAAGCGTCGGGCAGAGACCGAAGTAATGCTGCCGGCCGGGCCGAAGATCGCGTTGACCGGCGGGCTCGACTTCAACGATCATCGGCTGATCTGGGACAAGCTCGACCAGGTTCACGCCAAGCATTCGGACATGGTGCTGTTGCACGGCGGATCGCCGAAAGGCGCCGAACGCATCGCCGCCCGCTGGGCCGATCACCGCAAGGTGCCGCAAATCGCCTTCAAGCCCGACTGGACGAAACACGCCAAGGCGGCGCCGTTCAAGCGTAACGATCAGATGCTCGACGTGCTGCCGATCGGCGTCATGGTATTCCCTGGCACCGGCATCCAAGCGAATCTGGCCGATAAGGCTCGGAAGCTCGGCATCCCGGTGTGGAAATTCGGCAGCGGCGGCGCGTGAGCGCCGTCTTTCGCTCGACAACAAATCTGTCGGGCGCGGTATTGTTGGCCTCATGCAACGCACAGATTCGCACATCGACCAGCTCCTCGCGCCGTCGCGCTATCTCGCGCAGGATGACGACCAGGTTTGGCGTGGCCATCGTTTCATTTGGAAACTGGCAGACACTTGGACTCCCCAATTGACCGCATGGCTCAAGCCGCGCTTTCGCTCCGATGGAATGAGAAGACTCAAGCCCGGACGATTTCGCGATCTTTGTTGGGATGATTCCGTATGGTCCGACCTTCTCGGGCGATGTCTTGTCGCGGATTTCGACTATCATGCAGCTGCGCTTGCGAACGCGCTCGATCATGCTGTGATGCGGACGTTCCATGGTTGTCGTACTGATGATGCTGGAAGCTATTTTCAGGACGGACTGCGCGTTCACGATCGCACGGTGATGACGGCGCAGGTGAGGGCGATCGTCGATGGGTCGCAGGAACTCGCGTGGATGAGAGACCGCGTTGATGCCGCAATTGCCGAGATCGAAAACGAGCTTGATCCCGGTCGCCTGTATGTTGTCGCCGATGATGCCGTGCTGCTAAAGCATGCCGCGCACTATATGATCTATGGGAGCGAATGGATTTCTGCAGTTCTGGGGGCAGCCGGACGACGCGTTCTACTCGATCGAGGCGTGCCCACCTTGCTGGAGATCGATTTGCCGCTTGGCATGAGCAGCATGCAGACACGTACTGAGCTTGCGACGAAAATGCTTCGGGAATGGACGAGACAAGCGTGCAACCGGCCCGACTGGTCCGCGCCCATCGACTTCTCCTTCTGTCTACGAACCGACATTCCTCCGGCATGGATTGTCGGCCATTCGCATCCCGCAGAGCTTCGCGATCCGCTCGAACAGGGGCGGATATACCGGTCTCGTGTTGTGACGTGCGCCCATTGCGCACCGTCGTCCTAAAATCGTAGCCACCGCCCCACTTAGGCGCGCAAATCCTGACCAATCTTCCACTGCCGTCGCCAGCCATTCTCGGCTACACTTCCTGCTGCGCCGTGGTAGTGGTGGAAGGCGTAACCCCTGAACCTATTTTCACGGGAGTCATCACCATGTTGATCGTCGGCATTCTTCTCAACATCATCGGCCTTGGCGTTTTCTGCTGGGTGCTGTTCACGCTCGCGATCTATGCGCTGCCGTTCTTCATCGGCATGACCGCGGGCATGTACGCCTATCAAGCGGGGACAGGTCCGTTCGGCATGATCGTCCTTGGTCTGGTCGCGGGCACAATCTCCCTTTCCGTCGGACAACTTGTCTTCTCGTTCGTTCGCACGCCCATACCGCGCGTCGCGATCGCCCTGATGTTTGCTGTGCCCGCAGCGCTCGCTGGTTATCATGCTAGTTACGGTCTCGCTGGGCTCACGATGACGTCCGATATCTGGCGGCAGGTCTTCGCTGTGATCGGCGCGATCGCCGTTGGCGCCACGGCCTGGATGCGGCTTGCAGCGTTCCCGCCCGATGTGTCGGGTTCGGCCGGACGACCGGCGTTGTCGTAGCCTCGCTGCCGCAACCCGATGAGACTGATGCGGCGTCCTCAACGTCTGCGAGTTTCGACCGGAACGACGTTCAAGCTGGATATGCCGCTTGATGAACGTGAAGGAGGAGTGCGGGCCTCGGCTCGTTTGGAGCCGGCGCCGGGTGTTGGTGCGACAGAGGTGGCGGGCGGCAGCGATCCTGGCTGGTCTCTTCGGTTTGCGGACAAAATCGGCTGGGGAAGAGCGGGCGGTTTGCCAGTTGCCGGGGTCTGCGGTTGCTGGGTGATGATATTCGCCGTTCTCCTTGAACTTCTCTGTCCCGAAGAGCGCGCACCATTCGGTCTCATTGATGGCCTGATCTGGCCGAACACCGGCTACGCCTCGATCCCCTGCCGCAATGCCGTCGTTCGACTTTCTTCCCCTGTCGGCTGCGCCGCCATTCCTCGCGAGGCAAGAAAGTCGCCCGCCTGGCATCCTCCGCTGCGCTTCGGTCCCCAAGCGGATGCAGCGTTGATCGTCTCCGGCCTGTCGATCGCCATCGAGACCGCGATGGTCGCGGCTCGGAAACAGAGAGCAAGGAGAACTATCATGGCTAACATCGGCACCTTCACCAAGACTGAGAACGGCTTCGTCGGCGAAATCGCCACGCTCACCTTCCAGGCCAAGAACGTCCGCCTCGTTACCGAAGCGAGCGGCGGCAGCGAGAACGCCCCGACCCACCGCGCCTTTGTCGGCCGAGCCGAGATCGGCGCCGCCTGGTCCAAGCGTTCCGGCGAAGGCCGCGACTACCTCTCGGTCAAGCTGGACGATCCGAGCTTCAACGCTCCGATCTACGCCAACCTCTTCAACGACGAGGACGGCGAGAGCTTCACGCTCATCTGGTCCCGCGGCCGGAAGGCCAACGCCGACTGAGCCGGCTTCCAACGCCCCGCCCGACATCGGGCGGGGCTGCTTCCTCGAATCGGATCCCCAAGGGATCCGGCGGATCGAGCCGCGCGGTGACAGTTTCGACCGCTCGGTTTGGACGCTGTGACAATGGCAATCCATCGACAAGAAATCCGGGCCACAGCGTCCACTTGGGTAACCGGCGTCCCAGCCGTCCACGGCCCCAAATGGCGTCATTGAACTGGTGTGAGAGCCGAATACCTAGTATATTAGGTGGCAGTATATTAGTGATCCGGCGACGTCTTCCGCATGCGATTGCGGGAGACAGTTGCGACCAATCTTCGCCGGCTGCGCCAGGTCAAGAACCTGTCACAGGAGGAGCTTGCCGACCGTGCGGGCATCAATCGGAACTACGTCGGCATGCTGGAACGAGAGCAGCATGCGGCCACGATCGACATGCTGGAGAAGCTCGCTGTCGTTCTTGAGGCTGATCCTGTCGAGTTTTTCCGACGCGACGGATGATCCCGGCCGCCGGCGTTTCGGGCATATCACCGAGAGCCGAAGACATTCGATGAAACGCTTGCGGCAGTGCCCGCGTCACGAAATGGCCGATGCGCAGTGGAAGCATGGCTCAGATCGCTGGCGCGATAGAGCATTGTCGCCTGCGTGATGCCATTCGGCGTCGGCCAAATGTGCTGGTATTGGGGTGAGTGGGGTATTGCTACGCTAATGGTTGCTAAGAATACGAGAGAGTTCGTGACGATACCGCCCTTCGAAGACTGCCCGCCTCAGCTGGACCGCGTCGGTCCCTATGATCAAAGGCATTTGGCGACCTATATTCGGCTGCTCGACGCCGAAGCTGAAGGCGCCGACTGGCGTGAAGCTGTCTCCATCATCTTCGGGCTCGACGCCAGGCAGGAACCCGAGCGCGCCAAGTGCGTCCACGACAGCCATCTCTCTCGCGCGCACTGGATGACGGAAAAAGGCTATCGGCATCTGCTTGAGCCACGCATGCAGTAGCCAAGAGCCGCATGTGTGTGGAACCTGTCATGCTGCATCCGCGAAAACACTGAAGAGCGTTATCGCGTCATTCCGATTCAACATCTATCGCAACGTGCAATCGTCCGAATACTCGCTCGCCAGCGATCCGAGACAGGATCGGTTAGGGAGGCGAGATATGCCAGCGACGCCCGACTGGCGGTCAGCGAGCACCGCCCACATACTCATGCGACTCGATCAAGAACAGTTTGCCGTCGAGTTTCTCCGGCGCAATCCCGCCTATGCCAAAGATTATCGCAATACACAGAATCGCATTGCCGCCGGATCGTTGTCGCACGATGCCGGCATGGCGCGCCTCGCGCGCCGCTGGGGGTTGAGCTTTCGCGCATGCACCCGACACGCCTGCCTGGGTGTCGCCTGCCTTGTGGCGGCCGGAATGCTCGCCTGCCGCTGTCATCGTTGTTCCAGCACCTGACGACTTCGCTGCCGCACGTCCCCTCGATCCCGACCAGCTAACGCTGGTCGCAGTTCGCGCCGACACGGAGAATGGAAGCCACATCCTGCTCGATGATCCCGATGGCCGTCATCGACTCTGGCTCATTCAAAGCGCTTACGCTGGGGGCAGCGCATTCCTCATTCCGTTCGATGACGATTTCGGCGCGCGATTGTACAGCCTTCAGCGCCTGCATCGGCGTCTCACCGGCAAACGCGCCGGACCTCCGCTGTCGAGCCTGCAACTATCGCCCCTTCAGCGTTCGCGCTTAACGCTTTTGGTTCGTGCGCTCGATGGCGAACAGGAAGGCGCGAGCCGCCGCGAGATCGCCGCCGTGTTACTCGACGCCGACGCGCGCCACATCCCGGCGATCGAATGGAAAAATGCAGCCCTGCGCAAGAAGGTCAACCGGGTCGTTGCCAGCAGTGTCGCGCTCATGAACGGTGGGTACTTAGCACTCTTGCGCGGTGATCCCGCGCGCGCCCGGCGTTTCCGGCGATGAGAGGGACGCCCCAGAAGGCCTCCTGCGGCGGGTCTCCCTCACGACGTAGATTCTCCGTCACGCTTGCCTCCGTTCCGCTGCCTTGCCCGGCAGCGGCCCTAAACCGCACGGAGGCTCCTCTTGCCCTCATCGCCATCAGGCCTTGCGCCACGTTTCGTGCGCACGCACGACGCCGCCGCCTTTCTTGGACTTTCTGGCCGCACGCTCGAGAAGCATCGCTGCACGGGTATGGGTCCGGTGTTCCGCAAGCTCGGCGGCCGCGTCGTCTATGCAATCGAAGACCTCGAAGCATGGGCTGCTGACCGTGCCCGCAGTTCCACCTCCGATCCCGGCCAGCAGCAATCGTCGCGTGGCGCGATCCCGCCGCGCGCCCCTGTGGCGCGCCAGCGTTGAGTTGATCTCATGCGTCGCGCCATCGAAGATCAGCAACTCGAACTGTTCCGGGCGAGACCCGGGGACCTAGCGTTGCGCGACGCGCAGGATCTGATGTCCTGGCCGTTCTTCTCGCTCGCCAAGTCGCGGCGCGTCCGTCCCATCGACTTCCACATGGGCGAGGTCACGATCCGTGTCGAAGCGACCGCGGAACACGGCATGGCGACCATTTGGGATGCCGACGTGCTGATCTGGGCGGCCTCGCAGATCGTCGATGCCCGCGACCGTGGTCTGCGCACGTCGCGCCTGATGGCGGCGACGCCTTACGAAATTCTGGCCTTCATTGGCCGCAGCGATTCCATCCGCGACTACGAACGTCTCAAAGCGGGGCTCGATCGGCTGCAGTCCACCACCGTCGCTACATCAATCCGGCAACCGAGCGAACGCCGGCGGCACCGCTTCTCCTGGATCAACGAGTGGAAGGAACGCATCGACGCCAGCGGCCGGCCGAAGGGCATCGAATTGATCTTGCCGGACTGGTTCTACGCCGGCGTCATGACGGACGCCCTCGTGCTCACCATCGACCGCGCCTATTTCGATTTGACCGGGGGTCTGGAGCGCTGGTTGTACCGGCTCGTCCGCAAGCATGGCGGTCGACAGCAGTAT
>Ga0209933_1000829_pt1 | contig 43295 bp, 44 predicted proteins | sample ThiBiot_300_biof_FD_183944 | JGI IMG/M metagenome (GOLD analysis project Ga0209933, IMG submission 183944) | Wastewater bioreactor microbial communities from Cape Town, South Africa - Thiocy_cont_300_biof (SPAdes) | ecosystem: Engineered > Bioremediation > Thiocyanate > Unclassified | place...
AACTGCAATGGAGGTTCGGTGGGGCTGCGCCGAACACGCAAGAAAAGAGGTTCTGCCGTATCCTTGAACCCTTTTCGATGAATGGAGCGGGCGAAGGGATTCGAACCCTCGACCCCGACCTTGGCAACACGCTCAGACGATTTACGCTACAGCATCTTTTTCTATCCCGCAAACCTCTAAGTGACTGTTCCATAGAGGTCTTTGCCCTTTTCAACCATCCTCACCGTATCCTCTCCACGCCCGGCGATTTTCGCTCGCGTGCTTCCCCCCTGCTTCCCCGGCCTCCTCCCAAAACTCGGGGAAGCAGTACAGATCGTGTGGTTTTTTCGAGGAATTGAATCATGGGCAAGATTACCAAACGTTCCGTAGACGCGCTCCAAGCCGAGCCTGATCGAGACGTCTTCGCGTGGGATACGGAGTTAAGAGGCTTCGGAGTCCGCGCCAAACCCTCGGGCGTGAAAACCTTCCTCATTCAGTACCGAAACATCGAAGGCCGGACTCGGCGACTTGTGCTCGGTCAATACGGCGTGCTGACACCCGAGATCGCGCGCCACCTTGCCCGCAAGAAACTCGTTGCTGTGGTGGAAGGCGCCGACCCATCGGCCGACCGCCAAGGAGTCCGGGTCGGCATGTCCGTCAAGGAAGTGTGCGACTGGTATCTCGAGCAGGCTGAAGCCGGCCGGCTCCTCGGTCGAAACCGTCGGCCGATCAAGGCATCGACACTCAAGAGTGATCGAGGCCGCATCGAGACTCACATCAAGCCGTTGCTCGGCGCCCGGCTCGTGAGCCGTCTCACCCTGCATGACATCGAGGGCATGCAGGCGGACATTGCCGCGGGTAAGTCGGCTCGCGGGCGCAAAAAAGGTCGCGGGGGCCGGTCGACTGGGGGTCCTGGCGTCGCCAGCCGGGCAATTAGTACCTTACGGGCCTTGCTCGGCCACGCCACTCGTCTCGGCGTCATTGGCAGGAATCCTGCTCAAGGCGTCCGGCAACTGGCGGTCGGAAGCCGCAAGCGCCGACTGAGCGAAGACGAAATCCGTCGTCTCGGGAACGTCATCCGCAAGGCAGCGGCAGAAGGTGAACATCCTACCGGCCTCTCGGCGATCCGGCTCATGCTGTTGACGGGGTTCCGGCGGATGGAGGCGCTGGGGCTAAAGCGAGACTGGTACAGCCGCAGCGACCACTGCGTGCGCTTTCCCGACACCAAGAGTGGCGCCCAGGTCCGGGTTCTTGGAGACGCTGCAATGGACTGCATTGATGCCCGACCGAGTCGGGCGGGTTCCCCTTTTCTCTTTCCGGCCGATTGGGGAGACGGGCATTTCATTGGAGTCGTCCGTGTTCTCGACCGCATTTGCCGTAAGGCAGAGCTCAAGGGTGTGACTCCACATGTGCTCCGTCACACCTTTGCTAGCGTTGCCGGCGACCTTGGCTTTTCCGAACTTACGATCGCGGGTCTGCTTGGGCATTCCGCCCACGGAATAACGCAAAGGTACGTGCACCTGGATACCGCCTTGGTCGTAGCGGCCGACCGCGTGTCGGTAGCGATCGCAGCATTACTTGATGGCGGCACATCGCCAGTGCGAACAGCCAACGCCCACGGGTATGCACCATTGTCGATCTCCACCGTAGCGCAACCAGTCGAAGACGCTCCGGCCTAAGGTCTCGACGCACTCATGCAAACGGCACAGTGGGCCACATTCGGAGTCTTTCCCGGAAACGATCACAACGAAACTCTTGGACGACAAACAATGCAGACTAAGGCATGCTGCGGATAGTCAGAAGGGAGGTCGGTGATGCTGCCCTCCGTTGCCGACAGGCACCGCCCTTAACGAACAAGGAGATTTGGGATGGGGGCGCCTCACCGATGGAATCGCCTGGCGAGCGACCAAATATGTCGAGCTGGCCGGGAAGCAGCAGTTCCTCATCACGTGAGCGCCTGATGGCGATAGCGTCCACCCACTTCTCCCCGCTCACGATCGCAGACTATGCCGCCCGCGCAGCGGAGACCGACCAGCGCAGCGATGGAGGATCGCTAAGCTTTCCACTTCTCGGCCTGTTCGGCGAGATCGGCAGCCTCCTCAGCGAAGTCAAGAAGAAGCAGCGCGATCGTGCATCCTATCTTGGTTATGCCGGCGCGGTCGTCGAAGAGCTTGGCGACGTCTTGTGGTACTTGTCTACGGTAGCCGCGCGCGGCGGGATCGCGCTGAACGACATCTTCGCCGAGGCAACCCCTGGCCCACATCTCCAGGCTCGCAATAAGGGCGAGGCGCTGTCCTTCGCCGCCGTGCAGCCCGCGATCATGACCCGCGCCATCGAGCCCACGGAGGCTTTCGAGCGCACGCTCCTGAAACTCGCCGGTGACGTCGGCCTCCTCGTCATCGACCAGGAAGCGGGACGACTCGTCGACAGCCCTTCCTCCCTGCTCGGCCGCTTGAGCGCAATCACCCGCACGCTCATCCAAGCTGCCAACGAGGCCGGCGTCACGCTCGAGGCCGCCGCTGTCAAGAATCTCGCTAAGACAGCCGACCGCTGGCCTCGTGAACGCACCTATCCTGCACCGCTCGATGCCGGCGCCGAGCCCGAAGAGCAGCTGCCGCGCGATCTTACGATTGAAATCTTCGAACGACAGGTGCGCGGACAGACTTATGTCTTCCAGCGCTGCAACGGCATCAATATAGGTGACCGTCTCACCGATAACGCGATGACCGCCGACGACTATCGCTTTCATGACGTCTTCCATTACGCCCATGTCGCCGTGCTGACTTGGTCGCCGGTGATCCGCGCGCTACTTCGTCTTAAGCGCAAATCAGACCTCAAGATCGACGATGCCGAGGATGGTGCACGTGCGACACTGATCGAGGAAGGCATTACAACCTGGATTTTTGGCCAGGCGATCGAGCTCGACCTCTTCGCCAACATGAAGCGTGGCGATATGCCGTTCGATCTCCTCAAGCATGTCCGTCAGTTCGTCGCAGGCTACGAAGCGGAACGTTGTCCGCTTTGGCTCTGGGAAGAGGCCATTCTGCAGGGCTATACAGCCTTCCGCTTTCTGCGTGAGCACCGCCGGGGGCGCGTCCGAATCGACATGAACAACCGCCAGCTTTCAATCGAGGCCCTGACGTGAAAACGCCCCGATCCTTCGCGACCGCACTTGCCAACACACGCCTGCCGGCTGTCTTCAATCCCTATCGCGACAGCTGCCCAATCCACGACCGATTTGATGCACCGCTTGTGCGCAAGCGGAACCTCACACAGTGCCTCGAGGCCGCGCTCGACGCCCACGTCGATACGATGTGGATCGCCCGCGATCTCGGTTACCGTGGCGGCCGCCGCACGGGGCTCCCCTTGACCGACGAGGTGCATCTTGCCTCAGCCAGCACGCTGCTTGGCGGTATCACGCTTGATCGTGCAACGCGTGGCCCGATCGTCGCTGAACGCACCGCCGCGGTCATATGGAGCGTGCTTGCGCACATTGGCGCGCCGGTCGTCTTGTGGAACGTGTTTCCATTCCATCCCCATGAAGCGGCCGATCCGATGTCCAACCGCTGCCACAGCCGGTCCGAGCGCAATGCGACTTGGCCGCTGTTGATGGCGCTGATCGCTATGATTGCGCCGCGCCGCATTGTCGCGATCGGCCGCGATGCGGGCCTTGCGCTTGCGGAGATCGACGTTCCGGTCACGATGGTTCGGCATCCGAGCTATGGCGGGCAGGCGGAGTTCATCGTCGGCGTTCACGCCCTTTATGGGCTCGATAGACCACATCGGGATGATGCGACGCTCGAATTGCCGTTCGCTCATGCTGCGAGCGGTGTTCCCGCCTGATCGAACTGTGCGAGCATCGCCGCGATTTCGCTGCGGCGGGCTCTATTCGGTTGGTCGATCTCGGCGTGCGTCGAGATCACGGTGAGCGCGCCAACCTGGAGGCCGGTTTCACGGCCGACAAAGGCCATCAGCCGGCCGAGCCCGATCAAGTTGCCAAGCAGCTTCTCGATGTAGAAGTGGTTTCGATACATCGCGGTCAGCGTCAACGTGCGCTCCGCGCCCGGCACGACCTTGAAGCTCAAAAAACTGAGGCACTGACCGCCATACGGTGAATTGTCGACATCGCGGACTGGATCGAACAGCGAGAGTTCGAATTTGTTGAGCGCGCGTACCTCGTCGTTGCGCATACGCTCCACGATATCCCAGAGCTGGTTCGGCGGTTCGCCCGCCGGCACGGGGAAATCGATCATGCGCTCGAAGTAGTAGCCCGACCAGCGTCCGCTCCGTCGCACCTTCGGCAGCACCTTGGTGCTAAACACGTCAAAAAAGGCGGGCGCGCGATGGCGATAATAGAGTGACGCAGGAAAAATCGTATTGGCGACCGCTTCGACCGACTTGTCGCGCGCCGTCAAGAAGTCATCTACGACCGCGATGCCAGGGTGCGCGCGCGTTGCATTGGCTGTCGGATCGGCCACATCGATCACGACATTATAGGCCTCATGGCCGGAGGCGCCGTCGACCAGACGGACCGCTTCGCGCCACGCGGTCACACAGTCAGGCTGCGGCGGGACAGGCAGATACATCGACATCCTCCGTCAATATCGCGGCCGCGAAGAGACGGGGCGCGAGGAAGGTTTCCGTAAGCCAGCCATAGCCAGCGGCGCCCCATCTGAGACCCCAGCTGTTGCGCACCAAAATCGCGCGCTCGCCATCGACCGTCCCGTGAGCGGTGGCAACGACGGCATGGCGGCGCGCTGGATCAGGCCCTTCGCCGGCAGACGGATGGATCACAGCTTCGGCGGACGGTGCATAGAATGCGTGGGACAGCATCAGCAGGAGGATCGCGGGACGATCGCCCTCGAGTTCCTGAATGACCCTGTCGAGCGATGGCTGAAGCGTCTCACCGGCGCGTCCGAACAGCGGTCCGACATTGTCGGATGGCGTCCACGACGCGGCGTCGCTCGGCGTTGCGGGCAAATACGGCCAGCCTGCTTCCTCGGGCTGCCCGTCCTTACGCAGCGCCTCGAGCATCGCCGACAGCGTTGCGCCCCGGCCGGGCGGCCGTCCCGAACGCCGCTGCGCGTGATAGAACGCGAACTCACACGACAACGGCGCCCACCCTGGCCGGAGGGCCGCATGGGCATCGCTGCCGGCGAACGCGAGGCAGGTCGGCCGCGGTCCTTGATTGCGCGCCTCGCCGAACAGCGGGCGCAAATCCTTCAACACGACGATCTCGGTCATGCGGCTTCAAGTAACCTCCGCCGCTCGGCGCGTGACAGCCCTTCCTCTTCCGGTCCCGTCAGGTCGAAGTCGAGGTTCAGCCGCGACAGCGGAGGTTCAGGATCCCAGGGCCGCCGCTCCTCGATCTGGAGTGAGCCGCGATGTGTCTCCTCCGGCGCCGCGGTCACGCGCCGCACGACTGGCCCGCCCACACCTTCGCCATCGATCGCCTCGAGTTCGTCGCGGACGATCGCGAACCCGCTCGCCTTGAGCTGGTCGATATCCCACAGATAGCCGCCGCCACTATGTTCCTCCAACCGCAACACGAACAGATCGTTGCGGCTGCCATCAATGCGCGTTCCGGCATCGCGCTCGGTCAGGAGCCAGACGTCGCCACGATAGTCCTGGGGCTTATAGGTCTCGAGCAGGCCAACCTTAAGCTCACGGGGCTGTGTTTGAAGCAGTTCACGGGCGAGCCCGGCCTGGATCAGACGATGGCGGACTAGAGTCCAGCACGTCGCCTCGTAGCTCGCGCCGATCCGAAGCGCGAGCTGGTAGACCCGGTTCGCACGCCGGAAATCCTCCACCGTCCAGCTTTGGCGGGCGGCGTGCCACTGGATCAACCACCGGGGCATCATGAAGCCGACCGCAAAGGCGTCGGCTTCGACTTCCTGAAAATCCTCTGCGGGCGCGCCGGTCAGAGTCATGCGGCGGAGGATGCTTTCATCGTCAAGGCTCGGCTGATGCTTCATCTCGAAATGACCGAGCTCATGCGCGGCGGTGAAGCGTTGGATACTCATCGGCCGCCGCGTCGTGATCAGAACGCCTGGGGCTGGGTCGCTCAGATACGCGCCCAGCAAACCCTGCAGCGGACGGAGCAGAAGAGGCAGGTCGACGGCTTGGATGGCACCGAAGACGTCGACATTGCCACCCCTCGTTTCGACGAGCTGGCGCAAGTCGAGACGTTGATGCAGCCGCGAGGCCGCCATCGTCCCTGCTCGTACCGCGCCCGTATAGTCCGATGCCACCATGAGGGTCAGCCCTGCCCAGCACGCGCCCGCGTGCGCAGGTATTCGGCGAATCGGCCGAGCTCATCGCGATCCTCTGGTGACAGGTCGGCTGCACGCCGCGCGAGATGCGCGACATCGACCGGCAGGTTCGCAGACGCTTCGTCTTCGCCAGTGAAGAAAGCGACCGGCTGCCGATAAAGCTTGGCGAGCCGCGTCAGCTCGATGGCCTCGACGCGGCGCTGACCGTTTTCGATGTCGGTAAGAGCCGTCCGTGGGATCTTGAGATAGGTCGCGACCTCCTCCTGCTTGAGGCCGAGATATTTGCGCGCCTCGCGTAACCGATCACCCAGCCGCCGTCGCTCCTCCTCATCACTCTCTTGTCGAAGTGCCAGCTCGGTCATGGCTTGCCTCCTTTACGCTTCTTCCACTGCGCTTCGATCCGCGGCAGCAACTGATAGAGTGCACTATCCACCGATCTATAGCCGCCCGTGCGCACGACACTTTCGGGCAGTTCGAAACCGACAATTGGTTCGATCACACACAGGATCGAAACGACGACCAACGAATCCATCTGGAAAGGCGCCTTTGCGATGTCGGCGGCCGACGTCGGCAGCGCGATCCCTCTGATCGAGGCTTCGTCCTTCACCGCTTGGATGAGATCGCCCCGCAAACTCGTCTCAACCGCTGCCGCGGGAAACGGTGTGAGAACCGAACCGGAGGAAGAAAAAGCCAAAGTGCTGACGGTCATGCGTGTGTCTTTCCAAGACGCAAATCCAATGTAATGTCTGATTTTTCGACATGCAAGGCGATTCGTCAACGATGCGGCCGTGGGAGTTACACGGTTCTAAAAGCCCATTGTTTCCAAGGACTTAGCCTTGTGGGAACTTCTTGTCTGAGGCTCTGGTTTCCCGCCCAGCCCCTCTGCGAAGTCCCGACAACGCATTCGGTGCTGTTGGGCGGAGCGGAGACCCGCCGCGACAGCATCGAGCTTGCGCTTCCGCGCCACGCCCGGAAACTCGGCACCCTCCGCCACTTCACCATCGTCCCCGTCCTTCAGAATCACGAGGCGATCTGCGATCCGCACATCCTCATGGGGCGACAGGAGAAGCTTCGCGTACGGTGGTCCCGTGATCTTCGCCGCCGCCAGCGGCAATTCAGTGGTCTCGTTCACAGGTGGGTCACCTTCGCCCGGCCAAGGTGGAAATCCAGGTCAATCCGTCGTGTCGAGATCGACGTGCGCCTTTAGCGACCTCGGTATGCATACCGCTGATGGATTTAGCTCACGGAGCGCGGCGCGCCTCTGGGTGTAGCCGGTCATCTCGGGGGTTGATTGCAATCATTCAATATCCGCGAAAACCAGACTTTAGGTCCCGACGGCTACATGTGGAACTGTGCGATGCCGTAGCTGCCACAAGTCAAATGACCCGGCAGGGATATCATCGCGGGCTTCGCAAGCACTTGGCCTCGATATTCCAGCTGTGTTGGTGGCTAACCATAGGACAAATGCATGATTGTGGCAGCAGAGGGATAGGCGCGATGGATGTGGTAGATTTGCGCTATCTATCCATCGCGGCGGAAACTGGCAATCTATCGCGTGCTGCGGAGTCCCTGGGCATCAAGCCGTCGACGATCAGTCGGCGCATTGCCCGACTCGAGGATGAACTCGGCGTTACGATCTTCGAGCGCGGATCCTTTGGCATTCGCCTCACGGCGGCCGGCCGGGAGGTCATGGTCCCGGTCCGGCGAACGCTCGATGGCTTCAACAGCGTGCTGCAAGTAGGCAAGAGCAGCGGGTCTGGAATGAACGGGCAAGTCCGGCTGGGCGTCCGAATGCCGCCCGTCGGCGACCCGCTCCAGCCTTTGTTGGCGGCATGGCGCGAGCAGCATCCTGACGTTGTTCTCACGCTTCACGAACTGAACGACAACGAACTCTCAGCGGCGCTGGCGGAGCGCACACTGGATGCCGCTCTCGTGACAACACATACACTCCGGCGTGGTGCCAACACTATCCCTGTCTATCGAGAGCCCCTCGTCGCCGCGCTTCCCCACGGACACATCCTTGCTTCATATGATTCTCTGACGTGGACTCTATTGCGCGATCAGACCCTTCTCATTCAGGGGTGGGACGATAGTCACTCAGCCCGAGCGTTCTATGCCTCACGCCTGGGGGAGGGCGCCCGGTTCTCCTCCCATCCCGCAAGCAAGCAATCGGTCATGGCGCTCGTCGCCGCCGGATTTGGAATAACGCTGGCCACCAAGAGCCAGTCGGAGGTGACGTTTCCCGGGGTGGTCTATAAGCCAATTCTTGAGGACGATGCCTGGCTGCAGGTCGAGCTGGCCTGGCGGCCAACGAGCGAGGACGCCGCGGTCGGCCGGTTCGTTGCCTTCATGCGCGACGAAGCACGATCACGCAAATTGCTTTGACCTGGCCCGCCGAAGCTTCGCGAACGCGCGGTCTGCCGCCATGAATCGGGCCAGCATCGGCGGGATGAGCTTTGCGGGCTCGACCACGGCCTTGCCTGTGCCTTGACCGAGTGCCTCGGCATAGACAGCAAGATCGCGGTGCACCGTGGCGGGTAGTTCGACGGTGAGCCGCACGGGCTTGTCATCCTCGATCGCGCTCAGCTTCAGTTTCGACATGGTGTTTTCCTCAGCTGCCGTAGGGCTCGAGCACGAGATCGCGCGTGACCAGGACGCGGACGGGGAAGCCCGGCCGGATGGTGATGGTGGGCTGCACGTTGAGGGACCGGGCAACGATGCGCTGGCCAATCTGGTTGACGCTATCTGCCCCGCCGCGTCGAATGGCTCGGATAAGGTCGTCCTCGTTGCCGCTCGTTCCGACTTCCGAACCGACGCTCAGGAGAGTCGAGAGGATGGCTGCCTTGAACAGCGTGCCCCAATGATTGTCGACCTCGTCCTCGAGGCCGGCATAACCCTCCGCATCGGCGCCCGGCTGACGTTCCAGCACGATCGACCGTCCATTGGGCATGATGAGACGGTTCCACACCAGAAGCGCCCGCGTCTGCCCAAACGTGATGTGCGAGTCATATTGGCCGATGAGGCGAGCGCCCTGCGGGATCAAGCGGAACTTGCCGGTGGGGCTGTCATAGACATCTTCGGTTACTTGAGCCGTGACCTGGCCAGGCAGGTCCGAACTCAATCCGGTAAGCAGCGCCGCGGGGACTACGGCGCCGGCTTGCAGGACATAGGGGCTCGGGGGCGCACTAATGCGATTGGGGCTGACGGTGCGGCGATCGACGTTGCCGTTGAGAAAGGCGAGCTTGTTATCTTGTGAAGTGAGTTCATTGGCGCCGCCGCCCGGTGTGGCCGCTGCTGGCGAGAGGCCGGGCGCAGTTGGCATGCTGGGAAGGGCCTGCCTGACATTGATTGTTGCGAAGAGGTGGCTGACCCGCGCTGCTTCCTGTTCCCGGGCAATGCGTTGCTTCTCGGGATCGGGGGACGAGGCTGGTAACAGTGCGCCAGCATTCCCAATGCCCCCGTTGAGGATCGGCCGGCCGAGGTCGCCAGGCAGGGGTGGCCCGAGCTGAGGGATATTCTTGGGCAGGCCGGCGTAGTCGCGGGGCAGATTGGAGAGCCCGTCCGGGGTGGTGCGATTGTCGGTGTTGTAGAGTTCCGAGCCAGCGATTTGCCGCTTGGGCTGCAAAGCGAAAAACAGTGCGCTCGCGATTGCGACGGCCGCCACGAGACCAAGGGCAAAAAGAACTTTGCGGGAGAGCCGCATGACAGGCGCCCGATTGGGCCGCAGGCGCATCTCCAGCCTTTGCGCATCTCCCGCAGGCCCCTCCGCCGATTCACGCGAGACGTCGGTCACGACCGCGGCTTCCCATCGGTGCGGACGATACGTACCTTCTTCTGGGGTTCGCCGCCGAGCCTGAGTTCGGCCGCGGCAAACAGCCGATCCACGATCATGTGGTTGCCTTGGATGCGGTAGTTGACGAGTTCGGCCCCGCCCTCGGGGCCGATGATCCATAGGGGCGGCATTTCGCCCTGGCCGATGCCGGTCGGGAACGCGATGAACACCTGGCGCCCGTCGTCGAAGGCGCGGAGCGGACGCCAAGGCGGATTGTCGCCTTCGATCCGGTAGCGGAAATTGAGCGCGTTGATGTCGACCCCGGTGGCGACTGAGGCGGCAGCGTCAGCCGCGGCGTTCTGCCGGCGCAACGCGATCAGCTGGTCCTGCGCGTAGGCCCAGGAAACCGATGCCATATAAGTCTTCTCGGTGGAGCGGAGCTCGAGGTGGTAGGTCCGCCGGTCGGTATTGATGATGAGATTGGTGACAAGGTCGGCGCGCGTCGGCTTGACGAGGATGTGGACGCGCTTGGCGGGTCCGGTCCCGCTCTCGGTGTCCCCGATAACCCAGCGCACGGTGTCGCCGGCGGCGACCGGGCCGGAACCCACCAGCTGCTCGCCCGGCGCCAGCGCGACATCGGTGATCTGTCCCGGTGCCGCGTAGACCTGATAGAGCGCACCCTCCGAGAACGGATAGATCTGCATGGCATTGATGTAGCCCGCGCGCGTCGGCTGCACGCGCGCCGCTCCGTTGGCCTCCTCCACGCGCCCATGCGGATCGACCGGTTCAGCCGGTGCCGTCGTCGCCCCCGGAAGTGGCTTCAGTTGGCCGGGCAAGGGCAGCGGCTTGGGCAGTTCGACAATTTGTATTGATTTGGGTGGATCGGCCTGGAGCACGGCCTGCCGCGGCGTGTTGTCATAGCTGATCGCCGGCGGCTTCCAGGCGGTCGAGCAGGCGGCGAGCGAGACCGATGCGAGCAATGGGAATGTCAGTGGCGGAATACGCATCAGCCGTGCTCCTTGGACCAGTTGAGGGCGTGGACGTAGATGCCGAGTGGATTCTTCGTCAGTCGGTCGGCGTCGGCGGGCGGCTGTACGACGATGGTGAGGATGGCGCTCCAACGCTCGGTCGCGTTGAGCGCGCTGTCGACATAGTGCCGTTCCACCCACGCGACGCGGAAGCTGTTGTCAGAGGCCCGGACGACACTCGCGACCTCGACCGCGATCTGGGTCTTTCCGACCTTGCTGAAGGGATCGCTGGTCCTGGCGTAGTCGTTGAGCGCCAGGGCGCCGCGATCGGTGACGAAGCGGTAGGCCTCTAGCCAATCATGGCGCAGCACGACGGGATCGGCTGGGACGCGACGCACCTCCTCGATGAAGCGCGCCAGATGCCAGGCGATCTGAGGATCGGTCGGGCGATAATCCGCAACGGCGGGTGCCACCGCCTGAGCCTGTCCAAGTTTGTCGATTTGAACGACCCAGGGTGTGACCGTGCCGCGGGCCGACTGCCAGACAAGTCCGGCCGCGAGTCCGCCGCTGATCAGGAGCACTCCGAAAAAGGCTAGACGCCAGCTCCTCGCCTGGACGCGTGCGGAGCCGATGCGGTCGTCCCACGCCTGACCGGCGCGCTGATAGGGCGTTTCAGGTTCAGGCGTAGTGCCGTAACGAACGGTCGGACGTCGGAACATCGCTATGATCCTTGTGAGAGATCGACGGAGGAACCGCCGCTGGGCCGGTCGCCGGAGCGCAGTGCATGGTCGGCGGCGGAAGCGCCCCGGCTGACGGTCTGACCGCGCCTCATGCGGTTGGCCCAGGCCGGAGGTCCGGAAGTTTCGCGGGGCCCGGCAGCACTTGGTTCGGCCGAACCCGAGTTGTTCGTCGAGGCTTGGCCGCCAGCCTGGAAGTTCTCGCGCAGGGTCGCCACGGCGTGGCGGAGCGGACTTGTGGCAGCGTACCCGGCCGCGCCCGCGACACCGCCCATGCCGCCGGCGCGGAACGCGGCGGTGGCGCCGCCCGCGACACTTGCTCCGGCACGCGTGGTGCCGCCGATCGCACCGCCAGCTGCGCCCACGCCTCCAGCTGCCAAGGCGGCACCCGCGGCGCCGACGCCGGCGACAGCCAATCCCGTGCCGACGGCGGCACCTGCGCCGAGCTGTGGGCCGCCGGCGATCAGGCCGTTGGCGATGCCGGCGCCAAAGATCGAGAGACCGAGCAGCGCCAGGGCTGCCAGGATCAGGGTCAAGGCGTCGTCGATGGTCGGGGGATTGTTGAAGCCACTGGTGAACTGGCCGAAAATCGTCGAGCCGATGCCCACGATCACGGCCAGAACGAGCACTTTTACGCCGCTGGAGAATACGTTGCCTAAAACCTTCTCGGCGAGGAAGGCCGTTCGGCCGAAGAGCCCGAAGGGGACCAGCACGAACCCGGCAAGCGTCGTCAGCTTGAACTCGATCAGACTGACGAAGAGCTGGATCGCCATGATGAAGAAGCTGATGACGACGATCATCCAGGCGATCAGCAGGATGACGATCTGGATGAAGTTGTCGAAGAAGCTGACGAACCCCATCAATCCGGAAATGGAATCGAGGATCGGTTTACCCGCGTCGATGCCGACCTGCGCCAGCCTTCCCGGTTGGAGAAACTGAGCCGCGCTGATGGTGTTGCCGCCGGCCTGAAGCCCCAAGCCCGCGAACGAGCTGAAGATGACCGAGGCAAGATTACTATAATTGCCGATGAGGAAGGCGAAGACCCCGATATAAAGGGTCTTCTTGACCAGCCGGGCGAGCACCTCCTCGTCGGATGAGAACGTCCAGAACAGACCTGCTAAGGTGATGTCGATTGCGATCAGCACGCCAGCGAGCCAATGTACGTCGCCTTGAATGAGGCCGAAGCCCGAGTCGATATACTGGGTAAAAATTCCCAGGAAGCGATCGATAACGCCGGTGCCGCCCATATCGCCTACCTGTCCTCCACGAACCTGGCCGGCGCAGTGCCGCCGATCCTGGCGAAACTGGCAAACTGCCGGTGCATCAGCGGAACATCTGCACGGTCTGCGCTTGGTAGCCCGGACCATAGTTGAGGAAGCGTTCCAGCTGCTGCCGGGCCTGGGCCTGGCTCAGGGCGGTGCGAGCGCCTTCCAGGCTCTGGGCGCGGGCGATCGACGCCATGACGGCGGTAAGGTCGGCGAGCTGGTTGGTCTGAAGAGCGACGAGCTGATTGCCGGATTGAGCGGCCTGAAGCGCACCCGTTGCGGATTGGCTCGAGGAGACCAGCCCGCTGATCTGCGTGCGCGTGCTCTCGAGGTTCTGGACTACACCGGCTTGGACCCGCATGGCGTCCTGGAAGCTGGCCAGCGAGTTCTGCCAGCGTGTCTGGGCATCCGCGAGCAATTGCATCGAGGAGGTCGCGGTGGAATAGCTTTGCGGATAGGTCCGGGTGAAGGCCTGATCGATCGTATTCACGTCGTAGGCGATGCGCTGCGCCTGGGCGAGGAGCTGCTGGGTCTGACCGATCGATTGCTGAAGCTCGGCCAACGAGGAGTAGGGCAAACTCGCGAGATTCCTCGCTTGGTTGAGCAGGGACATCGCCTCGTTCTGCAGGCTCTGGATCCCGTTATTGACCTGCTGCAGTGTGCGCGCGGCCGTCAGCACATTCTGGCTATAATTGCTGGGATCGAAGACGGTCATCTGGGCGCGCGCGGGAGCGCCGGCGATCGCGAGCACCGCGATGGTCGCGCCGATGGCGAATACTTTGCGAAGGCGATCCTTGGTCATGGAGAAGTCTCCTCGCTGGTGGTGAGCAGAGTGGCCGCCCATTCGAGTCCCTTGCGTCGTAGCCAGGCGGCGGCGAAGCCATCGGGATCTTGCGCGGCAAGCGTCTCCGCGATGGCGGCCTGATCGGTCTTGGAAGATGCGGCGGTAAAGGCGAGCGCCACCTCGGAGAGGCCGAGTTCGAACAGCCGGTTGCCGCGGCGCGACTGACAGTAGTAGTCGCGCTTTGGCGTCGCTCGGCTCAGGATCTCGATCTGCCGGTCGTTCAGGCCGAAGCGGCGATAGATGGCAGCGATCTGTGGCTCGAGCGCGCGCTCATTGGGCAGGAACAGTCGCGTCGGACAGCTTTCGATAATAGCCGGTGCGATGGCGCTCCCGTCGATGTCGGCAAGCGACTGCGTGGCGAAAATGACGGAAGCATTCTTTTTTCGAAGGGTTTTTAGCCATTCCCGGAGTTGTCCGGAAAAGCCGTGATCGTCGAGCGCGAGCCAACCCTCATCGACGATTACCAGCGTGGGACGGCCGTCGAAACGGTCTTCTATGCGGTGGAAGAGATAGGAGAGGACCGCGGGCGCCGCGCCGCTGCCGATCAGCCCCTCGGTCTCGAACACCTGAACCTCGGCGCGGCCCAGGTGCTCGGCCTCCGCATCGAGCAAATGCCCCCACGGGCCGCCGACTGTATAGGGCTGCAACGCCTGTTTCAGGGCGTTGGACTGCAGCAGGACCGAAAGGCCTGTGAGGGTGCGCTCCATGGTGGGAGCGGAGGCGAGCGAGGTCAGCGCGGACCATAGGTGCTCCTTGAGGTCCGGGGTGACGGTCACGGACTCCCGGGTCAGCAGGGCCGCGACCCATTCGGCTGCCCAGGCGCGCTCGCCGGCATCATCAATGCGGGCAAGCGGTTTTAGGGCGACGGGCTCGCCGACGTCTCCGGTGAGCGCCCCGCCGAGATCGTGCCAGTCGCCTCCCATGGCAAGTGCTGCCGCCCGGATCGAACCACCGAAGTCGAAGGCGAAGACCTGCGCCTGCGGATAGCGCCGGAATTGAAGCGCCATCAGGGCCAGGAGCACGCTCTTGCCGGCACCCGTAGGGCCCACGACAAGGGCGTGGCCGACATCGCCGACATGGAGGGAGAAGCGGAACGGCGTCGCACCCTCTGTCCGCGCAAAGAACAGAGGCGGCGCGTTGAGATGTTCGTCCCGTTCCGGCCCGGCCCACACCGCGGAGAACGGCATCATATGGGCGAGGTTGAGGGTCGAGATCGGCGGTTGACGGACATTGGCATAGACATGACCCGGCAGGCTCCCGAGCCAGGCTTCGATCGCATTGACCGTCTCGCGCATACAGGTGAAGTCGCGGCCCTGAATGGTCTTCTCCACCAGACGGAGGCGATCCTGGGCAATGGCAGGATCCTCGTCCCAGACGGTCACGGTCGCGGTGACGTAGGCTTGGGCGACAGCATCCGAGCCCAGCTCCTGCAAGGCCAAGTCGGCGTCGAGTGCCTTGTTGGCGGCATCGGAGTCCATCAAGACCGAGGCCTCGTTGGTCATCACTTCCTTCAGGATCGCCATGATCGACTTGCGCTTGGCGAACCACTGACGGCGGATGCGACCCAGCACCTTGGTGGCCTCGGTCTTGTCGAGGCAGATCGCGCGCGTGGACCAACGATAGGGGAAGGCCAACCGGTTCAACGCGTCGAGCAAGCCCGGCCAGGTCTGCGACGGAAAGCCCATGATGGTGAGGGTCCGCAGATGCGCCCGGCCGAGACGTGGTTCCAGCCCGCCGGTGACATCCTCATCGACCAGGATGGCGTCGAGGTGCATGGGCGTCTCGGGCACCCTGACGCGCTGGCGCCGTGTCGAAATGCAGGAATGCAGGTAAGTGAGAGTATCGCTGTCATCGAGCCAAGCGGCCTCGGGCATGAAGTCTTCGATCAAGGCCAGAACCCGATCGGTGCGGTCGATGAAGGCCGCCAGCGCGCCACGCCAGTCGGATTCTTTGCCAGACCGGCCTTCATAGAGCCAAGCTTCCGCGCGCGCGGCATCATCGGCCGGCGGCAGCCATACGAGGGTGAGAAAATACCGGTTCTCGAAGTGGGCCCCTTCCTCTTCGAACTGCGCGCGGCGCTCGGCGTCGACGAGGCTGGACGCCGGATCCGGGAAGCGGCTGTCCGGGTAGTGGTTTGCGGGCAGACGTTGGGCTTCGACGAAGATTGCCCAACCGGAGCCCAGCCGCCGCAGAGCGTTGTTGAGCCTGGAAGTGATGGCCACGAGTTCGGCGGCCGTCGCGGAGTCGAGATCGGGTCCCCGGAAGCGCGCGGTCCGTTGCAGCGAGCCGTCCTTGTTGAGGATGACGCCCTGCTCGACCAACGCTGCCCACGGCAGGAAATCGGCAAGGCTCTGGGAGCGACGGCGATATTCGGCGAGATTCATCATGAGGTTCGCCTCACGCGGCCAGATGCTGTGGGTAGCGAAGATGCCGCCGCATCACGTCGACGAAGGCAGGATCGCGCTTGGTGGCCCAAACCGCCGCCAAATGGCCGACCAGCCAGATCGCCGCGCCGACAATCCACAAGCGGAGGCCAAGGCCGACGGCAGCGGCCAGCGTGCCATTGACGATCACGACCGCCCGGGGCGCACCGCCCAAAAGAAGCGGCTCCGTCAGCGCGCGATGGACGGGTGCGTAGAAGCCGGCAATGGAGTCGCGCTGCTCCATCAGACGAGCGCTCCGCCGCCGAACGAAAAGAACGACAGGAAGAAACTCGAAGCGGCAAAGGCGATCGAGAGGCCGAAGACGATCTGGATCAGGCGGCGGAAGCCGCCGGAGGTCTCGCCGAAGGCCAGCGCCAGGCCGGTGAGGATGATGACGATGACCGATATGACTTTCGCGACGGGACCTTGAATGGACTCCAGTATCTGATTGAGCGGCTGCTCCCACGGCATGTTCGACCCCGCCGCATAGGCGGGTGCAGTGAGGAGCGCGAAGAGGACAAAGCTCGAGAGGGCGGCGAGGGGACGCCGAAAGTGCAACATTATTGTTCTCCTGCTGGGATGAGGACGTAGTCACCGGTCGGACCGAGACCTTTCACGGCGGTAAGCTCGGTGAGCCTGCGGGCAGTGCCGCGGCCCGCGAGAACTGCGATGACCTCGATGGTTTCGGCAATCAGCGCGCGAGGGACCGTGACGACGGCTTCCTGGATGAGCTGCTCGAGGCGACGGAGCGCGCCCATCGCAGAGCCTGCGTGCAGGGTACCGACGCCGCCGGGATGTCCGGTGCCCCAGGCTTTCAGGAGATCCAACGCCTCCGCCCCACGGACCTCGCCGATCGGGATACGATCGGGCCGAAGTCGAAGCGCCGAACGCACGAGATCGGAGAGCGAGGCGGCGCCGTCCTTGGTGCGGAGCGCCACGAGATTGGGTGCGGCACATTGCAATTCGCGCGTATCTTCGATCAGGACGACGCGGTCGCCGGTCTGGGAGATTTCAGCAAGGAGTGCATTGACCAGAGTTGTCTTGCCGGTCGACGTGCCACCCGCGACCAGGATGTTCTTCCGGTCTCGGACAGCGGCACGCAGCAGGTCAGCCTGCAGGCCGGACATGATTCCGGCCTGGACGTAATCACCAAGGGTAAACACCGCCACCGCCGGCCGGCGGATGGCGAAGCAAGGTGCGGCCACCACGGGCGGCACCAGACCCTCGAAGCGTTCTCCGCTTTCCGGCAGCTCGGCCGAGATGCGGGGACTGCCCGCATGGACCTCGAGACCGACATGGTGGGCGACGAGCCGGACGATCCGTTCGGCGTCGGCAGGTCCAATCCGCGTGCCGGTGTCCTCGAGGCCCCCCGAAAGGCGGTCGATCCAGAGCCGGCCGTCCGGGTTCAGCATCACCTCGACGACACTGGGGTCCTCGAGATGACCTGCGATCAAGGGCCCGAGAGCGGTGCGCAGCATGCGCGTCCCGCGAGCGATGGCTTCTGATCGAAAGGAAGAGATCGTCGTCACAGCGAACCCCGCGATGTCGGCCGAAGCCGATGTGTCTGCGCGGTGCTTAGAGAACGGGGCGGCAGGAGCGCAACAGGTTCGATGGGGTCATCGGGCTTCGGGATAGAAAGACATGCGGACGAGCCGATCGCTAAGGCTCGCCTGTCACCGCGGCGCTGTCCGGTTCGGCCGCCGCGATGTCGGCCACGAGTTCATCGGCCAGTGTGCGGCCTCGCGCCAGCCGTCGACCCAAGGCTTCGACGAACCCCTCATACCGCTCCCGGCCTTTGGCCTGCGCCGCAGGCTGTGCGGTGTCGGGAAGTGGCGGCGTGCTGGTCAGCCAGAAGCGGACAAACAGCGCGAGGGCTTCGTTGGAGATAGTGACATGGCGTTCGAGACGTTCGATCTGGCGCGTCATGCGATCGAGCCGCCGCGCCAGCGCGGCCTCCAGCCGGTCGGCGCCGTCGGGCGACAGGTGTGAGGCGAGCGCCGCCTCTACCACCAGCGCCTGGGGGACCCGCTTCCGGTTGGCGTAGTCGGCGAGCTTTCCAGCGAGGTCCGGCGGGAGGCGGAAGGTGTGTTTGGTGCGCATGTTTCAAAGGCCCATATCGTCGCCCGGATCGAGGGCAACTTGCCGAGCGAGCGCGCGAGTCTGGCGCGACGGGCCGCGGGAATCTTGGGCGCCCTCTTGAGGCTCATCGTCCGCCAATTCGAACTCCTGGGCCGGTCTTCGAGGCTCGGACACGATCTCCTCGTGCTCAGGAAGTTCGGGCTCACGACGGACGCCGGCGTTGTCGGGGTCTTTGGTCTGCTTTGCCGGTGTAACGATGGCGTCCGCCCACTGATCGCCGCCGTGGCGAGGCGCCGGATCTGTCGCGCCACTGGTGTCCGACCCTCGGGATGGTGTGGGGGACGGCGTGGGGGGCGGCACGATGCGCGACTGCAATTGCCGATCCTCGTAGTAGCGCGCTTTCTTGGCCCGGATCGGGGGGTTGCCCGAGATCAGCACGAGCTCGTCATCGGACGGGAGCTGCATCACCTCGCCTGGCGTCAAGAGTGGCCGCGCTGTTTCCTGGCGGGAGACCATCAAATGGCCGAGCCAGGGGCTCAAGCGATGGCCGGCGTAGTTCTTGGCGTCGCGGATCTCGGTCGCCGTCCCGAGGGCATCGGAGACCCGTTTGGCGGTTCGCTCGTCGTTGGTGGCAAAGCTCACCCGCACATGGCAGTTGTCGAGGATCGAGTTGTTGGTGCCATAGGCCTTCTCGATCTGGTTCAACGATTGGGCGATCAGGAAGCTCTTCAGTCCGTAGCCCGCCATGAAGGCGAGCGCACTCTCAAAGAAATCGAGCCGCCCAAGCGCTGGGAACTCGTCGAGCATCAACAGCAGGCGGTGACGTCTTTGCTTTGGCTCGAGCTTCTCGGTCAGTCGGCGGCCGATCTGATTCAGGATCAATCGAACCAGCGGCTTGGTGCGGCTGATGTCGGACGGGGGCACGACGAGGTAGAGCGTGGTTGGCGTCGCACCCTCAACGAGATCGCGGATGTGCCAATCGCATAGGCTGGTCACGCTCGCGACCACGGGATCGCGATACAGTCCCAGGAACGACATGGCCGTGGACAGCACACCCGATCGCTCGTTCTCGCTCTTGTTCAGGAGCTCGCGGGCGGCGCTGGCGACGACCGGATGCGTTCCGCTCGGGCCCAGATGCGGCGTTGTCATCATCGCCCGCAATGTGGTCTCGATCGGTCGTTTGGGATCGGAAAGAAAATTGGCAACGCCGGCCAGCGTCTTATCCGGCTCAGCGTAAAGCACATGAAGGATAGTGCCGACCAATAGCGCATGACTGGTCTTCTCCCAGTGATTTCTCTTTTCCAGTGCGCCTTCAGGGTCGACCAGCACGTCCGCGATGTTCTGGACGTCGCGCACTTCCCATTCGCCGCGGCGCACTTCCAGGAGCGGGTTATAGGCAGCGCTCTGCGCGTTGGTCGGGTCGAACAACAGCACACGCCCGAACCGCGCGCGCCAACCCGCGGTCAATGCCCAGTTCTCACCTTTGATATCGTGAACGATCGCCGAGCCGGGCCATGTCAAAAGAGTTGGAACGACCAGACCCACGCCCTTGCCGCTCCGTGTCGGCGCGAAACACAACACGTGTTCCGGCCCGTCGTGGCGGAGGTATTCTCCACGCCAGCGCCCGAGGAGGACGCCCTCGTCGCCGAGAACGCCGGCCTCACGGATTTCCCGGGTCTCGGCCCATCGCGCCGACCCATAGGTCGTGACCCGCTTGGCTTCGCGGGCGCGCCAGACCGACATGGTGGTGGCCACAACAACCGCGGCGATGCCGCCAGCCGCCGCGACGTATGCACCTTCGTTGAAGATATCGGGGGCGTAGGCGTCGAATGCGAACCACCACCAGAAGAAAGCGGGCGGCTGATAGACGGGCCAGCCGAGCAGCTCGAACAATGGGTGTCCGAGCTGGGGCTGGAAGCCGAGGCGCCACGCCGTCCACTCCGTCGCCGTCCAGACGAAAGCGAGTACGACGAGGCTCACGAGGAGGACCTGGCCCCAGAGGATCTTGGTCGCATTCATGGCGATGGAGAATCAGAGGCCCCTTCGGCGATCTCAAGCGCCGATTGTCAGTTCGCGTGTCCCGGACACTGGAGCGTAAAAATCGGACGCTTGGCCTACTACGCCGGGCCGAGGATCGCCGACATCATCCCAGTCGGCCATGAGCACGTGTTGCAGCTTGTTCCTCCTTCCTCGATAGGCCCGGAGCGTAGTCTCACTTACGCGGCCACCGCATGACTGTCTCGGCGTCGCTAAGCCGAATGAGGAATCTTCACATTGCGCCACGCCATTCGGCAGGCGGATCGGCGCGTCAGGCGAGGCGCACCCAATTGTAGTATCTGTACCACCTCGCCATTTCTCTCGGGCGCCTGCAAGACTGAGGAACCCGTGGGTATTCTGGCTGCACGCAAGCGCCTAATGACTTCACTTAACGCGTTGTCACGCCTCACCAACCGGAGAATTCACCGATGCATAGTCACTCGATGAATGATTGGAGCCACCAGCACGTCTTCCTAGGCACCGGCCATGAACGCAATGAATGGCGCACCTGGGCGGTGGTTGGCTTGACTGCAACTATGATGGTGATCGAGATCGTGGGCGGCACTGTATTTGGTTCAATGGCCCTCCTAGCCGATGGCTGGCATATGTCGACTCACGCTGGCGCGCTTTCCATTGCCGCGTTGGCCTATGGCTATGCGCGGCGTCATGCGGGAGATTCACGGTTCACCTTCGGGACAGGAAAGCTGAGCGACCTCGCAGGCTTCACGAGTGCCGTGATTTTAGCGATCATCGCGCTGGCTATTGGGTATGAATCGACGACGAGGCTATTTCTGCCGGTGACGATCCGTTTTGAGGAGGCGATCCCCATCGCAGTCGTTGGTCTTGGCATCAACCTGCTGAGTGCTTGGCTGCTGGGCGGCGACCACGCCAACCATGGCCTTGCGCACCGTGACAATCATGGGAAACCCGACCCTCACGATCATGAGCGTCACAGCCATGGCCATCACGACCACAATATGCGCGCCGCTTACTGGCACGTAATGGCCGATGCGCTGACCTCAGTCTTGGCGATTATAGGCTTGCTGGGCGCGGGACTCTGGGGTTGGACCTGGCTCGACCCGGTAATGGGCATCGTCGGCGCCGTAGTAATCGCACACTGGTCATACGGCCTGATCCACGACGCCGGGGCAGTTCTACTCGACGCCGCGCCTAACAGCTCGCTAACTGATGCCATACACAAGATCCTAGAGGCCGGCGATGATCGTATCGCCGATCTCCATGTCTGGCGGCTGGCTCCTGGCCATCACGGCGCGATCGTATCGCTGGTGTCGGATGCGCCCGCACCGGTCCAGACCTACAAGGCCCGCCTCGCAAGCATTGAAGGTCTCTCCCACGTCACGGTTGAAGTCCACCGCTGCGTCAGTGCCCACTAACGCCCATTCAGTCGTGCACACCTAGTCTGGCTAGTCGCGTTGGTTGGCTTCCTCGCGCCCGCGTTCGAGACCGGGATGGCGATGCAGCACAAACACTAACGTCGAAGCTCGATCGAGGTGGAAAGTGTATCACCAGCCGGTCTTGTGGCGCCCTTATTGATTCGGCTGTAATCATCTTGAAAATAGCGCGACCGGTTTCTACATGGGATTGATGAAAGCAACGGACATGAGATCGCTGTCGCGCGATGCGCGGCATGAGAGGCGAGTGCAAGTCATCCGACTGCGCAAGGCGCGATACACGTACGAGGAAATTGCGACGCAGACCGGGCTGAGCCGCACTGGCGTGTTCGATATCTGCAAGCGCCATAGTGCGGCCGGAGCCAGTGCGCTGCGCGATGCGCCGAGTGGGCGCGAGACTGGCGAGGGCCGGCTTCTGGAATTTGGGCAAGAAGCCGTGGTGCGCAAGCTGATTGCCGACAAGACTCCGGACCAGTTGAAGATGCCCTACGCGCTGTGGACGCGCGCAGCGGTGGCTGATCTGATTGAGCAGCGCTTTGGCATCCGGTTGGCGGTGCGCACCATGGGGCTGTACTTGGCGCGCTGGGGATTCACACCGCAGAAGCCAATGAAGAAGGCCTACGAGCAATCGCCCGCGGCGGTGAAGAAATGGTTGGACGAGGACTACCCGAACATCGCCGCCAGGGCCAAGACGGAGGGCGCTGAAGTTCACTGGGGCGACGAGAGCGGACTACGCAGCGACGACGTGGGTGGCCGGGGATATGCCCCCAAGGGCGAAACCCCGGTAATCCGGGTGAACAACAAGCGCCACAGCTTGTCGGTGATCTCCACCGTGACCAACAAAGGCCAGATGCGCTGGAAGATTTTCGACGGAGCGCTCAACGCGAACATCCTCATCGACTTCTTGCGTCGGCTGATCAAGGGGGCCACGAAGAAAGTGTTCCTGATCCTGGATAACCTGCGAGTACACCACGCCAGGCCGGTCAAGGCGTGGCTGGCCGACCACGCCGATGCGATCGAGGTGTTCTACCTGCCCAGCTATAGCCCCGAACTCAATCCCGACGAGATGGCCAACGCCGACATCAAGCAGGGTGCGACCACGCGCGCCCCGGCCCGAACCAAATTGCACTTGGTCAGAGCCACAGCGCGCCATCTGCGCAGTGTGCAACGCCAGCCCGAGCGGGTCCGCAAGTACTTCGAGCATGAACCCGTTCGTTACGCCGCTTGATTCAAGTTCGATAATGCCGGCTCAATAAGATCGAGACCATGCCGACCGACGCGGACCACTATTTTTTACGAACGCACGAACTGCGACACGCTGCATTAACCTAAGTTGGCCACTTGCGTCGCGTCGGCGACATGCTAAAAGGCCGCAATTCTCGGGGAGTAACCGTCCGCCCCTCTCGCGGAGCTTGCGTCAACAAACTTGGCTTCGGCCATGGCGCCAGCGACGGACCGCAAGGTCCGAATTGGCCAGACCGACGACATGGGATCTCGACTCGGGTCGACGGGGTCTTTTGTCGTCGCGCAGCTTCGGCCCCCGGATATCGTTTCATGGAAGGCATTCTGACGTCGACCGTCGTTGTTGCGATCGCGGAAATCGGTGACAAGACGCAACTGCTCGCCATCGTGCTCGCCGCTCGATTCCGCAAGCCGATCCCGATCATTTTGGGCATACTCGCGGCGACCCTACTCAATCATGCCGTCGCCGCGACCTTCGGCTACCTGATTTCCCAATGGCTGACGGGCCGGACCTTTCAGATCGTCCTGGGTCTCTCATTCATCGCTATGGCGGCTTGGGCCTTGGTGCCAGACAAGGAGGATGAGAACGCCGGGCAGCGGTCGGCGCGCGGGATTTTCCTCACGACGCTGATCGCCTTCTTCTTTGTGGAGTTCGGCGACAAGACGCAGATTGCGACCACGCTGTTAGCCGCCCGGTTCCATAACATCGAGCTCGTCACCATCGGCACAACGATCGGCATGATGCTGGCCAACGTGCCGGCTGTCTTCCTCGGCGAAGCCGCGACGAGAATCGTTCCGCTCAAATACGTGCGGATCGCCGCGACTATCCTCTTTGCGGCAATTGGGCTCTGGATCGTGCTCGCGGCGCCAACTCTTGAATGAACATCGGTGGGCTTGCTTACAAGCCGGTTCACCGGCTATTGAAATGCGAACCCGTCGCGACCTAGGTTAGGCAGCTTGTGTAACCATGTTAGCGGTGGATACCTTTCACAATGAGTTTGGCACGCCAGTGACACGCCGGCAGTGGCCGTGCCCGTCGGGCCCCTGCTGAGGGGTTCGGCGACGTGGCCCACCATCGCAGGGCTGGAAGACCTTCCTTCGCAATCACTCCTCATACATCGCCGCCATCAACATTTTTGTCGTGCAGACCACCGGTTCGGGCTGCTCTATGGCTTAGTCATCGTCTGCGTTGAGCGACGCAGACTGATCTGGGTCACCGTCACTGCCAACCCTACAGCTGAATGGATCGCCCGCCAGTTCACCGAGGCTTCCCATGGGATCAGGCGCCCCGATATATCATTCGGAACAGTGATGCCTCGTATGGCCGCGCCGAGACGCGACGGTTTACTGCCATGGGCATCCACGACCGACCAACTGCGCCGCAGTCACCCTGGCAGACTGGATACGTTGAACCGCTCATCGGCTCGATCCGATGAGAATGCCTCGACCACGTCCTGATTCCGAGCGAAGCCCATCTGCGCCGGATCCACAAAGCCTACGCCGACTATTGCAATAGCACCCCTAACCATCTCGCTCTCGCCAAGGACGCTCGTCCAGGCCGTCCTATCCATGCGCCTGGATCGATCGTCGCTATCCCTTTCCTTGGCGGACGCCATCACCAATACGCCCGGATCACTTAAGTGATAGGGACAGCGATGGCGCTGGGCACGAACAGCCAGGCGTTGCTGGTGCCGTGCTGGATCAGATCGGCAAACGACGCTGCACCCTATAAGTACTTGGCGATAGCTTTGAATTCCTGGATTGAGCGACGCCGCTCCTTCACAGGCTGGTCAATGGCATCGTCCAGACAATGGTCGAGGTGGTCCTGGATCAGGGCTTTCTTCGCCTGACCTATGGCTTTCTCCACGGCATGAAGCTGCTGTGCAAGGTCAAGGCAGGACCTGCGCGCTTCGATCATGTCGATCACGCTTCTGAGATGTCCTTCGGCACGTCGAAGTCTCTTGGTAATATCCGTGTGTGTCTGATGCAGATGTTCTTCGGCCATAGATTCTCCTATCCTCCTGGAGGGGATCAGTCAATACTGCCCCCATCACTCACCACTGCACACCGGCTGCAGCGGTAGAGACCGCCGCGGCAGGGAACATCGAGCCAATGCTGAACGTACTTGCCAACCGGACGTATCGTCATCTCTTCGCGGCCCAGGTCATCGCCCTGGTGGGCACTGGCCTTGCGACCGTCGCGCTGGGGCTTCTGGCCTATGAGCTTGCCGGCCCCGACGCCGGGGCCGTGCTCGGCACCGCACTCGCCATCAAGATGATCGCCTATGTCGGGGTGGCGCCGATCGCTTCCGCCTTCGCCGAACGGTTGCCGCGAAGGGCGATGCTCGTAGGCCTCGATGTCGTGCGGGCGGCAGTGGCCGTGCTGCTGCCGTTCGTGAGCGAGGTCTGGCAAGTCTATGTCCTCATCTTCGTACTGCAGTCGGCGTCTGCTGCCTTCACCCCGACGTTCCAGGCGACCATACCTGACGTGCTCCCGGACGAAAGGGAATACACCCGCGCGCTCTCGCTCTCCCGGCTCGCCTACGACCTCGAGAACGTCGTCAGCCCGATGCTGGCCGCGGCACTGCTGACGGTCATCAGCTTCCACAGCCTGTTCGCCGGCACGGTCGTCGGCTTCCTCGTTTCCGGCATGCTGGTCGTCTCGGTCGTGTTGCCGAGCCCCATATCGCCCGAGCAGCGCAGCATCTATGAACGCACGACTCGCGGTCTGCGCCTTTATCTCGCAACGCCGCGATTGCGCGGCCTGCTTGCCCTCAACTTCGCCATCGCTGCCGCGAGTGCCATGGTGATCGTCAATACCGTGGTGCTGGTCCAGGCCGAGTTCGGCCTGACCCAGCGCGCGATGGCCCTGGCGCTGGCCGCGTTCGGCGGCGGCTCGATGATCGCCGCGCTCGTGCTGCCGCGCCTTCTTGACAAAGTCGCCGACCGGACGGCGATGCTGGCCGGCGCCGCCCTCCTGGTCGCAGGCCTGTTTGCCGGCATGCTCGTTGGAAACTACGCCTTGCTTCTTCCGCTCTGGTTCGTGCTGGGCCTCGGCTATTCGCTCGCCCAAACGCCGTCCGGGCGGCTGCTGCGCCGCTCCTCCCAGCCGGAGGACCGCCCGGCGCTGTTTGCCGCTCAGTTCGCGCTCTCACACGCCTGCTGGCTGCTCACCTATCCCGTCGCCGGCTGGCTCGGTGCGAAGGTCGGCCTGCAGTGGACCTTCGGGGCGCTCGGCTTGATTGCGGGTCTCGCGGTCCTGCTTGCGCTTCGACTCTGGCCGGCGGCCGACCCCGACGAGATCGAGCATGTCCACGACACGCTTGCTGACGACCACCCCCATGTCGCACGTGCCGAAAGCATCGGGCGGGTTCGCCGGCACACACATGCCTATGTCATCGACAGTCATCATACTGAATGGCCGCGGGGCAACTGACATTGGGGGCGAACCTTCCCGAACTTTATGACCAGGCGGTCATACTCTTCGCCTATGCATGCCTGTTCCTTATCTCCTTGGCCGCCGCGACCGTGCTGCCATTGCAATCGGAAGCGGCGCTGGTGGGGCTGCTCCTGGTGGATTATTCGCCATGGCTACTCCTCCTGACGGCAAGCGTCGGCAACATTCTCGGATCGACGATCAACTGGATGCTGGGCCGCGCGATCGAGCGACTCGGCAGCCGGTCATGGTTCCCGGCAACCGGCGCGATGCTCGACCGGGCGCAGCAATGGTATCGCCGCTACGGCAGATGGTCACTCCTGCTGAGCTGGGTCCCCGTGATCGGCGATCCGCTCACGGTCGTGGCTGGGGTGCTGCGGGAATCGTTGCCTGTCTTCCTGTTGCTCGTCACGATTGCGAAGATTGGACGTTATCTCGTGCTGATCGCGGCGACGCTGTGGTTCTATTGAAATGCCGCAAGGTCGATAGGATAGGTTCCAATAGACTATGGAGTTCCGGATCTGGCGCGGGCGGTGTCCGCCGCGCGTAGTAGTTTGACGCTAGCGGGCCGAGCAAAAGTTCGACCATGCAGAATTGAGGAAACCGCAAGTTTAGCGAGCGTCGCGGCAACGGTTCATGGGCAGTCTTCCGAAGCCAAGCGAATACGCCAAACCAACCCCTTTTCGTCAAAGACCTCCCAGCTGATTGCCACACCCGCCTTCAGAAAGATGTTTGGTGGTGTCGTGCAATAGGTTTGCTTCATGAGATCCTTGTTCATCGCTTCGGCGGCGCGGGGATCGGCCGCGTAGAATTCGCGGAGCTCGTCGGCAGTGCCTTGCGATTCGGGTCTAACTTTCATCGTATAGACCACATCGGCCTGGTATCGCTTCACCTGCACCAGGTCACTGTGCTGGTCGACCTTCCGGGGCAAGGAAGAAGACAACCTGTCGAGGACCGCATCGAGCGCCGCCATAGCCGGGCGCTCGATTCCGGGAACGTCCGCGCCGGCAATCACGATTCGCCAGCCCTTCCGGGCCATGCATGAGCCAATCACCCTCGCGAGCTCGATCGAGGCAGCCTCCCGATCCGTCTGCGCCAGTCTGCCGATCCGATCGGCATCGGTCTTCGAGACTACTCGCGGATCGTTGGCACATGCATTCTGATCATTGGTATTGTCGGCCTGCTTCGGGACCGCTCGGTCGGTTCGATATGCCCTGCCGATTTCCTCCCCCGTAACAACCGACCGCATCGACAAGTATTCATCCGCGCGGGCGGGTCCGATAGCAAAAGCCACAAATAGCGCACAATGAATGGCGCTCAATGCGACGAAGGTGGAAGTACGATGCAACTGTGATCGATCGACACGCGCTAAAGCTCTAACCTTCTGAGCCTGTGCGCGCATCAGCATGAACGTCCACTAGGTGGGAATTTGGCATTCGTTCCTCTCCTACTGATCTCCATTGAATTTATTCGTAAGCGCCTCTCTATGGCAGCCGGCCATTCTAAGGCGGCATTTCTTCGCTCAGCGCTGGCATTGCTGGCAACAGCGATGCACAACCCTTGAATTCTTCGGACGACTGTCACGAGAGTTCGCCGGTCGCCATGATCGATGCGATCTGCCACTTGACATGCTGTCCCGGCATCTCGGCCTTGAGCTGCTCGACAATTTGTTGCGCATGGTCGGCGGGCAGAACCATCCGCACCTCGATCTGCCTTACTCGCCCACTGACCTGCTCGGCCACCGTCCTGAAATGCAGGTTCCGGCCGTAGGCGATGATCTCGCTGACCGAAAAGCCGGCGTCGCCGGCAACTTCGTGCGTCAGAAGCATCTGCACGAGTTTTTCCTCGAGCACGCGAGGTGCCACGAACGTAAGGATGACGGATGGTGGGTTCATATGGCTATCGCCTTTCGGGAAACGCCGAACCGGCGGTAAAGCAAGGGCAGAATCAGCAGAGTGAGAAGCGTCGAACTCGCCAGCCCGCCGATAACCACGATGGCGAGGGGCTTTTGCACCTCCGAGCCGGGGCCCGTGGCGAACAAAAGGGGCACCAGGCCGAACGCCGTGATGGTGGCTGTGAGGAGGACGGGGCGAAGCCGGCGAAGCGCGCCGTTGAAAACGATGTCTTCCATGGCTTCGCCCTCACCCAGAAGCTGGTTGAAGTGGGACACCAGGACGAGGCCGTTCAGCACCGCGATGCCCAGCAGCGCAATAAAGCCGATGGAAGCCGGCACCGACAGATACTCGCCTGAAGCTGACAGCGTGAAGACACCGCCGACAAGGGCGAAGGGGATGTTCACAAAAACTAGAAGGGACTGGCGGACCGAGCCGAAGGTGGTGAATAGCAGCAGGAAGATCAAGGCTAACGCGATCGGAACGACGATCTCAAGCCGCGCGGCTGCACGCTGCTGGTTCTCGAACTGTCCACCCCAGGCAAGCTCATATCCCGGGGGTAGCTTGACTTGATCGACCACGACCTTCTTCGCGTCATCGACGAAGCCGACGAGATCGCGGCCCTTCACGTCGCTTTGTACTAGCGCCATCCGGCGACCGTTCTCGCGGTCTATCTTGACGGGGCCATCGACGCGGTCGAGGGCCGCCAAGGACATGAGCGGAACGACGGTGCCGTCGGCCATCGTCATCTTGAGGTCGTTGAAGGTGGCGCTGGATCCGCGGACACTGTCGGCGCCCCGCAGAAGAACAGGTGTGCGGCGACCGTCCTCGAGTACGATCCCCAGCGTCTTGCCCTCGATCTGCGTGCGCAAGCCGTCGGCGATGTCGTCGACATTCAGTCCAAATCGCCCGGCCTGCAGGCGATCGACGGCGACGCTCAGGTATTGGACACCGTCGTTCAGGACCGTGCGAACGTCCTCGCTGCCCCTGATCGTCTCCAATTTCGCAGTGATCTCGACCGCAAGGCTGTTGAGCGTCGGAATGTCGGGCCCAAATATCTTGACGACGACGTCGCCCCGGACGCCGATGATCATCTCCTGGACGCGCATGTCGATCGGCTGGGTGAAGCTGTACGAGACGCCCGGCAGCTTATCGAGGACCTTGCGCAGCTCGCCGAGCAGCCACTCCTTGTCATGTGGCTGGCGCCATTGCGACGGCGGCGTCGTCAGCAGATACGTGTCCGTCTGGTTGAGGCCCATCGGGTCGAGCCCAAGCTCGTCGGAGCCGGCGCGGGCGACGATCCCGGTCACCTCGGGTACGCCCGCCATGATGGCCTTCTGGATCTTGAGATCGAGCGCGGCGGTCTCCTCGATGCTGACCGACGGAATTTTTTCGATGCCGACGATGACCGAGCCTTCGTCCATGGTCGGCATGAAGGTCTTGCCGATGAGAGCGTAGACGAGACCGGCCGCAACGAGGATTGCAAATGCGACCGACAGCACTGTCTTTTCATGCCGCAGAGACCAGCGGAGCGCAGGGACGTAGAGGTCGGTGGCGCGGCGCGTCAGCCATGTATCGGCATGTCCCTCCCGCCGCAACAGGAAGGAAGCCATCACGGGGATCACGGTAAGCGACAGGAGCAACGAGCTGCTCAGAGCAAAGACGATAGCGAGGGCGACCGGAATGAACAGCTTACCTTCCAGGCCTTGGAGGGTCAGCAGCGGCAGGAAGACGATGACGATGACGGCGATGCCCGACGTGACGGGGACGGCCACCTCCCTGGTTCCTCGATAGATGATGTTGAGGAACGGCACATGTTTCGACGCGCCTGTGCGGCTGATTTGCGCAACGACGTTCTCGACCACCACCACGGCGGCGTCGATCAGCATGCCGATCGCGATCGCCAGGCCGCCCAGGCTCATGAGGTTGGCGGACATGTTGAACATCCGCATCAAGATGAATGTGCCGAGTGCGGCGAAGGGCAGCGTCAACACGACTACGAGCGCCGCCCGCCAGTCTCCGAGGAATAGCACCAGCAACACGATCACCAGCACCGTCGCTTCCAGGAGCGCCGTGGCGATCGTCTGGACCGAGCGTTCGACGAGATCGCCGCGGTCGTAGAAGGGTTTGATTACGACGCCCGGCGGCAGGCCCGACTGAAGCTCGGCGAGCTTCGTCTTGACGCTGGTGACCACGTCGCGAGCATTCGCGCCGCGCAGGCCGAGCACCAGCCCCTGGACCGCTTCACCCACGCCGTCCTTGGTCACGACACCGTAGCGGGTGAGGCTTCCGATCTCAACCCTTGCGACATCACCGACCCGGACGACTTTTCCGTCCTTCGACGCGACGACAATCGCGCGCAGGTCGTCGAGGTTCCGAACGTTACCCTCAGCCCGTACGAGCAGGACCTCCTCACCGTCGCGCAGGCGCCCCGCTCCGTCGTTGCGGTTGTTTGCCTCGATCGCTTTCTGCAGGACCTCGCTGGCGACGCCGTGGGCCGCCAGGGCCGCGTTGTCGGGGATGACCTCGAAGCTCCGGACCACACCACCCAGCGAGTTCACGTCGGCAACGCCTGGCAGGGTCCGCAGCGCCGGCCGAATCGTCCAATCGAGCAGCGTGCGGCGTTCGGCCAGAGAGAGCGAGCCGCCCTCGATTGTGAACATGAACATCTCGCCGAGCGGCGTAGTGATCGGCGCGAGACCGCCGGACACGCCCGCCGGCAGTTCCTTAGTAATCGCGGCAAGCCGTTCGGTGACCTGGTTCCGCGCCCAATAGATATCAACGCCGTCCTGGAAATCGATCGTGATGTCCGCAAGGGCGTACTTCGTGACAGATCGAAGGATCGTTTTGTAGGGGATGCCGATCATCTCGATCTCGATCGGCGTCGTAATGCGCGCCTCGACTTCTTCCGGCGTCATGCCGGGCGCTTTCAAGATGACCTTCACCTGCACGGGGGAGACGTCGGGAAAGGCGTCGATCGGAAGCTGCCGAAACGCATAGGCTCCGGCGGCGCAGAGCAGGACCGTAAGCAGGCAGATTAGCAGACGCTGGGACAGAGCGAACTCTACGAGACGGCCGAGCATTACTGCGACCCTCCGAGGCCCTGCCACGCGCCCTTGAGGGCGACAAGACCGCGGACGGCAACACTCTCGTCTCCACGCAAGGGGCCCGTTATCAGCGCCGCCTCCCGTGTCTCCTCGACAACAGTGACGGCCTGGACGCGAAAGCCGGTGAGCGTCTTCACGAACACGAACGCATCCTTGCCGCGCCGCACGATGGCTTCAGGCCGGATCGACCACGTCTTGCCATCCTCATTCTGGAATTTGACGAGAACCTCGACGAACTGACCGGGCTTCAATCCCGCTGCGCCGTCCGACACCTCGGCGCGGACAGTCACAGCCTGAGTGGCCATGCCGGCACTGGTTCCGACTGCAATTACATGGGCTGTAACGCCATAACCGGAGACCTCGACGGGGATACCGAGCCGAAACCTGGCCGCTCGCTGGGCGGGAACCTGAATTTCCAGCCACAACGGCGTGAGGCTGGCGACTTTGATAAGCGGTGCCTGTGCCTCAATTCTCTGACCTGGCGCGATCAGGATGTCCAGAACCACACCGTTGATCGGAGAGTTGATGACCGTCTTGCTGTCGAAGATACGCGACGAAACGAGGTTGCCGATCGTTTCGTCAGACATTCCGTAGTCGCGCAGGATTTGCCGTCTTTCCGCGACCGATGCGGTCGCCTGCGCGTGCTCGTTACGCGTTGCCTGCATCTGTTTCAACGACACGGTCCGGTCCGAGGAGAGCGACTGCTCGCGAGCCAGGGTTTCTTGAAGGAAGCGCTCCTGGGTGACCGCCTGCAGGAATTCCGACTGGGCACGGATCAATGTCGGGCTGTTGAGCCGGGCAAGCACCTCGCCGCTGCTAACCGATTGATCCTTGTCGACTTCGAGCGAATCGACCTTGGCGGCGATGGCAGCGCTGACGACGTAAATCTGATGGGGTGGAATGCTCACTCGGGCGGGGAAAACGGTGCCGCGCGTCGTCGGTTGGTCGGCCAGCGGTTCGGCTTCGATCCCGACGCTGGCCGCCTGCTGTTCGGAAATCGTTATCTCGTTCGCCGCATGTACGGCTGCCGCGCCAAGCCCGATGAGAGCAGCCATACAGAGGCCGATCGACCGGGCCACCCATCGGTGGTGGGTGTTGTCGTGCTGTGAAGTCTTCACCATTTCATCCTTGCATCGCGACGGCGGACGTTTACTTTGCGCCGTATCCTATCCTCGGGGGGAGGTATGCAGTCAATCGGAGAGTTTGTCGAGGCACCTATGGACGAGAAGAAGCGCCGCCTAGCAGCGGCAACGATCGCAATTGGTGTCGCAGGTTCGTTGCTGGCCGGCTGCGCCTCCTACACTCCAAAGCCCATTGTTCCAACGAACACGGCGGCTGCGCTGGAACGTCGAACGCTCGACGAACCCAGGCTTTCGCAGTTCATCGCCGCCGCTTCGCCGACGTACGTCGGTGGCGCGCGCACCTGGGACATCTCGACGCTGACGCTGGCCGCGCTTTACTATCACCCGGAGATCGAGATTTCCCGCAACAGGCTCGCGTTAGCCAGGGTCGGCATCGTCACGGCCGGACAGATCCCCAACCCGACCATGACACTTGCGCCAGGCAGCGGCCTCCTCGCCGTCGAGGCGCCGTCGACTCTGGCCCTTGGGTTTCTGATCAGTTTCGTGATCGAGACCTTCGGCAAGCGTGAGGCTCGTGTCGAGCAAGCTCGCAATGTTGCTGAAGCGACCCGACAAGATCTCGCGACCGCAGCCTGGCAGGTCCGCGGAGGCGTACGCACGGCGTTGCTGGACTTGTGGGCATCGGAAGGACGCCTTCGGCTGGCCCAGAAGAGGCGGATCCTACAGGACCAGATCGTCACTCTTCTCGAACGGCGCTTTACGGCGGGTGAGGCTTCGGCGCTCGATGTTGCCCGCGAGCGCATAAACTTGAGCCAGAGCACACTTGCCGCGCGGGAGTCCGAACGGCAGGCGGGTGAAGCACGCGCCAGGCTTGCGGCCGCTGTAGGCGTGCCGTTGCGCGCGATCGACCAGGTTCGCGTGGGGCTGGGCGCATTCGACAGCCCGCCTGAGACGCCCGACATCAACGACATGTCCGATGGTTCGCTGCGCAGGCGGGCGCTGCTGGAGCGCGCCGACGTGCTCGGAATGCTGGCGGAGTATGAAGCCGCTCAAGCGGCGCTGCGGCTCGAGGTTGCGAAGCAGTTTCCGAACATCAACGTGGGTCCCGGATATGCCTTCGATCGTGGCGACCATCTCTACAATTTCGAGCTGAGTTTCGACCTGCCGATTTTTAATCAGAACCAGGGCCAGATCACCGAAGCGGAGGCGCGTCGAAAGGAATCCGCCGCGAAGTTCGTCGCACTCCAGGCCAAGATTATCGGTGACATCGATCTTGCGATCGCCAGCTATCGCGGTGCGGCGCGCACCCTGGCCACGGCCAACATTCTCTTGCAGAGCCAGACGCGCCGACGCCAGCAGATCGACCGCGCGTTTCAGATGGGCGAGGTCGATCGTCTGGCGCCACTCACAGCGGACCTCGAACAGGAGGTTGTGCAGCTCGCGCGCTATGAAGCCCTCGTCCAGCAACGCGAGGCGATGGCGTTGCTGGAGGATGCGCTGCAGCACTCGATGTTCGATGCCGGCACCTCCTACATCCATCTGCCCGAAAAGCTGCCGGGCAGGCCCGACACCGTGGACGCGACATCGCCCGTCGCCGCCGGACCGCCGCAGTGACGCGCCGAAAAAAGTTGCCGACCCGCGGGACCCATGCCCCTTGATATCCTCCTGGAGGGGATGTAAGTGACGGTGGTGCATCCATTGAACACCTTGTCCGTCTTGCGTTCGATTCTTGCCGTCGCCATGGCGGTGTCGCTCCTTTTCGCTTCGCCGATGGCTGTCGCCGTTCACAACTCTTTCACCTTGTACGATGGCAGTTCCGCGCTGCTGGCCGAGGGTGATCGGGATCATTCGCAAGGTCGCGACGGGCGCGATGGCCCGATAACGCATCAGCATGATCGGACGACAGTCGACCATGGCCACGAAGCGGGTGGGGCGGCCGTATTCAGGATTGCGGAGCGGCCGGCCGTACTGCAGCCATGGCAATCCGCTGAACCGGAGTTCATCAGTTCCGGTACGTTCTACTCACTCGAGCGACCACCAAGATCGAGGACGACGTTGTAACCGCGACCGCCTCTGCGGGTGGTGTCCATCTCGTCTCTCATTCAGGGTTTCCGTCATGCATCGATCTGCTCGCTCGTGCGAGGCGGCGTTGCCACCAATGCAACGGGCCGCGGTGGCGGCGGCGCTATTGTGCGTCCTCGCTTTGATGGCATCGCCAGCTTTCGCCCACGCCGTTGCCGAGGGCGACAAGGGTTACATCCAGGAAATTACCGGCGTCCACCTGCTGCCCTTTATCTACCTGGGCGCCAAGCACATGATGACGGGCTACGACCACATCCTGTTCCTGCTAGGCGTGGTGTTCTTTCTCTACCGGCTCAACCACGTCGCCCTCTACGTCAGCCTATTTGCGCTCGGCCACTCGACCACGATGCTGCTTGGCGTCTACTTCAATGTCGGCATCAACAGCTACCTGATCGACGCCATCATCGGCCTGTCGGTGGTCTACAAGGCGCTCGACAACATGGGTGCCTACCAACGCTGGTTCGGCTTCCAGCCCAACACCAAAGCGGCAACCCTGGTGTTCGGCCTATTCCACGGCTTCGGTCTCTCGACGAAGATCATCGAGTACGAAATCTCCCCAGACGGCCTGGTGCCGAACCTGCTGGCCTTCAACGTCGGCGTCGAGATCGGCCAACTCCTGGCACTGACCGCCATCCTGATCGCCATGGGATTCTGGCGGCGTACCATCGGGTTCTGGCGCCACGCCTATGCCGCCAATGTCGTCCTCATGACCGCCGGCTTCGTGCTGATCGGCTATCAACTCACCGGCTATTTCATCAATCCTGCCTGAGGTGCTTTCATGTTCAATGCCGAGATTCCGTCCCGCGCCGAACTGCCCAGCACCGCGCGGCTCGTGAAGTCCACAGTCATTGCTGCCGTCGCGGCGCTGGTGATTTTGATCACCATCGTGCTGCCAGCGGAGTATTCGATCGACCCCACGGGTATCGGCCGGGCGCTGAAGCTTACGCAGATGGGCGAGATCAAGAAGCAACTCGCCATCGAGGCCGAGGTCGATCGCCAACGCGACCGGCAGCTGTCGCCGATGCCTCCCGACCGCCGATCAAGCCTCGCTGGGCTGCTTGCCGGCCTGCTGATTTCGCCTGCCGCGGCGCATCCCAATCACGACAACGACACTGAGAACCAGATGATGCCGGGTGCCAAGCCACCCATCGCCGTGGCACAGCCGGCGCCCGTCGGAAAGACCGACGAAGTCGTCTTCACGCTGAAGCCCAACGAAGGCATCGAATACAAGATGACGATGCTGCGTGGCGGCGTGGCGCAGTTCTCGTGGCGCACGGACGGCGGCAAGGTGAACTACGACATGCACGGCACGCCCGCCGGCGGCGGCAAGGAGACGAGCTACAAGAAAGGCAGCCAGATCGCCTCCGACACCGGCGCGCTGACGGCGGCCTACGACGGCAGCCACGGCTGGTTCTGGCGCAATCGCGGTTCGGCCGACGTCACGATCACGCTCAAGGTCAACGGCGCCTACACTGAGATCAAGCGTATGAACTAAGCGTTTTCCCGTGTGGCTGCATTCAAGCTGCTCGATCATTAGATGCTCAAGTTAGGAGCTTTGCCACGCCCCTATTTGCCCCGGTAGCTTAACCCATCAGCACACACAAATCTAATGCACTTGCAAATGGGCATATGGCCTGCAGCGCGGGCGCGACTCACGAAGCCGGCGGGCGAGATCAATGTCTGACGTTTTGTCCGTTGGCGTGGACGGGTTGCCTTGCTTGACCGTGAGGGGTTTGTGGCTTCCTCCACGTCCGCACTATGCACGCGCCGGGTGATGGCGATCGACCAAGGTGCGGGAGATTACACGCGGGCCCCGGGGCTCGCGCTGGGGTACCCCGCGTGTTGCGTCCGCTCGGCGGCACGCGTTGGTGACCGCGAGCTCGACGCCTGGGCTACACGCGTCGCGAACCGGCGATTCGTCGATCGCTGCGCCCTCACGTCGCCTGCCGCAATCCCCCTCGGCCGAGCGTTCCTCTCCTACGTGCCGTGCTCGTCGCGATGCGTCATGTCCAGAGTTGTGGCGGAGACCATCGCGGCACTGCTCTGGCCCTATCGCTCCCGTCCCTAACGTCGTCGTTTTAGTGAATGCAGCCCGGCAAGCGCCGCGTACTCGGCATTGACGAACGCCTCCAACGCATCCTGCCGGTTCAGCGAGAGGCGCCACATCCTATTGAAGTGCCGGGTAAGAGTTCCTTCATCCAGCCGAGATGCTGGGCGACCTGGGAGAACGTCACTCCCAAGGCCCGCCGCTTGGCTTGCAGACGCCGGCGAGGATCTGAGCAACCGGCGTGGGGTCGTAACCAAGAAACACTGGCAAATGCAGGGCGGAACGGCACTCCGACCGGGCGCGATGGGTCATTGCCAGGCGGCTTGCGACCAAAGGAATGCATGAGAATCAGAAGAACACGCAGATAACACCGAGCCACTCGTCGGCGCCAAACAACCTAGTCGGCGCTCGTCATCGCTCGATGCCCAACCTCAAGGCGAGATGCGAACCGACATTTGAACACGACGACTTTCCACAAGAAATTCAGGCGGGGTCGTGTTTTGACCAAGAGCAATACCGCGCTCTTCGAGGCGGTCGCGAATTACGTCTAGCTGCTGGCGCCGATCCATCCAGACCGATGCGGCACTCCGAAGCCGCGATTTCACTTCGTTGCGACCGCCGTTAAAGCTCAGAATCGGCGCACAGGGCATTACCTTAGTCTTCGCCGCTCCATACTTTCCAATGTATTCGTCGAACATGGCGTCAGCCTCAAGGATCTCCAACAGTGATTCGCATGGGGCACCTTGCGCCTCTATCACGTCATGGGCTTCGAGCTTGATATGAAAATACTCAAGCACGTCGAATTCGTCTGCATCATCAAGCGTGATCGTCGTGCCATTAATGAGATCGCCAACGGGCACCAGTACGCCGTCATGTATGGATGCCCCCGTCGATGCAAGAGGTCTTTTGAACGGTGCCGGCAAGCGATGATCGGGTGCGGTCATGTATTCGGCCTCGAAGTGCGGCCGTAAACATGCCGCGGGCCAGTATGGAGATACGCAGACCAGGTGCAGATCAAAAAAGCGAGCGCTGAGCTCGTTGGCCGTAATTGCTTTTCCTGGTCTCGATCTGTCCGATCAGTTTGCCCTTACCGTTTCTCGACCTCCCTCATCGCCGACGTACCAGCGTAAGCGCCTGCCGATCAGGCCGGCGCCAGCGCTGATCCCCGATATTCTTCACCCTTGCTGAGCATCGCCCAGACCGAACGAGCCATCTTGTTGGCCAGGGCAACGGCCACCACCAGGCGCGGCTTCTTGGCCAGCATTCTGGCCAGCCACGAACCCTTGGCCGCGCCCTTGCGGACGGCCCATCTGACGACGGTCATGGCGCCGATGATTAGGAGCCGACGGATGTCGCGCTGCCCCATCTTCGAGGTTCGTCCCAGCCTCGGCTTTCCGCCCGTCGTGTGTTGCCGAGGGACCAGACCGAGCCAGGCAGCAAAGTCGCGGCCTCGCTTGAAGGTCGCCATCGGCGGCGCAAAGGCCTCGATGGCCGCGGCGGTGATCGGCCCCACCCCCGGCATGCTCTGGAGACGCTTCGCCGTCTCATCGTCCTTGGAGGGTTGCCGCAATCTCTTGTCGAGTTCCGCGATCTCGCCATCAAGACGCGCAATGTGCTCAAGGTATCGCTGGCCCAGTTCGCGCACGAGCGGATGGAGTGAGCCGGTGTCTTGCATTGCAGTCGCCAGCACCTTCACCTGGGCAAGCCCTTGGGCCGCGACAATCCCATGCTCCGCCAGATGGCCGCGCAGTGCGTTGACCAGCTGGGTTCGCTGCCGCACCAGCAGGTCGCGCGTCCGAAAGACCATTGATCGCGCCTGCTGCTCTTCCGTCTTCAACGCTACAAAGCGCATGGTTGGCCTGGAGGCCGCCTCGGCGATCGCCTCGGCGTCAGCCGCGTCGTTCTTCTGGCGACGCACAAACGGCTTGACGTAAATCGGTGGAACGAGCCGAACGTCGTGTCCGAGACCGCTGATCGCGCGTCCCCACTCGTGCGCCGTCGCGCACGCTTCCATCGCCACGATGGTCGGCGGCTGCTTTGCCAGGAAGCCGAGCAACTGTGCCCGCGACACCTTCTTGCGCAATACCGGCCGGCCGTCCTTCGACGCCGCATGTACCTGGAAGACTCGCTTTGCCAAGTCGATCCCGATGATCGTAGCCTTCTCCATGGATGCCTTCTCCTCTGTGGCTGGTCATGCAACATCACCAGCGTGGCACACTTCGATGCCGTCGGGAGGGGGCATCCACCCCATCAAAAATACTGATCCGGCCAACGCGCCATCACGCCACCTTTCGATAATAATAGCGTAGAAGCCCGCCCAATCGTTCGCGACACTGCACCGGCACCTCGCAGTGGCGGCAGTTCGAGGAAACAAAAGGACGTTGCCCTTCCCCGGTGATTCTGCTCGGCATGGAAATGGTCGACGTATTCGCTCAGTGCCCGCCACAAGGAGCGCTCGCCGAACAGGAGGACCTTCGACAGGCACTCCTCCTTGAGCGATCTCACCGAGCGTTCTGCATAGGCATTCAGATTGGGGCTGCGCGCCGGCAGCGCCAGCGGCTTAACCCGACCTGACACAAGGATAGCCCGGAACGACCGCGTGAACTTGGCGTCGCGGCCGTGCAGGAGATAGCGGCAATCCCGCAGTGCACCACAATCGTCCATGGTCGCGTTCCGGCGACTTGCTTCATCCACGCCTCATTCGGATGAACGGTGATCCCGGCGATATCCTCCCGGCGCTCCTACACCACGCTATGGGGCACGATCCATGGCTTCCCCGGAACCCGGCAGAATGATAGCTTTCGGCCCATCCAAGGGGTTCATCTGGGGAATGTCGGTTCACACAGCCTGGGTCATACCGATCCGGTTGAGACGAGGCTGAAGGCATGAATGCCCCACCCGAGATCGTTCCGCTGTTTTCAACGCCTCTAGTCACCGTCGAGGTGCCGGATGCCGGCGCCCTCAATGGCGAGCTGCGCGAGGTGATCGAGCGACGCGCAAAATCTCACCCCAGTTCCCAGCATTCCAACCTGGGCGGCTGGCAGTCGAGCTGGGACATGGACCGTTGGGGCGGCGTGGCGGCCATCAAGCTGCTGGCCATCGGCCGCAACCTCGCCAACACCATTACCGTGGATCGCAAGGGTAATGTCGGCAGTGGCCCCTATCCCGGCTACTTTGCTGTGACCTGGGGCGCCAACATGTGGGCAAACATCAACCGCAGCGGTCACGCCAACGAATTCCACTCGCACCCCGGCGCCTACTGGTCCGCCGTCTATTACGTCGACGACGGCGGCATCGACGCCGATGCGTCGCTGGGCGGCGAGCTCGAGTTCATGGATCCGCGCGGACCGCTGCCAGCGATGAACGCACCGCATCTTGGCTGTGCCATGCCGGGCGGCCTGTCGGCCGGCGCCACCGAGCGGGTGCAGCCCAAGGCCGGCCGACTGGTGATGTTCCCGTCGTGGCTGCTGCATCAGGTTCGCCCCTATCGCGGAGACGCGGAACGCATCTCCATCGCCTTCAACCTCACGGTGTAATCGCCACTGCGAGACGGAGTGTGCCTGATCAAAACTCCAAAAGGTCGAGAAAGCATAGAGTTTTGGGCGGCGTAGTCATATCGTCGTGGTGTCCCTTCCAAAAACTACGTCCGGTAATATTGATGACGAAGTCCGCCGAGGATCGGCCGCACGGTGAGTTGCCCGAGCCATTAGATTGGCCGATGGCCCGGCGGATCCTTGTCCAGGAACAGATGCGTTCGGAACTCGTTGCAATAGCCGGCGTAGACCGCAAGGATCCGACGTAGATGGGCGTCGCCGAAGACGACGATGTGATCGAGGCATTCACGTTGGCTGATGACAATGACTCTAGCACCGCTGTCGTGCAAAAGCAGGACGCGCCGCTGCCCCAATGGAACGAGGACATTTGAGTGCAGAGGAACGCCATGATCGATGGCCAGTCAGACAAGTCGGATCGTTTCACGAAGTCGCGCAGGCGGCGGATTCCGATGGTCGCCGTGCTGGGGGCGGCATTCTCCTTAGTCGCCGTAGTCTCAAGCGTCGCCTACTTCTTCCTGCTCTACGGCGCGGCCATCACCACAGAGAACATGCTGCATGATCGCACGCGTCGTCTCGTGGAAGACGAAGTCCAACGAGTCAGGACTTTGCTCGACCCCGTTGCGGAGAAAATCGAGCTTCTTGCTGTGCTTGTAAGTGCACCCCACCTGCAACGCACTGCGTCCGACGAGATAGCCGAAGTGCTGAACCTGACTGTCAATCGGATGCCAGGGGTGGCGATAGCCGAGTTCTACGGATCTGATGGGCGCGTGCATCGTGTGATTCGCGCGTCGGACGGATCTACTCAGTATATTGAAGCACTGCAGGCGGAGCAGTCGTTGCCCCTCCTGGAAGCCATAGATCGCCGGGCCGGACCCAAGACCCTGTGGGGGCAACCGCGTTGGAGTTCAACAGCGGGACAGACAGTTATTGATCTTGGAGCACCGATATATGGCGCCGACGGCTCTTACGTCGGCACCCTCGTGATTGCCTTGGCCATAAGCCAGCTCTCCGATCGGACCTCGGATGCAAATTCCATAAGCAATGGCGCGAGTTTCATAATCGTCGGTCACGACAAAGTACTGGCCCATCATCGCTTGAACGATCCCCGGGGACTAGGTCTTTCGGAGCAGAAGCCGTTGCCCAGAATTGATGAGGTCGAAGATGCCGTGCTTGCGGCGATCTGGAATGAACCTGCCCAGAACATGTGGTTCGATGGTGATGTCCGCTCCCTCGGACACGTAGCGGAGATGGGTGGCAAGAAATGGCTGTTTGTGCATCGCATTGTATCGGGGTATGGCCCGGATCCTTGGTTCGTTGGCCGCTACTTCCCGATCGAAGAGGTCACCGGGGCGCTCTCGAACCTTGCGTGGGGGGCGATCGTTGGCGCGGGGAGCCTTGTATTTGCTTTTCTGCTTGCGGTGGCCATCAGCCTCAAGGTCGGACGCCTGATCGGTACGATTACTTCGGCGGCCAAGGCAATAGGACGACTGCAATTCGGCCAAGTCTACTATCAGCCGTCGCGGGTGAGTGAGATAGACGACGCTGGCTATAGTCTGGACCGGGCGCGTGATGCGCTCAACTGGTTCGGCGCCTATGTGCCGAAGAGCCTTATTCGCCGGATCATGGAGGCAGGTGAAGCGGGGTTGGTCTCCCGAAAGCAACTCGTCACGGTGATGTTTACCGATATAGTTCAGTTCTCCCAGCTGACTCGGAACATGCCCGGTGACGAAGTCGCCGACCTGCTGAACCACCACTTTACGCTTCTCGGCGCGTGTATCGAGCGCGAGCGTGGAGTGGTCGACAAGTTCATCGGTGATGCGGTCATGGCGGTGTGGGGAGGCATCGGTGGCTTGGTCGGCCACGCCGATTCGGCGGTACGGGCTGCTCTCGCTATTGCCCGTGCGCTTGAAGACGATGATGTCGCTCGCCGGCATGAGGGCAGGCCTCCAATCCGAGTCCGTATCGGGATACACTCCGGACCGGTCGTCGCCGGCAACATAGGGTCGGCGGACCGGGTCAACTACACGGTGGTGGGAGATACGGTAAACGTGGCTCAGCGCCTCGAACAGGTAGCCAAAGAATTTATGGTCACCGACGAAGTAGTCACAGTCCTTGTTAGTACCGACACAATCGCGGCCTTGAAGGACCCTTCCCTTGTTGCGCAGTTCGGTGGTGAGCCGATAGTTTGCCAAGGTAAGACTGGAGACGATGTTGTGAAGTGTCTCAAGCTCTCTCTACCTTCGAGGTCAGTGATCTCACATCTTGAGGATTGACGACGAGCCGCCTTCATTCATCGCGGCGCAGTTGGGCGGCTTTCTTCACTGTGATCTGGCTTTTCTTGCCCTATGACACTTCATCGCGATCAATGCTCTCAGAAATGCTGGGCCCAAGTTCCAGTTGTAGCTTGGTGATACGACCTTGAATTGGCGGTGTATTCTGCAAACAAACAGAATAAGAGAATAAAAACTCTCGGAGGGATGATGTCGTCCACAACGGTACACACTTGGCCCACTCGGCTCCTGCACTTTCTTTTGGCGGGTGCGGTCATTCATCAACTTGCTGTCAGCCTGGTCATGAAGGTGCCAAAGACCACCAAACCGGGAAACGTGGCGTTCGAATTACATGAGGCCGTAGGCATTGCGAGCTTGGGGATAATAGCACTTTTCTGGCTCTGGGCGGTGGTTCGCCGGAATGAACCGGGCGTTGGTGTGCTGTTCCCATGGTTCTCGCAAATTCGTCGCAGGGCACTCTTTCAAGACCTTCAAGCTCACTGGACGAGCTTGCGCCGGCTCAGGATACACTTTGCGCCGGAGCGGCCGGCGGCGAGTGCGGTGCATGGACTCGGCTTGCTTGCTGCAACTGGCATGGTGATTACAGGTGCCAGTGGCTGGCTTCTACCGCTTTCGTCAAGCACAGCTGAGTGGCTCCTGGATTTCCATGGAGTCCTGGGAAACGTAATGTGGCTCTATCTCATTGGGCATGCTGCCGTTGCGCTCCTCCATGAACTGGTGGGAACTCGGCTTTTGCGAAGCATGTTTGTGCTGAAGAGCTAAAGCTTCTGCAGGC
>Ga0209933_1000839_pt1 | contig 42589 bp, 34 predicted proteins | sample ThiBiot_300_biof_FD_183944 | JGI IMG/M metagenome (GOLD analysis project Ga0209933, IMG submission 183944) | Wastewater bioreactor microbial communities from Cape Town, South Africa - Thiocy_cont_300_biof (SPAdes) | ecosystem: Engineered > Bioremediation > Thiocyanate > Unclassified | place...
CCTTGCTAAATCCATAACGTGCCCAGACTATGACAGCATTAACCTCATGCGTACACCTGCAACTCTCGCAGCTGCGAGGCCGCGACAGCCGCGGTTTGAAATTCTCTGAGAATTTCCAGAAGGCAGTCGTGATGATGCAGTGCCGAACGAAGCTGTGGAAAACCAGCTCAACGCCTGCAAACGCGCAGGCTCGCGGCCATCACGTTTAGGTGACTGCGTTCCGTCGGGTTGGAGGTCGGACAGAAATAATGGAGGCGACGCGCGCCTCCAGCTTGGAGATTAGCCCAGCTCTCTGATCTTGAACGGCAGGCCGCCCTTCGGCGTCAGCGTCACGGTCGCGTTGAGGCGCGCCGGATCAGTGCCGACGTATTCCGGCCGGAACCGGCGAAGCAGCAGCGACAGCGCCAGCGTATTCTCGACCTGGCTCATCGCGCCGCCGATGCACGAACGCTTGCCGCCGCCGAACGGAATGTAGCTGTACTTGACCTGTTTCTTCGCGTTGCCCGCCATCCAGCGCTCGGGCTGGAACGACTCGGGCTCCGGCCAGAACTTCGGATTGTGATGCGCGGCGTAAGCAAAGAGCGTGACGCGGTCGCCGGGATTGATCTTGACGCCGCCGATCTCGTCTTCCCCAACCGCAACGCGGATCAGGCCCCAGATGGGCGGATAGATGCGCATCGTTTCCTGGATGACGGCGCGCGTATAGACGAGGCCCGAGTAGTCGGCCGCCGTCGGCTCGCGGTCGCCATAAACTTCCTCGCCTTCGCGACGGATGCGTTCTGCCGCTTCGGGACGGCGCGACGTTTCATAGAGCGCCCAGGCGAGCGTCAGGGCCGTCGTCTCGGTGCCGGCCCAGAGATACTGCTTGAGTTCGTCGACCGCCTGCGCGGCGTCGAATTCCGGGACTGACGGATCGTCAACGGCGTCCTGGATCATCTTCAGCAGCGTGCGCTCGCGCTCCTCGCGCGGGTCCGCGCCGATCACGGCCGGCGGCACGCTCGCCCAGACTTCCATCGCCTTTGCTGCGTTTTCTTCCGTCATCTCGAACACTTCGCCCGCCTGCTTGCGCAAGCGAATGTCGCGATGGTTCATGACGTCGGTGTAAGTCTTCACGCACTTGAACACGACATGCGGATTGAACGGCATGTTGCGATCGAACAGCGCCTTGCAGATCATGTCCGCTGCGAGCGTCCACGTCTGCTCGACCATTTCGACCGTCTCGCCACTTTTCGCGAGATCGCCCCACAGCGCCATCTTCGTGTCGATGGCCTTGAGGAAGTACGGGATGTACTCGGCGAACATATCGGGATGGAACGCCGGCTGCTGCGGCATGCGAATCTTCTGCCAGAGCACGCCGTCGTTCGTGATCATCGACTTGCCGAAGATCGGCTTCAACCCGTCGAAGTATTTGACGTAGTTGTCGACCTTCGTGACCAGCACATGCTTGAAGTATTCGGGCTCTGAAATGAGAACGACGCGCTGGTTCGCCATGTTGACCGGCAGCACCGGTCCATAGCGATCCATCATGTGCATGAGGATACGCATCGGGTTTTCCGGATCGCCCCGCAGCAACGGCGTGAGCTTGAACCAGATGCTCGACTCCTCGCCAAGCCCGATGGTGTGGCTGGGTGTCGTTTCCATTTTGATGCCTCCATTTCGGAGCAGCGAACCCGTGCCTCGGAGCGCAGCCGCTAGGCGCTTTTGAACAACCAGCTAAACTCGGGTCGGCACTTCAATTTCCCGGATATCCCTCATCGGGCAACTTAAAAATACCACGCTTCGGGGGGGAGCTGTCCATGCGACCGCCAGCGCAAGGTAACCAGAAGGTAGTTTTCCACTTCAAAGACTTGGTGAATAAATCGGAAAACCCGCGTTACTCTCATGAAGTATAATGACTTTTTCGCCTTCGACCCGCGCGAGGCCGCCTGCTACCAGCTTTAACGATGCCGGGTACAGACGATGCTCTGCGGCAAGGACGCGCGCTGCGAGTGTTGCCGGATCATCACCGCTGAGCACCGGGACAGCCGCCTGGCCGATGATCGGACCCTCATCCATTTCGGTCCGCACGAAGTGAACCGTGCAGCCGGCGATCTTCACGCCTGCAGCTAGCGCGCGCTCGTGCGTATGCAACCCCTTGAAGCTCGGCAGCAGTGATGGATGGATGTTGATCATCCTGTCGCGCCAATGCTCGACGAAGTCCGACGTCATCAGCCGCATGAAGCCCGCAAGCGCTACGAGTTCTGTCCCAGCTGCTGCGAGCGCTTCCTGAAGCGCCGCCTCGAAAACATCCCGCGTTTTATATTTCTTATGATCGATCGCGAGTGTCGGTAGCCCGCGCGCCTTTGCCCATTCGAGGCCGGCGGCGTCCGGCCGATTGGATGCGATCAGGACGATTTCTGCGGGATAATCGTCAGCCTGCGCAGCCTCGACGAGCGACTGCATGTTCGAGCCGCGGCCCGAAATCAGAATAGCGGTGCGAACTTTTTTGAGCGTCATGGGATGCGGCTTAGCACACCCGGAATGGAAAGTGCGAGATCGTGCCTCGAAGCCTTAAGCGATCGGCTTAGGGCTGCCTTTGATCTGAGGCGATTTACCCTTGGCTTTGACGGACCTCCCGGACGGCCTCGCGGCGCCGCGTGCCCGGTAGACGTTGTCGATGAAGATTTCGCCGACGCTCGACCAGTCGAAATTCTTAGCTTCGGCGCGAACCTTGAGCGGATCGAGTTCAAGCGCCTGCAACGCAGCCTCGCGGAGGTCTTCCGAAAGGACGCCGGTGAGGCCTGGCGTTACGATGTCGATCGGACCCATCACCGGAAAAGCCGCGATCGGCAGGCCGGATGCCATGGCCTCCAGCATCACCAGGCCGAAGGTATCGGTCCGGCTCGGGAATACGAACACGTCGGCGGCCGCGTACTCAGCCGCGAGCGCGTCGCCCGTCTTCGCGCCCTTAAATTCAACGTCCGGATGCTGCTCTCTCAGCATGTTCAGCAGGGGACCGTCGCCGATGACTACCTTGCGTCCGGGAAGATCGAGATCGAGGAAGGCACCGATGTTTTTTTCCGGCGAAACCCGGCCGACATAGAGAAACGTCGGCATCGCGGTATTTCTCTCGGCGTTCGATCGTGGATGAAACAACGTCGTATCCACGCCGCGCGACCAGAGCATCAGCCGTTCGAATCCGCGCCGCTCCAGTTCGGTCTTGAGCGAAGGCGTCGCGACGAACGTACCCATGCTGCGACGATGAAAGCGCCGCTGCACGTGATAGCTGATCGACGCGGGCAAGCCGATGTAGGTTTCCAGATACTCGGGAAAGCGCGTGTGAAACGACGTCGTGAAGCGAACGCCGTAGCGCAGGCAGATGGCGCGCGTCGCCCAGCCGATCGGTCCTTCCGTCGCGATATGCACATGCTCGACGCCGCTTCTGAGAACGTACTCGGAGATCCGGCGCATGTTCGGCACCGCTAGTCGTATCTCGCGGTATCCGGGACAAGGCAGCGTCATGAAATCGGATGGCGAGAGCACGATGACGTCGTGACCCGACTCCTCCAACGCGTTCCGCAGATTTTCATAGGTTCGAACGACGCCGTTGATCTGCGGCCGCCAGGCATCGGTGGCGATCAGGATGCGCATCGCTCGGCTCCCCGGCGGGACGCAGGGCGCACGGAGAAGCGGGCGGGCTTGGACGAGCCGCGCTCACGGCCAGCCGCCGAGCACGAGAGCCTGTGGAATTGAGGGCGCTGCTGCAAAGGCTGTTCCGAATCTGTCCGAACACCTCTGCTTGTGACGCCCGCCTTTTTCGTTTGTATGACAGCCGTGGCGCAGGGCCCGGTCCGCAGCCTGTTTGACGGATATTCGGTTAACTTTGCAGCGGACCTGCGAAGGCGTCTTCCGAGCCGGGAAGCCGCCGCCAGGTCATATACGCGCGGATGTCGGTCAGCTGGCCGTCCGCGAGCCGCGCCATCGGCGGCGCGTCGTTGTCGTTGTGAACGATGCGAGCCGAGATCCAGCGCTCCGTGAAATCAGAGGCCGATCCGCTAAGTCCCAAGCGGGAGATGCGATATTTAATCTCGATGAGCTCTCCGACCGTCAAAGTCGCGGTGGAAGGATATGCGGTCATCTGAAACCTCGGGGGGAAGTTGATTCGTCCGCGAAGGCTACGTTTCAAATCTTTCAATTCGGTGGCAGGCAAAGGGCGCTTTTGCGGGCAGGGTGCTCGCGCGTGTGTTTTCACCTCAGCTTGCGGCAATGTGGAGCAACCGCCGACTTCTTGATCGACCAAGCCAGCGCTCGGTACCTTCGACGAGAACAATGGCTGCGGATGTGCCGCGCACGACCGGAGACTGGCATGATCGATTGCAGATGGAGCGCGATCGCGGTTGCGATCCTCGCATATTCTCCTTGCGCGTATGCAAATCAGAACGTCATCCAGCTTTCACGCAACTCGGAAAATTGGGCGGTTCAGTCGGGAGACTATGCCGGCACGCGATATTCCGCGCTCGATCAGATCACGACCGCCAACGTCGGCGAGCTGAAGGTCGCCTGGACCTTTTCGACCGGCGTGCTTCGCGGTCACGAGGGTGGCCCGCTCGTGATCGGCAATATCATGTACGTGCATACGCCCTTTCCGAACGCAGTCATGGCGCTCGATCTCAACGACGAGCAGAAGATCATCTGGAAGTACGAGCCGAAGCAGGACGCATCCGTCATCGCCGTGATGTGCTGCGATACGGTCAATCGCGGCGTCCAGTACGCCGAGGGCAAAATCCTGCTGCACACCGCCGACACGTCTCTGATCGCACTTGACGCCAAGACCGGCACCGAACTGTGGAAGGTGATGGACGGCGATCCGAAACAAGGCGCGACGGGAACCGACGCTCCGCTGATCGCGAAGGACAAAGTCATCGTCGGCGTATCTGGCGGCGAGTTCGGTGTGCGCGGCTATCTCACGGCTTACGATCTGTATTCGGGCAACAGGATCTGGCGCGCCTATTCGATGGGACCGGATTCCGACATTCTGGTCGATCCGGAAAAGACCACGTCGCTTGGCAAACCGGTTGGCGAAAATTCCTCGCTCGACACCTGGAACGGCGACCAGTGGCAAATCGGCGGCGGTCCGACGTGGGGCTACATGGCCTACGATCCCGAATTCAATCTGATCTACTACGGCACCGGCAACCCATCGACGTGGAACCCCGCGCAGCGCGCTGGGCCGGATCGCAAGCCGATCGACCAGAAATGGGCGATGGCGATATTTGCACGCGACCTCGACACAGGCGTCGCGAAGTGGGTGTATCAGATGACGCCGTTCGACCAATGGGATTACGACGGCATCAATGAGCCGATCCTGGCGGATCTCGAAATCAACGGCCGCATGCGCAAAGCGGTCACGCATTTCGACCGCAATGGCTTCGCCTACACCTTGGATCGCGTGACGGGGGAGCTTCTCGTCGCCGATAAATTCGATGCCTCGGTGAATTGGGCGTCCGAAATCGACATGGACAAATCGAGCCCGACCTATGGACGCCCGAAGCTCGTCGAAAAATATGAGCCCTTCAAAACCGGTGTCGACGAAGTCACCAAAGGCATTTGCCCGTCGTCGCTCGGCGCAAAAAATCAGCAGCCCGCGTCCTATTCGAGGCTGACGGGCCTTTTCTACGTGCCGACCAACCACCTCTGCATGGACTACGAGCCGTTCAAGGTGCGCTACACCGCAGGCCAACCTTACGTCGGCGCGACGCTCGCGATGTATCCAGCGCCCGATACGCCCGATCTCGGCAACTTCATCGCTTGGGATGGTGCGAAAGGCAAAATCGTCTGGTCGAAGCCCGAGCGATTTTCCGTTTGGTCCGGAGCCCTGACGACAGCGGGCGGGGTTGCGTTCTACGGAACGCTCGAAGGCTATTTCAAAGCCGTCGATCAGAAGGACGGCAAAGAGCTGTTCAAGTTCAAGACGCCGTCCGGCATCGTCGGCAACGCGATGACATACATGCACGGCGGCAAACAGTACGTCGCGGTGTATTCTGGCGTCGGCGGGTGGGCAGGCATCGGCCTCGCGGCCGGTCTGACCAATCCGGAAGACGGCTCGGGAGCGGTCGGCGGATTTGCGAGCCTCTCCGCGTACACAAGCGCAGGCGGCTCGCTCACCGTATTCGCGTTGCCTTGACGCTGATGAGCAAAGCTGGCGCGACGGCTCTCTCGCCTCAGCCGAACTGAAGCTTCCCGTCATATTTCACGGCCCAGGCCTCGCCCTTGCCCTTGGCCTCGGACTTTGCGCCCGTTGGCGGCACGACGTTGCCGACGATCACCGGATCTTCGCCAGCAGATTTGAGCGCCGCGATGACCTCATCGGCGCGCGCCTTGCCTACGATGACGATCATGCCGATGCCGCAATTGAACGTGCGCAGCATCTCGGCGTCGTCGAGCTGTCCCTCTTTCGCAAGCCATCCGAAAACAGCTGGCGCTTTGAAGGTCGAAAGATCGATCCGCGCAGACGCATCCTTCGGCATCACGCGCGGCAGATTTTCCGACAAGCCGCCGCCGGTGATGTGCGAAAGGGCCTTGATCGCGCCATTTGGGCCCGACCCGCCGGTCGCGCGGATCGCATCGAGCAGCGGCTTGACGTAAATGCGCGTCGGCGTCAGCAGCGCTTCCGCATAGGTTTGACCGTGCGCGAAGGACGCCGTGGCGCTCCAGTCGATCCCTGCTCGTTCCGCGAGCTTGCGCACCAGACTGTAGCCGTTCGAATGCACGCCCGACGACTTGAGCCCGATCAGAACGTCGCCGACGGCAATGTCCGCACGCGGAAGGATTTCGCCGCGCTCGACGGCTCCAACCGAGAAGCCCGCCAGGTCATAGTCGCCCGCCTTATACATGCCGGGCATCTCGGCCGTTTCGCCGCCGATCAGTGCGCAGCCCGCTTGCTTGCAGCCTTCCGCGATGCCCGCGATGACATCGCGCGCCACATGCGTATCGAGTTTCCCGACTGCGAAGTAATCGAGAAAGAACAGCGGCTCCGCGCCCTGCACGACGAGATCGTTGACGCACATCGCAACGAGGTCGATGCCGATCGTCGAATGCTGCCCGCTGTCGATGGCGATCTTGAGCTTCGTTCCGACGCCGTCGTTGGCGGCAACGAGAATGGGATCGCGAAATCCCGCGCGCTTCAAATCGAACAGCCCGCCGAAGCCTCCGAGGTCGACGTCCGCGCCCGCCCGGCTCGTGGCTTTGGCGAGCGGCTTGATCGCGGCGACGAGCGCGTTCCCGGCATCGATGTCGACACCGGCGTCGGCATAAGTCATCGGCTTCTGGGATTTATCTGTGGGCGACGGCATCTATCCTCGGAAAAAATTAGAGCGAGGCGGAAGCCTCAGCATCTTTGTGGGCGAAGCGAGCGTGGCGTGTCGTTAAACTCACTTTTGCCCCATTGCCAACACGTCATGGCGGTCGTAGCAGCCCTGACGAATGAGGGCAACGAAGCCTCCACCGACTGAGGCATTCGGGCCGGGGTATCCACGACGAAGGGGAATGCAGTGCGCGCCGGTCGCTCCTTGGCAGTTGCTTTAACCTTCTGGGCGATAGCTGCGGCTTTGACGGGGCATGCGACTGCCGCCGGCTCCAACATGGCCTACACGGTCGCCAACTACCCGGTCGAGGCGACCGCCGACAACGCCGTGGCGGCCAAACAGCAGGCACTGGCCGATGGTCAGCAGGCCGCGTTCCGCTCCCTTCTGAAGCGCATCGTGCCGGTCACGGCCTATAAGCAACTCACGCGCATATCGAACGTCAAGGCCGCCGGCCTCGTGTCGGGCGTGACCGTGCGTTCCGAGCGCAACTCCGCGACCGCCTACATCGCGAACCTGGATTTCTCGTTTCAGCCCGACGGCGTGCGATCGCTCCTGTCGCAACAGGGCATTCCGTTCGTCGACGAGCAGGCGGCCCCGGTCACCGTCGTGACGGCGTCGCTACAAGGCGAACCCGCGAAACCGGCGAACGACAATGGCGTCTGGCATCGCGCCTGGACGGGCCTCGATCTCGATCACACGATCACGCCCGTCAGCATCGCCGATCTGAAGCCCGACATACAATCCGACACGGTTGCGAAAGTGCTTGCTGGCGACGACGCGGGCCTGCGCGCCTTGAACGATGCCTACGGCACCAAACTGATCGTCCTGGCTGTGACCGAGCCCGACCTCGCCGCCAAGAAGCTGACTGTGACGCTGGCGGGCCGCGATACGGTGGGCACAATTCTGCTGAAGCGCACCTACCGCATCTCGGACGGCGACGTTGATTATGCCTCGCAGCTCGCGGCCGTCGTCGCGCTCGGCGTACTCGAAGGCCGATGGAAGGCGACGAAATCCGGCGTCACGACGGCGGCTGCGCATGCCGCGGCTGATACGCCCGTTTGGGAAGCCACGACCGGCGGCGGCGGCGAGGATGTGACATTCGTCGCCGAGTTTTCGAGCCCCGCGCAATGGGATCAGATCCGCACCCAGTTGCTCGATACCCCAGGCATCGACAGCCTCAACATTCTTTCGGTGTCGGACCACGATGCCAACATCACTTTGAAATTCACCGGCGGCATTCGTGGTCTTGCGAACACATTGGGTGCGCGCGGTCTCAGATTCGCAAATACTGAGACGGGCTGGGTTCTTAGACCGCGATATTGAGACTCAGGTGCGCTTATTGTTGGCATAAAAGCCCGCACCGGTGGTTTTTTTGCATCCATTTTCGCAGATGTGCTCGACGAGACGAACTCCAAGAGGCTAGGTAGGGTCGAGCAGTTCTAAACGAGCCGCGCAACCGAACGCGGGGCGGCCGCGAGCACAGGATCCAATTCGGCGTGAGTATTCCTAATCTTATTACGCTTGGTCGCGTCATACTCGTGCCCGTCGTGTTCTGGCTGCTGCTGACGGGAGAACTGCAGCCGGCGTTTCTTGCATTTGTGATCGCGGGCATTTCGGACGCCGTCGATGGATTTCTGGCGAAGCGTTTCGGCTGGGAAACCGAACTCGGCGCCTACCTCGATCCGCTGGCCGACAAGCTTCTGATCGTCTGCATATTCATCGCACTCGGTGTCACCGCGCGGCTGCCGTCCTGGCTCGTCATCCTCGTGGTGTCGCGCGACGTGCTGATCATCATCGCCGTCGTTCTATCGTGGCTGCTCGATCGCCCGACGCCGATGAAGCCGCTGGCCATCAGCAAGATCAACACCCTCGTACAGATCGTGCTTGCAGGCACGGTGCTGGCTGACGAAGCCTTTCTTCTGAACCTCAACGGACCGGTGCAGCTCCTGATCCTGCTCACCGCCGCGACGACCATCGCCTCTCTCGCAGTCTACCTGCGTGTCTGGCTGCATCACATGACGTATTCGGAATCGACGGACCCCAAGGCATAGAACCTCTCGCTCATTCCCGAAGCTCACAAATGCCGACTGGAGGAAAAGAAGCCATGCAGATTGAGCGGCACGCTCTGTTCTGGATCGTGACCGCCGTCGTGTTCCTCTATCTCGCGCAACTTCTCGCGCCGGTTCTGCTGCCGTTCGTCATCGGCCTCGTGCTCGCTTATTTTTTCAATCCCGTCGTGGATGCGCTCCGCCGCTTAGGTATTCCGCGCTGGGCGTCATCCATTCTTCTCCTTGCGCTCGTCCTGTTTCTGATCGTCCTAGCGCTTGTCTTCCTCGTCCCGATCCTGGTGCAGCAGGCGGCGGGTCTCGTCGAAGCGGCCCCGCGGCAGATCGAACGTATCAAGCTGATGATCGAGACGAGCGCCCGCGATCATCTCGGGACACGCTACCCCGAAGCGGAAGCAACCGTTCGCTCGGCGCTTGATTCGTTTGCCTCTTCGATGCCGTCGTTCATGGCCGGCGTTGCGCAAAGCATCTGGAACCAGGGCGCTGCAGCCTTCAACTTCGTCTCGTTCGTTCTGATCACGCCGATTGTCTTTTTCTACACGCTGAAGGACTGGCCGAAGATCATCTCCAGCGTCGACTCCTGGCTGCCGCGCGACAACGCGGGCGAGCTTCGCGCGCTCGCGGTGGAAATCAATCAGCGCGTTTCGGCCTTCATCCGCGGGCAAGGCGCAGTCTGTGTGCTGCTGGCGGCATTTTATGCCGTGGCATTGAGTTTGGCCGGTCTTGAATACGGTCTGCTCGTCGGATTGTTCACCGGACTTGCGGCCTTCATTCCTGTCGTCGGCTGGACGCTCGGAACGGCGACCGCGATCACGCTAGCGATATTGCAGTTCTGGCCCGAGACGATGCCGATCCTGATCGTCATCGGCATCATGCTCGCGGGCCAGGCGCTCGAGTCCGCGATCCTGTCTCCGAACATCATCGGCTCCGAGGTCGGGCTGCATCCCGTCTGGCTGATCTTCGCGTTGCTGACGTTCAGCTATCTGTTCGGATTTCTTGGTCTTCTCGTCGCCGTGCCGGTTTCTGCCGCAATCGGCGTGCTCGTACGCTTCGCGCTCAAGACGTATCTATCGTCTTCGGTCTACACCGGCCGCGACAGCGCTGAAGCATAAAGTGTCGATACCCTAATGGCGTCCATGCCGGAGCAACTCGTTTTTGAAATGCCGCATCGCGCCGCGATGGGGCTTGAGGATTTTCTGGTCTCGGACTCGAACGCGGCCGCCGTGGCGCTCATCGACCGCTGGCCGGATTGGCCCATCGGCGCGGCGATCCTTGTCGGTCCGAGAGGCAGCGGGAAAACGCATCTCGCCAACGTCTGGCAACTCCGCTCCGAGGCGGCGCTGCACCCGGCGGCTTCGCTGACACGTGAAAACGTTCCGGCCGTCGCGTCGGCGGGAGCTGTCATAATTGAAAATATCGAGACGCTGATTGACGAAGCCGCTCTCTTTCACCTGCTCAATCTTGTGCGCGAGCAGCGCTTGCAGGTCCTGCTGACGACCGACACCGCGCCGGGCGATCTCAAGATTGCGCTTCCCGACCTTCTTTCCCGGCTGAAGGCGCTGCCGCTGGCATCGATCGAGGCGCCGGACGACGCCCTTTTGCGCGCGGTTCTCGTCAAACTATTTGCCGATCGCCAATTGAGCGTCGAACCCCATATTGTTGACTACGTCCTGGTGCGCATGGAACGCTCCATGTCGGCCGCGGAGCGGTTCGTCGCCGAAGCGGATCGCCAGGCCCTCGTGCTGCAACGGCGTGTCACCCGCGCGATCGCGGCCGCGGCGCTCGATTCACTCGGATATTAGGCAGGCAGGCGCTTGTTTTGCGCCGCTTTCGCAATTTAGATGTAAACCAACGATCGGCCCTTCGGCCGAACTCAGAGTGCATCCCAATCATGGCTACCGCAAAGAGCAGAGGCGTCGCGAAATCAGGTGCCGAGGAGGTCCCGAAAGGACCGGATCGCTTTTACAATCGCGAGCTGTCCTGGCTGCAGTTCAACCGTCGCGTCGTCGAGGAAGCGGCCAACACGCAGCATCCGCTGCTGGAACGTCTGCGCTTCCTGTCGATCGCCGCCGCGAACCTCGACGAATTCTACATGGTCCGCGCTGCGGGCGTTTACGGCCAGGTCCGTGCGGGCATCACCACGCTGTCACAAGACGGCATGACGCCGATGCAGCAGCTCGCCTCGATCAACAAGTTCGCGGCGAAGCTCGTCGCGGAAGAGCAGGCGCTCTGGCAGACGATCAAATCCGAGCTCTCCCAAGCTGGGCTCTCGGTCCTGCAGGCCGAGGAACTCTCCGGCTCCGAGCGCGATTGGCTCGAGCAACTGTTTCTGACGCGCATATTCCCGATTCTGACGCCGATTGCCGCCGACCCTGCGCATCCGTTCCCGTTTATCCCGAACAAGGCGATGGTGATCGTCGTGGAATTGGTCCGCCCGGCGGACGGCAAGGCCATGAATGGGCTGATCCCGATTCCCGGGGCGCTTGAACGATTTATCCGTCTCGAAGCGAATCCCGCGAAGCCGAAGGACATTCGTTTCGTCCGTCTCGAAAGCGCCATCGGGCTTTTCATCGGCGAGTTGTTCTCGGGCTTCGATATCAAGAGCCAGGGCGCATTCCGCGTTCTGCGCGACAGCGACATCGAACTGCAGGAAGAAGCCGAAGATCTCGTTCGTTCCTACGAAAGCCAGTTGAAGCGGCGTCGGCGCGGCAACGTGATCCGCCTCGAGATCGAAGCGCGCATGCCGGAGCGCTTGCAAAAATTCGTCATTGAAGAATTGGAGGTGCGCGAGGAAAGCGTGTTCGTGAAGGACGGCATCCTTGCGCTCGCCGACACCTCGCAGCTGATCATCGGCGATCGCCCCGATCTGATGTTCAAGCCGTTCCCGATCCGCTTTCCCGAACGTATCCGGGAATTCAGCGGCGACTGCTTCGCGGCCGTGCGCAAGAAAGACATCGTCGTTCATCACCCTTACGAGAGCTTCGACGTCGTCGTTCAGTATCTGCGTCAGGCCGTCGCCGATCCGAACGTCATGGCGATCAAGTGGACGCTTTATAGAACGTCACGCGACAGCCCCATCATTCAGGCGCTGAAGGAGGCGGTTGAAGCGGGTAAATCGGTGACCGCCGTAGTCGAGCTGAAGGCGCGTTTTGACGAAGCCGCGAACATCCGCTGGGCGCGCGATCTCGAAAGCGCCGGCGTTCATGTGGTTTATGGTTTCACCGAACTTAAGACGCATGCCAAGCTCGGACTGATCGTCCGCCGCGAAGGCAGCGAGCTGACGACGTACTGTCATATCGGTACGGGCAACTATCACCCGCAGACGGCGCGCGTTTACACCGACCTCTCGCTGTTCACGACCGATCCGGTGATCGCCCGCGACATCACGCGCATTCTGAATTTTGTGACAGGCTACGGCGAGCCGATCGAGCTCGAATGCATGGCGGCCAGTCCGCACGGCATTCGCAATCGGATTATGACACACATCGCGGAAGAGATTCGCCACGCCAAGGCTGGCAAGCCGAGCGGCATCTGGTGGAAAATGAACTCGCTCGTCGATGCGCAGATTATTTCCGCGCTATATGACGCAAGCAACGCTGGTGTGCCGATTGATCTGATCGTGCGCGGTGTTTGCTGCCTGAAACCGGGCATTCCGGGCCTTTCAAGCAACATCCGTGTGAAAAGCATCGTCGGTCGCTTTCTAGAGCATGCCCGCATTTACTGTTTTGCAAACGGACGGCCCTTGCCTTCACCCGATGCCGCCGTCTACATCAGCTCCGCCGATATGATGCCGCGCAATCTCGACCGTCGTGTCGAGGCAATGGCGCCGGTGAAGAATCCTACCGTCCACGAGCAGGTGCTCAACCAGATCATGGTCGCGAACTTGAGAGACAACCAGCAGAGCTGGCGGATCAATCCCGACGGAAGCGCAACGCGGATCGCGCCGGAGCCCGGTGAGGAAGCCTTCAACGCTCATAAATATTTCATGACCAATCCGTCGCTCTCAGGTCGTGGGCAGTCGCTCAAAGAGAGCTTCCCGCTCCGCTTTCTGAAGCCGGATTGAGGTTGAGGCGCCTGCTTGACGCGTTGGAAGGAAATCCTGGGTGCAAACGAACGCACCAATGAATTGGAGCCTATCGGCGTCATCGACGTCGGCTCCAACTCGGTGCGTCTCGTCGTTTATGAAGGCGCCGTTCGGGCGCTGACGCCGGTCTTCAACGAAAAAGTTTTGTGCGGCCTCGGGCGCTCGGTCGCGACGACCGGAAGCCTCGGCGAAGAAGCCGTCGAACGCGCACTCGCCGCGTTAGCGCGGTTCAAGGCCATCGCGCGCATCCTGAGCGTCAAGAACTTGATGGTCATTGCGACCGCGGCCGTTCGCGATGCGCAGAACGGACCGTCCTTCATCCAGCGCGGCGAGCGCATCCTCGATACCTCGATCGAAATTCTTTCGGGCGAGAAAGAAGCGCGGCTCGCGGCCCAGGGCATCATGATGGGCTTCGTCGATGACGACGGCATCGCCGGCGATCTTGGCGGCGGCAGCCTCGAACTCGTCGATCTCGCGAAAGACCGGCTGAAAGAAGAGGCGACGTTGCCGCTCGGCGGTCTTCGCCTCATCGACACCACCGGCAACAAGATCGAGCGTGCAGGCGACCCGATCGACAGCGCGCTCGCAAGCCTGTCGTGGCTTGGCAACGGCGAAGGCCGAACTTTTTACGCGGTCGGTGGAACCTGGCGCTCGCTCGCCAAGCTGCACATGGAGCAGATCCGTTATCCGCTGCACGTAATGCAGGGCTACAAGCTCTCGGCGCGCGAAGCGATCGATCTCTGCGAGCAATTCCGCAAGACGAAGAAGCCGCTCGATATCCCGGGCATCGCAAGCGTGGCGCGCGCCCGTCGCGAAGTTCTGCCCTTCGGCGCTCTCGTTCTCGAACGGCTCATCAAGCGAATGCAGCCGCGCCAGATCGTCTTTTCGGTGTTCGGTATCCGCGAGGGACTGATCTACGGCCTGCTACCACCGCATGAGCAAGCGCGCGACCCGTTGCTGAGCTTCTGCGAAGACTATGCGGCTTTGCGGTCGCGCTCCGTCGAGCACGCCTGGGAGTTGTGCCGCTGGACGGATCGCATTTTCGCCGATCCCGCACTCGAAGAGACGGCCGACGAGCGGCGCCTTCGCCATGCCGCCTGTCTGCTGTCGGATGTCGGCTGGCGCGCTCACCCCGACTATCGCGGCGAGCAAAGCCTCAACACCGTCGCCCATGCAGGCCTCGGCGGCGTCGATCATCAAGGCCGGATTTTCCTTGCCCTCTCGGTCTTTCACCGCCACGAAACATCGGAAGCCAACGGCGAGCAGCTTTCCGAGCGGCTGCGAAGCCTCGTCAGCAAAAGGGTACAGCGCCGGGCCCGAATCGTCGGCGCCGCGATCAGGGCCGCCCATATGCTGTCGATCGGCATGGCCGGGATCATCGACCAGACGCCCCTGACCTACGAAAACGGTCTGCTCGTCCTGACCATTCCGCGAGCCTATGCCGCGCTTGACGGCGAGAGGCTGCGCCGCAGATTCGAAGCTTTGGCGGACCTCCTCGGCAAAAAGCCGAAAATTAGAATAAGCGGGTAAAAGGCGGTACGCCTCGCTTGTGACGCAAGAAATTCTGATAGAGTGCAGGCACAAGCTTGCAGGATGAAGACGGCCTCCATGGCGGATGACCTCTACGACATTTTGGGCGTCTCAAGACGCGCGACCGACGAGGACATCCGCAAAGCGTTTCGCAAACTGGCGAAAGCGAACCATCCGGACGTCAATCCCGGCAACGCCGCAGCAGGCGAGCGCTTCAAGAAAATCACCGCAGCGAACGACATCCTGAGCGATCCGGAAAAGCGCCGCCAGTACGATGCGGGCGAGATCGACGGCAAAGGCGATCCGCGCCGGCCGTTCTGGGGACATGCGGGCGCGGGAGCCGGAGCAGGCCCCGGCGGTCCGAGACGTCCGCAGGCAGCGCGCGGCGGTCAGGCCGGAGCGTTCGAGGACTTCAGCTTTTCCGATATTTTTTCCGACGTCTTCGGCGCGGGGAGCGCAGGCGGTGGCGCGGGAGCCGGTCGACGCGAGGGCTTCGGCTTCGCGGCGCGCGGGCAGGATCTCCGCTACTCTCTCGAAGTCGATTTCCTCGAAGCCGTGCTCGGCGCCAAGAAGCGCGTCACGCTTCCCGACGGCGGCGTTCTCGATCTTGCCGTTCCCGAAGGCGTGACCGACGGTCAAACGCTGCGCCTCAAAGGCAAGGGCACGCAGGGATCGCTCGGCGCTGAGGCGGGCGATGCGCTGATCGAAATCAAGGTGCGTCCGCATCCCGATTTCAAACGCGACGGCGACGACATTCTTTTCGAGCTTCCGATTACGATCGATGAAGCCGTCCTTGGCGGCCGCGTCGAAGTTCCGACGCCGTCCGGTCGCGTGCAGCTAGCGATCCCGAAGGGCACAAGCTCCGGCAAGACCTTCCGCCTGAAGGGCAAGGGCGTCCGCACGCGTGCTGGCTCCGGCGATCAGCTCGTCACTGTGAAGATCGTCCTGCCGCACGACATCGACGAAAGCCTCTCATACTTCTTTTCCGAGTGGCGCCAGAAGCACGGCTACGATCCCGGCCGGAAGTAGCCCGCGCTCCCGTCATTCTCGGCCGAGTGCGCCGCAGGCGCATCGAAGGCCGGGAATCCAGCATAGGCTCGCTGCAAACTCGATAATGAGCCTTCGGCAGTTTTGTGCTGGATCCCCACGCTCGCTCGCATCGGCTCGCCACGCGTGAGGATGACGACGGTCAATAGTGTTTACGCGCGATTGGCGGCCGGCTCGCGGAACGCGAGTCGTCAATCGCCATCAAAAACTCTCAGGATTGGCGGCCGGCTCGCGGAACGCGTTTAGCCAATCGCCATTTGCTCTTATCCGCGATTGGCGGCCGGCTCTCCGGAGGAGAGTCGCCAATCGCCATTTTAAAGACTCGCAGGAACCGCTCGCACTTCGCCGTTGACGAGCGTTAGCGCGAGTTCGCCGCGCTTGAGCTTCAATGCCGCTTCGCCGAACAACGAGCGACGCCAGCCTTGCAGCGCCAGAACATCGGCTTCGTTCGATACGGCGAGCTGCTCGAGGTCTTCGCTGCTCGCGATGATGCGCGGCGCAACGCCGTGCTCGGCCGCAGCTGCCTTCAGGAGCACCTTCAAAAGTTCGAGCGTCGCGCTCGCCTCGGCCGACAAGGATTCGTTGCGCTCGATTTTCGGCAGCGTCTTCGGATCGCGCGCGGCGCCCGCTTTGACCGCTTCCAGAATTTCCTTCGCGCGTTGCGACCGTGCGAAGCCGTCCGACAGCGTGCGCAGTTGCCCGAGCGCTTCGACGTTCACGGGAATCTGGTTAGCGATATCGTACAGCGCATCGTCGCGCAGCACGCGTCCACGGGGAACATCGAGCTGTTGCGCCAGACGCTCGCGCCAGGCCGCGAGTTCCACCAGAACGCCGAGCGATTTGCGGCCTTTGACGCGCAGTCTCAGACGTTGCCACGCATTCTCCGGCGACGTGTCATACGTCGCGGGACTGGTCAGAACGCCCATCTCTTCCTGCAGCCACGGCGTGCGCCCGGTCTTATCCAGCGTCTGCCGCAAACGCTGATAGACGTCGCGCAGATACGTGACGTCGGCCAGCGCGTAGTCGAGCTGCTTCGGTGAGAGCGGCCGCCGGCTCCAGTCCGTGAAGCGTGAGCTTTTATCGAGGTCGGCGCCCGTCGTTTTCTTCACGAGGTTGACGTAGCTGATGCTGTCGCCGAAGCCGCAGACCATTGCCGCAACCTGCGAGTCGAAGACCGGCGTCGGTACAACCCCGGATTTGAGAAAAACGATTTCGATGTCCTGCCGCGCGGCATGGAAAACCTTGACCGTCGAGGTGTCGGCCATCAGCTGGTAAAACGGCGCGAGGTCGAGCCCCGGCGCCAGCGGATCGACGATTGCCTCGGCCTCGGGGCCAGCAAGCTGGATCAGGCATAGCAACGGCCAGAACGTCTGCTCGCGCAGAAATTCGGTATCAACGGCAACGTAGTCGCTTCTGGAGAGGGTTTCGCAAAGTGCGGCCAGCTCCGGCGTGGTGGTAATGGTCTGCATTGAGCGACGCCTATAGCGTATCGATTTTCCGTTGTCGCCATCAGCTTGGTCGCGGCCCGATCTGAAGGCGATTCGCGGCGTTCTTGGGTTGCGTAGCACCGGCACCGGGCGCCAGCGCACCGATTGATTAAAACTTGCGGGGACTTCAGGTACTTCGGCCGCTCCCTGGTAACCTTGACTTTCGCCCGCCCCCATGCGCTTTTCCGCGGCGATTTCCACCCATACCGAACAAAGGGTTTCCGGCAATGGCCGAGGCAAAACTGCATCGTTATCGCTCGCACACATGCGGCGCGCTTCGCAAAGCCAATGTCGGCGAAACCGTTCGGTTGTCGGGCTGGGTGCACCGCGTGCGCGACCACGGCGGCGTGCTGTTCATCGATTTGCGCGACCACTACGGCGTCACGCAGGTCGTCGCCGATCCCGACAGTGCCGCCTTCAAGGCCGCCGAAGCCGTCCGTTCAGAGTGGGTCATCCGCGTCGACGGCAAGGTCCGCGACCGGCCCGACGGCACGGTGAACGGCGAGCTTCCGACCGGCGAGATCGAACTCTACGCGACCGAGATCGAAGTGCTTTCCGCCGCCAAGGAACTTCCCGTTCCCGTTTTCGGCGAGCCGGACTATCCGGAAGACTTGCGTCTGCAGTATCGCTTCCTCGACCTGCGCCGCGAAACGCTGCACGCAATCATCATGAAGCGGCTCGAAATCACGCGCGCCATCCGCAAGCGCATGCACGACGCCGGCTTCAACGAATTTCCGACCCCGATCCTGACGGCATCGAGCCCCGAAGGCGCGCGCGACTTCCTGGTGCCGAGCCGCATTCACGAGGGCAAATTCTACGCGCTGCCGCAGGCCCCACAGCAGTACAAGCAACTGCTGATGGTGTCGGGCTTCGACCGCTATTTTCAGATCGCGCCCTGCTTCCGCGATGAAGACCCGCGCGCCGATCGCCTTCCTGGAGAGTTCTACCAGCTCGACGTCGAGATGAGCTTCGTCGAACAGGAAGACGTGTTCTCGACGATGGAGCCGGTGCTCACTGGCCTCTTCGAGGAATTCGCCAACGGCAAGCCGGTAACGAACAACTGGCCGCGCATTCCCTATGACACGGCGATCGCGAAATACGGCTCCGACAAGCCGGACCTTCGCAACCCGATCGAAATGCAGGATGTGACCGAGCACTTCCGCGGCTCAGGCTTCAAGGTCTTCGCGGGTATGATCGAAAAAGATCCGAAAGTCCGCGTCTGGGCGATCCCCGCACCGACGGGCGGCTCGCGCGCCTTCTGCGATCGTATGAATTCCTGGGCGCAGGGCGAAGGCCAGCCGGGCCTCGGCTATATCTTCTGGCGCGACGGTGAGGACGGCGGCGCAGGTCCAATTGCGAAGAACATCGGACCGGAGCGCGCCGGTGCCATCAAGGCGCAGCTTTCCCTCAAGGACGGCGACGCGGTGTTTTTCACGGCTGGCAACCCAGCGAACTTCTACAAGTTCGCCGGCGCCGCGCGCGATCGCGCCGGCCAGGAACTGAAGCTCGTCAAGGAAGACCAGTACGCGCTCGCCTGGATCGTCGACTTCCCGTTCTACGAGTGGAACGAGGAAGAAAAGAAAATCGATTTCTCGCACAATCCCTTCTCGATGCCGCAAGGCGGCGGCGAAGCGCTCGATGCAGCGACGACGAACGAAGATCGCCTGAAGCTCAAAGCCTATCAGTATGACATCGTCTGCAACGGCTACGAGATCGCCTCCGGCGGCATCCGCAATCACAAGCCCGAGGTGATGATCAAGGCCTTTGGCATCGCGGGACTGGGACCTGAGGTCGTCGAGCAGCGCTTCGGTGGGTTGTTCCGCGCGTTCCAGTATGGCGCGCCTCCGCACGGCGGCATGGCGGCCGGCATCGAACGCATCGTCATGCTTCTGACCGGCGGCAAGACCGTTCGCGAGGTCGCGCTGTTCCCGATGAACCAGCAGGCCAACGACCTGCTGATGGGCGCGCCGAGCGACGTCACACCGAAGCAGCTGCGCGAACTTTCCCTCCGCGTCGTCGCACCGGAGAAGAAGGCTTAGCGTTAAAGCCAGGACGCGCTGATCAAGCGCGGCGCGTCCTATTGGCGACACGCATAGATCGGAATACGACATAAATCTCGAGCGGGGTATTTCATGTCGATGCGAATTCTGATCCTCGGAGCAGGCGCAACGGGCGGCTACTTCGGCGCCTTGCTCGCAAAAGCGGGCGTAGACGTCACGTTTCTGGTCAGGCCAGCGCGGCGCGACCAGCTGCAACGTGACGGCCTCGCGATCAAAAGCCATCTCGGCGATGTCACGACGCCGGTAAAGGCCATCACGCGCGACGAGATTTCAGGAACGTACGACGCCATTGTTTTGAGCAGCAAGGCGTATGGCCTCGCGGACGCGATCGAAACGATCCGCCCCGCCGTCGGCGCATCAACGCTCATCCTTCCGTTGCTCAACGGCATGCGCCATCTCGACGATCTCGACCGCGCGTTCGGAGCAGAACACGTGCTCGGCGGTACCTGCCACATCAGCGTCGTTCTCGACGCCGATGGAACGATCCGCCATCTCAGCCCCTTCGCTTCGCTGACACAGGGCCCGAGAACGGCCGCTCAACGCGAAGGCGCGACACGTCTGCAGCAGGAGCTCGAACGCGGCGGCTTCGAGGCAAGATTTTCCAGCGATGTTATCGGCACGATGTGGGAGAAATGGTTCTTCCTCGCGACTCTCGCCGCCGCAACCTGCCTCATGCGCGCGTCCGTTGGCGAGATTGTGCGAACCGACGAAGGCGAGCGCCTGATCTCGAGCATGCTCGCCGAGTGTTCGGCCGTGGCGGCCGCGTGTGGTCATCCGCCGTCGACCGCCGCGCAAGAGGGTGCGCGCGCGACGCTGACGGATCGGCAATCAAACATTTCCGCCTCGATGCTGCGCGATATCCAGCGCGGCGGCGAGATCGAGTCGGATCATATCGTCGGCGATCTCATTCGCCGCGGCCGCGAGCATGGCGTGCCGACACCCTTGCTCGATGTCGCCTATGTGCATCTTCAGGCCTATCAAAACAGGTTCAAGGCTGCGGCGGAAACCGCAGTCTGAGAGACGGCGGCATGACCGGACATTAATTCTGCAGCACTCCTGCTGGCCTTGTGTTTGCCCAGCAAAAGCGGGACAATTCGGCAAGTGAAAACGGGACCTTCAGTATGCCGCGCGCCCTTGTACCGGTTGTTTGTCTTCTGATCGCGATCATCTCGACGGCAGCCCTCGCACGCACGCCCAATTATGCCGAAGACTGGAACGGTGCCGAGATCAATTGGCGCGACGCTCGTTCCGGAATTTATGAATCGTCGCAGACCGGCCGTCCCGTCATCATGGTTTTCCATGCGACGTGGTGTTCGGTGTGCAAGCGCTTCAGGGAAATCTTCAAAGACCCCGGCATTGTCGCGGCGTCCCGTGATTTCGTGATGATCCTCGTCGATGGCGACGCCGAAAAGGAACTGAATGGCGCGTTCTCGCCCGATGGCGTCTACGTGCCGCGAACGCTTTTCATCGACTCCGAGGGCAACATCTCCGACAAGCTGGTCGGCACGGACCCGCAGTATCCGCACTCTCTCGCCGTCGACCGGCCCGACGAACTCTTGGCGCTGATGAAGAAAGCCCACGGCGTTTTCGGCATGACGCCGAAGACTGCGCCACCGGCCACGTCCGGTGCGGATCGAACCTGACGCAGGATCGAATTCCGTTCACTGTTCAGTTGCGCTCGCGTTATTCGGCCGTCATAAGGACCGTCGATGCGGACGTGGTGGAACCGGTAGACACACAGGACTTAAAATCCTGAGAGGGTAACCTCGTGAGGGTTCGAGTCCCTCCGTCCGCACCAATAAAATCAATAAGTTAGATGCGCTAAAGAAGCACGCAGGGGGGCAGCGGGCACGCTCCCTGCGATGGCCGGGGGCGTTGTGGTCAGCCACCTTTCGGCTGAGTGATGATGAGCTGCGAATATCGGCCCAGCGTGCACCACGCTGAACGGTCAACGCGCGCAGCGACCCCTCAATGCTGTCAAAGGAGGATTTGCTGATCGACCACTGTCTCAGCGAGACCCTGAAGATGCTGAGATCGAGCCCTGCGATCCTCAATGCCAAAGCCAAGTTCGTGCTGGCGACTGGCGAAGCCAAGATCTGCAAGTTTCCGGATCTGCGCGATCTTCATTGGCTACAATTCGGTCCGCTTCGATGAAGAGATGCTGCGCCACTCTCTCTTCCAGTGAAATGCGAGAGCCTTGCGCGACGCTTTGATAGAGGTCTCCAGCGATCTCACGTCGGAACCTCGCATTCAACTTATAGCTGGGACCACGTTGTTGGACTTCGTTTCCGCCCTCGCGGCCAGCGACGGATGAATGACGACGAGGGTTAGGTCGGCGACCTAGGTTTTGTATACTTTCAAAGAAGACAATATCAGCCTGTGTTGCGGCGGGGTCACAGACACGCGCCTATCCGGTTGTCTATCTTCTCTCGAAAATACTATTCGAATTTGGAAAATGTGCATTGATGTTCAGTTGGAAAGTTCCTAGCGCACTGGCAATTTTTGCGGCGATCGCTCCGATCCCAGCATTAGCTCAAGCACCTTCTGAGCAGCTTAATCCATCGGAATCCCGCGCAGATAGCGAAGCTCCGGCGGCGCCAGGCGACAACTCATTGCCCGCAGTGGTCGTCACGTCCGATGAAGAGGAAGAACGCAAGGCGAAGTCAAAAGCGGCTAAGAAAGCCAAGTCTGCAGCGTCGGCTAAGAAGCCGCCCGCCGCAGCGAAGAAAGCCGCGCCGCCAACGGACGAGCCCACCGACGCATCTGCAGCGTTTGCTGGAGGAAACGGGTCGGAGTCGGCCTCTAACGGGAACAGCAATCTCAATAGCGGCAGCGTCAACGGCTACCTCGCGACCACAACATCGTCGGCCACCAAGACGAACACACCGCTACGCAACGTTCCGCAGTCGATTTCAGTCATCACTGAACAGCAAATTCAGGATCAGAACGCCACGAGCATCGGCGACGTGACGAAATATGTTCCCGGCGTCATCATGGGCCAGGGCGAAGGGAACCGTGACCAGCCGACGATCCGTGGTCAGGGTACGACTGCCGATTTTTATATCGACGGCGTTCGCGATGACGCGCAAATATTTCGCGATTTGTACAATACGGAACGCATCGAAATACTGAAGGGTCCGAACGCGCTGATCTTCGGTCGGGGCGGCGCCGGTGGCGCCATAAATCGTGTGACGAAGCAGGCCGACGGTTCCCACATCGGCGAGGCAACCGTCACAGGTGGCATGTATGATTTCAAGCGCACTTCAATCGATGTCGGGGACGCGATAACACCCGATGCAGCTTTTCGTCTGACGGCGGTCTACGAGGACAGCGAAAGCTACCGTGATTTCGTCGGCCTCGAGCGTTGGGGCGTAAATCCGACCTTCGCGTTCCGCATCGACAATCAAACGCAAGTTCGTGTTGGCTACGAGCATTACTTCGATCACCGGACAGCCGACCGCGGGATTCCCTCATTTAACGGCCGACCGGCACCCACGAGCCGTTCGACATTCTTCGGCAATCCTGATGTGAGCTATTCGGAAGCGACCGTCGACAGCGCGTTCGCGACGATCGAGCATAAGACGGACTATGGTTTGAAGGTACGGAACCACACGTACTTCGCGAACTACGACAAGTTCTATCAAAACGTCTTCGCATCGGGTCCGGCGAACCTGGCTGCCGATACGGTGCAGTTGCAGGCGTACAACCAGGAAAACGATCGCCAAAACATCTTCAACCAGACCGACCTGACGTACAAACTCGATCTCGGATGGTCGCGGCATACACTTCTGGGAGGCATGGAGTTCGGACATCAGAAGTCGAGGAACTACCGTCAGAACGGCTTCTTCCAGTCGCCTCCTTCCGGCGGCGCGTGCAGCTCGATTGTCGTGTCTGGTGTAACCAGCACATGCACGACCTCGTTTTCGCATCCGACGATTTTCACACCCGACATCTTGTTCCAGGGCGTGTCTTCGCAGGCCAATAACGATGTGAAAGCAAACAGCCGGTCATTTTACATTCAGGACCAGATGGAGATCACCCGGTACCTGGAGATTATCGGTGGCGTCAGGCACGAGACGTTCGACTTGGATCTCTTCGATCGCAACACGAGCACGACCCTCAAGCAGAACGACGATCTCGTGTCGCCTCGCGCCGGCGTGGTGCTGAAACCGACCGATAGCTTGTCGATCTACGGCAGCTACGCAGTTTCGTATCTTCCCGCATCTGGTGATCAGTTTTCGGCTGTGAACAGCGCTACCGTCAACCTCGACCCCGAAAAATTCACCAATTACGAAGTCGGCGTAAAGTGGGACCTTACCCCGGATCTGGCGTTTACCGCTGCGGGTTATCAGTTGACGCGCACCAACGTGCGCTTCCAGCAACCCGATGGCACATTCATCCAAACTGGCGAAACCGAGGTCAAAGGCTTCGAGGCAGGCCTCGTCGGTTACCTAACGGATGCTTGGCAGATTTCCGCGGGCTATGGCCATCAAGTTGGCAAAGTCACCAAAGCCACGGCAACGACGGCACCTGCCGGCACGCCGTTACCGCTGCTACCGAGCGATACATTTTCGCTCTGGAACCGGTACCAGTTCACCAAAGCATTCGGTGCTGGTTTCGGCATTGTTCATCGCACGGATATGTTCGCTCAGCTGTCGACGACCGAAGTCGTTCTGCCCAGCTTCACAACTGTTGACGCTGCTGTTTTCTGGAAAATCAACGATAACCTTCGGGCGCAGGTCAACGTCGAGAATATTTTCAATGAAGGGTATTACATCTCGGCGCACAACAATAACAACATTACCCCTGGTGCGCCGACCACAGCTTACGTGTCTCTGACGTCCAATTTCTAACGTCCGTCACATTTTTCGACAGCCCGAACGCTCCCGCGTTCGGGCTTCTTACGTAAGTCTTAAATGCGGATCGTGCGGCTCGAGAGCTGGCTAACGCTGTATCGAGCGCTCACCCAATCGCGGACTTCGTGCTCGAAATGTCGGACACTTCGGGATTGCATCCACGCTGATCAACACTCTGCCAAAAGCACGTCGAGATCGGCAGTTGAGCGTATGCCGACGTCGTTGCCATGAGCGGCAAGAAATTCATCGGCGCTTTTTCGCCCTTGTTCCTTCAGCATGGAAACGAACGCCCATTCGGCGTTGAGCTTGGATGACGCTCCCAAATCCGCGAGCATGTCGGTCAGAATTCGGTGTGTCCGCATCCTTGCCCAGCGGGCTCCTTCGCCATTTCCGGGGTCGGCGACCTGACGCAGAACGGCGATCATCCGCAGCTCTTTCATTAAAGGGGAGTTGAACGAAATCTCATTCAATCGATTGAGAATATCGCTTGCGGTGCGCGGCGGTTCAGACCGTTCCCGGGGATTGATCTGCACCAGGATGGTATCGATTGCATCACTTTCACGAATAAGCGGTGTAATCGTCGGGTTGCCTGCGTAGCCACCGTCCCAGTAGTGCTCGCCATCGATTTCAATCGCTTGGAAGAGTGTCGGGAGACAGGCAGAGGCCAATAGCACATCGGCAGTAATTTCGGCGTTTCGAAATATCCGCCCGCGTCCCGTCCGGACATTGGTTGCCGTCACGAACAGCTTGATCGGTGAACTCGGAAGACGCGAGAAGTCGATACTTTCGGAAAGGATGCCGCGCAGCGGATTGAGGCCCAATGGGTTCAGATCATAGGGCGAAAGCACTCGCGACATCAAATCCATTGCGAGGTATGCCGGAGACGTGTCGAGCGCCCAGCGTCCCATCATCACGTCGAGTGGCGATCGCTGCAACGGACTGAACGACGCCGCTTGTGAAACGCGCTGCCAATAGTTGTCGAGTGCTGCGCGCGCTCCTTCGGCTCCGCCAGACGTCCAGCCGTCAGCCAATACGGCGGCATTCATGGCTCCAGCCGACGTCCCCGATATGGCTTCTATTTTAAGCCAGGGTTCTTCGAGCAGCCTATCAAGCACGCCCCAGGTAAAGGCGCCGTGAGATCCGCCGCCCTGCAGCGCCAAGTCAACCAGTACGACATCGCGCTTGACGGACACGTCGGACCTCTTTGCGTACAGCGAACAGATAGAGCCGAGGCATAACGCAGAGGACGAGCGAAGACATGCGTTTTGCGTTATGTCGGCGTAATAGCAGTACGATAGCAATCCGCATTATACATTCAATCAATATGGATACCGCTTATCATCTGCGCGGCTGTTTACATACTCTAAGATGCAAACGAATGACGGGCATCTCGGCACATATAAATGCAAGCATTGCACTGCCATTAACCGATGTACGACGATCAATTGCATCAGCTTGCGAAAAATGGAACGTATGCCGAAACGAGATCATCTGGTAAGATGTCGAACACAATCCACGACAATCCACGATAGCCTTTGAGATTAATCTCGTTCGGCGGTTTGGATGATCGGCATTTTTCCGTGATTTTTCCCGCCTGCCGATTTCGATGTGCTTTTGAGCCGAGTACCGCGCAATGGGTTTGTTGGGCATACTGGTCGGTCTCGGTTTCTTAATTTGGCTGTCATATCGCGGCTGGACCATTCTTCTGTTGGCTCCGGCGGCGGCGCTCATCGCTGCAGCTTTCTCGCGTGAACCGCTTCTTGCGCATTGGACCCAGACGTTCATGGGCAGCGCAGCGCAGTTTCTTGCTCAGTTCTTTCCGCTGTTTTTGCTCGGTGCGCTATTCGGAAAACTGATGGACGATAGCGGTTCCGTCAGGGCGATATCGCGTTACATGAGCGAACGGATGGGGCCGTCTCATGCCGTATTGGCCGTCGTTCTTGCAGGTGCCGCGGTGACGTATGGCGGCGTCAGCCTGTTCGTCGCCTTTTTCGTGCTTGCTCCGATGGCGCAGGATTTGTTCCGCGCCGCGAACATTCCTCGCCGTTTGATGCCCGCCGCGATTGCTCTCGGCACATCGACGTTCACAATGTCAGCATTGCCTGGAACTCCAGCAATCCAGAATGCGATCCCGATGCCGTTCTTCGGAACGACACCGTTCGCGGCACCTATTCTCGGTATCATTGCCTCCGGTATCATGCTGGCGTTCGGCATGTGGTGGCTGAAGCGCAGTCAGGCCGCCGCAGAGCGCGCAGGCGAGGGGTATGGCGGCGCAGATATGCCTCCGGCAAATGGTGTCGCCGATGACCAGTTCATTCGGGAACGTGCAACGAGCGCGCGCGAATTCGATACCGCAGAACTTCAACATGGGCAGGCGAGCGAGACGCTTCCGCCCGTGGCGCTGGCGGCTCTGCCATTGGCGACTGTCGTGATTGTCAACTTCTTGATGGCGATGCTGGTCCTGCCACGGCTCGACTTTTCCTTTTTGGCTGAAGACAAGTGGGGATCGACGTCGCTTTCCGCAGTGGCGGGTGTCTGGTCGGTCGTTGTGGCGCTCGCAACAGCAACGGTACTTCTCATCCTCATCAATCGGGAGCGTTTGCCGAATCTGCGCGCAAGCATTGACGCTGGAGCCAATGCGTCGGTCTTGCCTGCGGTCAGCGTTGCAAGCCTGGTCGGATTCGGCGCCGTCGTTGCCATGCTTCCGGCCTTTGCCGTTGTCCGCGATTGGGTGCTATCGATTGGCTCTAATCCGCTTGTTTCTCTTGCGACAGCGACCAACATCCTCGCCGCCCTCACCGGTTCAGCTTCCGGTGGCCTGACGATTGCCCTCGATGCGCTCGGTGAAACCTTCGTGCGTATTGCATCGGAAACCGGCATCGATCCATCGCTCTTGCACCGTGTTGCAGTCATTAGCGCCGGAACGCTCGATAGTCTCCCGCACAATGGCGCCGTCGTGACACTGCTTGCCGTATGCGGCACGAGCCATCGCGAAAGCTACCGTGATCTTGCAATGGTTGCGATCGTCGGGGCGGTCGTCGCGCTCGTGGTGGTTATTGTCCTGGGTTCACTTTTCGGCTCATTCTGAGGAGACGCGAGAGACGACGATGGATTTAGGTTTCTGAAAGCGTCGAACTTCTAGATGTTGCCGTTCGAGAGTTGCTTGCATGACTGACATTGCGTCCAACGCGTCGAACTTCTGGAGAAGTGCTGCTATTCGAGGAGCGATGTTCTTCGCTCTTTGGGTCATCCTGACATTGGGTGATCGGAACGATTTCGCCGTTGGTATTTTTGCCGCGATCATCGCAACGTGGGTCAGCCTGTTCCTGCTACCCCCAGCCACGACTCATCCGTCTTTGCTGCCATTGCTCAAGTTCACGCTGCATTTCTTCCGGCAGTCCGTCATCGCCGGCCTTGATGTCGCCAAGCGCGCCTTCGACCCGAAGCTTCCGCTTAATCCGGGCTATGTCCAGTTTTCTTGCCCAATTTCAGCTGGGCCCGCCCGAAGCGCGTTCTGCGCACTTTCGAGCCTCTTGCCCGGCACCATGCCGGTAAAATCCGACGCGACCGGAAACGTTCTCGTTCATTGCCTGGATACTCGTCAGCCGGTCGTCGAGCAGCTTTCCAAGGATGCCTGTCTCTTTCGTGCGGCGGCAGGGGCGGTGCGAAACGATGGATAACTTTCTTTTCGCGGTCGCGGCTTTCGTATTGGGTCTTCTGATCCTCGGACTCGTGTGCGTTCTGAAGGGGGCAACATTGGCCGACCGGATGATGTCGGCGCAGCTTCTTGGAACCAGTGGCATCGCAGCGCTTCTATTGATGGCGACCGCCGTGAGCGAACCCGCAATCATCGACGTCGCGCTCGCGCTGGCGCTACTCGCCGCATTCGCTTCGATCGCGTTCGCCACGAGTTCCGGCGATCGGCAGGACCGGGAGTGAAAACGGCAATGACCTTACTCTTGGCGCGAGACATCTTTACGATCGTCGCGGTTACATTTGGCGCTTTCTTTTTTCTCGCTGGTACGGTCGGCCTCATTCGATTTCCAGATACGTTGACGCGTCTGCATGCGTTAACGAAGGCGGACAATCTGGGTCTCGGTCTCGTGGCACTCGGACTTCTACCGTGGGCCGACGGTATTCTCGCTCTCAAAATCGTCTGTGTCTGGGTTCTTGTGCAGTTCTCAAGTTCAACGGTCTCTCAACTCATTGCCCGATTGGCGCAGCAGGAGAGGCCGCAAGCATGATGGTTGCTCTTATCGTCGATGTAGGCCTCGCAATTCTTATCCTGTTCGTCGCCGGATGGATCGTGGCCGTTCGCAGCACATTCGCAGCGGTCATCGGGTTCGTCGTTTACGGACTACTTTTGTCCCTCGTCTGGGTTCGCTTATGGGCCATCGATATCGCCCTGACGGAAGCGGCCATCGGCAGCGGCGTGACCGGGGCACTATTGCTGCGCACGCTTTCGCGACTACCGGTCGAGCATAGCGAACGCTCCGCAAACGGTTCATTTCGTTTCATCGCCGGTCTGTTCTGCGCTTTTATCTCGCTTGCAATCGCTATGGTTATTGTCGCTCTACCGGAACCGGCGCCGACGCTTGCGCCAGAAGCCTCGGCGGGGCTTCCGGCTGTCGGCGTCGGAAATCCGGTGACGGCCGTTCTTCTCTCTTATCGGGCTTTCGATACATTTTTGGAGAAGGTCGTTCTGGTGTTGGCGCTTGTCGGGTGCTGGTCATTGGCGGCGGATCGTGACTGGGGCGGTACTCCTGTGCTTTGGCGCTATTCCGACCCGGACGGCGTACTGAAATTTCTGGCGCAGACGCTGCCGCCAATTGGCGTCCTTGTGGCAATTTATATGCTGTGGACGGGAGCCGATCACCCAGGCGGCGCTTTTCAGGCGAGCGCCATGCTCGCGGCGATGTGGATGCTGACAATCGTCGCCGGTCTCATGCGGATGCCCCGGACAAATGACGATCTCCTGCGGTTGACGCTCGTCTCTGGCGCGAGCGCATTTCTACTGCTGGGATTTGCGGGCTTTGGAATTGTCGGATCGTTTCTCGCTTATCCGCCGGACTACGCCAAGGCGCTGATCGTTGCCGTCGAAATCCCGATGACGATTGCGGTCGCCGCGACGCTGGTCATGCTGGTCGCCGGACCGCCGCAGAGGAGAGACATGTCATGACCTCAGCGACGCTGTTTGGATTATGTGGAGCGATATTAATCGGGCTTGGCCTGTTCGAGTTGATCACCGATCCACATCCGCTGCGAAAGATTCTCGGCTTCAATCTCCTCGGGGGTGGCGTGTTCCTCGTGCTCGGCGTCGTCGCGCGCAGAGGGGCCGCTGCCGGATATTTGGGCGATCCCGTGCCTCAGGCGCTTGTCATCACCGGGATTGTCGTTGCGTTTTCGGCAACTGCGCTCGCCGTCGCGCTTGTCGTGAGATTGTCGGAAGTCTCCGGACGTGTATCGCTCGCATATGCATCCTCTGAGCAAACCGATTCAGATGGAGCCGAGGGATGATCGCGGATGCCGCGACCAGTTTGGACGCCGCAAGCACACATGGATATCTGCTGGTTCTCGCGATCGTCGTACCTGTCGGCGGCGTTCTGATTGCAACTGCTGTGGGGGGACGCACTGCCGAACGCACGGCATTTGCTGTCATCGCGGCTGGGCTCATCCTCGGATTTGCAATCCTGTTGGACGTTTGGATGACGTCTCGGCCATTGGCGTACGTTTTAGGAAATTGGGCGGCGCCTCTTGGAATTACGCTGCGCGCGGACGGCATTTCAGCCGTGATGCTGGTGACGACGGCGCTGATCATCGCCGCCACAGCGTTGTATGCATGCGCCGATTTTACGATACCGCGCGATGGACTTGAAGCACGCGCGCCTTTTGTCTTTTGGGTGTTGCTGCTGGCGGTATGGGCGGCGCTCAACACCGTGTTTCTAAGCGGCGATCTCTTCAATCTTTACGTTGCGCTTGAGCTGCTCACCTTTGCCGCCGTGCCTCTCGTTGCGCTATCGGGGCGCGCCGAAGCCATCACGGCCGCGTTGCGCTATCTTTTGTTCGCGCTCGCCGGATCGATTTTTTATCTGCTTGGGGTTGCGCTGCTCTACGGCGCGTATGGAACGCTCGACATCATTCTTTTGCATCAGCGCATCCGGCCGGAACTTGCGGTCTCTCTGGCTGTAGCGATGATGACGGCGGGGTTGCTCGCCAAAACGGCGCTCTTTCCTCTGCATTTCTGGTTGCCGCCAGCCCATGCAGGCGCGCCGCCTGCCGCAAGTGCAATCCTATCCGCTCTGGTCGTGAAGGGATCGTTCTTTCTCATCATTCGAATCTGGTTCGACGTCCTTCCTGGTTCGCGCAGTCTGGCGGCGGCGCAGGTGCTGGGTGTCATGGGCGCGGCGGCCATTCTATTCGGCAGTATCGTCGCCTTCCGTCAGGCGCGATTGAAACTTCTTATCGCTTATTCCACCGTCGCGCAGATCGGCTATCTCTTCCTGCTGTTCCCGCTCGTCGTGGGATTTGAAGGCAGTCCCTGGAGCGCCACGGCTTGGACCGGCGGATGGATTCAGCTCGTGTCGCACGCCTTCGCCAAAGCCGCGATGTTCATGGCAGCCGGTTTGATCGCGCAAGCTCTGGGGCACGATCGCATCGACGATCTCGGTGGCGTCGCGCGAGCGTTGCCGTTGACGGTTCTGGCCTTTGCGATTTCTGGAATTTCACTAATGGGCGTGCCGCCGAGCGGCGGGCTCATCGCTGGAGCATATGTGATCCGCGTCATGACGCGCATGCTCGGCCCTCGCCTTGAGCTGCCGACGCTCAGTGTAAAGGTCGATCGTTGGCGTCAATCCCTTCCGCTATCGCTGGCGATTTGCGCGATGCTTCTCGGACTGCTGCCGTTGCAATCCCTGGAGCTTTTGCAGGTTGGTCTGCCGCATTTTCTCGGGAGCGCCGGCCGATGACGGATGCAACGATAGTGCTTTCTTCCGCTCTAGCGCTACCAGGCGTTCTACTGTTGTTGTGTCTCTTTCCTTCGGTACGAGCGCGAATGCCGAAGTTTGCGGTGATTGCACCAGTTCCCGCGCTGGCGGCGGCGTGGTTCGCGGGACGTGATCCTTCTATCGTTTTTGCGACCCATTTCTTTCAAGGCCATCTCGCGCTCGATGTCGCTGGCGCCTTGCTGCTTGCCGCAGCGGCGATCCTTTGGATTTGCGCCGGTCTCTATGCGGCCACCGAGATGCGCAGATCGAGGAATGCGGGCAACTTCAGCGCTTGGTGGCTGACGGCGATGCTCGGCAACTTCGGCGTCGTCATGTCGGCCGACATCGCAAGCTTCTATTTGTTTCTCGCAGCCGGAACGATCGGCGCTTACGGCATGATCATGCACACGATGACGCCCGATGCGCGCCGGGCGAGCGTCACCTACATCGGCTTTGCCCTGGCAGGCGAAGCGAGCATTTTGATCGGCCTCGTATTGCTGGCGGCGGCTTCTCCGGGTCACAGTCTTCTGATCCGCGATGCCGTTGCAGGATTATCGCCATCACCTTGGCGCGATCTCACCGTCGCTTTTCTTGCTCTCGGCTTTGGCCTGAAGATCGGCCTCGCGCCGTTGCATATCTGGATGCCTCTGGCGTACACGGCAGCGCCTATCTCCGCCGCTGCCGTGCTGAGCGGCGCCGCAGTCAAGGCCGGTGTGATCGGGCTTATTCGCTTCATGCCGTTTGACGCTGGATCAGTGAACGTCGGCACCGGTTTGGCGATGGCCGGTATAGTCTCGACTTTCTATGGCGTTGCGGTCGGCATCACTCGAGCCAATCCAAAAACCATCCTTGCGTGTTCGAGCATTAGCCAGATGGGCGTTATCGCCACTTTGATCGGCGTAGGCCTGGCGACGGCAAATGCCGGGGTGGCGATTGCGGCTGCATTCTATGGCGCTCATCATGTCTTGGTGAAAGGCGGGCTATTTTTAGCAGCGGGTATCGGCGTCTCCGACCGACGTAACCGATGGCTGGTTTTCGTACCGGCGACAGTTCTCGCGTTCGCGCTTGCGGGCTTACCGTTTACCGGCGGTTATCTAGCAAAGGAAGCGGTCAAGCCATTTATCGGAGAAGGGGCATTTGCGATCTTTGCGGCTCTCTCCGCCGCAGGCACAACGCTTTTGATGCTCTTTTTTGTGACTCGCCTCGGCAGCGCGTCGCACGATCCAAGAGGAACGCCGACGGCTTCAGGTTTGCTTGTGCCGTGGTTGGCTACGGCCTTTTTTGCAATCGCTATTCCATGGCTCTCGCTTTCGCTGACGGATGCAATTCCAATATCCGAGGTGAACTCAATTGCAGATCTCTGGTCTGCGATCTGGCCGATATTGATCGGCGGCGGTTTGGTTGCTCTTTGGTTAAATCAAAAGAGGCAACCTCGGGAAATAGACGTCGCATCTGCGGCAGATATAATTCGACGTATGATGACGATCTGCACTTCTACCGTCGAACGCGCAGAAGCCATCTTGCGTCAGTGGCAAGCTGGCAGTATTTCGTTATTGGCAGTTACGACGGTATTGATCGTGATCATTGCCACCGGTCGCTAGCTCTCTAGTCTTCACGAGACGTCTACGTTCCCTTCCCTATTATCTACGAGCGCGCATTGCAGCGGCAAAGTCATTGAGAGGTATGTCGTCATGTAGCGGCATTTTTCAGCGGCTATCTCCGTGGGAAGAGGTTGCCGCCAAGACACGAAGCATTTGGGGGAACCATTGTCCTTCCTTAGATGGGTTAGCCCATGCTCGTTGTCATTGCCGCTTCTCGTTTCATTCCTCGTATTCTCCGATTTTGCGTGCTGGCGGCTTTGCCCCCTCTCGCTCTTTCAGCCTGCAGCCAACAGCCTGAAAACAAAGACGCCCAGGTCCGCCCCGTTCGCACCATTACGGTCGAGAAAAGGGATGTCGGTATTCCGCTGGTCCTGACCGGCCGTATTGAATCGGCCGACGAAGCATCTCTCGGCTTTCGGATCGCCGGACGCATGTTTGAACGTACTGTGAGTGTCGGCGATCGTGTCCAGGCCGGGCAGATCATTGCGCGGCTTGAACCTCAAAATGAAATGAATGCTTTGCGCTCGGCGCAAGCCAATCTTGCCGCTGCTCAGGCGCAGCTCGTCGAAGCGAGCAATCGCTACGAGCGTCAGGCGAAGCTTCTCTCGCAGGGTTGGACGACGCGCGCCAATTACGATCAGGCGGAAAAAACGCGGCAAACGACGAAGGCTCAGGTTGACGCTGCGGAAGCACAGGTGGAATCGGCACATGATCTCGTCAGTTTCACCGAGCTTAAGGCCGATGCGCCGGGAGTGGTCACGGCGGTAGGACCGGATTCCCACGAAGTCGTTCAGGCTGGACAAATGATCGTTCGACTGGCACGGCACGAAGGTCGCGACGCCGTTTTTGATGTACCTGCCCGGGCGTTGCGCGCCGCAGACGCCGACACTCAAGTGCTTGTCCATTTAACGGATGATCCGAAGGTCACCGCAAAGGGGCGCGTGCGGGAAGTGGCGCCGCAAGCCGATCCGACGACGCGAACGTTTCAGGTGAAGATTGGCCTTACCGATCCGCCCGAAGCTATGCGGCTCGGTGCAACGGTGACTGGAACGGTGCACGCGAACGCCGATCCCGTCATTGAAATTCCCGCAAGCAGCCTGACAAGGATAAACGATCGTCCATCAGTGTGGGTCGTTGATCAAACCACCGATACCGTATCGTCGCGTAACGTCGATGTTGCGCGTTTCGACCCTGCAACAGTTGCGATCGCGGACGGGCTCGATTCCGGTGAGGTTGTCGTCACGGCGGGCGTTCAAGCGCTCCATCCCGGTCAAAAAATTCGCATTCTCGGGTCAAACTGATGCGCATCAATCTCTCAGAATGGGCGCTGAAGCATCGCTCACTCGTTGTTTATCTGATGATTGTCGCGGTCGTCGCCGGGGTAATGTCGTACTTCCGGTTGGGGCGAAACGAGGATCCGGCATTCATCATCAAAACGATGGTTGTCTCGGCCGCATGGCCCGGAGCAACGATTGACGACACCGTCAAGCAAGTGACGGAGAGGATTGAGCGCACTCTGCAGGAGACGCCGCATCTCGACTATATGCGCAGCTCCACGAGCGCGGGCCTGACGACGATCTTCGTCAATCTGACCGGCGATACAAACGCCCACCAAGTCGCCGATACGTGGAGGCACGTTCGCGAAATTGTCGGCGACATGCGCCACACATTACCCAACGGCGTGATCGGCCCGGCCTTCAATGATAAATTCGGCGACACATTCGGCATCATCTATGGATTCACTGCCGATGGCTTTAGCGGACGCGAGCTTCGCGACTACGTGGAGGACATTCGCTCAAAACTCCTGCAGGTCACCGACGTTTCGAAGATCGAAATACTAGGCGCACAAGACGAGCGGATCTTTGTCGAATTTTCCGTGAAGGAGCTGGCAACTCTGGGTATCGATCGCTCGGCGCTTATCAGCGCATTGCAGGCCCAGAACGTTGTTCGTCCCGGCGGAACGATCCAGACAGGCGATGAGAAAGTCTCGCTTCGCGTTTCGGGTGCTTTCAGATCCGAGCAAGATCTGATGAACATCAATTTTGCCGTGAACGGCCGCATGCTGCGTCTGAGCGATATTGCTCAGGTACGGAGAGGCTATGCCGACCCACCACAGCCTCTCTTTCGCGTCAATGGCAAACCTGCAATCGGCCTCGCCATTTCGATGCGCGACGGCGGTGATATCCTGGCGTTAGGAACGAATATTAAAAAAGTTATGACGTCAGCGACCACCGATTTGCCGATCGGTATAGAGCCAATCCTGGTGGCTGATCAGGCCGTCACGGTGAAAAGCGCCATTGGCGAGTTCATGACGTCGCTTTGGCAGGCAATCGCCATTATCCTGGCAGTGAGTTTCATAAGCCTCGGGGTGCGCCCGGGACTGGTCATTGCACTCTCTATACCGCTGACACTTGCAATCGTGTTTTCGGTGATGGAGCTGGTGCATATCGACATGCAGCGCATCTCTCTTGGCGCGCTGATTATCGCGCTCGCCCTGCTCGTCGATGATGCGATGACCACGACGGATGCGACGCTCAATCGACTGTCTCATGGCGACGATAAGATGGAGGCCGCAACGTTTGCGTTTCGCACGTATGCCTTCTCCATGCTCGCCGGAACGCTCGTGACCATTGCAGGTTTCGTTCCTGTGGGCTTCGCGCAGAGTTCGGCCGGAGAATATACCTTCTCGCTCTTTGCCGTTGTTGCGATCGCATTGATCGTGTCTTGGTTCGTCGCGGTTATTTTCGCGCCGCTTCTGGCTGTGGTCCTTCTGAAGCCTCCTGCCACGACAGGCCCCGCCGAGCCAAGCAAGATTTTAACAGCCTATCGCAATTTTTTGAGTAAAGCGGTCAAGATGAAATGGGCGACCATTCTGCTGACGGTCGCTTTGTTTGCGGCATCACTACTGGCTTTGCCGCTCATTCCAAATCAGTTTTTCCCAGCGTCCGATCGCCCAGAGCTTCTTGTTGATCTGAGGCTTCCGCAGAATGCGTCCATCTACGCGAGCGAGGACGTCGCCAAGAGATTTGACGAAGTGCTGAAGAACGATGAAGACGTTCTTCGCTGGAGCGTTTATGTCGGGCGAGGCGCCATACGATTTTACTTACCGCTCGATGTTCAGCTTCCCAATGATTTTTTCTCTCAGGCCGTTGTCGTAGCCAAGGACGTAAAGGCACGGGAGCGATTGCAAGCGAAGCTTGAAAAATTGCTTGCGAATGAATTTCCAAGTCTCGTCAGCCGCATTTCGCCTTTGGAACTTGGGCCACCCGTGGGTTGGCCAATCCAATATCGCGTGAGCGGGCCTGAAATCGGGAAAATCCGCGAAATTGCTTTCAAGCTTGCGCAGGTGCTTTCATCCGATCCATTAACGGAAAAGGTCAACTTCGATTGGATCGAGCCCGTTCGCGAGGTGCGCATCACGATCAATCAGGATGAAGCAAGACTTTTGGGTTTGAGTTCCAGCGCACTCGCTTCGGTATTGAATACGGTTGTCTCCGGCGACACGGTTACTCAAGTGCGTGACGATATCTATCTCATAAATGTCGTTGCGCGGGCGACCGACGAGCAGCGCGTATCGCTTGCGACATTGCGCAATCTGCAAGTGTCTCTAGCCAACGGCCGGACCGCACCCTTAAGCCAATTTGCAACATTTGAGTATGCGCAAGACTACCCACTCGTTTGGCGTCGCGACCGCATTCCGACACTTACAGTTCAAGCGAACGTCAAAGCAGGATCTCTGCCAGAAACGGTTGCTGATCAGCTTTCAACCGGTATCGATGAGTTAAGAAAGACATTGCCTGCTGGCTATGCCGTCGCGATTGGCGGAACGGTCGAAGAAAGCCAGAAGTCTCAGGCATCCGTCGTCGCGGTTATTCCGCTCATGCTGCTCATTATGCTGACGGTTCTTATGGTCGAACTCCGAAGCTTTCAGCGTCTGGGCCTCGTCTTGAGCGTTGCTCCGCTCGGATTAATCGGTGTCGTCGGCGCGCTTCTTCTATCCGGACGTCCGCTTGGCTTCGTGGCCATCCTAGGTATTCTGGCGTTGCTCGGCATGATCATCAAGAATGCGGTGATCTTAATTGGCCAAATCGAAAACGAGCGTGCACAGGGCAAAGACGTGGTGCAGGCCGTTATTGACGCAAGTAGCCTGCGCTTCCGACCGATCATGTTGACGGCCGTTTCGACAGTACTCGGAATGATTCCGATCGCGCCGACCGTCTTCTGGGGTCCGATGGCATTTGCGATCATGGGCGGCCTGCTTGTGGCGACGATACTTACGTTGGTGTTCCTGCCGACGGTATATGCGGCATGGTTTGGTCGCGTGAAGGACGCGGCCGTCAACGAGGCTCCTGCTGCGAGCGGGCTGTAGGTGCGTTCAAAGCTCTAGCTTGAGAACCGACTGCGCAGCAATCTACAAGCATAATAAGAATGTGTCTTGGCGTTACTCGGCCGAAAATATATCCGATGTCGCCTATGGCGACACCATGTCGTCGGAGTTGATGCTTGCTCTCGGACGCACTTTATCGACGTCCATGAAGCTTCGCTTTTGACGACGTTCGGTAGGTAGTGCCGATGATCGTTTGCATCGACCGGTATGCGCCGCTGAGTGCAGGCCGGTCGATACGATCGTTGCCGGCTCTCGTTGTGTTGGCTTAGCCGCAACAGTTTTGGTGTCGATCATGGAGTGTGGGTGACGGATGCGGTCCACAGCATCAGAAGCTGACATCGAAACATGAGTAGCTCGATCTTCTGCCACCGCAGCGCTTAGGTCTGCTTCCGGATACAACGCTTCCAAAGGTGCTGCGAGGTCGAAACGTGCCGTGATTGATAACTGCGACGACGGTCAATCCGGTAAGCCGAAGACGATGATGGCATCTCCTTGCCGGAAGCCCCAAATCTGGCTCCCTCCGGCAGCGACCGCGACATACTCATGGCCATCAATGGCAAAGGTTACGGGCGGAGCGTTGACGCCGGCTCCGCAAGTGAAACTCCATAGGTGATCTCCGGATTTGGAATCGAACGCGGAGAAACGCCCATTGCCCTCGCCCGTAAAGACGACGCCGCCGGCCGTCGCCAGAACGCCGCCAATGAGCGGATCGTCGGTCTTGCGTTGCCAGACGATTTTGCCCGTCTTTGCGACATCGATGGCGGTGAGTGTTCCCCACCGCGGAACGTTCGCGGGTTCAATGGTGGAGAACTCAACGGCGGGTTTGTCGTTCGTCGCAGGAATCTGTCCAGTCTTATAGAGAGACGGCATATGCATGCCCGCGACGAACGCCGTTCCCGCTTTCGCATCGAAGGACGTGGGTGACCAATTCGTCCCGCCGCCAACTCCGGGGGCAATGAGCACGCCGTCCTTCGTCGCGCGCGCGAACATCTTCTCCTGCGGAACGAAGGGCTCCGACTTGAACAGCAATCGGCCATCCCGGCGATCGAGCGTGTAATACCATCCGAGCTTGCTCGCATGTCCTACTGCCGGAACTGGTTTGCCGTCGACGGTCGCGTCGAACAGAACAGGCGGACTCGCAACGTCGTAGCCCCAAACATCGTGCGGGACGAGCTGGTAATGCCACACGTGCTTGCCCGTGCGAACGTTGAGTGCGACGAGTGATACCGTGTAGAGATTGTCGCCTGGACGCGTCGCCCCGCTGGCCTGCGGAGAAGGATTGCCGACGCCGATGTAAATCAGACCGAGCGCGGGATCGTAGGCGGGCGTCGGCCAACTGCTTCCTCCGCCGTAGCGCCAGGAGTCGGAAAAGTTCGTTTCGGCTTTTTCCGCATCGATATCGCGATGAAGCAGGACGCCATCCGGCGTCGTTTCTACATATCCGCCTTCCCATCCCGCTTGTGTCGTGTCGAATTGCCAAACACGCTTGCCGGATTTGATGTCGAAAGCCGCGATAAATCCAGGCCGTCCGAACCGCCCCGAGACGCCGACGACGGTGCCGAGTGGCGAGCCCGGCCTGCTGCTATCAAGATGCAAACCGTAGCCGACACCATTGATTCCTGCGATGACGAGGTCACCGACGACAAGCGGTGCGGCTGCCGAGCCAACGCCTGTTTGACCCTGGACATGCGCGTCGTGACGCGCGTCATCGGAAGCGAGGGCTGACGCCTTGTCTTCGCTTCTGCCGTCCAAGTGGGCATCACTCGGATCGACGAGCGGAATGTCCCAGACAACCTTTCCAGACGCGACATCGAGCGCCACGAGACGAGCATCGACGGTCGCGACGAAAACCCGCCCGCTGCCCAACGCCGCGCCACGATTGGCCGGACCGCAACAAAGTTTGTAGCCGGGCGTCAGCTTATGATCGTATCGCCAAAGTTCTTTCCCTGAGCGCGCATCCAACGCCACGACGTTCGAAAACGGGGTCGTGATGAACATCACGCCGTCGGCGATAAGTGGATTGGTTTGAAATGTTGCAGGAATACCCGTTTGATAGATCCACTTGGGAACGAGCTGTTTCACGTTAGCCGGTGTGATCTGGTCAAGCGGAGAGAAGCGCTGGTTGCCGTAGTCACGGCCCGGTAGAATCCAGTTGCCTTCTTCCTGAGCGGCGTGCAGCAAGCCTTCGGCATCGATTTCGGCCGCAAACGTTTCCTGTGGTACAATACACCAGGGAACGGTCATGGCGGCCAATAAGGCAATGCAGGTTTTAACGGCTCGCATGATTGCAGCTCCGGGCTAACCCCGCGCCGACTTCGGCGCGGATGATGTTTGACGATCGTGCCGTTCCAGTGATCGGCGGTTCACAATCGCGCCAAGACCGAGGCATCACCAGCTCGCTTATTCAATTTGCGCTCCCGACAGGTTGGCATTGAGAAGACTGGCGTTCAAAGCGCGGAACGCGTGCGTTCAAGATCGCTCTCAAGCTGTAGAATTCGCTTCTGGAGCACATCGAGAGCGGCTTCGACGTCCTCAATGGGAATAAGCTGGGGGATATGCTGAGGACAGTTGCGATCCCAGGCCTCGATTTCGAAAACGATCACCCGCTCGGCGACAGCATTGCTTTGCGACGGTCGCAAACGGGACAATAGTTCGTCGTCACTTTCGACGATCCGTGCACGCCCCCAGATTTTCACGCGCCGGCGTCGCGCGTAGTCCATAAGGAAGATGAATGCGCGCGGATTCTCGGACAGGTTTCCAGCGGTAATATATTGCCGGTTTCCGGACAGGTCGGCGAATCCCAGCGTGCGCTCGTCAAGAACCTTCAAGAACCCGGCCGGCCCCCCGCGATGCTGGATGTAAGGTTGCCATTCTGCGTTCGCTGTACCGAGATAGAACGAGCGCGCAGCCGCAACGGTGGCAGCCAAATCCGGCGTTACGGTAGTTGCCCAACCCTTGAGCTTCTCCATCCGCTCGTATTGCGTACGCGAACCATGACATTCCTGCTCAGCCTTGACCGCGGCTGTGAACGCGATGTCGGAGATGTAACGATGAGTATCCATTTTCGCCCCAATGCCGAAGGAGCATCCACGTCGCCTTAAATTGCAGGCATGCCGATGAAATCCGGTAGCGCTTTGACCCGATCGACCCATGAGTTGACGGCCGGATATCCGTCGAGCGGGACGCCTCCCTCGTGACCCAGTGCGACGTAGGGCATACAGGCGATATCGGCTATCGTCGGCCGGCTAAGCTCCAGCCATTGCGCTTTGGCTAAACGCTTTTCCAATAGGCCGAGAACATGCACGGCGTTGTTTCGCGCTCGCTCAATGTCGACCTTGAAACCGAACTTGTCGTGCAATCGCGCGTCGTTGGGACCGCGAGCGATTTCGTTTTCGGCAACCGCGAGCCATTGGCTCACTTGCGCTAGGCCTGCGGGATCTGTCGGAAGCCAGTTTTCACCGCCCCATTTGCGCGCGATGTAGATAAGAATTGCCTGGCTGTCGCGCAGCACGAGATCACCGTCCTGGAAAATCGGAATCTCGCCGAACGGATTAAGCTCGATCAGGGGCGATTTCTTATGCGCACCTGAGAGAAAATCCACTGGGATGATTTCGAGAGGAACGCTGAGTAGCGCACAAAGCAGGCGCACCTTGTAGCAGTTACCCGAAAGCTCGAGGTCGTAAAGCTTTGCCGTCATCGCATCGACTCCCGGTTGCAATTCACTGAACTGGAAAGTGGCGCGCTGGTCGCTTCGCCGCTAGATAGAATATTTGGCAAATATATTTCCATTTAATGGAATGATACGATGGACCGGTTTCGGGCAATGCACGTCTTCGTTGCCGTAGTTGAAGCAGGCAGCCTGTCCGCAGCCGCGCGCCGCCTCCGCGAACCATTGACCAACGTCAGCCGGCTCCTGTCTCAACTCGAAGCCCATGTGGCGTGCACCCTTATCGATCGCACAACTCGGCGCATGATGTTGACGGATGCCGGACGGGACTATCTGAAGACCTGCCGGCAAGTGCTCGAAGACCTCGAACGCGCGGAAAGTCGGATTGCTGGGCAGTCGACCGAACTTTCTGGCGAGCTTGCCATCACGGCGCCCGTCAGCTTCGGCCGTCTGCACGTGCTCCCTATGATTGCGTCGTTCCTCGACGCCTATCCCCGGATCAACGCGAGGCTGCTGCTCATAGACAGGATCGTCGATCTCATCGAGGAAGGTATCGATATCGCGATCCGCATCGGAGAGTTGCCCGACTCCGGACTGGTCGCCATGCGCGTCGGCACGCTGAAATTTTCAGTTTGTGCCTCACCGAGTTACCTCGCTCAACACGGCGTCCCGGCGTCCATCACGGAAATTACGGAGCGGGATTGCGTGACGTTCGCTGGAATGGCGGGCGGGTCGCGGTGGATCTTCAAAAGCAAACGCTATGGCCGCAAGGCCGTCAAAGTGCGATCGCGGCTTTCGGTCAACAACGCAGAAGCTGCGGTCGAGGCAGCCGTGGCGGGTGTCGGGATCACGCGTGTGCTCTCCTATCAAGCCCGGTCCGCGCTCGAGGCCGGTCTTTTGAAGCCAATTCTCGAACGTTTCGAGGACACGCCCATTCCGGTTCATCTTTTGTACCGGCCAACCCGCTCGGACAATCCGCGTGTGCGAGAGTTCGTACAATTTGCGGCCGAACGATTGCGTGCCCAGAGTGCGCTCCGATAGTCCGTGTCCATCATAAGCCGGCCGGACGACAATCAGGGAACACGGCTATCGTTCGACGCCCCTACCGATCGCGGAAAATTCAGATTGATGAGCGATGATACCTTGAGGCTGCTTTCGTAGGATTTGCGAGTCCGAAGCGTCGTTGAGCGAAAGGCTTGACGCATTCTCCGAAGCAGTGCACCGCTTCGCGCTTCCTTGTGCAAATGCCCATGATGCTCTCGTAGGATTTAATTGCGAGGCGCTATGGAAATCGGAAGCGACGTCCACTTCTGGGACTTTGGGAGATCGCTCATTGCGCCGATGGGCCAGAAGCGCCCCGATGCATCTTTCGGATAGTGCCCTGCGCAACTGCGAGGGTCGAGCCGCAAGAGCAGATTCAAAATGCGAGCACGTCTAGTGCCGGGTTCAGAAGCACAGCCAGGGGCCCAAGCAGGTCG
>Ga0209933_1000844_pt1 | contig 42295 bp, 36 predicted proteins | sample ThiBiot_300_biof_FD_183944 | JGI IMG/M metagenome (GOLD analysis project Ga0209933, IMG submission 183944) | Wastewater bioreactor microbial communities from Cape Town, South Africa - Thiocy_cont_300_biof (SPAdes) | ecosystem: Engineered > Bioremediation > Thiocyanate > Unclassified | place...
TGCAATAGACATACCCGCCAGCACATCGGCCACCGACGTTACCAGATTAGCCGGGCGAGTAAGCGAAAGAAGCGCCTTGATCATAATGAAAAATGGATAATGTACGATGGAAAATGGGGCTATTAATTATTCATTATCCATTTTTCATTATACATTTTAACTAATTATCGTTGATTCTTTATCGACTTTTGGGGCTTGCCCACCGCGCAACACGGAACTGCCGTTGTAACGTTGGCTCTGATCAATACCCAGCGGCTGCGAAAGCTCTTCCAGACTCAGTTGACCACTTTGCGCAAAAGCCGTTACCGCATTCGCAAAGGTTACGAGCCGGATTGCTTCGTCCGAGATGCCCCGCTGTTTCATCAAAGCCGCCGTTTTAGGGACCGCCAGCGGATCGCTGATACCCCAGTCGGCAGCCGAGTTGATCATGATACGCTCCGGCCCGTACTGTTTTACAACTTCTACCATCCGTTCGTTCCCCATTTTGGTAAATGGATAAATGGTAAAGCCAGCCCAGAACCCACGATCCAGTACCTCACGCACCGTTTCCTCATTATTGTGATCGACGATCACCATGCCGGGGTCGATACCGTGCTCGATGGCAATGTCCATACTGCGGCTGGTGCCCTGTTTTTTATCGCGGTGCGGGGTGTGAATCTGGACAGGTAGATTCGCTTCTCTGGCCAGTTCGAGTTGTGCCCGGTAGTATTTCTCCTCAGCAGCCGTCTGGTCATCAAAGCCAATTTCGCCAACGCCCACGACGCCCTCCTTATAGATGAAAAGTGGCAGAATTTCCATAACCTGTTCGGCCAGGGCTTCCTGATTAGCTTCTTTGGAGTTCAGGCCAATGGTACAGTAGTGGCGAATACCAAACTGCGAAGCCCGGAACCGCTCCCAACCAACCAGACTGGCAAAATAATCCCGAAACGAGTCGACGCCGGTACGCGGCTGACCCAGCCAGAAGGCAGGCTCAATGACGGCTACCACACCCGCATCGGCCATAGCCTGATAATCGTCCGTTGTTCGGGAAGTCATGTGGACATGCATATCAAAAAACGACATGCCCTTAATGGAATCCATAAAATCCATATTCATATTAATTAAAAACGAATGATGCATAATGACCAATGAATCATGACGAATCCGTATGATCGACAGGTATCCATCAGCTATTATACATTATTCATTGTCCATTATTCATTTTACCTCACGCAAAGTTCTCAAAAAAAGAGGGGCCTTTCTACATGATTTTTACCCATATTTTAATTCACGTTTTACAAACTTCCGCTTTCACTGCGCGTTTTATAGGTATACAACAAATGCAGTTATGAAGAAGTACCATCAACGTCAACTAAGGAAAGGAGGCCTTTGGGCGCTCCTACTGCTAGCCGTAGGCGGAAGTCTGAGTGCCTGCCGCGATAAGGCCATCGATGACCTAAGCGCAGCCGATAGCCCGGTTTACATTACCAATTACGATAAGTCGGTCAACTTCGGCCAATACAAAACGTTTAGCCTGCCCGATTCGGTACTTGTCGAAACCAACAACGGCTACCAACCAGCTCAGAACAGCGTTTCTACCCAGTTTGTAAACAATATCGCCAACACGCTCACAGCGCGGGGTTTTCAGCGAGTAAGTAAAGGGGACAGTGCCGATCTGGGAGTTGCCATTATCCGGGTCAACAAGCAGTATACGGGTGTTGGAGTCGATCCATACGGCTATTATTCGAGTTACTGGGGTTATGGCTACGGAGGCTTGGGCGGGTATTATCCTTACTATCCGACCTATTACACCTATCAGGTTTCTGACCAATACTGGGAAATTCAGATTGTCGATCTGAAAAACAGCACGACTAACGCCAGTGGTCAAAAGCAGGTGAATGTCATTTACGACGCTACCATCCGGGGCACCGACGTCACAGATACGCAGTCCGTCGATGCCGCCACCACAGCTATTTTCAATCAATCCACGTATTTACAGGCTAGTCGCTAACCAACGTCATGAAACGTATCCTCGCAGTAATTGCCCTGCTTGGCCTCAGTACGGCGGCCTGGGCACAGTACCAAAATGAGTACATGGGTTCATCGATCTACGATCGGTATGTAACCTTCAATATTTCGGCCCGCTATGGAGTGGCTTTCCCGATGGGTGGTCAGCAGGGCTATATCGACCGAATTTCACCAACCAACCTCGCACTGGATGGTGAATGGCTCTTTCCGAAGCGGTTTTCGATTGGCTTGAAAACGGGCTATCAGTACACGCACCAGCGGATGCCCCGGCAAATGTATGAATACGACTCGCAGTCGATCTCAGCCGTTCAGACCCGAACCTTATCGATGATTCCGGCCATGGTTTCGCTGTCGTATTATTTTGCCGATAACGCAGCGGCCATTCGCCCGTATATTCAGATGGCAGGGGGTGGTGCATTTGTCGATTACACCAACTATTTCGGGCCGCTGGCCGACCAGAAAAGCGGGTTTAAAGGGGCTATTGCACCAGCGATTGGCCTTAAATTTTATGGCAAACGCGAGCAGGGGCTGGGTGCCGAAATTCAGGCCCAATACCAGAACGTATTTTTCAACTACGATCTGCTGAAAAACTCCGCCCCCTCGCTAATGCTTTCGGCAGGAATCATTTATCGGTGGTACTAAACTAGTCTAACAACAACTCAATACTGGCTGGCAAACTACGCCCGGCAGCCCGACGTTCGGCGGCATAATCCGTCAGAATATGGGTTAGCCGGGCGTTTTTACGTTCCTGTAAACCAGTAATCTGAGTAATATCTTTACCCGTAAAGAACGCCTTCATTACTAACTGATTCCAGGCCAGCTCATCCAGATAATCGGCAGGATATGGATTGTTCAGCATAATCGCCGACTGCACATCGCCAATGTTATTCCGAACACCTTCCGTAGCCTGGAACTGCCAGTCTTCGGGGTAGGCCAGCACAGGCAATGCCGAATAAAGGGCCACTAATTCATTGAGTTCGCCCGCTTTGAAAAGTTCAGTGATCGTCTTCATATAGGTGGTCTGGTCGTCGGCGGGTAGCTGAAGCAGCCACCATACCCGCGCCAGTCGATCAAGTGTCCAGCCAGCTACGGTAAACCCCGGCCGAATTCGTTCCAGCGAAAACGCGATGTCGTCAGGCACCTCAATGGGTTGCTTACCAACAAAGCGTGGCATGGCCGTAAAGACGCGGTAAAACGTGGCAACCTGCGGATTGGCATGGAAGGCATCGACCTGCTGCCGCAAATACGTAACGGCTTTTTCGGAATTTGGCTGCTGTTCGATCAGATAAAACAGCGTCTGGCTCATCTGGAGACTATTCATATTGCAAAAATACTCGTGTAATTCGTACGCTTATAGTCGTAAAGGCACATTAGTACATGACTATAATCACCTTTAGGATTCTAGAATAAAGTTTATTCTGCTCTTTTGTTTCCCTGAATGCCGATCATTCGCTTTCGATCATGAAAAAAACGCTCCTGGTTTACCTGATTATTTTCAGTTTTAACAAGCTTGCGACCTTGGCCCAGACACCAACAGAATACACCTGGTGGAATCCGACGCAGAGCGATCTACCCGTGATAGAAGGCCAGGGTTGGTCGGGTACGACCTTGCAAAATGCGTATGACCGACTACCTGCTCTGGCCGAACAACGCGTGCGTAAGGAAGTCTGGAGTCTCTCGCACGATGGCGCCGGTTTGATGATTCGGTTTCGGGCCAGTACCGATCAGGTTGTGATTCGCTACACCGTCGGACGTAAGCAAACGGCACTGCCCCATATGCCAGCTACCGGGGTCAGTGGGGTCGATCTATATGCCGTAAATAGTGATGGCGATTATCTGTGGTGTGCCGGAAAATATACCTTTGGCGATACCATCCAGTACCGATTTACCAATCTTGAACCCAACGACCCATATCATAAGAAAGGCCGGGAATATCGGCTGTACTTGCCGCTTTACAACTCCGTCAAATGGTTAGAGGTGGGCGTACCTAAAGGCGTTACGCTTACGCCACTGGCAGTTCGGCCTGATAAACCGATTGTCATCTACGGAACGTCCATTGCTCAGGGGGCCTGTGCTTCCCGGCCCGGTATGGCGTGGACGTCGATTTTGGGTCGAAAGCTGGACCGTCCTGTTATTAATCTAGGGTTTTCGGGCAATGGTCGGCTGGAAAAAGAAGTGGTTGATTTTCTACCGGAGATCGACGCGAAACTATATGCGCTGGACTGTCTGCCTAACCTCATTGCTACAGTCGGTATCAAACCAGATACCATCAAAGCCCGAATTATTCAATCGGTAAAAACGCTACGGCAGCGACGCCCTTCAACGCCTATTTTGCTGGTCGAACACGCGGGTTATACGGAAGGAGGCATCAATCCAACCCGAAAGCAACTCTACACCGAAGTCAATGAATTGATGCAGCAAGCCTATACCCAACTCACGAACGAAGGCACCGAACAGCTTTATCTGCTTTCGAAATCAGCCATTAATCTGGACATCGACGCGATGGTGGACGGTACGCATCCGACCGATCTGGGTATGCAGCAATACGCTGATGCCTACGAACGGATTATCCGACCGATTTTGAATGAGCCAATTGGTCAATCGTCAACGACGAAGCCACGCATACAATACCGTGACGCGAATAAATACGATTGGGAAACCCGCCACCGGGCCATTATGAACCGTCTGCAAAGTAATCCGCCCCGCATCGTTTACTTCGGTAACTCAATCACTCATTTCTGGGGTGGCGAACCCGCTGATGTGGCGTCGGCTGGTGCGGATAGCTGGAACAACGTCATGGTTCCGTTAGGGGTTCAGAACCTGGGGTATGGCTGGGACCGTATCGAAAATGTATTATGGCGGGTTTATCACGGTGAACTCGACGGATATAGCCCGAATCAGATCGTCGTCATGATTGGCACCAACAACCTGCAACTCAACTCCGATACTGAGATTAGTGAGGGGCTGAGCTTCCTAATCCGCGCCATGCAGACCCGACAGCCTAAAGCGGAGATTTTACTGGTTGGCATTTTACCCCGTCGGCAACTGGAATCGCGCATTGCCACGCTCAATCAGCAACTGAATCAGGTTGCCAATAAACTAAATGTTCGGTTTATCCAGCCGGGCACCGTCTTTCTAAAACCCGACGGCACCATCGACGAGACCTTGTTCGGCGACGGCTTACACCCCAACGCCGAAGGTTATCGGCAGTTTGTGGCCAAACTCCAACCGTATCTGAAAAAGACAGAAACTACTAAGGTGAAGAAGTAACTAATAGATTTTTTGATATCAGATACTTCCACTTGAAAAGCGAGATTTCTCAAACCGAGTCAATGATCGCACTCAATTTTAAGAGACGTAACGGCAAACCATGCTCACGGTGTCGGTTATTAGTAACCGACACCAGTGCAACAACACAACTTTGTCACTCGTTCACAAACAATCTTGGATAAGCAGTGTAGTTAATGGTCATGAATCCGTCTTTTTAAAATAGTACCGGACTCGTTTGATTAAGGCCGTCCCGTTCCAAGTCGTCTCCTCAATAAGGTTACCATCAGAATCGTAAGTCAACCTTTCTCTTCTATTAGAAGCCGTTGCGTCAAATTTCCCACCAGAAAATGATTGATTTTCTTGGTAAAAGGCAGTCTCGACTAGTTGCTGTTTAGCATTGTATTGCTGGGTATAATAGAGTTTCTTCTCGTTATTAACCAGATTATATGTAGCTATTAAATTTCCGTTGGCATCATACTCATACTGATAAACACTACCCAGATCTCCATATGGTGAATACATTTCAAATCTAACAGGAAGCCCAGTTTTATTGTAAGAAAAGGCAGCACTCATATAAGGCTTATCGTTCATACTCATTATCTGGGTAAATACTTTTATTCGTTGCCCTTTCGAGTTATAAACGGACTTTTGATGGTTTAGTACTTTTCCAGTTGGATCTAATTGTTTATATTCTGTTCGATGCCCATCCTTATCATGATCATAAACAAATATCTGCATCAAATTACCAGCACCATCGTAACCAGCTTCTTTAGTCATTAACCCTCTCTCATCATAAGCAATCATACCCTTGTACTGAAGTCTGCCAGCGTCATATGATTGTCTTCGGATCAAATTACCTGTACTATCATAAAAGTTATGCTCAACCAAGCTACTATCCCTCTCAGAGCGGCCAAACTCGTAGGTTAATATCTGCCTGATATGGTTCTTTTGGCGCGTAAGCCGTTCTAATTCATATTTTTTCTCTTCATCCTGAGCAAGGAGAGAGAAACTTATTAGTGATAGAAATAGAATAGAAAATTTGGTAAACATAGGAATTAGTAATTTATATGTATAGAAAATTGTTCTTCCTAAAAACTTAATATTATATATTTTTCCACTATTTATATATTTATTTACAATCATCATGAGGTTTAATTCCTAATTCATACCCTTTATATTAGTACCAATACAATCAGCGGCTGGTTGGTCTGAATCTTATGTCGGGCTGAAAAACGTAGAGCAAGCGTTTTACCCGTTTGGCTTAACTGCACTGCAATCGTCTGTCCGCCCAGTGTTACCGTTACTTTTTTAACGGGTTTCGCATCGCTTTTTTCGACGGTTAACTGCTCCAATGCCAACGAGCCGTACGCTACCTCAAGACGATATTCATAACGTTTACCCTGCTTTTGCTGAGTATATGTCCCCCATCCTTCGGCAGCCGTAAACGGAGCCATAAACATGTCGGCACCCCATTTCGGTGCAAAAGCCAGTTCGCCTTTAGGACCGTGATACGTATAGCCGCAGGCTGTAATAAATGCTCCATAACTCGCCATCGCCCGTGCGTAATGATCGCTGCACTCCACTTCGTTGAACGGGTTCCGTTTGGCAGCATGGTAACGGTCATGAATAGTGCGGATGAGGGCTAGCCCTTCATCGGTCATGCCTTCGGCTAACATATGCCCGGCCACCTGATGCTCAAAACCGCTCATGCACTCATGGAAATAGGTTACCTGCCACGCATCTTCCACTCCGTAGGGTAAGGGCACCTGAGCCGGGTTGGTATTCATGAGCATACCGCCTTCGCCCGGCAAGGCATAAGGCCGCCCACCGTGATGGTCTTTCAGGTAAGGGCCTACATCGGTTGTGAAGTTGTATTTCCAGAGTGCCCGCAACGCCGACAGGGTTTTCTGCTGATCAATGATGCGCCCCAACCCAACCTGAAACGCCCACGACTGACCGTACACCTGATCGATATGGCAAGTGTCGTATGAACCCAGAACGGTTTTACCCAACTTCGGGTCAGGTTTATGGATGAAGTACTCACCATTAAATAGTTGCGATTCCATATTGGCCTTCCCCTTCTCGAAAAAGGCTTTGCAGACAGCCGCAAAATCGCGGTCGTTCATCTCTTCGGCCATGTGCTCGCCTGCTTTTACGGCTGCCAGACAAAGCCCAACCAGCCAGGCGATTTCGCCCGGCCACTTGGCATCCAGCGTATTTTCGAGCTGCGAATCAACCATACCGTTCCCAGTCCGGTCTTGTTTCAGGATGTATTCAATAGCCAACTTGGTTTTCGGCCAGTTCCGACGCAGGAATCCATTGTCGGCACTCATTTGATGCTCCCGGTACATTCCCAGAACTCGCCCGGCCTGCCCATCAATAGCGGGTTGCTGGTCGTATTCTGCCCGAAAACCGATATGCCCATCGTCGTGAAAGCCAACTCCCAGATCGACGCGCTCGCGTGTATCCCGTTCCAGAGCCGGAAACAGTCGCCCCATCGCCTGGGCATATTGCCAAACGTGCGTGCAAGTACCCGCGCAGGAGCCTACGCCCTCCCACGCATAAAACCGCCCCGACGAAAACCGATGACTGGTAGTGGTTGCCAGCGTCGATACATTCAGCAACGTGCGTTCTAAAAACCAATGGGGCAATGTGCTTTTCGTATACCAGGTCTGGCACCAGGTTTTGGTCTCACCCGATAGTTTGGCAAACTGTTGCTGAATATAGGTAGCCACTTCGGCCGCCGATTTGAACTGGTTGGCGTAATACCGCTTCGTCTCATTCTTAATTGAATGAAACGACAGATTAGGGAAATACCAGCTCAGCACATAATGCAGCTCCGTCGTTTTACCAGCTGGAATTTGAGTTGTATTGCGCACGGACCCCAGCAATAGTTCATCAAACCGTTTGCTAGCAGGCTGACTGTTTTCGCTGTTGAACAACGCATCATTCGCCAGAGTCGCCGATGTATTGACCACCGTAGCCGGATTGAGCGAAAGCAGGCAGAAGTTGCCATAATCGGGCTTGAAATAATAGGCATCGTCGGCCCAGTTTTTATTAAGAACTGTACTGAAAACACCGTTCGGAACAGCCTTATTCGACTTGGTATACTGATCGTCGCTGGCGGTGTAGATGGCGGCTTTGTTTTCCAGCCACCCCACTACCGACACCGTTACATCGGCCTGGCTTTTATTGATGATGGTAAACGAATAAATAGTAGCGGGCAGACCCGAATTATCGGCATCCAGTGGAATAAATGGCGAGTATACCTGCGCTGAAACCTGAACCGGCAACGTCGCATCCAGATACCGAATGGTTGCCATCGGGTAGGTTGCTTCAAATTCGATCTCGTCCCAATCGTCGGCCAGTAGTCGTTTCGTAACGCTCCTGCCGTTGTAGTCGATCTTAAACGCAAACCCCTGCTCTACCGGACGAACATCCTTAACAGGTTCTACATAATTGGAGCCATCGAACGGACGCAGAATAGCCTTGTTGTTCTGGATTTTTTCGTGCCAGGGAATGTCTTTGTAAATAACGCCGGTCTGGTTCTTATTGAAAATATCCCATAGCCAAAGTCGGCCATCGCCCCCCAGGTACACGCAACCACAGCCAATACCGCCCACCGGCATGCCTATGTATTGAAGTTCAGCTTTCGTTTTCCGATACGTCGTTGGCACTCCCCGCTCATATAAGGCTTTGATCCATTCAGGAGCAGGTTTTGTAATCCCCGGTTTATCGTCGGCCAGCCAAATGGGCTGATGAAGCGAGGAAAAATCGGTTAAAAATCCGGCAGCCATCAGGCTAGTGGATTGTATGAAATTGCGACGAGTAGTTGTATTGTCTGCCATGACACATCAGGAGCCCTTCAATAGGTTCCGCACTAAAAACCAATCGAATCACAACTATACTCGTTCCGATGCTGAACAGATGCGGGAACCAACACCGAATAGTGCTATCTGCGACGATCTGGGGTTATTTTTTGGCTTTTGGATGAGCCTGATCGTAGGTTTTCTTGAGTTGCTCCAGGCTCGTATGCGTATAAATCTGAGTAGCTGCCAGACTACTGTGACCTAGCAAGTCTTTGATGGCGTTGAGATCGGCACCCCGATTGAGGAGGTGGGTAGCAAAGGAATGGCGCAATACGTGCGGACTTTTCTTTTCGAGCGTCGTTACCAACTCCAGATGTCGCTTCACAATACGCTGAATCAGCACCGGATAAGCCGCCACACCTTTATCACTCACGATCAAAACTGTATTATCGGCCTGGCCTGAGAACTCCGTTTCTTTTACCTGATTATAGGCCTGAATCAGCTCAAAAAGAGGTTGCGTAAGGGGTACAATCCGGTGCTTGTTGCGCTTCCCCAAAACCAGAATCGTTTTTTCGTACAAGTTGACATCGACTGTTTTGAGTCCAATCAATTCACTCAGCCGGATTCCGGTGCCGTACAGAAGCTCAAGCACGAGTTTGTCGCGGATGCCCTCAAACGTATCAGGAAACTCGACCTCGCTGAGCAGCGTTTCCATCGGTTTTTCTTCGATGTACTGAGGCAGTTTTTTACTGGCTTTCAGCGCCTGAATTTTAGCCATCGGGTCCTGGTCAATCACTTTCCGACGAAGCAGGAAGCCATAAAAACTCCGAAGGGTAGCAATCTTCCGGTTCACCGACGATTTATCTAAGTCGGCCTCCACCAGACTTACAATCCATGACCGTATGTGCCGAAAATCGGCGCGTTCCGGCTGATCGACATTACACTCAGTATGCAGAAATTCCGTAAACTGCTCCAGATCTTTTGCATACGCCGTCAGCGTATGATGGCTCAGCCGTTTTTCGTACCGAATATGCGTGAGGAAGTCCGAACCGGGATTCATGTGATTCATGGATTAATCTGATTTTGCTTACACAAACATACCAACATTACTATTTAGAGGATTTTTAACGTCCTCTTTAGTTAATTGAGGAATTGACTACACCTATCACAAATCATAAACAAAATCCTGAAAATCCATCAATCCGCTAAATCCCGGTCAAACAAAAAGCAGCAAACATCTCTGCTTGCTGCTCCTTCTGTGCTCTGGCTGGCGGTTTGAAACGGCTGACTGCGCATTCAGCGATTTAACCCCAACATGACCGATGTTTCGGAACAAAATGTCCTATTGCTCGGTATGGTTGCCGTACATTCTCTCTTTGTAGGCTGCCTTAATGATTTCGGTGCGACGCTTTACCGACGGTTTTTGGAAAGCCGTCCGCGACCGCAACTGCCGCAACACGCCCGTCTTCTCAAACTTCTTTTTGAAGCGTTTCAGGGCCTTGTCGATCGACTCGTTGTCTTTTACGTTAATGATAAGCATTGTTAAATATTGTGTTTTAGCTAAAACCGGACGGCAAAGATAATAGATTTGCGGACATGAAACAAGCCATTATTGACTTAGGAACCAATACTTTCCATCTATTGATTGCTGAAACGGTCGGCTCTACTCAACAAATCCTGTTTCGGGAAAGTTTGCCAGCCAAAATTGGTCAGGCAGGAATCAATCAGGGCATTATTACTGAAGAAGCTATTGGACGAGCGCTGGGTGTTCTGACTTATTTCCGGCAGGTCCTCAATCGATTCAGTATAACTCCTGACCAGGTTGTTGCGATTGGCACCAGTGCCATACGGGTAGCGCGCAATCAGCAGGAATTTATAGACCGGGTTCGGCAGGAAACGGGGATCTCTATTCGGGTGATTTCGGGCGATCAGGAAGCCGCTTATATCTATCAGGGCATACGGTCGGCTGGTGCGTTGAGCGAGTCGACCGGACTGGTTATTGATATCGGCGGGGGCAGCGTCGAATTCATTCTGGGCAATCAGTCAAGGATTTTCTGGAAACAAAGCTTCGAGATAGGTGGTCAGCGACTGCGCGAACGGTTCATGACCTCTGACCCAATCAGCCTTACCAGTATTCGTCGGCTGAACGATTACTTCCAGGATCAGCTCCTGCCACTGGCCAACGCCATTCATCAATACCAGCCCAGTGTAATGATTGGCTCGTCGGGTTCGTTCGATACGCTGGTCGATATGTGGTTCATGCACGAACAGGGCCATCTGCCCAACCCCGATCAGGCCACCTTCGATTTACCCATACAGGAATTTTATCGGTCCTACGAATTACTCATTACGAAAAATAATGCAGAGCGCATGCAGCTACAGGGTATGATCGAGCTCCGGGTCGATATGATTGTCGTCGCCGTTTGCCTGATCGACTATGTCCTGAAAACCTACGGTATTACTCAGATCAAAACCTCAACCTACTCGCTGAAAGAAGGCGTGTTGGCTTCGCTTAACGAGTAATGTAGAATGCATAATGTAAAATGCACAATGCAAAATGGATGATGACGAATAGCAGGTAAGTTTTCAGGCAATTACGCTTTGTAACACATTATCCATTTTGCCTTATACATTATTCATTATAGATAATGAAAGCTGAAACAAACGACCGATCGTCGTACCGGAACCTGATCTTTACTGCGCTCCTTATTTTATTTGTCGGCCTGGCGTTTGCTTTTCCGGCGCCGTTTGTGAGCATCGGCGGGTTCCCGCTCAAGAAACTGATTGTTCCTCTCCTGCAAATCATCATGCTGGGCATGGGCACCACCATGTCGATTAAAGATTTTGAGGGGGTTATTCAGCAACCCAAAGCCGTTTTCATCGGGGTTGTTTGCCACTTTATTATCATGCCCCTGCTGGGCTACACACTAGCCAATACCTTTAGCTTTCCTCCCGAAATTGCGGCCGGTGTTGTACTGATCGGCTGTTCGCCCAGTGGTTTAGCGTCGAATGTCATGTGCTTTATTGCCAAAGCGAATGTCCCCCTGTCTATCACGGTTACCACGATTTCGACCCTACTGGCTCCGTTTGTGATGCCTGCGCTGATGAAATTTCTGGCGGGCCAGTTTATTGAAATTTCATTCCTGAAAATGATGGTCGAAATTATGCAGATCGTCATCCTGCCTATCGTGGTTGGTCTGATTCTGAACCGGGTTTTCCATAAATCGTCGGTGATGCTAAACCGGGTTATGCCAATGCTGTCGATGGGGGGTATTATTCTGATTGTAGCGATCATCGCAGCCGCTGGGCGCGACAGTCTGCTGACCGTAGGCTGGACACTGGCCTTATGTGTGCTGATCCACAATCTGTGTGGATTTATATTGGGCTACGGAACAGCCCGGCTTTTTGGCATGGACGAACAAAGCTGCCGGACGGTTGCCATTGAAGTGGGTCTGCAAAACGGTGGTTTGGCATCGGGTATTGCCGTACAAATGGGCAAAGTAGCTACAGTTGGGCTGGCCCCTGCCCTCTTCGGCCCCATCATGAACACAAATGGTTCACTGCTGGCAACCTACTGGAGTCAGCACCCCCCCAAAGACGTGCCCACCACTGAACCCGCTTCTGCCCGACAAGTTTCGTGATTTACACTATATAACTCAGCTTCTAAGAGATTAAGACAGCTACCCAATTAATGAAATAATGAAAAAGCTTTATTTGGGTGGTTGTCCATTTGGTGCGGGTAATATTGGAGACGATGCGATTTTGAGCTCTCTGGTAAATAACTTTGGAATCAATGACAATGAATTAACTATCTGCATTTCTGCGCATAGTAATAATAGTGATTACATAAATGAATACATCTCAAAGAAAAGTAGAAACATAATAGCCTATAAAAATAAGTCATATTCAAAACCGATCCTCGGAATTTCGCTAAACTCAAATCGATACCCTATACAAGGTATCGTTAATCATTACCTTAATAAAAAGAAGATCCGTAATAAGGACTTATTGATTTGTGGTGGAGGCACACTCGTAACAGACATGCCCTGGCATATGGTGAAAGTATTAGATATCGCCCAAAGCCAGAATGTGCCTGCAATACTATTTGGTGTAGGTATGGCGGAAATAAAAGATAAATCAACACTTCACAAGCTAACAAAAACACTAAATCTTCTTGAAGATATTTATGTCAGAGACAGCTTCGTAAAAAACAGATTAATTTCTATTGGTATTAGAGAAGAGAAGGTAAAAATATCTTTTGATCCTGCTATTACCTTATCCCCAAGTAACAATTTAGATTTACACAGATATCTCTCTCAGTCCGCTATAGATAGCTATAAAAATACACAAGTAAATATAGGCATCACATTATCTTCTGAGCCTGATGTCCGTGAAAGGACCAACTTCAAAGCTATCGAGACAATAATCAGACATTTGATAAAAAAATTCAATGCAACTATTTTTTTAATACCTACTAATTGTAACAATAATTTAGACTGGCACTTCATGCGACCTTTATTAGTCAACTCCAATGTTTATTTAATAAAGGAAAGATTTATTCCAGAAGATTTAATTACTTTCAGCCAGAAGTTCACATTGATACTTTCTAGCAGGCTGCACATGAATATATTAGCTTCTATTGCTGGGATTCCTTTTGTTGGACTAATCAGAAATAGTAAAATAGAAGATTACTCAAACCTTCATAATTTACGCTCATTTCCTTTCCACGAAGTAGATAGTCAAGATTTCATAAACTATCTGGATTATTTAATTAGTAATTATTCAAGTTTAAAGCCTATTATGTTAAAAAAAGTTATTGAGATGCGAAACTCCCACTTTAGCTGTATCAGAGACATATTCAACCGATATTTGCAATGAATAAAATTAACATATCAACTACTATTTATAACATCATAAAATTCATATACATAAATACAATTGAGTATATATTCACCATTTTGACTATATTTTACTCAAAAAAACCAAAAAATCATAGTAATAAAATATTATTCATTGCTAATGATGGAATAGGCGACAACATAATCAGAATATCTATTCTAAGAAAATATATAGAATTTTTCAAAACAGAAGACATTTATTTCTTAGTAAGCAACGATTCAGGACAACGAGATTTTTTCTACTTAGTTTTCCCAGAAAAGGAAAAACTAATCTCTTGTTATTCAAAAAATATAGCGCGTAATCCCTTGTATCGATTGTCAAAAATAAACGAACTTAACCAATATAAATTCTATAAAACTATTTTACTACACACAAAAAGTGAGCGTGTCACTAACATATTCAAGAAATATATTCACACCAAAGAACTATATTATCATTTCAGCGAAAATCCATGCAGTTACACATTAAAAGAAGATATAGAGTTATTCCAAAAAGTAACCAATATCACGCTTACTATCAATGAAATAAGACCTGATTTAACTTATTTAATAAAAAATGAAAGCAATACGTATAGACTACCTAAAGAATTTATCGCGATCGGCATAGGCTCAAGTGCAATTGCCCGTACTTATCCAGTTAGCAGTTTTTTAACTGTACTAGAGTGGTTAGCTATAAACGGTCAATATCTGGTTTTTCTAGGAAAAGGGCAAAGCGATAGTATGTATTACAACACACTAATCAAACATTCTCCACTAATAGCAAAACATTCAACAAACTACATTGATAAGCTTTCTCTTTCAGAGTCATTAATGATTCTGAAGCAATCTAAACTATTTGTTGGTATCGAGTCAGGTTTATTTAATGCTGCCTACGTTTTAAACGTGCCTTTCGCTGTCATTTATGGCGGTGGACACTATGGAAGGTTTATACATCCGCATGATTATTCAGCATATATTTCAAATAGAATGGAGTGTTTCGGCTGCAACTGGGAAAAATGTGGCTATGGTAATATTAGATTAAAGCCAGCTCGATGTATAACGAGCATTACCCCTGAACAGGTAATCGAATCTATCTCACATTTACTATTGATAAATACAATAAACATACAATAATTCAAAGGATTTACTTTTTATTTTTTGCCGATTTATATATTTTCACTATGGTATCATATATGCCAATTGCTTTAGTTATTTTTATTATAGCTCTCTTAAAGACTATAGTACTATTTTTTATTAAAAAAAGTAGATAAAAAGCATAATAAGACAATTTATTAACCACTATTTTCTTAAAGCCCATACGTTCATTATATATATTCTCATAATACAACTGAAGCTTGGCTAATACAGGTCTATATAGAACTCGTCTTCCGTCCTTACGAATTCTATAATGGTCGTTTGCATGGATGACGTATATGGGTTCCTGATTATAAAAAGCGGTTAAACCATCTACCGTACAGGTCGATAAAGACGTTTTACCCCTACAATGCCAAATAGAACCATTAATCGTCCTGATTTTTAATCGTTCCATATAAATTGCAGCCACGAAAGCATCTTGCTCCCAAAATGAACGGCCATATACGAGCCTGCCCAATTGTTCGTATTTTTTAAAAAATCCATTTGGGCGAATAATCCAAAAGCCTGAGCTAAAATATGAATCACTTGCCCGGAGCCCTAAATCATCTATTGTTTTCTCATCGGTAATTTCGCTTACAGACTGAACATGGGCATCTATTAATAAATCATATCCCTCAAGTATTGGATATACGTTTGGGATTGTGGAATTAAAAAATGCATCGGCATCTATCCACATTATTATATCAATTTCATTTATCCTATGTTTAATAAATTGATCTAGTAATGTTTTCCCTAGCCAAGGCTCACTAATTAAGGCATCAATATGCAAAATAGTTAAACCCGGTACTTTTTCCAGCTCTGTTAGTTGCATCTCTGACATACCAAAATCACATACAGCTAATTCATAGTCAGCCATGTGTAGCATCCAGGACCCTAGCAAAACCCTTAAGTTAAAAAAAAAGCTACTATTGCACCCTGTAACAATCAGAATTTTATTAGTATGGCGCATAAAAAACAAGACATTTTAACTACTTCAGCTAATAGTATAATACAAATAAATTATCAAATCAATAAAAACCAACAATCCTCTTTCACTATCATAAATAAATACTGGTGTGAATTGGCATAGAGGTGCCTACTTCGATCGCTTCTAGCGGTGCTTTTTCAATCATGAACTTAGTATATAATAGCTAACTCAATAGGAAATATGTATGTCGTATTACAGCATGCAAATAAGAAAGTTGCATATACAACTTTTTACCATCATTTTTACAGTATGACTACCGAACCTTACTGCATTGCGGGTCGATTACGGATGCTGGCGCGGATTGTGACAGGTCGATACAATGATGCATTCGTATCGGAAGGTGTTACGTTTGCCCAGGCTGGCTTGTTGATGCACATTTTCGCCCAACCAGGTGTAAAGCAGGCTCAATTGTCCAGAAAACTACAGATTGAAAAGTCAGCCATGAGCCGGGATGTTCAGTTGTTGCAAAAAAACGGCTGGCTAACTGATACCATTCGGGGGGGCTTGTTCCTCACCGAAGAGGGCCGATTGCTGGCTAAACGATGCCATAAAATCTGGAAAGCCCTCAATCAGCAGGTATGGGACGAACTTGGCCCCCAGGCCGTCGACGGACTTACAAGCCTTTCACAAAAGCTAATTCCTTAATACAAACCACTACAATGACTACCGAATTTTTATCGCAAACCTGGCAAATGGCGCAGGCTTCGGCGCAGGGACCGATGCGCAAACTTACCCCTGACAATTACCGTTATCGATTAACGCCCGAAACGGCTTCGGCCGGATTTATTGCCCTGCACACCGCCGAAGTGATGCACCGCTTTGCCAAGATCATGTTTGGCCGCGAGGTGAGCATCCCTTTGCAAGCGGTAGGGGGCGTTTCGGACGATGGGCGTGAACTTGACTTAGCCGAAATACAACAAAAGCTTGACGACAGTTTTGCATTGATTGCCGACCACGTCCGGCAGACACCCGACGAACAATGGGCCGAAATCGTGTCCTCGCCCTTTGGTGATATACCACGAATGCAGGTGCTCGTATTTCTGATGCATCACAATTCGTATCATGCCGGACAAATCGCTCAGGCCATCAAAAAAGGTCAGGAATTTCCGGTAATAGCTTAATAGGTTCATTGGTTTCCGTCTGACGTTTAGTATCAGTTAACGTCAGACGGAAACCAACGAACGTCATCCTGTAACTATGAAGCCCGCTTTTTTACAAACGACTCGTAAGGAATCAGCGAAATCATGGCTGTTCCGGTCAGGCTTGAACTGGTATCCGATGTATTTCGGTACGGGAGGCAAAATTCTTTTCTGGTCGAGCGACTGGCGGGAAGTGCATGTTCGTTTGCGACGAAATATATGGACGTACAACTACGTAGGGACCATTTTTGGTGGTAGTATGTTCTCGGCAACCGATCCCTTTTACATGGTGATGCTCCTGCGAATTCTGGCAATCAATACGTCGTTTGGGATAAATCGGCTAGTATCCGATTTCGAAAGCCCGGTCGTCAGACCCTCTACGCCCGCTTTGAAATCACCGATGATCAGCTTGCGATTATTCGGCAGGAGGTAGCCGCCAACGGCCAGACCGATTATGTATTTACGGTTCAATGGCTCGATAAAGAGGGAGTCGTCCATGCGGAACTGGAACGGCTGTGCTATATCGCCGATAAAACCCATTATGAGCAACGCAAAAACGACCGGCAACAGGCACGGTTTAAACGGTAGACTCTTATGATTCAGGAACATCATCTGAAGGTTCAACGAACGGCCCGTTTCTATACCATTGGCCAACTCACCGAAAAGACTCGAAACATCTGGTTCTGTCTGCACGGATTTGGGCAGTTAGCTCAATATTTTGGCAGAAAATTCACCGACCTGGCCAGCGACGAAACGTTGATCGTGGTCCCCGAAGGCCTCTCCCGATCGTACCTCGATATGAACTACCAGCGCGTTGGCGCTTCCTGGATGACCCGGGAAGATGCGCAACACGAAATCGATGATTACGTCGCCTACCTGAATTCTCTGTACAGCCGTATTCTTGAGGAGCGTACAAGTCTGAATGAAAAGCGGCACATCACGGTGTTCGGGTTCTCGCAGGGAGCCGCTACCGCCTGTCGCTGGCTGAATAATGGGGGAAATGCATCGAGTCGCATTCATGTCGACAGGCTGGTTCTCTGGGCCGGTTACTTTCCAAAAGGTCTTTCTGACCTGATCAGCGCCAACGTACTTACGGATACCGAAACGCATTATGTGTACGGCAGGCAGGACGAGTACATCAGTGCCATAGCCGACCTCGACGCTTATCTGAATCGACTACAGGACGACGTGCCTAATTTGCAGATAACCGCCTTTGAGGGATCACACCGGGTGGAGCCTGATGTGCTGAAATCATTAGTGACGGCTCCTAAACCGATTGCGTAATCGTTGCCAGAACGTTGCTCGTTTATAACCACCAACCACGACGACTTCTCCAAGTGCAGTCGTGTCCTCATTCAATCGAATGTCTAGTGAGTTTCGGGAGGTGGGCGTCAATCGAATTTCCTGCGTAATGTACCCTATAAACGTCACCTGAAGCGTAAGTTGCTCCAAACTATGGTCGGCAGGAATTAATAGCTGGAAGTTGCCATCTTTATTAACCTGGGCGCCCCTTCCTAATTCTTTGATAAGAACAGTTGCTCCACAAGCGGCTGTGTTGGATGCCTCATCAACTACACGCCCAGATACGATCCTTGACGAATCTGTGGGTACTATGCTTTCGGGTTCAAGTTGCCCTGATTTACGCTCCTCACCGCCAGCCTGCACTGAGGTCGATTGCTGCGACAAGGGCGCTAGAGACTCCGACTGAGCCGCCTGATACCCCAACAGGCCTGCTGTCAATAGCCCCCAGAAACGGCCTCGCGAATTAGGAGTAGTCACCGACAATTGTAGCGATCGCTCAAGCTGACTTTGCCGAAAGCGTCCACAGCCTTCATTCGCTGTCTGAGCCATAATGGAAGCAATCTGCTGGTCGGTCATAGCCGTAAAATCGACTACCGTTTTCTGGCAGTTCATACAGAAACGACCACCTTCATCGGGCTTCATATCCTGCCAGGACTGTTCGCAAGGCGACGGTATCGTTAGTTGTATCCGTTTAGCAGTCATGGAGGCAGTCAGTAGTTTCTATAATTAAAGTTAACCGCAAAGGTGCTATAGGCGCAAGGAATTATCCAATAATTTTGAATAGCTTGTCCCTATAGCGTCTTTGCGGTTCATCGATTATGGCTTCCGGTGAATCGTTTGTGCGCCTGCCTGCGCCCCCGCCAGAATCGTCATATCTGCAATGGTCACGTGAGCGGGCGCTGTAACAGCAAACACAATGGAATCGGCTATATCCTCGGCAGTAAGCGGGGTAAAGCCCTGATAGATTTTAGCTGCCCGGTCTTTATCGCCTTTGAAGCGTACCATCGAAAATTCGGTTTCGACCGCTCCCGGAGCAATATTCGTTACCTTGATACCGTGCTGGGTCATATCCAGTCGCATACCTGAACTGATGGCTTCTACGGCTGCTTTACTGGCGCAATATACCGCTCCGTTGGGATACGTTTCCTTGCCAGCTACCGAACTCAGGTTTACAATATGCCCCCGTTTTCGTTCCACCATGCCAGGCATAACGGCTTTCGACACATACAGAAGTCCCTGCACATTCCCGTCGATCATCAGATCCCAGTCGGCCGGATCACCATCCTGAATCGCTGACATCCCATAGGCATTTCCGGCGCTATTTACCAGAATATCAATGGCCTGCCACTCTTCCGGTAGTGTATTGACCGATTCATAAACCTCTACCCAGTTTCGTACATCGAAGTTCAGGGTGGTTACGTCGGTCTTTTTACTCAATAGGTCCTGCAATTCATCCAGCCGTTCCTGTCGACGGCCGCAAAGAATCAAGCGAAATTCGAGATCAGCAAAAGCTTCGGCGGTAGCGCGGCCAATGCCAGAGGTAGCGCCGGTGATCAGTGCAATACGAGACATGAAGAATGAAGAAATAGATGATTTTGCAAAGATAAACTACCGACACCCTTTTCGGTCTGGCATGAATTTTTTGTGAGGTATAGGCCTCAATATACCCAAAATCATCAACAATAAATTACCTGTTTTTCAACCGATTAAACAAAATAGTATTTTTTATCAAAACAGCCCTCGCGAATTGGTTAGGTTTTTGCAATGCTATGATTATGCCGTGATACTGATTGAAAACGAGATCATTGGTTCCGTTTTGACCAGCCTTTTCGGCGCTGCCTAATCAAGTACCTGCGTTATTACCTGTTTATATGCTACCTGAATTTTCGGTTGTGATCCCAACGTATCAGCAACCGGCTTTACTGCTTAAATGTCTGGATGCGTTGGGGCGTCAACGACTCCCACGCGATCAATTTGAGGTCATTATCGTGGATGAAGGCAATTCGCCCGAGACCGAAACGGCCGTACAACTTTTTACCAAACAGGTAGCCCGTAATGGCGGCCCGCTTGAGGTGCGTTACCTGGCTCAACCCGAACGGCGCGGCCCGGCAGCGGCCCGAAATCGGGGCTGGCGAGCGGCCCGAGGGCGTATTATTGCCTTTACTGACGACGATTGTTTACCCGAACCCGACTGGTTATCCGCAGCCCTTACCTGTTTTCAGCGTGGTGCTCAGGTCATGAGTGGGCAGCTACGCGTCCATTTGCCCGAACACCCTAGCCCATTGGATCGGACAGCCACGATTCTGAAGCGAGCCGAATTTATGTCGGCCAACTGTTTTTGCCGCAAATCAACGCTGGAGCGGGTGAATGGTTTTGAAGAAGCCTTCGACACGGCCTGGCGAGAAGACAGTGATCTTCAGTTTAAATTCATTCAGGCTGGTATCCCCATTGGCAAATGCCCCGAAGCGATCGTGATCTACCATATCCGGCCCTGCCCCTGGTACGGCTTACTTCGCGACGAACGCAATAACTGTTACGACGCGCTTCTGTACAAACGACATCCAAGCCTGTTTCGGGAACGAATCCCCTCCTACCGGCGACAGATCGTTCAGTATTATGTTTCAGTCATCAGCATAATCGCCAGCCTGGCAGGAGTATTCCTCGGAGAATGGGGATTCGCCCTGATCGGGTTAAGTATCTGGGCTATTCTATCCACAGATCTGATCATGCGTCATTTACCCCAGGAAACACTGACCTGGACAACAGCCAAACATGCTATCATTACTGCTTTGGCCACGCCTTTTCTATCCGTTTACTGGCGATTATACGGCGCAGTGAAATATAAAGTGCTGTATTTATAAGCGTGGGGCCAGGAGCAGGGTGCATGGAGCAAGATAAATATTTTGCTCCATGCACCCTGCTCCTGGCCCCATTCTCCCTGCTAATTTTCCCCCATTTAATGAACCATAAAGGATTGGATTGTATTTTTGGTAGGTAAAGACAGTATTACTCAACTGGCTTTATCCGTTCATGGATCATTTGCACCAGTCTTTTAGCGTACGCTTTTCGTATAGTGTTTTTTTTACCGAGCGACTTTTCGATTCGACCAATACTATTTTTGCCGACTTTTTTAAGCAACAATTGGCCGGAGGTTCTCGTAAAAAGCTCCTTTTTGTTATTGATTCGGGCGTTATTGCGGCCCATCCCTCTTTACAGACAGACATTGCCCAGTACTTCGCTCAGGAATCTGATAATCTGGAACTTATCCAGGACATACTGGTGATACCAGGTGGTGAAACAGCCAAAAACGACCCTGATTTTGTCGAAACAATTGTCAATGCTGTTGATCTGTACGGTATTGACCGCCATTCGTATGTGGTTGCCCTGGGTGGCGGGTCGTTGCTCGATCTGGTTGGGTATGCGGCTGCTATTTCACACCGGGGTATTCGCCATATTCGGATTCCGACTACGGTGCTATCGCAAAACGATTCGGGCGTCGGGGTCAAGAATGGCGTCAATTATCGGGGCAAGAAAAATTTTCTCGGCACGTTTGTACCGCCTGTAGCCGTATTCAACGATAGTCAGTTTCTGACCACATTGGATGATCGCGACTGGCGGGCAGGTATTTCGGAGGCCATTAAGGTAGCGTTGATTAAAGATGCCTCGTTTTTTGAGTGGATCGAACAACATGCCGAACAACTGGCTGCCCGCGACATGACAGCGATGCATTATCTCATTCATCGGTGTGCCCAAATGCATCTCGACCATATTGCCGGGGGTGATCCGTTCGAAATGGGTTCATCACGGCCACTGGATTTTGGCCACTGGAGCGCGCATAAACTCGAACAGTTAAGCGATTTTGAAATCCGGCATGGTGAAGCCGTAGCGATTGGTATCGCCATGGATAGTTTATATTCAAATCGGTTAGGCTGGATTAGTGATACCGACGTAAACCGGATACTTGGTACCCTGCGAACGCTTGGCTTTTCACTTTACCACCCCATGCTCGACTTTAACGACAGCGAAGGGGTTTTAAAAGGTCTTTCGGAGTTCCGCGAACATTTGGGTGGTCAATTGACCATCATGTTGTTAAGCGCTATCGGTAAGGGGGTAGAAGTTCACGAGATGGATACAACCCGCATTCGACAGGCGATCGCAACGCTACGGGAAAACGAATTGTCAGCTATCCTTTAATCAACCCAGTTTCGTTAACAACAGGTACGACGGCACTCGGATGCTGTCTTCGTTAAGGTTCTGTGGATAACGCTTATTATGAAAACATCGCTGGGCCACCTCGGATATTGCACCAACATTCATGCGGGAGAAAGCTGGGCCGATCATTTTGCGGCCATCCAGCAGGCTATACCCGAGTTAAAGCAGCGCTTATCGCCCAATGCTCCATTTGGTATTGGCCTCCGCCTGTCGAACCAGGCCAGTGAAGAACTTGAGCTTCCCGAAAACCTGATTGCTTTTCAGCACTGGCTCGCCCAAAACGATTGCTATGTGTACACGATGAACGGATTTCCGTTTGGTGGTTTCCATGATACAATCGTGAAAGATCAGGTGCATGCGCCCGACTGGACAACCGAAGCGCGGGTTGAGTATACCAAACGGTTATTCCGTCTGCTCTCCGTGCTGTTACCCGTTGATGAGCTGGGCAATGCCATTCAGGGTAGCGTATCGACATCGCCCCTCTCCTATCGGTACTGGTTTGAGTGGCAACAGCCTGCCGCCCGCGATTATATCTTTTCGCTTACTACGCAGAATATCCTCGAAGTGGTAGCAGAATTGGTCCGGCTTCACAAGCAAACCGACCGGCTTATGCACCTCGATCTGGAACCTGAACCCGATGGGGTTATCGAGACGGCGGATGAATTTATCAGTTGGTTTACGGAGTATCTGTTGCCCATGGGCATCGAGCAACTCACCAACGAATTTGGGATGACTGATGCCGAAGCGGAGGCTACTATCTGCGAACACGTTCGGTTGTGTTACGATGTCTGTCATTTTGCGGTGGGCTACGAACGCCCGGCCGAAGTACTTGACAAGCTGAAAGAATATGGTTTACGGGTCGGTAAAATCCAGATTAGCGCAGCTCTAAAAGCGCAATACCCGGATGATCCAGCTGGCCGTACCGCCGTTCGACAGGCTTTCGAGCAGTTCAACGAACCGACCTATCTGCATCAGGTCGTTGCCCGCTCAACCGACAATACACTGGTCCGATTCCCGGATTTACCAGAAGCCCTTGCCGCTTTGAACGAATCGCACAGCGAATGGCGATCCCATTTCCACGTCCCTCTGTTTGTGGCCGATTATGGTGTTCTGCAATCTACTCAGGACGACATTGTGGAGGTGCTGCGGCTCCAGGCTGAACGACGCTTTACTAATCAGCTCGAAGTAGAAACCTACACCTGGGGCGTATTGCCTGATGATCTGAAGAAAGATCTGGTCGACTCCATCGAGCGCGAGATGAAATGGGTCGTTGAGCAACTAGAGTAGATTTTGCTACCTGGGCCGCGAATCATGTATTCGTGGTGGCAGGTTCTTACAACCTGCCCTGTACGGTTTCTCAAAACCGAGTCAGACAAACCGTTCGGTTTTGAGAAACCGCACAAGGGCAGATTTGAGAATCTGCCCTCACCCTACATGGGAAAATGCTGTAAGCTGACTAACTCAGACAACGTCTAAAGAAACGTTCTCTTCATTCGAGAAAAGTCTTAGAACCGGGGTATCCTGCCAGGGGCTTTGTCGTTCTGGCTTAGAAGAAGCTGAAGCGTGCGCCAAGCTGAACCTGGAATGGATCGCCCGAAGGTGTAACGGCTCCTGTATTGTTAACCCGGTAATTATACTGCGGCACTGCTGCGTTGAAGCCCGGTAAGGCAGCTGTCGTACTCGTTGCAGGAACACTCAACGCATACAGCGCCTGCGTACCCAGTGACTTGTTTGTCCCCCAATCTCTTTTCAGCAGATTCGTAAAATTGAACACATCAGCCGATAGTTCAAGGGCGTAATTCTTACCGAATCGGAACCGTTTCAGCGCCCGGATGTCCAGTACACCATAGAAACCATTGATTCCACCATTCCGCTCGGCAATCCGGCCAGAATACGCTTCGATGTAATTTTTCAGACTCTGGCTGGCAGCAGGGTTATCGAGTAGCGCTTGCAGACCCGTCCGAACGTTGGCGGCTACTTCGGGATTGTTCCGATCAAATACAAAAGCTAGATCGTTAGTCGCAACAAAGTCACCGTTGGTATTAGCGCCAGAAAGCAGCGAGTAGCGTGTACCGCCAATACCCGTATACCGGAAGCCTAGCGTAACGCCAAAGAACGACGGCAACGTACCGTATACGACAACCTTGTTACGGAAATGGTTATCGGAATACGTCATATTGCTGAGATTGCGTGGATCATCTTTTACAGGCAACACCAGCGTAGCCGTGTTGGCCACGTTACCATTGTAAGTAACATTGTCGCGGGTATCATTCCAGGTGTAGCTCGCCGTGATTTCGCCATCCCGGAAATATTGCCACGTAGCATCAACTACAGCCGCAAACTGATTCACCCGGCCTTCGCTGTTCAGTTCCAGCACCCGCCCCAGTCGATTGCTGATCCGCCCCTGCTGCCAGTCGCCCACCCCTGTCGTCGGCATAGAAGCCAGCGGTACATATACACCCCGATTCGCTTCGTTGGCCAGCCGGAAGAATGGTTCTGCCACCATATTCCGGTCGATGTACATATAGTTATTACGTCCCAGCGACATGTACCCCGACACACCAACTTTTAACCGATCCGTCAGGAAGCGCGAGTACGAAACGTTGGCCTTGTAGAGCACGGGTATTTTAGCGTCGGCGCCAGTCATGTTGATGGTTGGCACCTGAAACTGGGTCAGTGTCGGAATACTGGAAGCATTTTGCCGGTAGGCTGCAAAATCTGGCGTCGGTACGTTGGCTCCTCGCACATCGACCGTAGCAAAGTGCTTACCATCGAAGGTCAGGTTGTTGATCAGCATGTAGTTGTTAATATCTGACGCAAATACCCCGGCTCCCATCCGGATAAACGTGCGGTGTTCGTTATTAACGTCCCAGTTAAATTGGATACGCGGTTGCGCAATAAAGGATTTGATCTGGTTGTCGGTACGGAGTTTCAGATCATCGAATACCACCTGATTGAACTGGGCTTTGGGGTAAATCGAATAGTCGAAACGCAGTCCAGCGGTCATTTCCAGTTCTGGTCGCAAGTGCGTGCTGAGTTGTCCGTAAGCGCCCAGGTTATATATATTGCCGTAAACGGTCGGATCGGCTACGAGGGGCACCTCGCGGTAGAACCGATACGGCTTGAGGTTATTAAAATTATCGAGTGCCGACCCGGACGCGTCGTTGATGAAATGAAACCGACCATTTACTTCACTGCCATACAGCGATTTAGCATGTGTGTACATCAGATCGGCGCCGAACGTGTACTGTACCCGGTCGGTATTGTAGTAAAAATTGTCGACCAGTTGCAGCACATTGTTCGTAAACCCTTCCTGCGCAAAGCGATGACCACCCATCTGAATATTGGTCGACAACGTTTTTCCGTCCACCGTCGATGTGACGTTCTCTACGATATTACGTGGGATATTGGCGGCTGGCAACTGATCGCCCGGAGCACTTTTCTGATAGGTGTAGAGGTATTGAAGTTTCAGTTCGTTGGTAATCTTAGGCGAAACCGTCGTGCGGAGCGTAGCCAGCAAGCTATTGTCAATGTTGTAATCGTTCCCGTACGACTCATAAATGTTAATAGCTGTATTGTCGGCCAATCCTAATTTATTCCGATCGTTGGTATAGTTGTCGCGGATCGTCAGCAGGTTATTGGCGTTGATCTGCCAGTCGATGCGGGCGAAGGCTGCGTCGGTGCCCCGGTTTTTGGGAAACGTACCAAATTGCTGTGTGTTAGCTACCCCATACTTGCTACGGGCAATGTCTACATAGCGATTGAGTGTTGCATTGGTCACGTTAAAGCGGCTTTCGTCGAGCGGAGTCTGTACGTCGGCAATAATGAGCGGGCGCGAATCCTGCTGATGATCCCATACAACGAAGTAGTGTAGTTTGTCCTTGATAATCGGGCCGCCTAACGAAAACCCAAACTGATTGGTCGAGAATGGTACGTTGCGTACGTTACCGCGAATGTCATACTTGCTCGACAGCCAGTTGGCGCGGGTGTAGTTGAATACGCTCCCGGTTAGTCTGTTCGTTCCTGCCTTCGTTACGGCACTCACCAGACCGCCCCCAGCCCGGCCGTAAACCACATCATATTGGTTGGTGATGACCTTGAACTCCCGAACGGCTTCAATCGAGATGGAGTACGGAGCACCGCTACGGCTGGTTGTTGCTCCGGCCGACGTTGGGTTTTTGGCTGTCATCCCATCAATGGTGTAGTTGGTGGATGAACCAAGCTGCCCCGACAGACTACCGCTACTGTTGGTGAGGGGCGACAGGTTAACGAGCTGCGTAAAATTCCGACCATTGACGGGCATCGAAATCAGTGTTTTGGCGTTAATAGCCGTAGCCGCTCCCAGATTGTCGGTCTTGTTTTTCAGCCCCGACGCCACTACCTGCACCACTTCGAGCGACTGATCGGCTTCCTGCATGGTCAGGCTGATGCGGATGGCGTCGCCCTGATTGACCATGTAGCCGGACCGTTTTTGTTCACCATAGCCAATAAACGTAACCCGGATGGTATAGGGACCGCCTAAAGGAATTTCCTTAAATGCGTACTCCCCTTTGGCATTGGTTACCGTTCCGGTCGTAAATCCGGTCGATTCGTTGCGCACCTGAACCGTAGCGCCGGGTAGTGGTGATTTCTCTTTTTCAGAGATCACCCCCGAAATAGAAGCTTGTGTCGTTTGAGCATTCGTTCGATTGATGAAAAAACTAACTAAAAATAGAAGGATAGCACTAAATAGTAGGCCTTTTTTCATTTGACAACTGAGTAGTTATGAGTTGCAAAGAGAGTGCCCGCGTTTTAACTGAATTTTAACCAACTCTTACCTTATCATTACCATTATCCAAACCGGAGTTAACGATTTAATTATATCAGACACTATCAGGCCAACCTAGTAATCAGTATGGTAGAATAACCATTTTCGCGCTTTATTGCAGAGAACCATAACGGCCTTCAAAACCGTTCTACTGGCAGATTCTATACTTTTATAGCAGATTTTCCTTCGTTCAGATAACCATGCAAAAGACCGTAGTACTCGACGTTGTAGGGCTGTCGTATTCGCTCATTGGCGAGCACACACCTTTTTTGAAACAATGGTTTGCCAGCAAACATCAGGCAACCATCGACCCGATGCTTCCGGCTGTTACGACCTCTGTTCAATCGACCTATGTAACGGGTAAATGGCCCAGCGAAACGGGCATCGTCGGCAATGGCTGGTACGACCGAACAGACTCCGAAGTGAAATTCTGGAAACAGTCGAACAAGCTGGTAGCAGGTGAAAAAATCTGGGAACGGGCGAAGAAGATTGACTCCAATTTTACAGTTTCCAAGATGTTCTGGTGGTACAATATGTACTCAACCGCTGATTTTTCGGCCACGCCCCGCCCCCAGTACCCATCCGATGGCCTGAAAATCCCCGACTGCTACACCCACCCCGGCGACCTTCGCGATAGACTACAGAAAGAGCTGGGTACGTTTCCACTTTTTCAGTTCTGGGGCCCAGCCACTACCATAAAAAGTAGCCGATGGATTGCCGATGCGTCTACGCTGGTTGATAAGTGGCACCACCCGACTTTAACCCTGATTTACCTGCCGCATCTGGATTATTGCCTCCAGAAATTCGGTCAGGACTTTTCGAAAATTGCCAATGATCTGCGCGAGATCGACGACGTTTGCCGCGACCTGATTCAGTATTACGAGAAAGAAGGCGCCGAAGTGATTGTGTTGTCGGAGTATGGCATCACGAACGTCGATAACCCGATTCATATTAACCGCATCCTGCGCGAAGCGGGTATGATCCGCTACCGGGAAGAACGAGGACTGGAAGTGTTCGATGCGGGTGCTTCCCCCGCCTTTGCTACACCCGATCATCAGATTGCCCACGTATACATCAATGATCAGTCGGTATTTGATAAGGTTCGTTCATTACTCGAAAAAACGCCCGGTATCGAGTTGGTACTGGACAAAGAGCAACAGAAGCAGTACCATATCGATCACGAGCGGTCGGGAGATCTGGTCGTAGTAGCCGATGCCCGTAGCTGGTTTACGTATTACTACTGGCTGGACGACGCACGCGCTCCCGATTATGCCCGACTGGTAGCCATCCACCAAAAGCCAGGTTACGACCCTGTAGAGATGTTTATGGACCAGACGAACCCGCTCATTAAACTGAGAGCGGGCTACAAATTGGGGCGCAAGCTACTTGGCTTCCGGTACTTGATGGACGTTATCTCGCTGGATGCTAACCTCGTAAAGGGCTCTCACGGACGAGTCGGTACGGCCCCCGAACATCACCCAGTTTTTGTCAGTAGTCGAAACGTTGGGAAATCACTGTCGGCTATTTCTGTTTATGATCAGATCTGGGAAACGTTATCAGCCAACGTATTAGTGAGCAAATAATGAACAATGTATAATGCAAAATGTACAATGAATAATTGTCGTAGTGCCCTTATTCATTATACATTTTGCATTATACATTGTTCATTACTTATTGGTTATTTGGGCGAAAGCATCTAATTTAAACCTATGAAAGCGATCGTCCCTCTTTTACTGTTGCTCTCGGCTTGCTCCACTCATCGACCGACGGCCGTGAATGCTCCTGCCGATGGTGCCGAATATTATCAGGCCAACCAGCCGATTGCGGGCTATCAACAACGTCTGTATCCAGATCCGCAGGGGGGCTTAGGGCATTCGCAGGACCCGGACATTAAAGTCACCGATATTCGCCTGACGGCCAGCTATACAGTGTTGTACATGAACTTCGGTAAAGACCCTCACGGCCACGACAATAATTACTACGGCACCAGTAGTATTTCCTTCAACCCGAAGGCCGTGCTGGCAACATCCGATGGCAAGAAAACCTATGCCCTTGTCAAGACCGAAGGGATTCCTATATCGCCCGAAACCCGTGATATTAAGAATGATGAAAAAGTACCCTTTATTCTGTATTTCGAACGGCTGGACAAGGGGGTTGAATCGTTCGACCTGTTTGAATGCAAAAGCGATAATCAAAACTCCTGTTTCAATGTAGCTGGCATGACTGTACGTAATCCAATCGATTGAGTAACATAACAGCCAAAATAATCTATCTTTTTCTGTTCATATATACACCGAATCCGGTAATCTGGCGTTAATTTTATAATTTCCAGTCGATTATACTGTTTGATTATGGTGTTGATTACCTCCGTGAGCCGTCGCTTACGCACTCCTCTTTTTTTATCTATCAGTCTGTTTATCACTGTACTTACCTTTGCACAGGTCAACTTAGCCTATCGCTTACTTAACGGATATACGCTGAGCAGTGAGGCATCGGTCAATAAGAATAAGCCTACCGTATTTGTGCTCAGCGAAACCGAAGCTTTTGAAAAGGTTTTTAATCCAGCCGTTACAACTAAACGGCCCGATGCTATAAATTTCACGAAAGAAGCGGCAATTGGTATTGTTCTTCCTCCTACAACCAAGCCCCCTAAGCTTTCGATCAGCAAAGTCTTTGTTCAGGATTCAGTTTTAACAGTACGTTATATACGGCTAGCGGATACAACGCTGACCCAGCACCCACAATTAATCGCTACACAGCCCTTATTATTGGTAGCAGTGCCAAAGCACAACTTCCTGAAGACCAAGCTTGTCGAAAACGGTAAAGTCGTACAGATCCTCAAAAAACCAGAGGAAGACTAATTTTCCTGTCTATTTACTCACCTACTGATTAGTCGTCGTAGCTAAAGTCAGATTCCAGGCCGAAATGGATACGCTGCAAACTGGCGATTGCCGCTGACAGGTGCTGGAGCGCATCGCCCACCCGGTCTGCATCTGGATGATTGGCGTCGACCTGCCCCTGTAGGCTGCTGATCATCGACCGTGTGGCTTCCAATTGGGCTACTGTCTGGTGAAGAACGGGCTTTTGTTCTGGATTCATGCTTAGCAGATTTGGTTTGTTAATACACACCCAACTCTCTTCCCCGATTTCTGTTTAGGGTAGCCTCAAAGCGAACGCTTGCAGATCATTTATTCTACGCCCTTTACTCGCATGGGTAACGTATAGATCGACTCTGAAGCAGTGATGAACAGCATATCCCGTTTTTTCCCACCAAAGCAAATGTTTCCCACCCAACGCGAAGGAACAGGAATATTACCCAGTTTCTTTCCCGATGGATCGTATACGGTTACCCCACGGCCTGAGATATACAAATTCCCCTGGCTATCGAGCGTCATGCCGTCGGAACCCTGCGAAATAAATAACTGACGATTGCGAAGCATTCCATCGGGGCCAATTTCGTATTTATAGGTTTTGCTGTCCCGAATGTCGGCTACATACAAGTATTTCCCATCGGGCGTACCAACAATACCATTGGGTTGTTTTAAATCACCATCGACCAGGATCGCTTCCGACTTACCTTTGGGTAGATAATATACTTTCTGCCCGTCGATATCCGGCTTCTTCCGCTCCCAGTAGTCACGCTGGTAATAGGGGTCAGTAAAGTAAATCCCACCCTTGGAGTCAATCCACAAATCGTTTGGCCCGTTCATGCGCTGCCCCTGAAAATTAGTCATCAGTACCGTCACTTTCTTATCGGGGCTAATCGACCACAATTCGTCTTTTTCATCAGCACAGGAAATGATATTGCCTTTTTTATCGAAATACAGCCCGTTGGATCGTCCGGTTTTGTCCATGTAGAGCGACAGGTTTCCATCGGTATCGTATTTCCAGATTTTATCGTTTGGCTGATCGGTAAAGAAGATATTTCCCTTCCTGTCGACAGCTGGCCCTTCGGTAAATGTAAACTGGCTCGATATCTTCTGAAGCGTAGCACCGGGGGCTACTACCTTTATCGTATCCAGCCCAACGGTGTTCGTCTGTTGGGCCATTACCTGGCCCGATATAACCAGAAGACTTGTCAGTATAAAGCCTGTTTTAAGCGAATAAATCATAGGAAATGGGGAAAAACTTTTTCTAGATCAGTAAGTTCGTTTTTCGGGAAAACTAATCGGCTACGGAACCAACTTTCTACCGGATGGGCGTGTCGCGCGAGTCGGCATAAGCTTTGCCGAAGTCGATCTTCTTCACTTGCCCGGCTACGTACCGGATACCCTGAAAGATGTGCTTAATAAACGTTTGATCGTCTAGATAATCGGTTTTCGCATGGCCGAGCGTTGTACACCAGGTGTACCCACCATCGAAATTGTAATACCAGGCAGAAGGATACAACTCGGTATACGAACCGCCAAACATCTTGACTTTCTCAGGCTCGTCCTGATTGAGTGACGTCAGATCATTCGCCATGATGACGGTAGGGCCAGGCGACATATTTTTGGTAAAATAAAATTCGTCTTCTTTCTCCCAGATCTTCGGCAATCCGCTCATTGAAGGGTGTTTTGTGTCGATGACCTCAATTTTGAACTTCTGGAATTTCGGATGCCAGGCAAAGGTGCCACCAATCATCCGTTTGAACCACGCCCAGTTGCGTTCGGTGCCCATAACGGAGTGAATACCCACGAATCCACCACCCGCTTCAATATACCGCCGAAAAGCAAGACGCTGAGCATCAGTATCGAACACATCGTTATTGGTGCTGGCAAACACCAGCAGCGTGTATTGTTTCAGGTTATCTTCGGTAAAAACGGAAGGCTGGTCAGAGGAATCGACGTTGAAGCCGTACTGCTGGCCAAGCTTCTGGACGCACTGAATGGCATTCGGAATATTGTCGTGTACGTAGCCTTTGCCATTTTTAGTATACACTAGCACCTTCACTTTTTTCCAACTAACGTCCTGCGCCTGTAGCCCGGCAACCGATAACAGGCTGATCAACAATACAACGGCAAATCGGGTCATCTTAATGGTTCGTTATGCCTCTATAAGCAACGAAGCCCATTGTTCTACGCGTACGAGCCGAAATGGACAAGCGATTTTCATTATTCGTCCTGGCCGGTCTGGACATCTTTTAGAAACAGCTTCCAGCTCTGAAATTGTACCTGGTCAAAATCGGTCAGAGCGCATACAACTATTCCAGCATAACGAATTCCCTTTTTACCATTTGGTAAATGGCTTGCCGAGCATAGTCAGGATTTTTGTCGTCAAAAACAGCTAGTATATGGAAACCGCACAACACATAAGCAATTTGATGGGCAAACGGGTCATTATCTTGGGAGGAAGTTCGGGGCTTGGTCTGGCAACCGCCAAAGCAGCCGCCGAAGAAGGTGCTGAGATCGTGATTGCGTCAAGTAATCAAGCCCGTATTGACGAAGCATTAACGGAATTACCGGCCGGAAGCAGTGGATACGCCGTTGATTTGAGCCGCGAAGAAAATACTAAAGACTTCTTTGCGCGTATTGGTCGCTTTGACCATCTGGTATATACAGCCGCCGAAAACCTTAATCTGACTACAATCGAAAATACCGACCTGACAAAAGCCAGAGACTTCTTTACCCTCCGCTTTTGGGGTGCGCTGGCTGCCGTTAAGTACGGCGCTCCCCTGATCAACGAAGGCGGCTCAATTGGTCTGACCAGCGGCATTGCCAGCCAACGCCCCGGTGCTGGCTGGGCGTTGGCTGCCAGCATTTGCGGGGCGATGGAAGGATTTTGCCGTGCCATGGCCGTTGAGCTGGCCCCCATTCGGGTTAATGTCGTTTTACCTGGCGTTATTCAAACCAATCTCTGGAATAGTATGCAACCGCAGGAAAGGGAGAACTTTTATCAGTCCGTTGGTAGTTCGCTGCTCGTCAAACGCGTAGGTCATGCCGACGACATTGCCCAGACCTATCTGTTCCTGATGAAACAATCGTTTGCCACCGGGCAAACCTTCATCATCGATGGAGGAACGGTATTGGTATAGCCGATTGACTACTGCTGCTCAGTAATTGAATGCAGCGCACTAAGGACGTTGCTTTGTCGATAGGAGCGATATATTCCTTCGGATTCGACTGAGTGACTGTTGCGTAATACCCAGATAGGAAGCCACATCACTAAGCGGAACCTGCTGAATAATATGGGGCTGCTGCGCAATGAATTTAAGGTATCGGGTGGTCGCTTCTTCTCCCATTAAATTATTGCGGATCTTGATTTTGTCCATCAGGGCCTGTTGCGTAATAGTCTCTACAAGGTCTTTAAAATAAGGCAGCTGTTGGTAGAGGCTATTGAGTCGTTGTTTTGAAAAGACAAACACGACTCCATCGGTAGCGGCAACAATACCCTCCTGCGAAGCAACCTCTCCCATAAAGCTGTACAGGATGGTACAGAACTTATTATCCTTTACGAAGAACTGGATGACCTCATTCCCTTTCTCCGAAATAGAAACAATTTTGAGTATACCGCTGGCAACAAAAAAGAGCTCTTTGGCCGTTCGGCCCTGCTCCAGTAACGTGTCTCCAGCCTTAATACTGCGGAACTGCATAAACTGACCGATGAGGTCAAAATCGGTGTCCGGGATTTCCCTGAAGCGATTCAGGAATGCATGAAATAAAGCGGGGTCAGTTTCCATAGATTCTTTTCTGCTTTAACGAACGGTTAGTTTCCCTTTAAAGGTAAGTTCACTGCCAGTAAACACCCGTAAGGTAAACAAAGAAGCGTGCTTCTTCATTTACCTTACGGGTGTTTGTCTACGTTATACTGCCTCCGCGAGCACAAGCCCTAAATAGCAAACTGAGCGGCTACACTCTTCCGAAAATCTTCTGCGACAACGTTAAGCCGTTAGTTATAGGGGGCTATGACATCAGGGGCTTTAGCCAAAAAAGTTTGGCAGTTGCTTTGCCAAGACCGGATGATGCCCCGGTAATTAAGATGGTTTTCATCGTGATGACTCGAAAAATGAGGGATTAATGGCTCGCCGTTTTACTCGTTTTGTGAAACGAAGAGACTATTGGTGAACAACTGATAGGCTTCTTCCGATGAACTGCGTCGGGCATTCAGAATGGGCAGAATATCGTTCGTTGGCGTATACCGGAGCCGGTCTGTGCCGTCGGTGGCGGCTTCGAAGATGGCTGCTACGACCTTTTCAACGGCGTCGGGATCAGCCGCTTCCTGCATACCGCCATAGACCTTGCCAATTTTCCCCAGAAACGGCAGATAGTCCTCGATTAGCTGAAGTCCAGTGCTTTCTCCTCCAACACGGGCCATGAAGCCGGTTTGCATGGCTCCTCCCGGCTCGATGATTTTTACCCGTATGCCCAGCGATGCCAGTTCGTAGCGCAGACCTTCGGAAAAACCCTCCAGCGCAAACTTCGACGCGCTATAGATCGATGCCATTGGGAAGCCAATGGCCCCGGCCCCCGAACTAATATTGATGATGGTTCCTGCATGATTGGCGCGAAAATGCGGGAGAATAGCCCGCGTGACATCCATTGCCCCAAACACATTGACATCGAACTGCGTTTGGATAGCCTCACGCGATGCGCTCTCAAAAATGCCAAACAGGCCATACCCCGCATTATTGACCACGACATCGATGCGACCAAAACGCTCAATACCAGCCGCAATTGCCGATTCAATCGTTACGGCATCCTGCACGTCCAGTTTGGTAATCAGCACATTATCGCTATTCCGAAGATCGCCCGCTTTATGGGTATCCCGCATGGTAGCAATAACATTCCAGCCTTTTTCGGCAAAAAAATGGGCAACAGCAGCCCCGAAACCGGACGATGTTCCGGTTATCAATACTGTCTTTTTCATTCTGGTAATGTGATGGTTAATTCAGGTTTCTAAATTCGCCGGGCGACATGCCCGTTTTATTTTTGAAGAGCTTATTGAAGGATTGTGAGTAGTCGAATCCAAGCGAGTAGGCAATTTCACCCACTGACAAATTGGTCTGTATCAACTTGTTTTTAGCTACTTCGATAATATGATTGTGGATATGCTGCTGGGTGGTCAGGCCAGTAAGGTTTCTGAGCAGGTCACTCAGGTATTGAGCGGAGATAAATAGCTTCCCGGCGAAATAATGGACGTCGGGGAGTCCTTGCTGCAAATGGGCATCACCCGCAAAATAGTCGTTCAGGTACGCTTCAAATTTGATCAGAATATCATGGTTTACTTTTTTGCGCGTGATGAACTGACGATTATAAAACCGATTACAATACGTCAGTAACAGATCAATATGAGATACGATAACATCCTGACTGAACGAATCGATATTGCTCTGATATTCACGTCGGATGTCGTCCCAGATTTTTTCGATCTGTTGTTCCTCTTTAGCGGAGAGGTGTAAAGCCTCATGGGTCGCGTAGGCGAAGAAGCCGTACTCGTTTAGTTTGCTGGCGAGCGGGTAATTTCGTACCAGGTCGGGATGAAAAATAAGCCAGTGCCCGGTTGCATCGCCATCGTCTGAAATCTCGGTCGAGGTCACCTGACCGGGGGCATAAAAACTGAGCATACCTGCATCATGGTCATAATTTGTCTGCCCATACCGGACTTTTCCCGTAAAGTTTTTCTTGATGCAGATTGAATAGAAATTATACACTACGGGTTTGGCGTTCAGCTCTTGAAACGAACTTCCTGTAATCAAGCCGTTTACGCTGACAAGCGGATGCTCCGGTTCAGGCAAGCCAAGAACCTTATGGAGTTGAGGTATAGAGTTTATAACACGTATGTCCTTCTTTTCGCTGCTATTCATGGCCTATCATTTCTTCTGGCATGAGTTTCTGCTGCAAAGATGGGGTTAAGCAGGTAGTCTGATTGTTTCCAAAACAAGGATTCTTGTATCCATTATTTTTTTCGGCTGTCAGTAGGCGACAGGAGATCCTGCTTATGATGGCTTCAGCGATGACTCTCGCTACAGACATGGCATCTGCACATTAGGGCACGCTAAAAGAGCTCATACGTATTTTCAACAGCCTCACCTGAAAATGTCTAATCCGTTTTAGGAGCAATTCGTTTAAGCGGTAACGATTTGGGTCTGGTGATAACCAATGGAACAGCCTCGATTGTAACGTTGCTCGTGTCCAGCCCGTAAGCCGCCTGTGGCGATAAAGCAATATTTTTCAGCAGCATGTAGCCGAACATAATTACTTGCTGGCGCACGGTCAGATCGTTTTCGTAGGAAAGAAATCGTCGGAAAAGCACAAACCGAAAGTCGCCGGGAACCCGGTGTGTACTCAGCGATTTATACCGGCTATCAATCGTCACTTCGTTATTCTCCACCATATCCTCGACGACCATTCTGAAAAGCAGATTGATACGCGGATCGATACGAAATCCCAGATAGAACGTAACCACATATACATCCTCCGCTGCCAGGGTTTCGACCGAATACCGCATCACGTAGGGTTCATCTTCTACACAAACGTGAATAAACCAGTAAATGTCCGCTCGTTTGGGCGCCCGGTTCAGAATCGAATACAGGATTTCGGACTCGATACGCTTGCTGGAATCGGATGTAGTCAGGTAAACCAGATGGGTAGCAAATTTCGGAATAGTCAGATCATTACTTAACGATTTTAGAATGGGCAGATTACTCGTCAGCGACTCGTATTTGATCAGGCTCTGTTTTATTGACTCGCCCTCATGCCAGAACAGCATCATGGCCATAATCAGTAACCCCAGCGTGACTGAAATCCAGCCACCTTCTTCAAACTTAACTAGGTTGGCGATCAGAAACGTCGTCTCAACGGTGAGAAATATAGCAGTCAGAACAACCTGAAGAATTGGATTGAAGCGCTTCACACGCATGTACATACTCATCAGTACGGTCGACATGAGCATCGTGAGCGTGACGGCCAGCCCAAAAGCAGCTTCCATGTTTTTCGATTCCCGGAAGTGAAGCACAATCAGGCAACAGCCAATCATTAAGGCCCAGTTGACAAACGGCACATACAGTTGCCCTCGTTCATCGGACGGGTAGGCTACGCGCTGCCGTGGCCAGAGCGTCAGTCGCATGGCTTCACTGACCAGCGTAAACGAGCCACTGATCAGTGCCTGCGAAGCAATGATCGTCGCCAACGTTGCCAGACCAATGCTAAAGACGACAATGGATGGAGGTACAATGCTGTAAAACGGGCTTGTTTCGCCCAGTCGTTGGCCAAGGTGATGCATCAGCCAGGCCGATTGCCCCGCATACGATAGCAACAGCGTTGTTTTTACATAGGCCCAGCTAACCCGAATATTACTCCGGCCGCAATGCCCCATATCGGAATAAAGCGCTTCGGCTCCAGTCGTGCAGAGGAAAACACCACCCAACAGCCAGAAACCACTGGGGTAGGTCATCAGGAAATGGAGGGCGTAATAAGGATTGATCGCTTTAAGAACCGTCGGCTGGCTCCACAACGCCCAAAGGCCGATGACCCCGATGAAACTGAACCAGACCAGCATAACCGGCCCAAATAACTTTCCTAATTGCTGTGTGCCAAACTGTTGCCCGACAAACAAGGCGATCAGGATGGCGATAACGATGGGAACGGTATCAAGTTTAGGGTAAAAAATCAGCAATCCTTCAACTGCCGACGACACTGAGATAGGAGGTGTAATCAACCCATCGGCTAGTAGAAATGCCCCGCCAATTACGGCCGGGTACATTAGCCATTGGCCCGTATATCGCCGAACGAGTGTGTAGAGCGAAAAGATGCCGCCTTCGCCCTTGTTATCGGCCCGGAGTGTGATCACCACATACTTAATGGTGGTTTGTAACGTGAGCGTCCACAAAATGCAGGAGAATGTACCCAGCACTAAGTTTTCGGATAACTCCCGTCCTCGCATAACGGCCGACAATGTATAAAGCGGAGAGGTACCAATATCCCCAAAAACAATACCGATAGCAACCAGAAGCCCCTGCGCCGAAACCTTGTTAAGCGATGTAGATGACATGTCAAATAAAGAAATACACTGTTTTGAAGGTTCAATCCCCCTTAGACCGAATACGGATCATAAAGTATCCATTTCGCTCAATTTTCGATAAAGACTGGTCAGACCGATACCAAGTAATCGGGCCGCTTCTGTCTTGTTGCCATTGGTATGCTCTAGAACCCGCCGGATGTGCCGTTGTTCGACCGTTGCCAGATCCAGTATGGAGCTATCGCCCACGTTCGTTGCCGAAACAGCCATTTGCATTTCGTAGGGCAGCAGATCGGGCGTGAGTTCAACCGGCGTATTTTGAGGAGACTCGGCCAGAATAACAGCTCGTTCGATGACGTTTTTCAATTCGCGGATATTGCCTTTCCAAGGGTGTTGCTGGAGCTTCTGAATAAACTCTGTACTCAGTCGGATGTCGCGCTTACCAAGCTTGGCGGCATATTGGCGGGCAAACTGTTGGGCCAGACCGGGAATGTCGTCGCGTCGATCACGAAGTGGGGGAAGTTCGATTTGAAAAACCGATAATCGATAATATAAATCGAGCCGGAAATGTCCAGCGTTCGCTTCCTGCTCAAGGCCTCGGTTGGTAGCGGCAATGATCCGAACATCTGTTTTGGTTGGTTTAGTATCCCCCACACGCAGAAATTCGTGTGTTTCGAGTACACGCAGGAGCTTGGCCTGCAGATCAAGCGGCATTTCACCAATCTCGTCCAGGAAAATAGTTCCTTTAATGGCTTCAGCAAATAATCCTTTCTGATCACGGCTAGCCCCTGTAAAGGCCCCAGCCCGATGTCCGAAGAGTTCACTTTCCAGAATATCTTTACCCAGCGCCCCACAGTTGATGGCTACAAATGGCCCGGTCCGGCGTGGACTTGCCTGGTGAATCGCCTGAGCGAATACTTCTTTACCTGTCCCTGTTTCGCCCGTCAGCAATACCGTTGTATCGGTAACGGCTACTTTGCGGGCCAGGTCAATGGCTTGCTGAATAGGTTTTGAATGGCCGATAATACTGTCGAATCCATATCGTTGACCAACCTGTTTTTCAAGTTGTTGTATTCGAAGCTGAAGAGTGGCTTTCTCAATAGCCCGGCTGACGAGTGGGATGATCCGATCGTTATCGTCGCCTTTGGTAATGTAGTCGAATGCACCATTTTTGATCGCCGTTACGCCATCCGAAATAGTCCCATAAGCCGTCAGCACAATAATCTCGGTGGCAGGATAGAGCTGCTTAATCTGCGCCGACAGATCAATGCCGTTCTTATCGGGCAGCTTCACATCGCTGATTACGAGCTGGACCTCTTCCCGCTCCAGCATTTTCAACCCCGTACGGGCATTTTCAGCCTCTAGCACGGTATACCCTTCGAGTTCCAGAATCCGCGCTAGTAGCTGGCGGAGACGCGGCTCATCGTCGATCAGCAGAATAGTAGCAGGCATAAAAAACGCTTCGTTTCTGCGGCAAAGATGAGAAACGAAGCGATAAAAGTTTAGGTGGCTACCACATCAGTAACCTCTTCCGCTCGCCTAAAAGCAAACCTTAGCCGAAAACCTCAGCTTTTTATTTCTTCAAATGAATCACCTGTGCCTGCTTCTGCGCTTTAATAGCCAGTTCAGTAGCTAAGAAACAATGCTCCTGCGACATAGCCGTTTCGGTACGATTCAACACATCGTTGACCAGTTGTTCACCATAAGGCAGGTTCTCTTTGCTGCAATCAATGTAGCGGGTTTCTTTCTTATCCGTAATAAACAGGTGATTACCACCGTCGCGCCCACCGGGGTCGATGTTTTTACGGATCTCGATAAAGCCTTCGGTGCCTAAAATCGTTAAGCGCCCATCACCCCAGCTTTTCAGGCCGTCGGGCGTAAACCAGTCAACCCGGATATACCCCATACCGCCATCACCACGCAGCATCACATCGCCAAAATCCTCGAAATTCGGATACTGTGGAAAATGCAGATTCCCCACCTGCGACGCCACAATATCGGCCTTGGTCGATCCGGTAAAGAACAGGTACTGATCGAACTGGTGCGAAGCAATGTCGCAGATAATACCACCAAACTGTTTTTTCTCGAAAAACCAGGCAGGACGCGTTGCCGGATTCATGCGGTGCGGTCCTAGGCCAACCGTCTGGATCACGTTGCCAATGGCCCCTGCTTTGACCAGTTCGCCGGCTTTCACCGTGGCTTTATTCTCCAGCCGTTCACTGTACATGATTGAATAAATGCGCTTCGTTTCTTTCTGAACCTTACGCACTTCGGCCAGTTGCTCAAGGGTGGTGATACCGGGTTTATCGGACATAAAATCCTTACCGGCCTTCATAACCCGAATACCTAATGGCGCTCGTTCGTTAGCAATAGCCGAACTCAGAACCAGTTGGATCGACTTATCTTCCAGAATTTCGGCTTCGCTCTTGGCCTGTTTTGCCTGTGGGAATCGCTTGGCAAATTCAGCGGCCAAGTCAGGTTCTTTGGCATAAAACGAAACAAGCTCACCGCCCCCTCGCTGTACAGCACCTACCTGACCATAAATATGCCCGTGATTCATGCCGATCACCGAGAAACGAATCCGGGCGGCACCTGTCGGCACCGAATCACTCCCCAGCGATGTTGACCGAACAAGGGCCGGAGCCCCAATTAATTCGTTAGATAGTGCAGGAGCCAGGACCAATCCAGCCGCTGTGCTGATGGTCTCCTTAATGAAGTTTCTTCTTGGGTTCATAAGATTGATAATGAGCGAAAGAGTGAATGAGCGAAAGAGCGAAAAAGTTTGCGTCAGTATTTCGCTCTTTCACTCATTCACTCTTTCGCTCTTTGTTTTTTCGCCAGTTCCAACGCCTGGGTGGTGGTGTAATATTTGGCAATCATGTTAGGAACTTCCCACGCGGGCAGGCTACCGGCTTTCAGGTAATCGAGGTATTTCTGCGCTACCCGGCCAAAGTGGGCTTCGTGCCCTTCCTTGTATTTTTCAGGAATGACCACCTCCCAGCCGGTTCCGATTTTCTTTACCTCAACGCCCGGAAACTCCTGCTGAATTTTCGGCAATACCGTTTTGATAGATGCTTCCAGATCTTTGCTGCCCGGAACGGCTTCAATGTACAGCGTCGGTTTGTACTGCTGCGGGGCACCCTGCCGGATAATCAGATTGGCTTTGGTGCCGCGCATAATCGAGTAGTGCGTGTCGCCTGCTCCTTCGGGCGCTTTGTAGGCCCAGGTTACCGATACTTTGGCGTGAACACCTTTCAACTGGTAGTTGATTTCGCCGTTGCTGTATACCTTCAGGATACTATCGCTTACCACATCTTTTTTGAGGTAATCCGGAAAAACATCCTGTTTAGTAATGGCTTTGAACTGGCTCAGACGCATATCCGTTGTCCAGCGCCGGGCCGATGTCAGGCTAATGTCTTTCTGATAATCAATCGTTTGCTCAGGGAAGCATTCCCATTGGACGAGATCAACCAGGTGGGTGGTTACGTCTACGATGCCTTCACCCTGTTGTGTTACATCCATAAACCAGGCTGGTCGAGTCAGAATACTACCCGATACATTTTTATAGAAATGGTGTACGCTTTCTTTCGTTACGGCTGGGTTTTCAGGCGTTCCTTTTTCCAGGGTCCCGAATACCTCAGCCTGTTGCGAAAAAGCCCGCTGGAGCATGGTCGTGATTTCGTAGCGTTCGGTCATGATGTCGTACAGCAGGACCTTATTTTTTTCGGCCGACGCAAACGCATTTTTCAATTCTTCAAACTTCGAAGCCTCAATGACCATCGGCTTGTCGGCCAGCACGTTAAATCCGGCTTCGA
>Ga0209933_1000847_pt1 | contig 41607 bp, 35 predicted proteins | sample ThiBiot_300_biof_FD_183944 | JGI IMG/M metagenome (GOLD analysis project Ga0209933, IMG submission 183944) | Wastewater bioreactor microbial communities from Cape Town, South Africa - Thiocy_cont_300_biof (SPAdes) | ecosystem: Engineered > Bioremediation > Thiocyanate > Unclassified | place...
CCCATCTTTTGTTTGGGCGACGATCACCCCATTGCTGATTACATAGCCTCCCTTTACGGTCAGATTTTCGTTGGCCCGATCGTCCAGTCGCAGTGTGAAATCAACTTTTTGGGTAGGTGCGGGCGGAGGAGTGCCATCAGCCTGATCGCTACAGCCAATCATACAGCGCTTCAGTACGATGGCGCCAATGCTGGTTCCGACCAGCCGGAAAAAATCCTGACGGTGCATTGTTGGCTGATCTGAGGGCAGAAACGTAGTATCCATAGCGGTTTTGATGTACTTTTGTGGCATTATACCGGATTCATCGGTGTAAATATGCGTTATTTTTTGTCATTCAACGACAGCAAACAAATACGTTTGCCGGGCGGTTACCCAATTAACAAATATGGAAGAAGCGAAAGTTTTTATCAATCCGATTTCACCGGATAAAGTTGCCGAATCACCAGGATTGCTGGCTTATGCCCACTCGGTTGGCGGAGCCATCATTCGACCTGAAGACAAAGGTAAAATTACAGGGCGGGCTGTTGCAGCCATGCGTGAGCAAACCGACATGCAGCTCAGTCAACTGTATAAACAAATGCAGTTGCTGGCTGAGCAGGCTACGGCCATTCGGAATCGGGTCGAAATATCCGAGCGTATTTATGCAGCACAAATGAGTTTTGAACCCGTGGTTGGCCATACGTATTATTTTTATCAGCGTAAAAACGGTACGGACCTTCTCTCAATGGTCGCTCCCAATGAGTGGGGGCGTAAATTTCCTTTTGAACGTTGTCTCGCCACGGTTCGTATGATGGCCGATCATACGTGGGATGTGCAGTATCATGAAGTTTCATTTAATGAGTGAAAGAGTGAAAGAGCGAAAGAGTGCTAGTGCGGAATTCCGGCTTTATTTTCTCTATCGCTCTTTCACTCTTTCACTCTTTCACTCTTAATTTATGACGAGTAACTACCCTTGGGAACCCATTAAAGAATACAAGGAAATCCTGTTCAGCTACTACGACGGGATTGCTAAAATCAGTATCAACCGACCACATAAGCGCAACGCCTTTACGCCATTGACCGTTAAGGAGATGTCGGAAGCGATGGAGATTGCCCGGCAGGACGAACGGGTTGGCGTAATTATTTTGACAGGTGAAGGGGGCGAAGCCTTCTGTTCAGGTGGTGATCAGTCGGTACGCGGACATGGCGGGTACGTTGGGGAAGACAAAGTGCCACGATTAAACGTATTGGACCTGCAAATGCAAATCCGCCGTATTCCAAAGCCTGTCATTGCAATGGTGGCAGGGTATGCCATTGGCGGTGGGCACGTACTGCACGTAATCTGCGATTTGTCGATTGCCGCCGAAAATGCCCGCTTTGGCCAAACAGGCCCCAAAGTAGGGTCATTCGATGGAGGCTTTGGCGCTTCATTCCTGGCTCGGGTGGTCGGTCAGAAAAAGGCCCGGGAAATCTGGTATTTATGCGATCAGTATGATGCTCAGGAGGCTCTGGAAATGGGGCTGGTCAACAAAGTTGTGCCCCTTGAGCAATTGGAGGAGGTAACAATTAGCTGGTGCCGGAAAATCCTTGAAAAAAGCCCTATTGCCATTCGGATGCTGAAAGCGTCGTTCAATGCTGAGCTGGATGGGCAGGCCGGTATACAGCAGTTGGCTGGTGATGCCACGTTGCTCTATTACCTGTCGGAGGAGGCCAAAGAAGGGAAAGACGCGTTTTTGGAAAAGCGTAAACCCGATTTTAGTAAGTTCCCAAAATTCCCATAGTAGGGAAAAAATCCGCTACACGGTTTACAATAAACGAATAGGGGAGTATTATCCTATTGTGAACCGTGTAGCGGAAACCAATCAGTTACTTTCTGGCTATTTATCCGTCTCTGATATGGTCTATCGCTAAGAATGTCATAGCTTTGGCGTAAAATTTAAATTTATCAGGGACGTTCAGGGGCCACTTTAGTTATGTATGAATAGTTAATTATTCATACTTTGGAAATCTCAACTTATGACAACATCATCTCTACCCAAAAGTGACCCCAGTCGAGTAGTGTATTTAGTAGACGATGATGAGGAGGATGCGATTCTGTTTGAGATGGCCATCCATGAAATTATTCCTAATTGTCGATTACGCATTTTTTACAATGGCCTGATTCTTCTGGAAGTTCTGGCCGACCCCGCAGCCAAACCGCATTTGATTTTTCTGGATATGCATATGCCGTATCCCGATGGGCTGGAAATTCTGATGAACCTAAAGATTAATCGGCAATGGGCTGATATTCCAGTAATTATGCTTACTGGTGTTGAAGATGTCGACAAAATATCGCTAGCTTACCAGTTAGGGGCTCAATCGGTGATTGTAAAACCCTCTACGCACAGCCAGTTACTAGACGTTGTTATCAGTATTCGGGAGTACTGGTTCAAGACGGTTCGCCTTCCAGGTCAGGCTTAGTGGGAATTACGTGCTGCTCGATGTGTTCGAGCGATTTCAGATAATCCAGTAGCTCCTGTTCGCTGCCAAATAGCTTGGGTTCTTTCACGGGCAGTTTCAGTTTTAACGGCATTTTTACCAGGTCCGAATAGTTGCCGATTGGCTTTAGTTCGTATACAGCAGTAGCTACTTTCAATTCGTAAACATCAACCGGCTGGTCGATGACACTCATTTCTTCCAGGCGACCATCAAAGAAAATGCGCTCAATCTGAGCTTCGAAATAAGGGTAGGTGGGGCCTTTCTCATCCTGACGTCGTTGACCATGCTCCTGATTTACATAAACAGTAGCACCTACTTTGAAAGGGAGTTCAATTGGAGTAAACGTAATCGTCATAACGATAAGGAGTTTGGCGGCTCCAAGGTAGCCGTCTTGTGTACGATTGCCAAAGATATGTTATAAGACGTATATGGTTTAGTAAATAAGTTGATAATTATATACGTTTTGTAAGACTGTTAATCGGACGCAGGCAGAGTAATCGTAAACTCGGTGAATTGCCCGTATTCGGTAGAGAGAGTTAATGTGCCGCCGTATCCTTTCGTGATAATATCGTAGCTGAGCGATAAGCCCAGCCCAGTGCCAACTCCGTTGGGTTTGGTTGTGAAAAACGGCTGATATATTTTTTCCCGGACTGCCTCAGGGATGCCCGTGCCATTGTCCCAGATCGAGATCAGGATATACGTTCCCCTGCGTTCTGAATGGACGCGTAGCTCTGGTGTAAAACCGGTTGGGTTTAAGGCAAGTTTCTGTTGAAGGGCATAAAAAGCATTGGTGTACAGATTCATTAAAACCCGGCTAATTTCCTGTTGAACTACATTCGTTAGCCCCAGGGTCGTATCAAGTTCAGTAATGAGATTGGCTTCGAAAGTGGGATCGTTACGTTGTATCGTATGATAGGTCAGTCGGAGTTGTTCTTCTGCCAGGCTGTTGAGGTCCGTCGGCTCTTTCTCGCCCGTAACTTTTCGGCTGTGCTCGAGCATGCCTTTTACTATTGCTGAAGCCCGCCCACCATGTTGGGTGATTTTTTGGAGGTTCTGTTTCAGGTCAGCTAGTAACTCTGCCTGTAACTCATCGACTGGGCCGGTTTCGTGCTGAACCTCTACAAGTTCATCGACTAACTCGGCGGAGACTTCCGAAAAGTTATTAACGAAGTTTAACGGGTTCTGAATTTCATGAGCGATGCCAGCGGTCAGTTCGCCGAGTGCGGCCATTTTCTCTGACTGAATAAGCTGATTTTGAGTTGTTTTTAGCTCACTGAGGGTATGCTGAAGGGCTTCTTTCTGGTCATGTAACTGCTGATTTGTTCGCATACGTTGCCGATTTGATCGGACCAGCGTAATCGAAAAGGCGAATAGCAGGAAAGCCAGACCAACCAGGAGAAACAGTAGCTGACGTTGTTGCCGGGCATCCTGTTCACGAAGTTTGCGTTCGGCTACCAGCAGTTTGATCTGTGCTTCTTTCTTTTGACTGGTTTGGCGGAATTTAATGGCGGCCAGTTGACGGGCCGTTACTTCAGCCGCCAGACTATCTTTGTAGGCAGTATACTGTACATAATAGTTATAAGCCTTTGCATAATCACCCCGTTGGGCAAACGTTTGACTCAGTTGATGGCTCGAATCCCGAATCTTCTTTTTTTCGGTCAGTTTCGTGAGTTCGGGAGAGGGTTGACGACCTAGCCTGACTAAACTATCGAGCCAGCCCTCCGTAAAGTGAATCGAAGAAGGTGGTGTAACCTGAGTAAATTTTTCGGTATTAAATCGATGGGAGGGTAGGGTAGGGCGTGCTGTCGGGAAAGGCACTTTGGCTAGTTCCTCGGTAGACGGCTGGAAGAACCGCCCTCTTTGTGGATTTTCTTTCATCCTGACAGCGGCCTGATTCATGCTTGTGCTTAAGGCACGAACGACGGGTAATAAACGAGCATTCGTATCCTGCTTCATCAAATTTCCCACCGTTGAAAGTGCCCAGCCAACCTCTCGAACGTCGATTAATTGGGCTGCCAAAGATAGTGCTTCGGCCTGGCGTATATTAGCCGTTTGTGATTGACTATCTTCCTGACGTTGACTAGTGGCTAACTGGCAAAGGGCCACAAGTTGGCTTGCGCGATCATTGAGCCGACGGGCAGCTCGAAGCAGCGAGTCGGCAGTAAAACGATTCAGTAGTCGATTGTTTTGTTGGAGGTTTTTTCGCAACCATTTGATCTGGGCAATGGAAGCGGAGGAGGTAGCGAGGCTATCTCTCTGAATAGCTTGCGCTACTCCTTGGGGTGTTGCCTGAGAGAAGATCGCTAAGATTAGCAGGAAGTAGCCGATAAAATACCTGACTCGCATAACGACTTCCAGACGACAGTAAATTGAAATTGATCAGCGAAAGATAAAAAAAACCTTTACAAATAATAGCAACTAGCTAATTACATGCCTTGTAGTGCTGAACCACGCCACGAATAAGTGCCTGTAGGGCCATAAATAGATTTGGCCCCAATTCGATGAGGCCAAATCTATTTAGACACTAAAGTTTTCCAATGTTAGCTATGAACGAGGGCGACCGCCACCACCGCCAGCAGGGGCTGCCTGTTGCTGCCCATCATTACCACCACCGCCTTCGCCTTTTACATCATCGTTTTCAATCGACTTTTTCCGTTTGCTATCGACGAATTTCATCTTGCCAATTTTGTAGCTAAAGGTTAACCGAACCCCAGCGTTGTAGAAGCTATTGACACTCGATTGACTCAGAATTGACGAGCTTGATTCCGAACGAACGGTGAAAGGGTGGTTGAGGAAGTTTTCGGCAACCAGACCAATGCTTCCCTTTTTCTGAGCAATTTCTTTCCGGAAACCGATATTATAAAAGGCAAATGACCCTTGGTAGCCCTGTAGCTGAATCCGGCGGCCCATCATACCGCCACCACCCTGAAGGCCCCATCCGTTGCCAATGGTATACGTGCCAAAGAGTCGTCCGCCCAGTACCCAGCCAGAATTTGAGGCTGCGTAAATTGGATTGGCGTTGTTGTTGGTCAGGTTAACATGCATCAGATCGAAGCCGCCATTGAGCTGGAGTTTCGAAGAGAGGTTAATGTTTCCAAACACGTTCATGCCATAGGTATCTTCGTAGCCGACGTTCTGGTAGTTGGTCCGAATGGCTGTTTGGGCCACATTGTTTACCAGTACCGTAGCCGTGTCGCGAACGCTGGTGATTTCGTTGTTGGTCCGGCGGGCAAAGAGCGAAGTGGTCAGATAGACAGCTTTCAGCGGCATCGATAAGCTCAATTCCACGTTGTCGGTCAGCTCAGGCGATAAATACGGGTTGCCCTGGCTAATGTTGGTTGGGTTCGACGAGTTGACGTTTGGATTCAGGAACTGGATGCCGGGACGCTGAATCCGGCGGTTGTAGGCCAGTTTCAGGGTTTTGTTTCCTTTCAGACTTTTCGAAATATTAACACTAGGTACCAAATTGCCGTAGTTCGACAGAGAGATAGGCGTGCCGGTTTGTTCGGATCCAAACCGGGCATCCAGCAGGGTATATTCATACCGCGCTCCGGCTTTCAGCGTGAATTTTTTAGGAAGCGCTGCCGTAATCGAAGCATAGGCGCCCAGAATCTGCTGTTGGTAGTTCAGTGAATTATTTTGGCGGGTATTGTCGACTACGTAATCGCCCGTGGCACCCTGAGCCAGAAAATAGGTATAATCGCTGTTGACCTGACGAAGGATGCCTTTACCGCCAAATTCGAGCAGTGTTTTCTGGCTCAACGGGGTCTGGTAATCAATCTGTAAGGTCGATTCCTTATTCTGACTGGGGTTGTCGTTCCGCTGCCGCGACAGAATGGTATGCATATCGGTTGCACTAAGCAGATCAGCCGTGAAATCGTTCTGACGGTTGTTCTGGCTATAGAGTCCCAGAATGCTCAGTTCCTGCTGAGGTTTATACGTTTTGGTATAGGTAACGTTGGCGTCCAGATTACCATTGATATCTTTTGTTGAAACGTCCCGTAAATTCAGAACCGGGTTGCTGACACCCGGCAAGTAGGTGGTTGTCAGCAGACCATTTTGCGTTGAGGTTCCATTGCGGGCGCCATAGCGTACGCTGGCTGTCAGCGACGTATTTTTGTCAATGTCATAATCCCAGCCAAACTGATAGTTGCCGAATAGCCGCTGTGTAAGGGTGCTGGCATTCTGAATCGTAACCTGGTTGCCATTCGCCGTTTTGGTTGTCTGGGTATTTTCAAAATCCCCTTTTACGTTGTACTCGGCCCGTCCGAAGCCGCTGAGCGAAAAGCCCATTTTGCCCGTGCGGTAGTTGGCGTTCAGGCCGAGGTTCGAGCCCCGGTTACCTACTCCGCTATTTACATCAAGTGTCAGACCCTGCAACGTTGTTTTCTTAGTCACGATGTTAATAATACCCCCCGAGCCTTCGGCATCATACTTAGCCGAAGGGCTGGTAATAACTTCAACGCTCTTAATCATATCCGCCGGAATCTGCTTCAAAGCATCGGCGACGCTGGAAGCAACAATGGTACTGGGTTTGTTGTTGATCAGTACCTGAATGTTGCTACTGCCCCGAAGGGTCAGGTTTCCGTCGAGATCAACCGTGAGCATGGGGACTTTACGCATCACATCAGAAGCGTCTCCACCTTTGGTTGTCACATCTTTTTCGGCATTGTACACCAGACGGTCCACCCTTTCTTCGATCATCGACGCCTGACCCGTTACGGTTGCTTCGGCCAGTGTGCGAACATCTGGAGGAAGATTGATAACGCCTACATTGATCTCAGAACCTTTGGCAATCGTAATCGGAGCCGACAGACGGTTTTTGTAGCCGATGAAAGAGTATTGGAGTTTGTAGGTGCCCGGAGCCAGTTTCGATAGGGTAAACCGCCCTTTGTCATCGGCTGTGGTACCGTCGATTGGTTTGTTAGTCTGGGTATTGATCAGGGCAATGGTAGCGTACTCGACGGGTTTGCTAGTGGTTGAATCCATCAGGATACCGGATATTTTGCCGTTTCCTTTAGGCTGTGTATCGGTATCGGTGCCGGGTATGAACGTCTTTTCTTTTTTCTGGCCAAATCCATCCTGACCGCCTGGCCCGCCAAATCGGCCACCACCGGGGCCACCGCCCCCAGGGCCGAATTGAGCAAAAGCTGTACTGCTTATAAATAATAAAAGAAGTATTTTTTTCATGGTAGTACTCCGCTGTAGTGAGGTGCTTTTTCGTTGGGGCGAAATTGCTACGGAGGTTCATCGCCAGAAAATGAATGTTGCCGAATGCCCGATTTTGGGTGGTGGATCGGTTTTTTTGAACTACAGGAATAAATACCTCGATTTTAAGCCGTAAAAGAGAATAACGTATAATGTACTGATAAGTTGATTGGTAAGTTATTGTTAATCAGTCGATTGTTGTGGTTTTTGAATAAAAAATGCCAGAATCGCTTAAGAGGGTCCTGGCATTTTTAATTTATAAGTATATATAACGAGTAGGTAAAATAGGCTGATTGCTCTCCGTGAAGGAGAAATCCATTCCCATCGAAGGTCACCTTAATCGATCAATCGAAACAGGCGATTCCAGCGGATTTTGTGCCATACGTCGGCCGGGACCGGATCGACGGACATCCAGACAAAGACGGCCTTACCGATAATATGGTCGGCTGGAACAAAGCCCCAATAACGTGAATCTTCTGAGTTGTGTCGGTTGTCGCCCATCATGAAATAGTAGCCTTGTTTGAAGGTGTACGACGTAATTGGCTTGCCGTTTATTCGAATGCTGGCGTCAGTTACCTCTACATTTTCGTTGCCTTCATACCGTACGATGACAGGGCCATATACCGCAATGGTCTGTTTCGTAATGGGAATGGTCATGCCCTCTTTAGGGATTGTGAGTGGTCCAAAATTATCCTGATTCCAGGCATAGGCTGAGCTTCCGTAAATACCGGGCCCTACCTGGCCAGCAGGTTCCGTCATTGGTTCAATACCGTTTACCCAGTCGAATTCCCTGAATTTGGCAATCATGTTTTTGGTGGTGTTGACCCGGTAACCGACCAGTTTATACGTTTTCGTGGTATCGTTGTAAACGGCAAGGGGTTGCCAGTTGATGAAAGGTCCCTCCGGTGATTTAAAATCATTAACGATGTCGTATTTGCGGAAAAAGCGCTCGTCAAGTTCTTCGGTTGTTTTAACGAAATAAGTGGTTTGCGCTCGTTCGGGGGTAGGCATCACCTTCCCGTTTATATAGACCTGCTCCTGCCGAATTTCGATAACATCGCCCGGAATGCCAATGCAGCGTTTGATAAAGTCAGTTTTCAGGTCGGTAGGGTAGTCTGTCTCGCCCGTTTTAGGGGGTGGGTAATTGAAAACGACTACATCCCCATTTTTAACGGTTGTGAAGCCTGGCAAGCGATAGATGGGTAACTGAATCGCTTTACTGAACGACGGGATTTCAGTGCCCCAGATTTTCTGATGGGTAAGCGGAACCTGTAACGGCGTTTTGGGAGTCCGTACGCCATAGTGAAGCTTACTGACGAACAGATAGTCGCCTACCATCAGGTCGCTTTCCATAGACGGGGTCGGAATGGCGAAGGCTTCAAAGGTTAGGAAGCGAATGAGTGTGGCGGCAATGACCGCAAACAGAATCGAGTCGAGCCATTCCCGTAGGGGCGACTTTTTAGGTTTTGGGGCTTTACCAGCGGCCTCGGTTTTCTTGCCAAACATAAAGAGTATGTAAATTAAGCGTGTGATTTGCAGGTGTCGGTAATGGAATAATTTAACTGCTGATGAAAGATACCGGCAAAGCGTATGGGGCAGCCTCTATTTTACATGGATGGCTCTATGATAGGTTGATCGTCGTGAAGTGGAGAGATATCGTTAATTTTCCGATGGATTTCCCAAACGCAATTACGGTGCATCAGCTCATTTTCAGAATTCATCTTCTTGTTTTGGCGGTATCGGTGGCTTTGTCTACGTATGCGCAGACGGCAAAGCGGACCACAAAGTCCATCGAGCAATTCCGTACCGAAATCGAACAGATTGCGCAGGAAGCTCAGGGGAGGGTAGGGGTTGCCGCTACGTTACTGGAAACGGGGGAGTCGGTCGGAGTTCATGAAAATGAGCAGTACCCGATGCAGAGCGTTTACAAACTGCCGATCGGTATGGCTGTCCTGCATCAGGTTGATCAGGGGAAGCTAGCATTGACACAACTGGTTCATGTATCCCAGAGCGATTATATATCCGAACGGCAACATAGCCCCATACGGGATAAATTCCCTCAGGGAGCCGATATAACGCTGGCCGAACTTCTTCGATATGCTGTTTCAGAAAGTGATGGATCGGCCAGTGATGTGCTGTTGCGGGTTGTGGGTGGACCAGACGTTGTGATGAACTACTTGCAGACGCTGGGCGTGACAGGTGTGATGGTTTTAAACACGGAGAGAGAAATTGGTAGTGACAATGCCGTTCAGTATCGTAACTGGGCTAAACCGGACCAGTTAGTCGCTTTATTAAAGGCCGTTCAGGCGGGTAAAGGCTTATCCATAACAAGCCATGCATGGCTACTCCATCTATTAATCGATACACAAACGGGCCTCCAACGACTGAAAGGATTACTCCCGGCAGGTACTCCGGTGGCCCATAAAACCGGCACCTCCTGGACGATTGATGGTGTTACAGCCGCTACCAACGACGTAGGTATCCTTAAGCTGCCTAACGGGCGTCACATCGCCATTGCGGTGCTGGTTTCCGATGCCAAAGCTGACGCGAAAACACGTGAAGCCGTCATCGCCCGGATTGCCAAAGTCGCCTGGGATTATTGGCATTGATTGAGTTCCTTCTTTAGCACATCGGCTAGCTCAACACCCGCATAGGTGTTGTTGTGACTGATTTAGCCTACTGAGAAGTTGATGGATACAAATCGCTTCTCAATAGGCCAGCCGAACCGCAACATTACAGGCTATCAGGATGAAGGCATGCCGTACATGTTCTGCAAATAGTCATCCCATGTTTTTGAATCGGTAGCCATTTCCGGGCACGTGTTATACCCTTTTGCTAAACCACTCATGAGCGAGCCCAATATTGGTACCGGAAGCACCGGTTTCGATATGTGTCGGTACCTCATCCAAGATTTAGCAAGTGTTTGAAAATCGAGTACCTGCGGACCTCCCAGATTCAGGATGGTGTTCTGATTTCCGGCCAGGATCAATTGGTAGAGCTTATCGGCTACCGCGTCGACATGAATGGGTTGAGCCAGTAGCTTTCCGGGCAAAAAGCCAATGGGAAATTGCATGAGCTTACTGATAAAAAAATCGATCAGGTTGTGAAACTGCGTAGCTCTCAGAATCGTGTAAGGCACTTGGCTGTTACGGATCAACGCTTCCGAGTCGAGCTTGGCCTGGTAATAGGCGTACGGAATTTTATCGATACCGACGATCGAGCAATAAATCAGATGCTTTACGTCTGACTTGGGGATAGCCTTCAGGATGTTGCGCGTGAGAACGGATTCGAACGAATCCCTACCAATTTTTCCATTTCCACTGGCCAGATGTAAGACGGTATCGACACCCGCCATTGCTTCCGTTAACCCTTCACCTGAAACAAGGTCGACATGGCTCCAGTTATCAGTGCTGGACTGATTAACAGTACTATAGGATTTGGTTTTGATCGGGTTACGACTGCCAATTCGATAATCCGCCTGTTTGTTATGTAGCCAGTTGGACATCGCCGAACCGAGTACTCCCGTACCACCAAGAATTAAGATTTTAGTCATTTTCAGAGTCAGGCGTGTTGGGGTTGAACAAGATGAGGCTTATAGAACAGAAGCGGGATTAGCAGAAGTACACTCAGCGACAGGGTCACTACATTACCAATCTGATCGGCTACGGACAGCATGTGCAAATGCTGAACATGATACCACAAATGAGGTATATTAAATAAGAGCAGGCTAATGGCCACGGCTCTGGCAGTTACGGTATGCGGAGCGAAAAGGGCCAACGAACTAAGGCCGGTAAATGCCAGGAAGAAAGCCCCAACATCGCGAATCAGATGCTCATTGTAGGGACCATCGACAGCAACCCAGCTATGTCCGAAACCTGGAAAATGACTGTAAAAATCGACGGGCATGAAGAACGCCCAAATGCCGGGTAGGCTGTTGGCCAATGTAAAATAAAGCAGGATTGCCTGCACCCAGCGGGGATGTTTTTGTACCATATGCGTGAAACCTGAGATATGTTTCGCGCAAGACAAACCAACCGTCCATTCTGTGACAGGCTTTGATTAATTTTTCTGGAGGTGAGCTAATTTGTCAGGATTTCGGAGCGAGAAAATGTGACCAATGCCCTGTTCGTCGATGTCCAGTACCATAACCGTTGTTACTAGTTGTGTGTCCTGATCGGAGAATAAAAACGCAATTGACCCATTGATCAGGGCCGTTCTGACGGTTAGTTCAGCCCCTCGCTTTTCGACCATCGATCGCAGATACCGTTCAACAACCATACGCCCAAACAACGGATTGATAGCTGTACGTACTTTACCACCCCCATCGGAATACAGCACAACGTCCGTTTTTAGCAACTGCATGAAACTATCGATGTCGCCTGTTGTGCTGGCCTGCGAAAAAGCGTCGAGCAAGGTTTGCTGATGGTGTGGGTCAATTGTAAACCGACGGGTTGAACTGGCTATTTTTTCTTTGGCCCGATGATAAAGCTGGCGGCAGTTCGCTTCTGTTATGTCGAACTGATCGGCCAGTTCGGTATAGTCCAGCTCGAAACTTTCTTTTAACAGGAAAATGGCGCGTTCGAGGGGCGACAGTTTTTCCAGGAGCAATAAGAAACCATAGGAAATATCCAGTTTGGCATCCAGTACGGGGTGGGGCCAACTGATAGGTTCGGGTAGCCAGGTGCCTTTGTAAGCCTCCCGCTGGCGTTTTACGGCACTCAGGTGGTTGAGTGAAGCATTCATAACGCTTTTGGCCAGATACGCTTTCGGATCCTGAACGGAGTCTGGTGACCGGCTGAGCCAGTTCGTCAATGTATCCTGAACGATATCTTCACTGGTCATAACTTCACCCGTCATCCGGTACGCAATGGAAAGAAGCAAAGGGCGATAGGTGTTAACTGCGTCAGTCGTTGGCATAGGCAAAACTAATCAGTTTCTTTTTGATAGAATAACTGAAAAACCTGTAGATTTACCGATATAGCACTCATCCTCATATACATAAGCTACTATGTCGACCCGCAGAGCGTTCTTTCGCCAGTCTGCAGCCGCAGCTACCGGCGCCCTTACTCTTCCATCGTTTCTTCCGGAAACCTTCGCCAGTCCGATGTCAACGGCCGATGCCGGGCTCAAATTGGCTTCGGAGTGGGCCAAAGATGAAGATTTCTGGGCCTGGGTAAAATCGGAATACACGGTGTCGCCTAATCTGCTGAATCTGAACAATGGAGGGGTTTGCCCACAGCCAAAGGTTGTGCAGGACGCACATATCCGGTTTTATCAGTACTGCAACGAAGCGCCGTCGTATTATATGTGGCGGATTCTGGATCAGGGCCGCGAGTCGCTGCGGGAAAAACTGGCCGATCTGGGTGGGTGCTCGCCCGAAGAAATCGCCATCAATCGAAATGCAACGGAAGGCCTGAATACGGTCATTTTCGGCTTAAACCTGAAACCCGGCGACGAGGTCGTGTTGACCAAACAGGATTACCCGAATATGCTCAACGCCTGGAAGCAGCGCGAAAAACGGGATGGTATCAAACTGGTTTTTCTGGACCTGAATTTGCCGAGCGAGAACGAGGATGCGCTGGCTGAGCAGTATATCCGGGCCTTTACACCCCGCACCAAAGTGGTTCATGTGACGCACATGATCAACTGGATCGGGCAGGTGATGCCGGTACGGAAAATTGCCGACGAAGCCCATAAGCGCGGTATCGAGGTGATTGCCGATGGCGCCCACTCGTTTGCCCTGTTCGATTTTAAAATCCCTGATCTGGGTGCCGATTATTATGCAACCAGCCTGCATAAGTGGCTATGTGCGCCATTTGGCAGTGGCATGCTGTACATTAAGCAAAACAAGATTCGCAACATCTGGGCACTGCTGTCCAACAATGAACCCGATGGACCAGATATTCGCAAGTTTGAGAGTCTGGGTACACGTTCGTTTGCTTCTGAAATGGCCATCGGTACAGCCATCGACTTTCATAATAGCATTGGTACAGCCCGGAAGTTTGCCCGCGCGCACTACCTGAAAAATTACTGGATGGAACGGGTGAAGGATTTGCCGGGTGTGAAAATTCATACGTCGCTGAAGCCAGAATTTGCTGGGGCAGTAGCGCTGTTTTCGATCGATGGCATGAAACCCGGGGAGATTGACGGCCAACTCCTGAACAAATATAAAATCCATACAACGGCCATCGAGTGGGAAAACATCAAAGGCGTGCGGGTAACTCCTCACGTGTATCATACGCCTAAAGACCTCGACCGACTCGTCACCGCCATCACGGCTATATCGGAAAAACAGGCGCTGGCCGGAAAACAAAAGAAAAGTTGAGATTCCTTCCTATGGTCGGAACGGCAAAATCACTCGTTTTAATCTCATTTTCGAAAGCTTAAACAGGCACAAAGAGAAATCCCGTAACCTGACTCGTTACGGGATTTCTCTTTGTGTCTGTAATCAGCCGCTTAATTCTACTCATTTAATACCTTACTAACCAGCAATGGGCGGGCATTTTCAATCATCAACTGAGAACGCTTCTGGCTATTTGGTCGCATGAGCAGGTAATAGAAACCTACTGTAGTAGTAAGATAGCCGACGAATAAACCATTGCCGACTAACCCTAAAACAGTTGGCAGAACCAGCAGCACCGCGAAGAGTACCGAGTTGGTATATAATGAATCGGTGAAAAGCCCGATCCGGCCAAATAGAAAATAAAATACCCGTACCCAGACGTAGGTGTTCAGCACCAGAAACAGATTGAATAGCCAGTACATCGACTGGGGATTAATCAGCAGATGAAAGGCGCAGAACAAATGGAGCGTCGTGACAAACACATAGCTAGCTATCATAATCGCTTTTGAGCCCGATACAAGTGGGGTTTGATAATACGACGTGGGTATGTGTCCTGCCAGGGCAACACCCGCAGCGAGTAAGGCCCAGTCTGCATGGCCCGTCAGATAAGCCAACAGACAACTACCCAATTCCAGACAGCCCGACCCAATATGAATGTAAAGAACAGTACGTCGTTGTGTCGATAGAAAAAATTTAGGGTGGGGTGGATGGCTGACGTGGTAAGTCAGCACAAACACGTTCATAAAAGCGGAGATCCCGCAAAACGTAAGTTTTTCGGCTAGCCATTCGCTGGACTGATGATGTGTGGTGAGGCAATGGAAGCAAAAAAGCGTGGCAAGGGTTAATCCGGCCACAATCAGATAATACACAAACGACTTCATTAAGGCTTTGTTGAGCACAGACATCACGTAATCGATGGCAAAACAAAGCGTTTCAACTCGATAAACCAGCGTTAATCGTGCGATTTGGCGGGGTAATGGCCTACCCTAACGGGTAGTTTTGACCCATCTGGGCAAGAACTATCCGTTAGGGTAGCATTCGCCCCTGATGGAGCCGATAGTTTTGATTCAAACATTACTATTCTGCTTAACTATGAAGTACACCCGATTTACTCTCGTTTTAATCTTCCTGGCGCTGGTCGGCTCCTGTTCCAAACCAGCTTCCGATTTGAATCCAACTGAAGATCCTATAACCGTTAAAGCAACCGATGTGAATCTGGCGTCGCTGGACCAGGATGCGGTTGAGTTCTACAAAGACATTGCCGTTATGGCCGAATGGTATGCCGATCACCCAGCCGTTTTAAAGGCGGAACTGGCTAAAAACAGTGCTGAAAAGTATACCGATTCGCTCTATAATGATTTTGTGGCAGAACTGGCTTCGATGGAGTTGTATGACGAAAAAGACAAACCAGTCTCATTTTTCGACCTGGACGAAACCACCCGTCATACGTTTTTGAAGGATTACGTTAAGCTGGAAGCCAGTTTCCTGGATAGCAAGTTCAAAATAGCGGCCAACGAGCAGGCCGATGATCACATTGAACTGGTTAACGCAGCCGTTGATAAAACGGTAAAGACATCGGCCTTTTCTGACAACTTCGACTTTAATGCTGAAGCTGCACGAATCAAAAGCAGTAACCCCTACGAAACCGTTTCCGCAGACATTCAGAATACACTGGGTGCTGGTCCCCCGCCAAAACTGGGACTCGAAAGTCAGTCAACAACCGAACAGACTTTTCTGAAGTTTTTGGCCGACTCCCGTATTCTGGGATATAGCGTGGTGACATTCAATCCGCTATGCTTCAACAACACACCTCAGAAATTCGTCGATAAGATGCGGAGCGGGTTGCGGAAAGGACGCGTGCTGGTATCGTTGCCAGGTGGATTTATGACCGGGTCGCCGTTAGCCTTGAATGCAGGGGGGGGGAGTATTTTAGATGTTGGTCACGTAGCGATTGTTAGTAAGGATGCTTCTGAAATTCCAGCCACCGTCAATGCGGACTATGTGCTCTCGATTGGTACAAACAATGAGGAGAATATGCACAATGAAAAACTTGGAAAAGACTGGACCAGTAAGCATGGGGTTACTTATTTGATGCAACCCATCAAGGTAACGTATCGGTATAAATTCCCCGTGTCGTGGGAACGTTCGCAGACGGATCTGGATAATTCGAAAACCTATCAGAAGATCACCAGTGTCATGGACCGCAAATATTGCTATGCACCGGAAATGTTGTATGCAAAATGGAAAGCTCCTGATCGGTTTATCTGCAGTAGCTCGGCCTGGTGGGCCATCAAGGAAGCTCATGGTGTAGGGATTGGCGATTTCTATAAGTCGACCATTTTTCCGGCGGGTGTTTATGAGTCCAGTGATATGCGCATCGTCGGAATGAGCTTCTAAGGGCATTGGTTCGTGTTACTCAGGCTGGCTCAACGATACGGCCACCCGTTTTTAGCCCTACGAGCCAGGTCTGATTTACGGCCCCATTTTCCAGATACACCGTGAAGTAGCAATGGCTGCTTCACGGTGAATCAATATCCCATATCGCCAAAACGAACAAATTCGATGAAATACCTTATAACAGTCCTGTTCGTGCTAATGGGGCTGGCTCATTCGTATGGACAGTTAACGGAAGAAAATGATCCGTCACTTTTCCATTTTGGCAGCTCTACGCAAATGCTACGCGGTGAATTTCGTGGTAAAATCGATTATGAAGAGAGCTGTAATGCCACCAGTAAGGTAGTATCCATTAAGTTCAAAGACTATATCTACGTGTCCTGGACCGGAGTACTGGGAAGCCTGAATGTGGCCTGTCTGGGTAGCACGCACCAGAAGGAACTGATTGAAAACGATAAAGCCATCGATGCCAATGTCTACCATGGATTTGAGGATACGTTGGGCGGATTTGCCTACACCAATTATTCGCCCACCATGCTGGTGTACCATGATTCACTCTACATCTACTACAATGACCAGAAGGAGAACAAAATCCATTACCTGGCGATTGGGCGGGAAGGAACGGTGAAGATAGCCCGCCGTGGCATTATTGTCGGATCGCCTGTAAATCTGGTTAATATCACGGCCATCTATCACCCAGTTTACGATGCTGTGATTTTTGTGGGGCAGAATAAAGACAATAATCGCATCCGGTTCTTTGGCTTTGGGAAAACAACGTTTAACCCCATTACCATTCACTGGAGAGATGAGATGGTTGTTCTTGATAAGACGCTGAACGAAAGCTGTGTAGGAACGGTAGGAATCTGTGATGCGCTTGATCGGCAATTTCTGATTGCCTGGACCGGTACCGACAGTGGGAATCAGCTTAATTCCGGTTTTATCGATAAAGAAACATTTGATATAAACGATAGGCATACGTATACAGATCACAGTTCGCATATCGACGGGCCGTTACTTTTCCGAAAGGAGAATACAAACGATAACGATGTGCATATTCTATGGCGAGGTGCCAGAGATGATACACGAGTGTGGCAGGGAGTCATTAATTTGAAGAACAAAAACAGTTTCAAACAATTTTCCTTACCTACTAACACGGCGGTTGCTAACCTGACTCCCTCCCTGATTTCGCTGAATAGCCTCATCACCTACATGATCTGGCCGACGGCTAACGGTACGGGTATATTCGATACGTATTATAACATCATGATGGCCAAGGCGCTCGACTATCCCTATGAGAGCTGGATGGGGGCCTTGTTCAAAGATGAGCATACACTCAAAAACATGGTGTTGCCCGGCAGTAATAATGCCGGTATGAACGACGCCACTCAGGTGAGTTACGGACCCAATTATTACCAGGAGCTTAGCCTGCCCAATTTTGGCCAGTGTAATGAATGCGGATTTGTGACACAGTCGACCGATGTCGCGAAGCAGCTTGCTATGGGATACCGCTATTTCGGGCTCGATATTTCCAATTCCCGATACACAAAAATTGACATTGGCCCGTACAAGTTTTTTGATGATGGGAACCTGCTGCATAATGCCGTAAGTCCGGCCGATCCGACGGCTTCAGCCTGCCTGGGCGAAGGTTTAAGTACGATCCTGCAATCGGCTGCCGACTTTCTGGCAACTCATCCACAGGAATTCGTAGTGATCAACGTCAAGAATCTGAATCCTGCCCTGTATACGTTTACATCGATTATCGACGATCTGACAAAAACCATCAGCCCGTTCAAGGGTAAACTGTATCAGCCAGATAATGAGAAAACCTTTGCTGATCTAGTCAATAAGCCTATTCGTGCCTTTCGGGGTAAAATAATCCTGACAGCCTCCGATGAACTGGTGGCTACCCGGTTAGGACTGATTCGCGATGTCTTTGAAACCAGCAACAGTAGCCAGTATCGAAACATCGACCCTACCAACAGCCGCATCGATCACCTGATCGCCAATCAGCGGAATTTCTTCGCCAACTCGGCCTATACCGGCTCATATAAACGTATGGACTGGCAGGTTAGCCTGTTAGGCAATAAGCTTTTATGCGATTTGAGGCCGTTGCGGAATTGTCTGCTATCGCCCAAGCCCGGTCTGTGGCATCACATCTGGTACGTGACCAAATGTGGGGTTGAAATAGCTAAAATGGGATATACAGTCTTTAAAGCGTTTGCAACGCCCGAAGACCCCAGAAATTTGGTGACGATACTGGGCTGGATGATAAGTGGTCTGGGGGAGAGCAGTATCTCGAAAGTCGACCAGGCGAATCGCAGTTTGTATCCTGCCGTAAGCGATATGATGAGAGACGGGCTCCTTCATCCCAACAACCAGGTCAACATTATTTACACCGACAATTCGGACTACCTCTATACGGATCTGTGTATGCAACTGATTACCAACTTCAACGATTATGACGAGGTCAGTGTATATAATGGGCAGATGCAGGTTTCCGACCAGCACGTGGGGGTTAGTTGCAGTGCGCCTAATTCGGGAATTGCCTCCGTGCGGGTTCAGGGTGGCTATCCACCGTATTCCTATTACTGGCCTTCGACGGGCGACACGACGGCCATGACCACCGGCCTATCGGAAGGGTATCACCGGGTGCGGATCACCGATGCAATGGGGCATACCGTAACCCGTAAGGTGTATGTTTCCATGATTCCCCTTGCACATAGCGGAATAGCCAGCCGGAACATGAGTAAGACCGAAGTGCAGCCATACGGGCTGTCGAATCATTACGAGGCTGACTGCGATAATCTGATTGCTAAGGTTGAAAGTGATTTCACGACCACGGCAGTGGGCGACTCCCTGACGACTTCCGTATGGATTGATCCCGTACAGGGAACGCAGTATGTGAAACGGCATTACCAGCTAATCCCGAGCAGGAATACGACTACGGCCAGCGCCAGGGTTACCCTTTACTTTACCCAGCAGGAGTTCGATGCCTATAACCGAACCAACCCGTCGTATAAGCTTCCCAGTCAGGCGGGTGATTCCTCCGGTATCCGTAACCTCATGATCTGGCAGAAATTGGGGCGGAGTGCCGATAACAGTGGATTGCTGAACTCCTACCAGGGCAACGTCCGGGAGATCTTTCCCAAACGGTCGGAGGTCACCTGGAATGCACTCGCCGGACGCTGGGAAGTTAGCTTTTATACCGAAGGCTTTGGGGCGTATTTCCTGACATCTTATAATGGGCAGCAAATCAACGAATGGATTAAAACGGACGCTTATATGCGTACAGGAAAACCCGTTATCCAGTGGGAAGTCCTAGAGAAAGGAGTGGCCCAGTACTTTATCGATTATTCGTATGATCGGGAACATTTCGAGCAGGCCGGTGTCGTTACCAGCAAAGGCCGTGGACGCAACACCTACGAATTTTATCATCAGAATCTACCGAAACTGATCGACAGCTCAGGGCAGGGCATCGTGTATTACCGCATCATGCAACTGGGCAATACTGGCGACATGTCGTACAGCGAGATTATGCCCGTCGATTATTCGAAAGACCGAGCCCTGTTTGTATACCCAAATCCGGTGGACAGCCAATTAACCATTCAAAGCAATGTCGATACACAGGTAACGGTATACGATAGCGGTGGCCGATCGACCAGCGCCGTTCAGCTTCAGAAAGGAAAGAATGTGATTTCGACGAGTCTATGGGTATCCGGAATGTACATTCTCCGAACGAACGATGGCGAGTTTTATAAGATTATCAAGCTCTAACCCATAGCTACCGATTCGTCGGATACCCGACGTTGATGCCTGTATCTCCCGTATCTGTATAACCAGTGTTTCTGGCATCACAGATACGGGCTTTTTTGTTGATCGGTACGAGTAAAATCAGGCGATGACGTAGTGCCGGCTAATCCAGGCAATCGTAAATTGGAGCGACAGCCGACTAATGCTGTAGGTAATGTCGTCTTTTATTCGAATGGCGATCAGGTGCAGAACCAGATGAATAGCGATTCGGCTATGGTTGAGTTCGTCCATGATGAATCGTAAGTGACCGACTTCTGTAGGTGAAGAAAAATGGATTCAGTATTCATAGGTGTGCCGTAAGTCTACAACAGGGTTTCCCGTTGCGGACTTACGGCACACCTATGAATACTGAATTTAGACGATAACCAATCGTACAGGCTTTTGCTGAAAGAGAAATCAGTAACGAGCTCGTATCATCAGCGTTAGTTGGCAATCAGCAGTGTGATGGCATCGGTAACGGACTGAGGGAATTGAAACGCATCCTTGAAATAGGCCTTGGTGTGCTGATAACCAGCTTCTTTGAAAAATGAGCCCGAATTGTCGGGGTAGGTGTTTGGAGTGCCATTGAACACGTATTCCCGGTCGGGAGCGATCCGTTTGTAGGTCTTCAGGTCAATGACAGGTTTCAGCGCATTGAAAGCCAGTTTGTCGGATGCCGGAAGCTCAAATCCACTTTTGCCACCCGGATTAAACGGTGGCGCACTGGCATAGATCGTTGGTATGGTTGCAAACATGTCCTTCTGCCAGCTACAGGGAACAATATCGTAGTTATTGATCACCGAGAAGTAATTTTCACCAAACTTCTGGGCAGCATAGGTGGCAAACTGCGCGTCACCGGGTGTAGGTCCAGCTATTGGGTAGGCGCTTACTTTCAGGTTTGTGTAGCCCATCTGTTCTTTCCATTCAATGCATTTGAGAGCCATAAGGGGTGACAGGGCTCCCCCAAGACTGTGGCCGGTAAAGGCTATTTCAGTAGAGGTGATGTCGCTTTGGGTGCCCAGAAACTGTAGCAGTGTTTTTCCTGTCGAAGGGTCTTTCATACCCATCAGAATGCTCAACCCCAGTTGGCTGCCGTCGCTGATTTTGCCACTGCTGGGCATGCCCCAGTCGGCCAGTTTAAATACATTGAAATCTTCCGAGCGCCAGCCTTTGTCAGAAACGATATTCGTACCCGCAACACCGACTACGTACATCGGTTTGCCGGTTGCTATACTCGTTCCCCGCGCCACATACATGGTGTTGTCGGTGACGAAGCTATCGACTACACTGGTATTCGACTTTTTCGGGCTGTTCGAAATGACGGGACCCCAGACCACGCGCCAGTCGGTGCCTACATACGCGCGCAAGGCTGCATTGTTTTTGAGGGCATCGTCGATTTTGAGGGTATTCTTTTGCAGGGCTGCTTCGGAAGTAGTTACCAGATTGTAATTGACGTTGGCAATCATACTTAACGCGGCAATCACCTTATGGGCATTGGTTGGCGCGTTCCCCTTCGTGAGTGGTGACGGCGTTACAGGGGTATCGTCGGTGGCAGTTTTGCAGGCAGAGAACGCGGCTATACCCAGTAGGGTAATGGCTATGAATTGGATGTGTTTTTTCATGAGTTGAAACAACTTGTAAATAAATACGTGGTCGTCGGTTGGCTGATGTATCGGATTTACACCGGAATCGACTGGGGATAGTTGAATAGGTTTTCGGGATCGTATTTTCGTTTGATCGCCTGAAGCCTGGGCAGATTGGTGCCGTAATATGCCTGTAGATAACCTTCCTGACTAGGGTCGATGAAATTCTGGTAGCAATAGGATGATGTGTAGGCTTCCATCTGATTATGAAAGCCCGTCAGCCATTGTTCATTTTTAGCCAGCAGGGCAGCATCGTCGGCCGGCGTCCATTCCAGTTCGATACTGGATAGCATTGAGTAGCCGCGATGAACGAAAGCCATATCGGTTGGTGATCGGGCATCGATCTGTCCACCGAGTAGAAAGTACTTCCAGGTGGCCGCCTTGCTGGTACCAGGCCAGTTTTTTAAGTTCAAGATGATCTGCCGGACAGCCTCATCGGAAAGTTGCCCTTTCACAAAACGCGATCGTTCATGGGAGTACTCCGGTCTGCCCTCTTCTGTTATCAGCTGTTGCCCATCCCAGTAAGGGGCTATCTGGATCGTTTGTTCGGCCGGTTTCTGAACCGTCAGGATGGGTGCGATCAGCGAACGGAGGTCAGCCTCTGAACCAACAAAATGCCCTAGTATCGAGAGCGATAATACCGATGCCCCCGCCTGTTTCTGTGCTGTTATGCTGACTTTGATTCCCAACGTATCAGGCGCCGATAGCGTCATAGTTTGAATGGCCGCAAAGGTATCAGCAAGGCGATCCGTCCAGACAAGATTGAACGTGGTGATGGTACCTACCGGGAAGGTGTCAAACGTAAAGGAGGTATGAATACCGAAGTTACCGCCACCGGCCCCCCGGCAGGCCCAGAACAGATCGGCATTCTCTTTTTCATTACAGGTCAGCATGCGGCCATCGGCCAGTACGATCCGGGTTTCGCGCAGGGCATCGCAGGTAAGCCCATGCAGGCGCATGTCGAAACCAATGCCACCGCCCAGTACTAACCCGGCGACGCCCACTTCATAGCAACGACCGTGTGGAATGGCCCTGTCCAGTGGCTTGCATTGTGTAAAAATGGTTCGATTGCGAGCGCCACTGCCAACGGTTGCCAGCCCAGTGGTAGGTTCGTAGGTGAATGTGTTTAGCGCCGATACATTGATCATCAATCCGGTGGTCAACGAGTAGCCACCGTACGAATGCCCGCCACTGCGGGCTACGATGGGCATCGAATTAGCCTTTGCCCATTGGATACATGTCTGTACATCCGCTTCGGTTCGGCATTGCGCAATGGCCTGGGGGATGGTTGAGGCATACTGAAGCGCCCAGGGCGTTGAGAGTTCGGAAAAAGAGGCTGCTCCCGGGCGTACCAAAGCTCCCTGTAGTTTTGACGCCAGTTCATCCCAAGGGGCAATCCGGTGATCAGCGAGCTTGGTGCAACTGGTGAGCCAGTCCAGTGACGACAGCCCAACGCCAAGGCCAAGGGAGACTCTGGCACCAGCCCGTAAAAAATCCCGACGGGAAGGTTTGGCAACCACTGGCCTGGGCGCGCCTGAAACAGTATGGCTTGTCGGTTCCATTGAAGACGATAAGTTGAGTTTCTATGGAGGTATAGAGCTATCCTCTGGCCTTACTACCAACGTACAGGCTTATACGTCACGTTATAGTGTGCAGGATAGCGCTTGAAAAGAAACGGTGAGTACGGGTAACGAATGCTATTTCGAGTACTCAGCTATCATCGAAACAAGGGGTGTTGCACCAGGTACTACGAGGTCCGTAGTCGTTAATTTGGACCCGGTTATGTCGCCAACCGATATGGTTTTATTGATGTCGTATTCTTGTTGAATCGTGAGGCTGTTACCAGTTTGCGCAACCTTGTACGTATACGTATAATCAATGATGCTTAACAACGACGACACATTCTTTATAGTCATGAACTGCCGAATTTTGGCTGTTGACTGATCAACGGCCGTTATGGTGGCAGAGCCAGTCGCCGTTAAAATAGCTCCTCCTTCTTTTTGGGTTAGTTTGGCCAGGGTGTAGGTACCTGCAATCTGGCTGGTAAGATCAGGCTCAGGGCTTGAGTTCGACTTTGAGCAGGCTAGCACAGACATTGCCGCCACCAGAAACAGTAGGGGTGATTTCGTGTTCATAGTAGTAAACGTGAGCGAGTTAATGACCTGGCTGGTTAGGGGTAAACTGCCAGCCAGGTATTCTTACCATCAACAGGGGCTATTATTTTCTGATGTATTCGATGGTAATATCTTTACTGTCGATAGTTCGACTGATTATCAGTCGGTTCCCTAATAGTACACTTCCGAAAAAGTACATATTACTGGTGTACGGTTGCGGGTAGCTGAGCCGGTAAACATCATCCAACAAACTGACATTCCCTTTGTCTATATCCTGATCCAGATTTTTAGTCGTACCCGATGCTACAAATTTCAGGTCCGTACGATACTGAATCGAAACAGTTGTATCGTTGATGGCCTTAATCAGAACCGATCCGGTTCCGGTTACTTCACCTTCCTTGTTGTTACTCAGAATTTTGTTGATGCTATAGGTACCAGCAATGTTACTGGCCCAGTGTGGTCCGGCTGGCTTTGGATCCTCGTCGGAGTCGGAACACCCAATCAGCGAAAAGCCAATCAGAACTGTTGCCAGCATAGTGAGACGTTTCATTGAAAAGAGAAGTTTATTGTTTCGTGTATTCAGTATCAAGTGTAATTTCGGAAGGGGAGCCTATTTTTTCAGTCGTGCTGATTTTAGTGCCACTGATTGTGGCCCACTGAAGCCCAGTCGTCGTTTTAATGATATAGTTGGTGCCATCCTTGGCTATCTTGTTTGCTTCGTCCTGAACACTGACTATGGTTGATTCAAATTTGGTCGCTGTGTTCGTAAAGCTACGGGTCTGCGTAATCTTGGCAGTCGTATTATCGACGGCAATGATTGTAAGCGAGCCAACACCAGTAACCGCAGCGGAACCAGATCGATTGCTGACTTTGGTCAATTTGTATATGCCGGCAACCGGGGCTGTCAGGTTTTCTTCAACAGGCGTTGGTGTAGGAGTGGGATCTGAATTTGACTTTGAGCAGGATAAACCTGCCAATGCTACCAGCGAGGTAATATAATAGTACGTGTGCTTCATAAAAGTATATGGATTGAGAGTGAAAAGTCGAGCCGTTGAGGACATTGAAAGTTAGGTGGGTACGGAATCAGTTTAGGGGATTTAGTGATTGATTCGGGATGGCCTTAGTTTGCCCAATGTTGCCTGTGTCAGGCTCAAATGAGGAATAAACCCATTTCGTATAGACCGCTCGTTTGTAGCGACCGAGCAACTGCTGGAATTCCAGAGGGCTTAACACAGGCGACATCAGCCCATTTTCATACTCACGGGTCTCCATTGCGTTATTGATATTCATTAACCATAGACGGATTACCAAACTGATTTTCGGGATTGTCAGATTAGTCAGCCTGCAAAGCCAGGCAATTGGTGGGCTGATCGACTAGCCAAAAGTATTGGGCTATTTTTGCCCAAATGCTACTCCAACGGGTAGTTTTTGGGCAAAAAAAAACAGACTACCCGAATGGGTAGTCTGTTTTTAGGGTTAAAAAGCCTATTTCTTAACGGTGACCAGAAATTCTTTACGGTCTTTGATGTCTAATAGCAGATAAATATTCTTTATATGGTACTTTACCGTGTTTTCAGAAATACATAATTTATCAGCTATGGCTTTGTTAGGCATTCCCATAGCCATGTATTCCAATACCTCCTGCTGACGTTCGGAGAGTACGTTAAGATCCCCGCGTTCCAGCGAATTACGGTTCAGTACGGCCGTTCTGTTCCGGGCGAGGTAGGTTTCCAACTCCAGTTTCATGCGGAGAAACTCGCCTTCCAGACGACGTTGTTTTCGGCGGGAGGCAACCAGCCAGCTCAACAAAGCCAGAGCAATAAGCGCTAGTGCGGCCAAAAGAATGGCCAGGTAGCCTTTGCTGTTTTTTTCGTTTTGAAGCTTCTGATTAATGTAATCAGATACAATGGATTCCTTCTGATTATGCAACGAGGAAATATTTTGCTCCCGGGCAAAAATAACATTCAGACTGTCTAGTTTTTTCTGTGTCTGAACGAGGTGGGGCAGATCATTTTTAGCCTTGTAAATTTCCCGAAGTTCTTCATACGCGTACAGATGATATTTGATGATTTTGCAGGAGTCGGCATAAAAAGTCGATTTTTTGAGTGCACCGGCCAATAAATCAGGGCGATTCATGGCATTGTACAACTGCATTTTCTTAACATAGATCATCGGTAGGTGGCATGGGGCCGACGCCTGCATCCATACGATGGCTCTGTCGTAAGTAGCTTCGGCCTGTTCATACTGTTTTTTGACAAACAGCAGATAGCCCTGCTGCATGATCAGCTTCGATTTATTTTCCTGATTTATATGCTTGAATCCCGACTTTTCCAGGGACGCCATCAACCGGTCTGCCTTTTGATAGTCGTGGGTATCGAAGAGAATAAACGCTTCTTCCGACTGGATATTAGCTGTGTACAGGGCCTTATTTGGCGTCTGCTCAGCGAATGTCTGAGCCGTTTTCAGAAATTTTAGTGCCGACTGGTAATCGTAAACACGTTTATAGGTATACGAAAGCAGGATAGAGGCCTGGTATTTCTCATCGGCGCTGAATTTGTCGTCCTGTAAAATAGGTAGCAGTAACGCCTGCGATTCGTTGTATTTAAGCTCATTATTCAACAAATATACCTTTTGCTCCAACTGTTGATACGAGCTTTTTTGACTATATCCAACTGTCGATAGCAACAGTATACAGCCTAGAAAAATAACGTGAGTAGTAAAGGATTTAGTCATATACACGCTAGTTATCAGATCAGAAAAGAATCTCATATAAGCAAAACTAGAAAGCATTTTCAATGTCATACCCTTTCTTTATTATTTGGTGGATTAGGGGATTAGGTATCATTCTGTTTAATTATACTAATACAAAACATGTATTTACTAATATTTATGTTTATTTTGGGTCGTAATGTAATATATTTAAGTGTGTATTTTTTGTTTATAGTAACATTTTGATTCATTGCTTAAATTGTTCTTTTTGGATTTTTTATTGTACTAATTTAATGTGATAGAGAGTGGCAGAGACGGTTCTATTGAAGTCTTTCTTCTTAATTTTCAGTCGTTTACTGACTAGTTAGTAAGGTGGTCGTCGTATGGGTAGGATAGTAGGTAATCAAGTCGATAAATGAGTAAAAATAGTCTAATAGAGACTGGTTGGGACACCGAAGAGGGTATGGGTAGGATGAAGTCTGATTAATAAAAAAATGTTAAGGCGATTTCTAAGAATGCTTAAGTGCAGCCACCAACAGTGCCTTTGAAACAGAGTTGCTAAATCAATACGCAGATAAGGTAAAGAATCGGGTAACGTGTATTTATGATACGTGAGAAGCATACTATACTCGTCTTACATTTATCTCCATCTCATTTATGATTCATTTGAACTGGGGCATCATCGGTTGTGGTGACGTAACTGAAGTAAAAAGCGGCCCGGCATTTAATAAAATACCCCATTCGAGTCTGGTAGCGGTTATGCGCAGAGATGCCGACAAAGCAGCGGATTATGCGCATCGGCATAAGGTGCCAAAATGGTATACCGATGCCGATGCGCTCATCAACGACCCCGATGTTAATGCTATCTATATAGCGACACCACCCGACAGTCATGCTGACTATGCCATTCGAGCGATGCGCGCTGGTAAACCAACGTACGTCGAAAAACCAATGGCTCTGAACACGGCCGAATGCGAAGCCATGAACCAGGTAAGTCGGGAGACGGGTATTCCGTTGTTTGTCGCCTTTTATCGACGAGCCCTTCCTTACTTTCTCAAAGTGAAAGAACTGATTGATCAGAAGGCGATTGGCGACGTTCGATATGTGCATATTCAATTGAACTGGGAACCGGCAGATAGAGAATTAGGGAAGGCTTCCGTTCCCAACTGGCGGGTTACTCCGGCGGTTTCGGGGGGCGGATTGCTGCATGACCTGGCTTCCCATCAGTTCGATTTTCTGGAGTTTTTGTTAGGACCTGTACAATCGGCCAGTGGTATTACCCGAAATCAGGCTGGACTCTATGAAGCTGATGATGTTGTAGTCGCCAATTTTGCGTTCGAATCGGGTGTCTTAGGTTCCGGGAACTGGTGCTGGACGGTCAATAAAGAGCAGCGGCTTGAACAAACGCAGTTGATAGGCTCAACAGGGAAGCTCACCTTTTCATTTTTCGAAAACTTCGTCATTAAGCTCGAAACCGAGTCTGGGACCGAAGAAATCACTGTACCTTTTCCTGAACACGTTCAGCAACCCCTGATCGAATTAATTGTACAGGAACTGCGGGGAGAAGGCAAAAGCCCAAGCACAGGTGAAACCGGGATACGGTCCAGCCAAATCCTCGACTGGATAACAGCCCCGTAGAGACGCCAGGGATAGCGTTGTGCCTGCGTCAGTAAAATCATCTGGTCAGGAGACGTTATCCCTGACGTCTTTACAGGTGATAAAATATTTTACATACAAATAGAGAGTTGGTAAATCTATTTTACATACATTTACTGAATAAATAGGCATTGACCTTGACTATTGATTCATGAAGGGGACTAACCTGGGCGAGTTTGAAGAACTGGTACTACTGACCATCGCGGCATTGATCAATGATGCCTATAGTGTTGCCATCTGTGATGAGCTGGAAAAACACACGGGTCGGGCAGCTAAGCTTGGTGTCGTGCATGCGGTATTGAACCGCCTGGAAGAGAAGGGATTCGTAAAAAGCCACCTGGGCGATGCGACCAGTGCTCGCGGAGGCAAGCGTAAACGCTATTATGAGGTAACCCATGCCGGAAAAGTGGTGCTGATAAAAGCCAAAGAAGTGCGCGAGTCGCTCTGGAATAGTATCCCCGGTTTCAATCTGGAAGGCTCCTTATGAGATCATTCAACACCAAGTCGAAGAAAACAGAACCGCCCCAACCACCCCGGTGGGCACAACGGTTGCTGGCGTGGTACTGCCGCCCCAGCATACTGGAGGACTTGCAGGGGGACCTGAATGAGTATTTCGAACGAAACCTGACGATGAAAGGGCCTCGGAAAGCCCGGTGGATTTACTGCCTGGATGTTCTGAAGTTTTTTCGACCGTATACGATCCGTAAACCTGATTTTATTAACCTTTTTATCCATTGGATTATGCTTGGCAGCTACCTTAAAACGTCCCGGCGGAGTCTGGTGCGTAACAAATTATTTTCCTTCATCAACATCGTCGGGCTGGCCGTTAGTATGTCGGTGGGTTTACTGGTTATATCATTTGTTGCGGATATACTTGCCTACGACGATTTTCACGAAAAGAGAGATCGGATTTACCGGGTGATCACCACCTTTAAAACGCCCGAACAACCGCCGGTCGACCTGGCTTCGACATCGGTAAAAGTGGGACAGCGAATTCGCAAAAGTGTACCAGGTATAGATGCATTAACCATACTTCGTAATGGCTTTGGCGGGGATGCTACTGTGGGCGAGACAACAGTTCCCCTGGGGGGGCATTGGGCTGATGCTTCGTTTTTTAAGGTGTTTACCTTTCCCTTACTGGAAGGCAACCCCGCTACGGCCTTGAAAGACCCATACTCACTGGTATTGACCGAAAAAACGGCCAAAAAACTGTTTGGCGATGTCGATCCATTGGGCAAAACAGTTCGGTTGGATACGTTGAACTATACTGTGACCGGATTAATGAAAGATGTTCCGAAATTGTCTCATATACAATTCGAAGCATTAGCCTCTTTCTCAACAGCGGAAGCGCAGTTTACCAGGAAAGACCCTAATTTTTATGGATGGGATAACATCTGGCAGAATTATGTCTACATGGTTTTGCCCGTGCAAACCAAACCCGAATCGGTCTTGCAGGCGCTGAATACGTTTACTAAACAGGAAAACAGCGGATTGGTGAATCGAACGGTTTCGGTATCGCTTCAGCCATTGAAAGAAGCATCGCTGGGACCGAAGTTGCACAATGCCATTGGGCCTACGATGGTACCGATTGTGATCTGGGTATTGAGTGGTCTGGCGCTGGTTATTATCCTGTCGGCTTGTTTTAATTACACCAATCTGTCAATTGCCCGATCCCTTCGTCGTTCGCGGGAAGTAGGAGTTCGTAAAATTATCGGGGCATTGAAAAGCCATGTGTTGGGCCAGTTCATGGCCGAGTCCGTGATCATTGCGTTGATGGCACTGATCGTCTCGTTTGGGCTCTTTTTATTCCTCCGAACGCAGTTCCTGGCACTCGATCCGTTTATTAATAATCTGGTTTCGCTGGAGGTTTCGGGTTGGGTCATTCTCTATTATATTTTACTGGCCATTCTTGTAGGATTGCTAGCCGGATTTTTGCCCGCCCTGTTTTTCTCCCGAATCAAACCGATTCAGGTATTGAGAGATGTATCGGCCCTGAAGGTATTTCGACGAGTTACCCTGCGCAAAACGCTGATTATCATTCAGTACGGATTGTCTCTTATCTTCATCACAACAACCCTGATCGGCTATGCGCAGTACCGGAGCTTTCTAACCTTCGACCTGGGATTTACGACCGACAATATTCTGAATATAAACCTGAAAGGAAATAAAGGGGCGGTGCTGGCGAACGAGCTGAGCCAGATTCCTGGCGTAGTCGAGGTATCGAAATCGCAGTTAATTACCAGCCTGGGCAGCATGGGCGGAACGACCATGAAATACAAAGATAGTCAGGACTCGGCGCTGGTCTGGCATAATATGGTCGACGAACATTATTTGCCAATCCATAAGCACAAACTCCTGGCTGGAACAAATTTTACCCGACACCCTAAAAAAGGCGAGGAGGAGAGCGAAGTCATTGTAAATGAGCAGGTCATCCGACGCTTCAATATTGCCAAACGAAATCCGCAGAAAGCACTGGGCGAACAGGTAGTTGTCGATAAAAAGAAACTCACGATTGTCGGTGTGTTAAAGGATTTCCATTACGGAACGATGGAGAAACAAATTGAGCCTGTCATGTTCCGGTACTTTACGGATCAACTGGGTGGGTATCTCAATGTAAAAGTGGCTACAACCGATTTGCCTGCTACTATGGCGAATATTGAGGAGGTCTGGCGCAAGCTGGATAAGATACACCCGATGGAAGCCAAGTTTTATGATGATCAGATTGAAGAGGCCTATCAGCAGTTCGCCATTATGATTAAGGTAATTGGCTTTGTTGCGTTTCTGGCCATCTGCATCGCTTTTCTGGGATTGCTGGGCATGGTCGTATTTATGACCGAAACCCGACTCAAAGAAATCAGTATCCGAAAAGTGCTCGGAGCCAGCGAAGGAGGATTGGTCTATCTGTTGAGTAAAAGCTTCCTGAACTTGCTTCTGTTGGCCGCTTTTGTAGCGCTTCCAGCAACCTGTCTCTTTTTCGATCAGGTCGTTCTGGTCAACTTTGCCTATCACCAACCCATTCGGGTGAATGAACTGGTGATCAGCGTATTGGTTGTTATGCTCCCGGCTTTCCTGATGATTGTGTCACAGACGCTGAATGCCGCCCGAAAAAATCCAGCCAAGGTATTGAAAAGTGACTAATGGCAGATCGCAACTTTGGTGCATGGTAGAGGGCTGACGCCCAAAAAGCTGACGCCAGGGAGACGCCAGGTATGGCGTCTCTACAAAGGAAATGTTCTGTACCAAATCCCTACGGCACTCACCCAGCCTATGATCAGCCAGGCACCTACGGGTACGCCGAACATAATCAGGAGTAGGCCACCGATGAAGCCGCCAAAAATGCCTGAAAGCCAGCGTTCGGGAAGGATATCGTACCCGTAGGCAAGGCTATGCAGAAGCAGTAGCCAGCCCCAGCCAGTCAGCCAAAGCCAGATAACGTAGTCGGGCTGAATTTCGGCCGGGTAATTTCGCCCTAAAATCAGGAGTTCAGGAAGCCAGATGAGCCCATATGTAAGGCCATACCGCACGAGTCGTTGCCACCAGGTGAACGGTAAATTGGGTAGTAACAGCAGGTACTTTTTTTCAAAGGCGCTCACCTGGCCGCCCACCTGCGCATGCCCCAGTATCGCCAGTAATAACCCAATGAGCAACAGCCGCTGGTCGTAATCGTCGGTGGGGTAGAGTCGGCAAACGCCCGCCAGTAGTAAGCCCGAAAATGCCTTGGTCAATACCAGCGAAAGCGGTTCGTGCCGGAGCCAGTAGACGGGAAAGAACAGTTCATAGGGGAGCTTGAGTTGGAGATGGGGAATGCGGAGGGTATCAGGACCTGGGTGTCGAAGACGGTAGTCGTTCAGGTAAGCGCCAACGCCAATCAGGCAAAACAGGTAGGCAACAATAGCCGTTAGCGAATCCCATTTTTCATACACCGTTGCCAGTTGAATCATCCAGCTGCCGTAGGCAATCACAGGGGCCAGTAGCCCAATCTGAATGGCAAGCCAGAGCGCGTAGCGTGAAGGTGTGGGTACCAGCCAAAGGGTTTGCAGAAACAAATGTTCGGGTGCGACTAATTCCTGGCGGACAAATGAACTGACTTTTACCAAATAAAATCCCCAGAGGACGAACACCAGGGCCAGTAAAAACAGGAACCCAGGCAAGCGGTAATTAAGGCTTTATGTTCGCGGGCGCTGAGAAAGCCAAAGGCTAGCAGAATGATGACCAGAAATGTACCGGCGTTGCGAGCGTAAAAGGGGCCAACAAAAATTCGATTCAGGAACGTCAGCATAAGCCAGATTAGGTTGTCGGTACAATCCCCCCATCGCCCACCTGCCAGATACCACGTAGGGTTAAGCCGGTCAGGCTGACATCCTGGTGCGAGGTAAGCCAGAACGAAACCCCCTGTTCTGTATGAAGTTGACGGATATAATCGAATAGTTTTGCCGCCGTTGCAACGTCGAGGGTCGTTAGGGGTTCATCCAGTAAAACGAGTGTTGGTGATCCCAGCAACGCCAGTAACAAGGATAACTTCTTAAGCATCCCACTCGAAAAGGTGCCCGTCGGTTGCGTCCAGAAGGTATTGACGCCCAAAATACGGGCGATCTGTTCGACTTGTCCTGCCGGGGCCTGTTTCGCCTGACCAACGAATCCGGCCAGATCACGAGGGGTCAGAAACGATGGATACAACGGTTCGGCTTCAGCATAGTTGACCCGTAGGCGGTATGCAACCGGATCGCGGCTGATCTCATACTGGTCTGTCAGCCAGATTTGGCCCGAGAAAGGAAGGAGTCCAGCAACGGTTCGGAAAAAGGTGGTTTTGCCGGAGCCATTGCCTCCCCGGAAATAATGAATACCCGACGAAAATGCCAGCTCGGGTAGGGTCAGTACCGTTCGACCAGTGTAGGCTTTGGTGAAGTTAGATACAGTGAGCAAAGGCGATTCGATTGATAAGTCCCAAAAATAAGAATGAATTCAGGCAGACGAATTCCCTTCTGTCATTGGGGGTGACCATTCCTCACGAGCCATAGGTAAAGCCCTACCATTTCACGCTGAGTCGGACGCCTGCCAGTCCATTCCGGCCGGGGGCCGCATTGTAGTATCGATTCCCGACGGCATTCAGATCATAGCCCAGCGAGTAGGCCCGATCCAGCAGGTTATCACCACTGGCATACACGTCCAGCATCCAGTGCTGGACCAGGTTACGCCGAAAACCCAGGGTGCCCTGAAGGAGTTGTGTCGGGTTCGATAAGGCCGTATTGGCATCGTTCAACTGAAATTCCAGCAGAAACAGATATGTCAGATGCGCATAAAAGCCTGCCCGCGTTTCGACATCAATCCCCGTTGTGTTGGCCGTTGGCGCTACGCCCGGAATCTGGTTATTCGATAAGTCGATGTTTCCCTGCCGATAATCGCGGTATCGATAATTGGTCAGTGTCAGGTTGTTCCAAAGTCGAAGTAAGGTCAGCGATTGGGTCGTATTGGGCAGCACAAAGTCATAGCTAAGTTGAGTTTCCAGACCTGGCTGGTCGGTGCGCCCCGCGTTGATAAAATAATCCGCACCAGCCGCATCCGATCGGCGAACGATAGTCTCCCGGAGTTGTAGCTTATAGAGGGCCACATCAAACCGTAGGCGGCTGCTCAGGGCAGATCCGCGAATACCGACTTCATAGCTAATGCCACGCTCGGGGTTGAGTGATGTGCTGAAGCCACCTGCCGAGGGATGCACTTCCTGGCTCGATGGAGCCGAATAACCCGTACTGATGCTCGCAAAAGCTGACAAATTAGTGCCAAAGGTGCGTAAGAGAGCGACCCGAGGTAGCCATACAGGGGTGAACGTTCGGGTGATCATGGCCGTCGGTAACCCATTGGCCCGCACCATATACCGGGTAAAATCATACCGAACATCGTTTCGGCTCAGGCCCGCTGTCAGTCGGAAGTGGGCAGGCAGTTGGGTTTCTACCTGAGCGAACAGCGTGGTTTGCCGGGCAATGAGTTCTTCATCGGTCTGAATGGTGTCGGGTAAGCCAGCTCGGTTGCCAAAGTTTCGATCTACGGTGAAGTTGCGTAAGAGTTCAGCGCCAACCGTAACAACCGTTGGCAGCGGACTATTGGGGAATCGGAATTGAGTTACCGAACGGCCCCCAATCCCCAGATCGGTCCGTTTTTCGTAATTGGTGATAAACGGATTGGCAAAGTCAGTGGTGGAACTGTAGATGACCGTCGTGTTTTGAATGCGGTCGTTCCAGCGGTATTCGTGCGACAGGCCAAAATACCCGACTTTCTGGTAGATACCCGCCTGCTGAGCGGCACTGCTGGGCAACGTAGGGGTGGCTGGCCGGGATGCCCTTGGATTGAGTAAAAACTGGGCTTCGGTCAATCCACCGGGGGTTTGATAATGGAGGTCGGAATACAGCGCCAGCAGCGAGACAGTCCGTTTAGGGCTCACGTTGAAAGAGCCGATAAAGCTTAGATTATCGCGTACGACCGCACTCTGATCGCGGTATCCGTTTGATTGTAAGTGGTTGTAATTTAGGGATATAGCTGAGTTGGTTTTGCCTGTTTGCAGGGAAATGCCATTGCCATATAAGCCATAGGAGCCGCCTAATGCAGATAGTTCGACACTGCTTTTATTGGTGGGTACGGCCAGACCGCTGAAGAGAATGGTACCGCCCGTACCCGCTCCATACAAACTGCCGGAGGGGCCTTTTATAACTTCGATCCGTCCTAGTGCCCGCACGTCGAGCGCATTGAGGGGCGTGTTGCCACCCGCATCGGTCAGGGGTAATTCATTCCAGTAGGTTTTGATGTTTCGCACACCAAAAGGGGATCGAATAGCACTCCCACGGATGGCCAGCCGATAGCTTCCGGGTGAACGTTCATCGGCCCGTACACCGGGAATCGTGTTTAACGACGAGACGATAGTGGGTATGCCAAAGCGTTGGTTCAAATCCCGTCGTGTCAGTACGCCCACCGAAGCGGGTGTTTCCAGCAACCGCCGATTAGTGGCATACCCGCGCACAACAACCTCGTTCAGTTGTAGGGTATCGTCTAAGGACGGAGCTGGTGTTTGGGCCAGTAGACGAATAGGACTGATGAGGCAAAGAGTTAGGGGTAAGAGTAGGTAGTTTTTCAACATAAAACGACGGCTAGGCCTTGTAAAAGTACATCGAATAACGGGAAACAAGGTTTCTGAATGGGATAAAATCGACCCAGTAACCCATTAATCAAAACGCCTGCATAAAAATTCAGTGGTAGGCGAATTGATTCTTGCATTTACTATAAGTATCATTTTTGATCAATAAGACTATATAGTATGATTCTTTTCTGGCATTAAATTTGACAACTAACGTAGTATGCAAGCTTTATCTTTACAAGAGAAGAGCCTAAGACTACGGCTCATACATACCCTGCAATGGGTGCTTCAACTGGCAGCAGGCGGTGCGATAATTGCATCATTGCTGGTAGGCTCTCTGCTGTGGCAGCCATATGCTGATCAAAGCGAGATGGAGCGTGAACTGGCTAATGAGACGTATCTCCGGGTAGTGGCGGAACTGCAAAGTGCTACCTGCGTATATCACCATGAGGACTGGTTACCCTTTCTGGCATGTGAATCAGCCGGACATAAGCGATTTACGTTGAGATATGAAGTGCTTGTTTACGAGGGTAATTCCTTTTATTACAGCCCTTTCTATGCCGCCCATACCGATAAAATAGTAAGGGAGTTCAAAAATAAGCCGATACCAGATGAGGTAACGGGCCTTTGAAAGCGGCTATAAATTCAGACTAGTCCGGCAGTTTCACCCGATACAGACCAAACGGATAGACCACGTTGTCTTCTCCATTATTATAGCGACGGGTACGGTGTATCTGGGCGGCTGTCACATACAAATACCCATCTGTTCCGATGCCGAAACTATCCGGCCAAAGTAATCGGCTGTCCTGAACCAGGACGCGCAACCGCCGTTCAGCCGTAGATTCGCCGGGAGTAACATACCGAATGGCTTTGTCGGGGGAGTCGGTGAGGTAAATACGCCCCGCTTTGTCGGCAATCATCCCGTGCGACACACCCGTTTCACCCATTGATTCGACGCGCCCCGACAACTCCGCAGGCGATAGGTTTGGATTGACTAAATCGTCGACGGCAATCCGGTAGAGTTTGGTTTGGGTGATCGGGCGAAAATAAAGGTACTTGAAGTCGTGCGTTAGGGCGATACCGTTTACATTACTTCGAAATGGATTCCCCTTACTATCCCGAACTTCTTTCCCGTCGATGGTTAATACAAAATTAGGGTCTGCTTTGGTCGATGGTGCCGTATCCAGCACCGTTCTGCTTTTTCCAGAATGTAAATCAAGCACAACAATCGCTCCCCGGCCTGGATCGGATAGGTAAGCCTTCTGCCGTCTGGTATCGATCTGGATATCATTCAATCCTGTTTGTTCGCGGGGTAAGTCCTCAAAGTGGTAAACCCGCTCCACCTGATTAGTCTTTAAATTGATCTTGAGCAGTTTAATGCCTTCAGGTATTGCTTTCTGGCCCGATGGGCTAGCCGGGTCGAGTACCCACAGCGCATTGGTTTGATCGACAAACAGGGCCTGAACATTAATAAATCGATGTTGCGGGTTCAGCGAATCCCACTGATTCCATTCGGCGTTAGGGTAGGGTATACGCTTCCCTTGTACGATTTCACCCAAACCATAATCATAGTTGGTTGGATTCTTGGGAAAGGTAACAAAGATGCGGTTCTCCTGCGAAACGCCTAATCCTATCGGCTGGTGCTTTCCAAACTGAGCGACGGTTTCCAACGTAGCCGACGGATGCGATTGGGCCGATGCAATGAATGAACTCAGTAAAAAGAAAAGAGTAACGGAGCGTGTTTTCATACTAACATAACCAGAGTCATTGAATTCTGTTGACTTCAGACAATTCGCTCGGCCGTTTTCCAGATTGTTTCGTCGTAAGAAATGCCCAGGCCCGGCAGGTTCGGAATTTGAATGGCACCGTTTTGAACCCGAACGGGAGGAGTATACCAGGTTACTGGTTTGCTGGTCAGATCGAACACCGTTTCCTGTAACCCGTATAGATTGGGGCAAACTGCCGCAAGCTGCCAGAAGGGAGCAATCAAGGGATCGGCCTTGGGCGTATGAGGAGCTATGGATTTGTTGTATTTTCGGGCAATTTCGGCTACCTGTAAAGCCCGAAGTATGCCACCGTTATAGTACAAATCGGGTTGCAGCAGATCGTACACATCGGTGCGGGCCAGTCGGTCGAAACGATAGAGGCTGGTATCCTGTTCGCCACCTGCCAACCGAAGTTTGGCCAGCGCTCGATTGACATTCCGCAGGCCGTCTTCATCCTCAAAATTGCACGGTTCTTCAAAAATAGCAACGCCATTATCCTCCAGCATGCGCCCGATGGCAATGCCTTCCTTAGGGGTATACGAACCATTGGCATCGGCATAAATAGTTATCGAATCGCCCAGTTTTTTTCGGACTAGTGGAACAAAGGCTCTTGTCCGGCGCTCGTCGTCGGGTGTATTCTGCATTCTGCCACCGACCTTGATTTTTACGCCTTTGGCACCACTAGCTGCTACCTTTTGGGCTAGCTGATCAACAACTGCATCGGGTGGTAGCGTACCCCGGTCGAAATCGGAGATATAAACGTCATACTGTGATCGTACCGGCTTCCCCAAAAGCTGATAAACCGGCTTGCTGGCCAGTCGCCCCAGTAAATCCCAAACCGCAATCTCAACCGAACCGATGCAGTTCCAGAGTGGCATCCCGGCATATTTATAATTTGAATTGAGTCGGTACGCATGATCGACTAACTGAGGCAGATCCCGAGCGTCTTTTCCAATGAAATACTCAATAACCAGCCCTTTGAGCAGCGACGACAGGTTGGGCATTCGGTCGTTACACTGGGTAATGCCCCGTGTACCATCCTGAGCCGTGACGACCAGCATCAGTTGCCCCTGCGTTTTTAACAACTCGACCGAGCGAATAAGAACCGGGCTGGGCAGAACTTTGTATAAATCGGGCAGGGACCAGACGGGAAAGTCGTCGGCTGTTGTCGGCATTGAGCCAAACGGCTCGGCGCTTGCCAGCAAACTACTACTGAAGATGGCTGAATGGAGAAACTGTCGGCGGTGCATGGCTTCGGGAAGGAATATTCTTTCAGGAAAGGCCACTCGCGAAGGGGAATACTGGATAAAATTCGATTTTTTCGATATATTTGTTTCCAATCAAGCAGAAAGCTGGCCGGGATGTCAAGGTCAGTTAGTTTTCACCTTCACGAAGCTGTATCTTGACGTTTCAAGAATTCAATCTACATGACGACCTGTTGGCCGGTGTAGATGCCATGAACTACCTTAAGGCCACGCCGATCCAGGAACTGGCAATTCCTAAAATCCTTGAAGGGCGTGATCTGATCGCCAGTGCTCAAACCGGGACCGGTAAAACGGCGGCTTATCTGATTCCACTCCTCGATCGAATTTCGCACGCCAACCACGATCATACCAGCACGCTCATTCTGGTACCTACACGCGAACTTGCCAAGCAAATAGATGAACAGGTTGAGGGCTTTGGCTATTTTGTGCAGGCACGCAGTATTGCTATTTATGGGGGAGGTAAGGGGGATGACTGGGATAAGCAGCGTAAAGCGCTTGAAACCGGAGCCGACATTATTGTTGCTACCCCTGGCCGACTTATTGCCCATATGCAGTTGGGCTATGTTAACTTTGACAAAATCGACTACCTGGTTCTGGATGAAGCCGATAAAATGCTCGATATGGGCTTTTCGGACGACATTCTGAATATTGTGGCTAAACTACCTGCCAAACGGCAAACGCTACTGTTTTCGGCCACCATGCCGCCTAAAATCCGGGAATTTTCGAAACGTATTCTAACGGAGCCTGACGAAATTCGGTTGGCTGTTTCCAAACCCGCAGCCGGTATTGATCAGCAGTTTTACCTAGCCTACGATGCTCAGAAACTGCCTTTGCTGGTACACCTTATTCAACAAAGCCGTACACCCGTGCAAAGCATGGTGTTGTTTACGTCTAAAAAGGCCGAAGTAAATAGTATTGTTCGGGCATTAGCCAAATTGGGGTATGAAGCGCGGGGGATCAGTTCCGATCTGGAGCAGGACGATCGTGAAGTGGTACTACGGGATTTTAAAAACAAAGCATTCCCTATTCTGGTCGCTACCGATGTACTGTCGCGCGGGATCGACATCGATAATCTGACGCACGTTGTCAATTACGATATTCCCCGTGATGCGGAAGATTACGTTCACCGGATTGGTCGGACGGCACGGGCTGCAACCACCGGAACCGCCATCACCTTCATCAGCGATCAGGACCAGAACCGGATTGTCAATATCGAACGGCTTATCGAACGGGAGGTTGATAAACAGTCCATTACCGAAGAACTGGGCATGGGCAAATCGCCCATATTTGATCCACGCCGGTTTAGTGGGTTGCGTGGAAAAAATGGGCGTGGTTCGGGCCGTGGTCGGGATAAACGTCGGACTGACGAACGGCGAAAGCAGGAACCGGGTGCAACAGGCGAAGCACGCCCGGCTAACCGTCGGGAGCGGAGCGAAAAAACAGAACCTAAACCTCGCCCTGATGCAACAGTAGAGGGCGAAGGATCGTCTGTTCCGGTAAATGCCGAAGGGCAGCCAGTTGGTAAAACGAAACGACGAAAAAAACGTCGGCGTGGGCCAAAGAGTGACGCACCCGGCAATGGGACTGCTCAAACGGCTTCACCTGCCAACCCTGAAGCTACGGGCGAATAAACTATACCCATGGATACGCTTATTTCCCGACGATCTACGCTACAAACCCTTTCAGTAGCGGTCGGTGGTCTACTGACGCAATCGATCAGCGGTTTAACGTTTGGAGAACCTGCCCAAAAAAAATTAGGGATAGCTCTGGTCGGGCTGGGAAATTACGCAACCAACCAGCTAGCGCCAGCACTTCAGGAAACCCAGCATTGTTACCTTGCAGGTATTGTAACCGGTTCGCCCGACAAAGCCAAAACCTGGGCTTCTACCTACAACATTCCGGCGAAGAACATCTACAATTACCAGACCTTCGATCAGATTCGGAACAATCCCGATATTGACATTATCTACGTCGTATTGCCGAATTTCCTGCATGCCGAATACACCATTCGGGCAGCGCAGGCTGGTAAACATGTGATTTGCGAGAAGCCAATGGCAATGAATGCCGACGAAGCCCGGCAGATGATTACGGCCTGTGAAAAAGCGGGTGTTCAGTTGTCGGTAGGCTATCGATTATATTTTGAGCCACATCATCTGGAGATGCGCCGACTGGTAGCAGAAAAGGCGTTTGGGCAGGTGAAAGTGATTGAATCGGCATTGGGATTTACCGTTCCAGGACCGAATTCCTGGCGACTGGATAAGAAGATTGGTGGAGGAGGAGCGATTATGGATTTGGGTGTTTATGCCATACAGGGTGCCCGACGAACGCTCAATCTGGACCCGATCAGCGTAACCGCCCAGGCATTTACCTACGATAAAGAGCATTTTAAAGACGTTCATGAGATGGTATTCTGGCAGTTTGAGTTTCCCGGTGGAACCATTGCCGATTGCCGAACTACCTACTCGTCGTATGTTGACCGACTGTATGTTACCTGTGAACGATGGGGCTGGTATAAGCTCGAGCCTGCGTATAATGCGACGGGAGCCCAGGGCCTAACCAGCAAAGGACCAATGAATGTAGCCTCCCCGAACTACCAGCAAATAGCGCAAATGGACGCCTTTGTGCAGTCGATTTGGAACAAGACCACGCCCGAAGCATCGGGAGAAGAAGGCTGGAAAGATATGAAGCTGATCGGTGCAATTCTACAGGCTGCCGACACCGGGCGGAAGATTTCGATTGACCTGAAAGGCTAAAATACTTCACCCAGATTGAAAAACAGCCCGTGCGATCCATCCATACCGAAGCCATAGTCGATGGATAGGTTGGTGCGGGAGATTTTGTTCATTTTGATGCGTAACCCGCCACCTACAGCAGGAACCACCTTTTCAAATTGTCGGCTTGCCTGTTCGGTTACAGTTTGGGCATTGGCAAAAATAACCCCCCCTAATAAGCGATCATCTGTGATGTGAAAGCGGTACTCTGCCTCGGCGTAGAGCAGGTTTTTACCCCGAAAACGTCCTTGAATGAACCCACGGCCCAGATTACCGTTGCTATCCCAGCCTGTACTGGGTAAATCAAGAAAAGGCGGATTTCCATCCAGCGTAAATGAGTTGTACGACCAGAGCGCCAGAATATTCCCC